>Ga0335083_10000872_pt1 | contig 43263 bp, 37 predicted proteins | sample Lox_Sample_42_FD_206716 | JGI IMG/M metagenome (GOLD analysis project Ga0335083, IMG submission 206716) | Soil microbial communities from Loxahatchee National Wildlife Refuge, Florida, United States - Lox_Sample_4.2 | ecosystem: Environmental > Terrestrial > Soil > Wetlands | place: USA...
CACCATTGGACCTTCGGCCACGACGGGGGCAACGGCACCGCCGCTGGGAAGGTCGTGTCGTTCGCGAACGGCGTGCTCACGATCATGGTCGGCGACGGCAACACGGCCAGCGGCTCGGTGATGAATGCCACCGAGCTCGGGTGCGAGGCCGCGGAGTCAACGAGATGGAGCGCCACGATGGTGGGTGTGGCGACAACGGAGGCGGCGACAACGACCAGGGCGACACCGACAACGAGATGTGCACGACGGCCGGCCTGGTGCTGGGCGCGATGGTGCAAGAGGCGCGTCTCTCGATCGCCGGTGCAGGAGCCACCTGGGAGGAGGTCGAACTGACCTCCTAGACGCAAATTGCCCCCAGGAGCCGCGGCGAAGCGCTGGCAATGCCCCGCCATCGCTTCCGCAGTGCCCGCGGAACCGCACGAGCGGCGGCCTCAGAGGCCGCCGCTGGTGCTTAAAGCAACTCTGCGATCAGCTTGGCGGCGCGCGCGGCGCCGTCCGTGCAGACCGGGCGGTAGTCGACGTCGCGGCCGATCTCCTGCGCAATCGCGGTGGCGATCGCGGATGGTGGCGAATCGCGCCATGCCATCGGACGTCCCGCGCCGTAGCGCTCGAGCCGGTGTCGGACGTGCAGGTTCTGCTCGAAGTGCCGTTCGAGCGGGAAGAAGAGGAACGGGCGGCGATTGGCGGTCAGCTCCATGGTCGTCGCGAGCCCTCCCTGCACGATCGCGAGGTCGCACGCGGCGAGGTGGCGGTACAAGTCGGGAACAAACGGTCGGACCTCGAGGCCGTCCGCCGCGGCTCCAAGCGCCTCCGGGTCGATCCGCGGTCCCGCGACGACGATCATCCGCAGCCCGGGGACGAGCCGCTTGGCCTCCGGGTAGCTCGCGATCACGCGCCGGAGCAACTCGACACCCACGCCCGAGCCGCCCACGGTGGCGATGCACACCCGTTCGCCGGCGGCGTACCCGAGGTCCGCGCGCAGCGCCTCGCGGTCCGCGACCGTCGCAGGGTCGAACCCGGTGATGTAGCCGGTGAAGCTGAAGTGCTGCTCGGTCCACTCTCGGATCGACGGCAGCCCGGGTCCGAACCGCGCACCCACCACATCCTCCGGATCGCCGACGAACAGCGATCGGTCTCGCACGCGCGGATAGCGCGCGATCTGCTCGATCATGTCGGCGTTGTAATCGCGGGTCAAGAACGCCTCGCGCTCGCCGCCGTCGTCCATCGGCAGCCACCCGACGAAGTCGCTCAGCCACACGTAGGCGGCCGACTTGAGCTCCGGGTTCTCGTGCAGGAAGTAGTCGAGCTCCCAGGCCTCGTCACCGATCCAGATGTCGTACTGCTCGTCGCGAACGAGGTCGTGGAACACCATGAAGTTCGCGACGAGGATCTCGTCCATCCGCCGGAAAGCCTCGAACACGTTGAGCTCGTGGTCGCGAGCCTCGGATTCGATATGCGGGGACTCGCCGGCGAGCTCGGCGCTGGCCGGGTGGATCCGCTCGCCGTGGGCCTCGAGCACAGTGGTCACCGGATGCTGAGCGAGCCAGTCGATCTCGATATCGGGCCGAAGCCTGCGGAGCTCCCCCGCGATCGCGACGTCTCGCCGCGCGTGGCCGAGGCCGATCGGCGAGGAGATGTACAGCGCGCGCCGCCGTCGCGAACCTGCTCGCGTCCAGCGCTGCGCAGCCGGCGGTCGGCCGATGAAGTCGCGTATCAGCCGGTTCAGCTTCACCGGATCTCGCGCGTTCGGAATGTGTCCTGCCCCCGCGACCGTAACGAGCGTGCCGCCGGTCGCCTCCGCGAGCGCTTCACCCTGCCTGAGCGGCCGGATCTGGTCGTGGTCGCCGTGGATCACCAGCGTCGGGCAGCGTACGCGAGCGCACATTGCGCGGAAGTCCTCGTCGCGAGGAACGCCGATCCCGCGCGTCGTGTCCGCCAGCGTGTCGGGCGTCGTCTCCAGTGCCCAAGCGATCGCGTCCTCGATGGGCTTGGTCGAGTGTGGCTCGGTGAAGCACTCCGCGAAGAAGAACTCGAGGAAGTCGAGATAGTCCCGCTTCCAGTAGAAGCTGTTGTACTTCGCCCACCCCTCGTCAGTGTCGAGCGGCTCGTCGAACGCGTACACCTCCCGCTCTGGAAACCCCGGCGCCAGCCGGACCGCGGGCGCGATGTGGACGATCCGGTCCACGCGCTCGGGATGGTCGGCGGCGAGGATGGTGCCCCAGAGGGCCCCGCAGGACAGCGTCACCAGCGTGGCCCGCTCGGTCCCGGTGGCGTTCATCACGGCGAGCGCGTCGGCGGCGAACTCGTCGGTGCTGTTCGCCTCGGCGCCCACCGGCCGATCAGAGCGCCCGGTGCCTCGTCCGTCGAACGTCACCACCCGGCCGTGGCGCGCGAGGTAGGGGATCTGGAACTTCCAGAATCGCGACGGGACGACCGACCAGGTCGGCAGCAGCAGCACCGCTTGCTCGCCGTCGCCGTAGCGCTCCCAGAAAATGCGGACCCCGTCTCGCTCCACGTATCCCTCTGCGTCGGGATATCTGGCACGAGTCTGTTCGCGACGATCGCCGAGTCGCGCTGTGCTTTCCAATGTGGTCACGGTCATCGAAGCACCTCCGCGATCCCGGCGGCCGCCCGCGCCGCGCCGCCGGTCGCAACCGTTCGGTAGTCGACCTCACGCCCGATACCTGACGCGATGGCCTCCGCGATCGCCTCCGGCGGCGAGTCGTCGAACTCGAGGACGGGACAGCTCACCCGACGGCACACCTCCTCGATCTCCTCGCGGGTGTCCGGTGTAATCGTCTGTTCCATCAGTACGGCCTCGACGGGGCCGTCGAGTGCATACGCGACCGCATCCTCGATCTGCTTCGTCGAATGCGGCTCCGGGAACATCTCGGCGAAGAAGAACTCGAGGAAGCCCCGGTAGTTCTCCCTGATGTAGTGGTGATTGAGTTTCTCCCAGCCCTGCGGGTCAGCCAGCCGCTCGTCGATCGTCTGGAGCGCCGCGGCCTTCCACGGATGGTGGGGGGCCAGCATCGGAACGCCGGGGGCGAGCGCAACGATGCCGCGCACGCGCTCGGGGTGAGTGGCCGCGAGCTGAACCGACGGCCACACGCCGTCACCGCAGATTCCGGCCAGCACCGCGACATCGGTTCCGGTGCCATCCATCACCGCGAGGCAGTCGGACACGTACCACTCGCCCGGCCAGAACCCCGCGGGATCCGGACTGTCCGAGCGACCGTTACCGCGGCCGTCGTAAGTGACCACGCGGTGCTGGCGTGCGAGATAGTGGACTTGGGCCTTCCAGATGCGCGAGTGACTGATCGGATTGGGCGGCAGCAGCACCAGCGTGGTGGTGGCTGTGCCGTACACCTCGCAGTACAGCTTCAACCCGTCCGGAGAGGTGGCGTAGCCGTGGTTATCCGGCTCGCGCGCGCGGAGCTCCTCGCGCGAGGGGGCTGCCGTTTCGAACGTCGTCATTTTTGTTGCCGTCAATGCCAGAGACAGGATGGTCTCACCTGTCAAGCGGTGCCCGCAACCCCCGGGGAGGGGCTGCGGGCCCGCTGGAGCCCCCGACTGACGGTTACCGCCGAGCCTCGAACACGAGGTTGAACGGCGTCTCCGCGGCGCGGCGGAAGCGGGTGAAGCCGCCTGCCTCCACGACGTCGCAGATCCGTGCCTCGCCTGCCTGTGCCCCAAGCGCGAGACCTACGTCCTGCGAGAGCGACGCCGGCGTGCAGAGCAGGGTCGAGAACCCGTAATACGTACGCCCGACCGGATTGAGGTTGTCCTCGACGCGGTCGCCCGCGGCCGGCTCGACGATCATCCAGGTGCCGTCGGGCGCGAGCGCCGAGTGGACGTGACGGGCAGCGCCCACAGGGTCGCCCATGTCGTGCAGGCAGTCGAACACGGTCACGAGGTCGTAGCCGGTGCCGCTGAAAGTTGCCGCCGGCTCGACGTTGAACGTGACCCGATCGGCCACGCCGGCCTCCTGGGCCCGGCGGCGCGCGGTCTCGATTGACCCGTCGTGGTAGTCCGAGCCGACGAACGTGGAGTTCGGGAATGCCTGGGCCATCAGGATCGTCGACGCCCCGTGGCCGCAGCCGACGTCAGCGACGAGCGCGCCGCGCTCGAGCTTTTCGACCACGCCGTTGAGCGCCGGCAGCCAGTCGGCGACCAGATGGGCGTTGTAACTCGGGCGGAAGAAGCGCTCGCATCCCTCGTGGACGTCGTGGACGTGGTCGCCCCAGCCGAGTCCCGCGCCGCTGCGGGCTACCTCGGTAATCCGCGGAGAGTCGATGATTGAGCCGATCGCAGTCTGGAACAGGCCCGGCAGGTACGCGGGGCTGTCCGGATCGGTGAGCGCGATGGTCTGCTCCGGTGGCAGACTGTAGAGACCGCTTTCGGGGTCATAGTCGACGTAGCCGCCCGCCGCCTGGGCGTTCAACCACTCCCGGACGTACCGTTCGGACGAGCCGGTGCGCTCGGCCAGTTCTGCGGGCGACAGCCCGCCAGCGCCCGCCAGCGCCCGATACCAGCCGAGCTTGTCACCCATCACCACCAGCGCCGCGTTCAAAGTGGCTCCAACTTCGTCCACCGCGCGAAAAACGAACTGCATGAGCTTGTCGCCGTCGACCGCGACGGGCTCCTCGATTGTGCTCACGATTTCCCTCCTGGGTCGGTTTCGGGTCAGGCTAGGGTTGGGGTGCCGGGCCTCGCTTCCGGGGGGCACCTAGTCTTGGCGGGGGCGTTCAGGAGTCGCACCGGGTGATCGCGCTGTGGTGATGCTCGTCGGTCGCGACAAGGAGCGAGAGGCGATCAAGCGGGCGCTCGAGAGCGCGCGCTCGGGCACCAGCGCGACGCTTGCGCTGGTGGGGGAGGCGGGGATCGGGAAGACGGCGCTGCTCGACGACGCGGTCGAGCACGCCGCGGGCATGCGCGTGCTCCGCGCGCGGGGGATCGAGTCCGAGGCGCAGATTCCGTTTGCCTCGCTGCTCGAGCTGCTGAGGCCCGCCCTGAGGATGCTCGACAGGATCCCCGACCCTCAGGCGGTGGCGCTCGAAGGCGCGCTCGCGCTGCGCCGCGGCCCGGCTCAGGAGCGGTTCGCAGTAGGTGCGGCGACGCTCAGCCTGCTGGCGGCCTACGCCGAGGAGGAGCCGGTGGCGGTCCTGGTCGACGATGCCCACTGGCTCGACGGCTCGAGCGCGCAGGCGCTGCTGTTCGCGTTCCGGCGGCTCGTGGCCGATCCGATCGCGGTCCTGATCGCGGTTCGCGAGGGAGATTCCTCGCTGCTCGACGGCGCCGATCTGCCGACATTGCAGCTAGCCGGCCTGACCAGCGGCGAGGCGGCGACGCTGCTCCACGGACTGTCGCCGGCGGCGGCACGGCGACTGCACGGCGCCACCGCCGGCAACCCGCTCGCTCTGATCGAACTCGCGGACGACGGGCACGACCTCGCGCTCGCCCCCGAGGGCGCCCCGGTGCTCGTCTCCGCGCGCATCTCGAACGCGTTCCTGCAGCGCGTCGGCGAGCTCGACGAGGCCGCTCGTTTAGCACTCGTGCTGGCGGCGACCAGCGACAGCGGCGATCTGCGGATGCTTGAGCGGGCAGCGGACCGGTTCGGCGTCGATCTCGCCGCGCTCGAGGCCGCCGAGAGCGTCGGGCTGGTGACGCTGAAGCCGGGTTTGATCGAGTTCCGCCACCCACTGGCGCGGTCGGCGATCTACGCCGCTGCTCCGATCGAGGAGCGGCGCGCCGCCCACCGGGCACTCGCCGCCGCGCTGCCTGACCTCGACATCGACCGGCGCGCCTGGCATCTGGCCGCGGCCGCGGTCGGGACCGACGAGGCGGCGTCGGCGGCGCTCGAGCAGGCAGGGGTACGCAGCCGCGACCGGAGCTCGTACGCTACGGCGGCGGCAGCCTTTGAGCGGGCCGCGCGGCTTGCTGCCGACACCGAACGGCGCGCCCGGCTCCTGCTGGACGCCGCGGAGGCGGCGTGGAACGCTGGGCTCGCCGAACGCGCTGGAGCGCTCCTCGAAGAGGCCCACGCGTCGACCACCGATCCGGCCACGAGCGTCGCGATCGACCACATGTTCGGCCATATCACGATCCGCCAGGGCCCGGTGATGCGGGGCTACGAGATCCTGACGGGGGCGGCGGTGCGCGCCGATCCAGAACGCGCCGTCACGATGCTCGCTGAGGCGTCCGTGGCGTGTTTCGCCGCGGGCAAGCCGGCCGACATGCTGTCGGCGGCTGAGCGGGCGCACGCCGCCTTGTCCGACGACGCCTCGATCCGCTCGCGCTTCATCGCCGAGATCGCGCTCGGGATGGCACGGGTCCTCGGCGGCGATGCCGCGGCCGGCGCCGAGGCGCTCCATCAGGGGATCACCCTCGCAGCCGGAGCGCCGGAGCTGCAGGACGACCTCCAGCTGCTCCCGTGGCTGGCGCTGGGTCCAATCTTCGTCCGCAAGGCCAATGTCGGACGGTCGGCGCTCGCGCAGGCACTGCAAACCGCCCGGGCGCGTGCCGCTCTCGGCGAGCTCCCGTTCGTGCTGTTCCTGCTCGCCCGCGACCAGGCCACCTCCGACCGATGGGCGGTCGCCGAAGCCACCTACGAGGAAGCGATCAGCATCGCCCGCGAGACCGACCAGGGCACCGACCTTGGCTTCGGGCTCGCCGGTCTCGCCTGGCTCCAGGCGCGCCGCGGCCGCGAGCAGGAGACGCGAGCGCTCGCCGGCGAGTCGTTACAGGTGTCGCGCGAGCTCGGAACGCGCCTGTACGAGGTGTGGGCGACCGCAGCGCTCGGCGAGCTAGAGCTCGGCCTCGGCGACGCCGCTCAGGCCGCCGAGCACTTCGAGGCTCAGCGCCGTCTGCTCCGCGAGCTGGGGATCACCGATGTCGATCTCTCACCCGCGGGTGAGCTCGTCGACGCATACGTCCGGCTCGGGCGCGTCAACGATGCCGAGCTGGTAGCCGCGCAGTTCATGACCGCGGCGGAGGCCAAGGGACAGCCGTGGTCGCTCGCGCGCGCACTGCGCTCACGCGGGCTCGTGGCCGGCGACGCCGACTATGCCGAGCAGTTCGAGCGGGCACTCCGCCTCCACCAGCACACTCTCGACGGGTTCGAGACGGCACGCACGCGGCTCGCGTACGGCCAGCGTTTGCGGCGGGGACGAAATCGCGTTTTGGCCCGTCAGCAGCTCCGGGCCGCGGTCGAGGCGTTCGAGCGCCTCGACGCCCGGCCGTGGGCCGAGCAGGCGCACACCGAGTTGGCAGCGACCGGCGAGACGGTGCGGCGGCGCGACCCCAGCACGGTCGACGAGCTGACCCCGCAGGAGCTTCAGATCGCGCTGCTGCTGGCGGGCGGGAGGACAACCCGGGAGGCGGCGGCCACGCTGTTCCTCAGCCCGAAGACGATCGAGTACCACCTGCGCCACGTGTACCAGAAGCTCGACATCCACTCGCGCGACGAACTCGCGGTGTCGCTGTCGGCGCGACCGGCCGACAGGGGTGAGCGGGCCGACGACCCGCTCACCTGATCCGTCATCGGCGCGTGCGAGCCACTGCGAAGCTGGCGCGGTCGTCGAGCTGGGTCGAGGAGGTCCCGACGTGCACCGTGTAGCGCGGACATCGTTCTCCCTCCTGGACGGGTTGGCCGCGCGGAGTCGTATCACCTGTGCTGACTCTGTCGAGCGACAAGCGGCGGGCCGATGACGATTCAGCTACGACATAGGTGGTCGCGGCGCAATCGGGCAGCGGGCGACCACGCTCAGGTGGTTTCGCCGACGACGACCGCGGGGTCCGATGCGGTCATCTCCGGGTAATCGCCGTCGCCCGTGATCATCGCGTGCAGGTGGCGGGCGATCTCGCGCCACCGGCCGTGGTCGTCGAAACGGACGGTCGTCAGCCGGGGGCGCATCTGCTCGGCCGAGGGACTATCGTCGCACCCGATCAGCGCCATCTCGTCCGGGAGTGCCACCCCGCGGTCGCGCAGGACCTCGAGGGCGACGATCGCCTGCTCGTCGTTGAACGCGTAGATGCCGGTGGCGCGCCTTGCACGCGCGAGCTCGGTGGCGAGCGCGCGCTCGATCGAGTCCCGGCGCACCGGAACGGCCACGGATCGGAGCGACACCCCGTGCTCGCCGGCGGCTGCGGTGGCGCCCGACAGTCGCTGCTCGACGAGCCGGCGAACGCCGGCGTCGTCCGGCATCAGAGCCAGCACGCGGCGGTGGCCGCGAATCGCGAGATGCTCGAGGGCCAGACGGCCGATCCGCGCCTGCTCGACCACGTAGGTGTAGACGTGCGGCAGCGGCCGCTGGTCGAACGCGACCACACCGCGCGCGCCGAACGCATGCAGCCGCGGAACCACCTCCGGGGAAAGCTCGGCTCCCGGCGCGATCACTCCGACCGGATGCACCCGCTGGCTGGCCCGCGCGAGGCTACGGGGATCCGCGCGCTGAAAGTGGACGAGTGGTGTGTAGCCGAGCTGCTCGAGCGCCTCGACCATAGTGCTGATCGCCTCCGCGACGGGCGGCCCGATCGGCCAGTTCGGAATCTCGACGAGCACGATCTCGGTGCGGCCGGCGCGCAGCGCGAGCGCGACGGCGTTCGGCTCGTAACCGAGGCGCTGGGCGACTTCGAGTACGCGGTCGCGGGTTGCCGGCGTGATCCGGTGCTTCGCGTCGGCGCCGTTGAGGACGTAGCTGACGGTGGCGCGGGAGACGCCGGCGGCGGCGGCGACGTCCCTGGAGGTCGGCCGCTTTGCTCTGACTACGGCGCGAGGCGTGTCGTTAGCCACGTCCCCAGTCTAGGTACGTGGCCGGTTTCGCAATTACGCGGCGTTTGGCGGCGTCTGGACGCGCCTAAGGGCGGCGGCGAACCCGCCGGACCACGACTACCCTCCGACGCTGAACTGGCGCGAGGTGCCGATCACCTTTCCGTGCGCGTCCAGTGCCTGCACCGTGAACGTCTTCGACGCCCGATTCACGGGGATGGCGGTCTCGAACCCGGACTTGGCGGCGCTGGCGACGGTCTGGCCGCCGGCGAGCACCTTCCAGGAGGCGACCTGGGTGGCGCCGTTCCAGCTCGCGTAGACGGTCGTCTTGCCGTTCTTCTGCGTGGTGGCGGCGGCGGGCGCGGTCAGCGGGAGGCCGACCCAGGGCTGCACCTCGGCGCGGTAGGAGATGTCGGACCCGGGCAGGCGAGCGTCCAGGAGCATGTTCCCCGCTGCGTCGTACTCGGTCAGGAACGGCGAAGAGCCCCAGCCGACCATCTCGTTGCCGTTGGCGAGCGGCTCGAGGCTCCCCATGTAGTCCGAGTCGAAGCGCGAGCCGTGCGAGTACTGGTCGGCGAGTGTCGCGGTGTGCGTCTGCTGGTTGAGCTTGAGCACGAGCCCCCGGGAGGGTCCGGTCGGTGAGACGTAGGTGCCTCCGCCGGTGATCTGGCAGCAGTGATCGTCGAACATCGTGATCAGCGGCGAGCCGGCGTACGTGACCACGTCGTGCTGCCACTGGAAGTCCGCGCCGGGGCCGAACTTGAAGTCCGAGTGCGGGCCGCCCAGCGTCCACTCGATCTTCCCCGTGGCGATGTTCACCTTGTAAGCCGCCCACGTGTCTCGCATCGACACGACGAACGATCCGTCGCCGGGCAGGTCGATCGCGTTGACGTGGTAGGCGTCCCATGGGAATCCGTTGGTCGGAAGCGTGGCGCGCGAGTCACCGAGGGGGATGTGATCGAGCGCGTCCCAGCTCCGGACGAGCTTGCCGGTGTTCAGGTCGTATTCCTGCACGGCTGAGTCGATCAGCGCGCCATTGTAGGCGCCACCGTACCGCGACAGGTCCATCGGCAGGTTCTTGTTCGCCGTGACCCACGCGTCGTGGCCGCGGATGACGATCTCGTGCAGCGTGAGCACCCAGCCGCCCGTGGCGTGCAGTGTCGCGACCGTCTGGTAGTGCTGGTTGACGATCACGTACTCCCCCTGCTCGGTGGCGCCGGTGTTGGTGACCACGCCCTGCCACCACGCCAGTACGGGCTTGCCGTTGTAGATCTGGAGGCTCAGATTGCCGGCGACGACGCTCGTCGGCACGGGCTTGAACCACACCGGCTGGAGGTGGCTGTCCAGGATCAGCGGCCCGCTCTGGCCGGTGATCGGTGGGTGACTCAGGTCGTAGAAGTTCGTCATCAGGATGTAGCCCGGCGCCAGCTTGCTCGAGGCGGTCTTGACGTCGGGGCGGATCACCGGCGGGCGGAGCGCCGGCTCGCTCACGTAGCTGTAGGTGTTGTCGGTCGTGTACGCCCCGATCGGCGCGCCGTGGGAGCCTCCGAACGCGAACGCGACCAGAACAAACGTGGCGACGACGCCGGTGACGCCGATCGCAATCGGAATCCGCTTCGTGATCGGCCCCTGGGCCGCGGCGCCGACTTTCGGCACGAGCGCGAACGTGACGAGTGCGGCAGCGGCGCAGAGGCCGGCACCGATGAAGTAGCCGACCCGGAAGCCGTCGGTGAGCGCCTGGGGAACGCCGTGGCCTTCGCCGATCAGGTGGCTCGTGATCGTCGTCGCCAGCGTGATCAGGACGGCGAGCCCGAGGCCGCCGCCGACCTGGCGCGAGGTGTTGACGAGGCCTGAGGCGAGCCCGGCCTGACCTTCTTTGGCTCCCTGGGTTGCGGCGATCGTCGAGGGCACGATCGACATCCCGATTCCAGCGGCCGTGAGCACGCCAGGGAGCACCACGTACAGGATCGGGCTGCCGCTGGCCGCGATCTTCGTGAACAGCAGCATCCCGAACGCCATCATCGTCAACCCGCCGCCGAGCACCGCGCGCACGCCGAAGCGGCTGACGAGCTTGCCGGCACTGCGGGCGACGAACATGATCGTGAGCGCCATTGGCAGGAAGCACAGCCCGGCGTGGAGCGGCGAGAGCCCGAGCACCTGCTGCAGATACAGCGAGCTCAGGAACCACATCGGGAAGAGCGCGGCGCTGAACAGCACGACGATCCCGTTGGCGACGTTGAGCGACCTGGTCAGGTCCTTGAACGGCACCAGCGGATCTGACGCCCAGCGCGATTCGATCAGGATGAACAGCCCAAGCATCGCGAACCCGACCAGGATCGGAATTAGCGCCTCGCCCGAGTGCCAGCTGCGCAGCCCCGCTTGGACGACGCCGTAGACGAGGACCATCTGGCCCACGGTCAGAGTCACCGCGCCCGGGATATCGAAGCTCCGGCCGGCGGCGCCTCGGCGGCGATCGACCACGACCGCGTACGCGATGAGCGCGGTCGCGAAACCGATCGGAGGATTGATCAGCAGCACCCAGCGCCAGCTGAGCGTCTCGGTGATGATCCCGCCGAACAGCACGCCGGCCGCGCCGCCGGCGCCGTTCATCGCGGCCCACAGCCCGATCGCGCGGTGGAGTTGCGGGCCGGGCGGGAACGACGAGGTGATGATCGCCAGCGAGGAGGCGGCCATGAACGCGCAGCTGAACCCCTGGACCCCACGGGCGATCACCAGCATCGTGCTGGTCGTCGAGAGGCCCCCGATGAGTGATGTCAGCGAGAACAGGACGAGCGCGGCGACGAACACCCGCCGTTGTCCGAGCGCGTCGGCGGCCCGGCCGCCGAGCATCAGGAACCCGGCGAACGTGATCGCGTAGGCGTCGACGACCCACTGCAGGTCGGCCGAGCTGAAGTTGAGGCTCGACTGGATCGACGGCAGCGCCACGTTCACGATGCTCAGATCGAGAATCACCATGAACTGCGCCACGCAGCAGACGATGAGGATCCACGTCGAGCTCGAGCCCAGCCCGATCCCGGACGTGCGCGAACGCGCCTGCGCGCCGCCGTTCGTCGGGGTCTCAGCGCCCGCGTGGGCGCGAGCCTCGCCGTCTGCTACTGCTGCCCCACCCGCAGCAGTGCCGACGGTGTCCCGGGGAGCAGACGAAGTTTCAGATGCCTCCATCCGCGCTCGTAGCTTACCCTGAGGCCACGGCGGAACGGGCGAGGCCCCCCTGTCAGGTGCCGGCGAAACGTTTCGACGCCGGGGGTGTCTTGTAATGTGAACGCCGTAATTTTCGAGCAAGGACTGGAGCCGGATTCATGAAGAAAGCGCTGCTAAGCACGATTTTGGCCGCTGTGGCGATAGCGGGGTGCGGTGGCGGCGGCTCGGCCTCTTCGACCAGCTCGACCAACGCGGCGGCGTCGACGCCGGCCACCTCGTCGTCGACCTCAACCACGCAGACGACGACCACGACCAAGAAGGCCGCCGTCCACCACCACAAGGCACCGGCCCACAAGGCGTCGACGACCACGCATACGGCCGCGGCTCCGCCACCGGTGACGACGAACTCGGCGCCGCCGGTCACGACCTCTTCGGCCCCCAAGTCGACCACCGTCGCTCCGCCGGTCGCCCCGCCCAAGACCACCACCCAGACCCAGACCACGAGCACCGGTCCGCAGGGATACACCAGCACGAATCAGGGGTACTGAGGGCCGCGGCCCCCGGCCTGGCGCGGTTTGTGCTCGTCGCCGGGCCGCCCGGCTCGGGCAAGAGCTCGCTGGCGACGCCGCTCGCGCGGGAGCTCGGGCTGCCGCTCCCGGGCACCTCGACGACGAGCGGTCGGCCGAGGAGCTCTGGAACGAGCACCACCTGAAGCCGCTTGGACTGGTCCGCTGATCGAGGTCGACACCACCCGGACAGTCGACATCGCGTGGTTGGCCGAAAGTGTCAGGGCTATGGCGGGCCGCCCGGCGTAGCGACGGGACGGCCCGCCTGCCCGTGAGCTCGCGGGCGGACGAATCGCGAGCTCAGGTCGTGAGCCACACAGCGGTGTCCGGCGAGACGCGGCCGTCGTCGGAGAGTGGCCCGCTCGCAATCAGAAGCTCCGCCCCGTCAGGAACGGCGACGGGATCGCCGGACAGGTTCACGAGGCACGCGAAGCCGGGGTCTCGGACGAACGCGAGCGCGCCGGCCGGGGCATCCAGCCAGCGGAGCGTGCCGTCGCCGAGCGCCGGCAGCGCTCGGCGCAGGTTTAGCGCGCGACGGTAGAGCTCGAGCATCGAGCCGTCATCGCCGGTCTGCGCCTCGACGGTGAGCTCGCCCCAGGCCGACGGTTGGGGCAGCCACGGTGGCGCGCTCGCATGCTCGGGGCTGAAGCCGAACGGCGGCTCCTGGCCGGACCACGGGATCGGGACGCGGCAGCCGTCGCGGCCCCGGTCGGTCCGCCCGGACTGCTCCCAGCCCGGGTCCTGCAGGAGCTCCTCCGGAAGGTCCTCGACCTCGGCGAGCCCGAGCTCCTCGCCCTGGTAGACGTAGGCGCCGCCGGGCAGCGCCAGCATCAGCAGCGCGGCGGCTCGTGCGCGGCGCCGGCCAACCGCCAAGTCGGCGGGCAGGCCGGCGAGGTCGCTCAGCTTGCGCAACGGACGGACGCCCTGCGGACGGGCGTAGCGCGAGACCTCTCTGACCGTGTCGTGGTTGGACAGGACCCAGGTCGGCGGCGCCCCGACCATCTCGTGCGCCGCGAGCGCCGCGATGATCGACTCGCGCATCGGCTCGGCCTCCCAGGGCGCGAGCAGAAAGTCGAAGTTGAATGCGGTGTGCAACTCGTCGGCGCGGACGTACTGCGCCAGCCGCTGGGGATGGTGCACCCAGGCCTCGGCGACGAACACCCGCGGATCCTCGTACGTGTCGGCCAGCGAGCGCCACGACCGGTAAATGTCGTGGACCTCGTCCCGGTCCCAGTGAGGATGCTCGACGATCTCGCCGGGGACTGGTGGCCAGACGGTCGAGCCGACGTCGGGAAGTCCGTCGGCCTTGGCCAGGCCGTGGGCCACGTCGATCCGGAAGCCGTCGACCCCGAGCTCGAACCAGAACCGCATCGTCTGGTCGAACTCCTCTTGCACGTCGGGATTGGTCCAGTCGACGTCGGGCTGCTCGGGCGTGAACAGGTGCAGGTACCACTGCCCAGGATGGCCGTCGGCCTCGGTGACCCGGGTCCAGGCGAGCCCGCCGAAATTGCTCGTCCAATCGTTCGGGGGTGCGCTGCCTTCCGGTCCGAGGCCGTCTCGGAAGATGAACCGGGCACGCTCAGGCGAGCCCGGCGGCGCGGCAAGCGCTTCCTGGAACCAGCGATGCTGGTCCGAGAGATGGTTGGGGACGATGTCGAGCAGTACCCGCAGGCCGAGGCTATGTGCCTCGGCGATCATCGCCTCCGCGTCGGCGAGCGTTCCAAACAGCGGTTCGATCGCGCGGAGGTCCGAGACGTCGTAGCCGGCGTCCTTCATCGGTGACGGGTACCACGGGTTGATCCAGAGCGCGTCGATGCCGAGGCCGGCCAGGTACGGCAGGCGCGAGCGCAGCCCCGGTATGTCGCCGATCCCGTCGCCGTCGCCGTCGGCGAAGCTCCGGATGTAGACCTGATAAATGACCGCGCTCCGCCACCACGGCGCTCCGTTCTGCTCGAAGCCTCCGACGGTCATGACACCGTGATCCGGGTAGACAACGGGAGCACGGCCGACGACGGGCCGGCGGCGAGTTCGAATGTGCCGGGCTCGAGCGTCCAGCGACCGTCCCAGTGCTCGAACGCCCGCGGGGGCACTATGATCGTCGCGACCGTCCGCTCGCCGGGCTCGGCGAGCACGCCGGCAAAGCCGACGAGCCAACTGAGCGGCCTCTCTATCGCGCTGTCCAGCCGACTGGCATAGAGCTGGACGACCTCCCGGCTGGGCCGCGGCCCGGCGTTCCGGACTCGGACGGTCACGAGCACGGCCGCGCCCGGGGTTGCCTGGTCCGGTGCGTCGAGCGACTCATATTCCCAGGAGGAGTATCCAAGGCCGTGTCCGAACGGGTACAGCGTCTCGCCATTCCGGCCGCGATAGCCGACCGACAGCCCCTCGTCGTAGTGCAGGACGCCGTCGATCGGTTGGGTCGACGGGAGCCCCTCCTCGACGGCCGGCCACGTAGTCGGCATTCGCCCTCCGGGTTCGGCCCGCCCGAGCAGCACGTCCGCCAGGGCGTTCCCGAATTCCTGGCCGGGGAACCACGCGAGCAGCACCGCGGCGACGTCGCGCGTCCACGGCATCAGCACGGGAGCGCCGGCGTTCACCACCACGATCGTGTTCGGGTTCGCCGCGGCGACGCGGCGCACGAGCTCGTCCTGGCGGCCCGGCAACGACAGTGAAACGCGGTCAAACCCCTCGCTCTCCACTTCCTCGGTGGTACCGACGACGATGACAGCCGCATCCGCTGAAGCGGCGGCGGTCGCCGCGCGCTCGATCTCGTAGTCGTCGCCGCGGTATGGCGGAGCGAGGTTGAGCTGAAAGTTGACTCCGACCCAGCCCGGCTCGTCTCCCGGCGGGGCGAGCTCGTGGACGAGCAGGATCCAAGTCTCTTCGCCGGCGTCGAGCTCGACCTGGTGGATCGCCTGCGGCGGCACCATGATCCCCTCGACGATGTCGGCGCCCGGGCGGAGCTCGAGCTGCTCGTCGAACACGACCTCTCCATCCAGCGACAGCTGGTAGCGACCGAGTCCGGAGGCGCCGACCGTGTACGCGCCGGGGTCGGTCGCGCGGAGCACGGTGTTGACCTCGATCCGGGCGACCGCGCCTTCGTGGCCGAACGAACCGAGCCAGGTGAAGGCGCAGCCGGGACGGCGCTCGCTCGCCAGGACGTTCCCGTCTCCGTCGAGGAAGCGAACCTCGACGCCCGGCTCGTCGCCGCCGGGTACGTGCAGCCAGCGCGCACTCGCGACGGGGACGCGGCTGCTCGGTCGTACCCCGACGCCCTGGAGGACCTCGACGCTCGGCCCGAGCGCCGCCCGGAGGCCGTCGAGGGGCGACACCGTGTACGGCGGAAACACCGTGGCGCTGCCGCCACCCAGGGTCCTGGGAGAGTCCGCATTCGGGCCGACGACCGCGATCCGCTTGAGCGCGCTCGGGTCGACCGGCAGGACGCCCCGTTCGTTGCGCGCCAGCACGAAACCGGCCGCCGCCGTCCGCCGCAGCGTCGCGGCGATGCTCGCGTCGTCGTAGATGGGAGGCAGCGCCTGGGGGGCCCCGTCGAGCGCGCCCACCCGCGCGGCCAGCCGCAGGATCCGCACGACCTTGTCGTCGAGCGCCTCGGGACCGACCTCGCCGCTGCGAACGGCGTCCACGAGCGGGCGGCCCCACGGTCCGACGGGCCCGGGCATCACCAGATCGAGCGCGGACCGCGCGGATGCCACGGTTGAGCGCGTCGCGAACCAGTCGGACATCACCACACCGTCGAAGCCGAGCTCGCGGTGGAGGATGCTCCGCAACAGCGAGCTCTCGGTCATGGACTCGCCGTTGACGGCGTTGTATGACGCCATGACGGACCAGACGCCGGCCTCGCGGACGATGGCCTCGAACGGTGCCAGGTACAGCTCACGCAGCGTCCGCTCGTCGATCAGCACGTCCAGCGTCATGCGCTCGGTCTCGGAGTCGTTGGCGATGAAGTGCTTGACGGTGGCGCCGACGCCGCCGTCCTGAATCCCGCACACGTAGCTGACCCCGATGCGCGCCGTCAGCAGCGGATCCTCGCTGAAGCACTCGAAGTGGCGCCCGGCGTACGGGGTGCGGTGGAGATTGACGGTCGGCGCGAGCAAGACGTCGACGCCCTTGCGCCTCGCCTCGGATGCGAGCAGGCCGCCGAGCTCCTCGACGAGCTCCTCGTCCCACGTCGCCGCGAGCGCGGTTGGAGACGGGATGTTGGCCGACGGGTCACGCTCGTCCCATCGCTCGCCGCGCACGCCGGCTGGACCGTCGGACAGGACCATGCGGCGCAGTCCGACGCCCGGCTCGCCGTGCAGCGACCAGAAGTCAGCGCCCGTGAGCAGGCGAACCTTCTGGTCGAGCGACAGCGAGGCCACGTGCGCATACAGCTCGGATTCATCCAGGGCGGTCGGGGCGGCGGCCGATTGGGTCACGCGGGCGTTTCTATCGCTCGACCGGCGCGCAGCACAGCCCCGTTCGGGCATCGCGAACGCACGGACATATCTATGTGGTCCTGCGGGCGATCACGGTCAGCGGGGCGAGCTCCTCGGTCGGGTCGGCGCCGCCGCCGTCGATCGCGGACAGCAAGAGGTCGACGCCGCGCCGGCCGGTCTCACGCAACGGCTGGCGTACCGTGGTCAGCCCGAGGACCTCGGCGACCTCGATGTCGTCGAAGCCGATCACGGCAAGATCCTCAGGCACGCGGAGGCCGTTGCCCCAGGCCGCTTCGAGCACGCCCATCGCCTGCACGTCGGAGGCGGCGAAGATCGCGGTGGGCGGGTCCGGGAGGCGGAGAAGCCGCTCTGCCGACTCCCGCGCCTCCACGCGGCCGTGCGCCGCGCGTTCCTCGAGCGCACCGTTCCGCCTGATCCCGGCGCGCCGCAGCGCACGGGCCATCCCTTGCCGGCGCCGCTCGCTCGAGGTGAACCCGAACGGCGTCGGCTCGTCGCCGACGAAGCCGATCTTCGTGTGTCCCCTCGAGAGCAGATGCTCGGTCGCCATCGTGCCGCCGAACACGTCGTCGATCACCACGCGCGGGAGCGCCGGGTGGACGACGTCGACGAGGACGACCGGGAGGCCCTCGCGCCGGAGGCTTTCGACCTCGTCGTCGGTGGGGCGCAACGACATCACGAGCAGACCGTCGACCCGGTCGGTCCGGGCGAAGCTGCGGAACGCGCCTTCGCGCTGAGCGAGCGTCTCGACGTCAAACAGCACCAGGTCGTAGTCGCCCTGGTCGCGGAGCTTGTCGACGACGCCACGCAGTCGTTCCAGGACGGAGGCGCTGGTGAAGAACGGGGCGACCACGCCGATCATCTGCGTCCGTCCCAACGACAGGTTCCGCGCCGTCGAGCTCCTCCGGTAGCCCAGCTCGTCGATCGTCCGGTGGACTCGCCGGCGGGCGTCCTCGCTGACCAGCGGGCTGTCGTTCAGCACGCGCGAGACAGTGCCGACCCCGACCTTGGCGTGGCGGGCGACATCGCGGATGGTCGGTGCACGATCCCGCGACCTGGGTGGAACCGGATCCATCGGACGGGAGCGTAGCTCGAAAGTCAACGGTTGGACTTGACTCCTGAGGTCGAATGGTCAACAATTGGAACCGGTTCCACATTTCCTCGCTCGGCCGGGACTCAGACGCCAGGTCAAGGGCCGGCGCGGGCGACCATCCGAGAACGGTTGCGGGGAAATGGTCAGACGAGGTGAGGAGGAGTCGATCAACGTGCCAGGCGCGGCCGCGGTGCCGTGTGCCCTTCGCGGCGGAGTCCCAGATGCCGAGCATGCGATAGCCGTCGCCGGCGACGCGATCGTCGACTTCGTGCTCGAGCCCGGTGGCGGCACTACGCCGCACCTCGGCGGCGGCTCGTTCAACGCGGCCAGAAGGCTCGGCCGGCTCGGGCTGCGGCGATCCACGTCGGCGGGCTTGCGCCGGCAGTCGAGCCGCAGGCGAGCGCGCTCGCCACGCTCGCGCGGGATGCCGGCCCGGAGACGCTGGTGCTCGTCCACCCGAATTGCCGCGCAGCGTGGCTCGCAGGATGGGTGGCCGACGGGTTCGGGCGCGAGGACCTGGGCGACTTCGATGCGGTCCTGCGGACCGCCGAGTTCGCCGCCCTGGTGGCGGCCCGGACCTGTGAGCGGGCGAGCGCGGAGCCTCCGCGCGCCGCGAAGGTAGATGCGGAGTGGTGCTTCGCGTGATGAATGCATCCGGACCGGGGAGAAGACGATGCTAGGCACACTTGCAAGGGCGGGCGCGGTGCTCGATCTGTTCACGACCGACGAACCCGAGTGGGGGGTGACTGCGACCGCGCAGCGCCTTGGAATTGGAAAGTCACTCGCACACGACGTACTCGCGAGCCTGGCCGGAATCGGACTGCTTCAGCGCGTGGGCCACGGCCGCTACCGCCTCGGGTGGCGGACGGTCACGCTCGCGTCGGTGCTGCTGCGTACCAGCGAGCTCAAGGCCCATGCCCGGCCGGTGGTTCGGGACCTGGCCGAGCGCCAGGGGCTCACGGTGAGCCTCGCGGCCTGGGATTGCGGGCGGATCATCTACATAGACCGCCGCTACAGCGCCCGCCACTCGAGCGCCTGCTGCCCCGCGGCAGGAACCGCGGCACCGCTCGACGGCAGCGCGGCTTCCAAGGTGCTGCTGGCGAGCCGGCCGAGCGAGGAGATCAAGATGTTGTGGGGCGATGGGCTGGTCCACACGAGGCACGCGTCGATCGACGATCTCGAGCTGGATCTCGAGCTGGTCCGCAGGCACGGCTGGGCGCATAACCACGCCGAGGAGACCCGCGGCAGCAGTGCCGTCGCGGCACCGGTTCGCGACGCCGAGGGGAACGTCGCGGCCGCGATCAGTCTCGACCTGCTCGACCGGTTCTCGTCGTCGAACATCGACCTTCACGCGCGTGCCGTCGTGGCCGCGGCGTCGCGGATCTCGGCGGCGATCCGGCACCACGCGGTGGCGGCCTGATCGCAGCCCGGCCGGGCGCGGCCGCTAGTCGGTTCTGGCCGAGAACGTCTCGGTGAACTGCTGGAGTGGGCTCGGCTCCTCGGGCGGCGTGATCACGCTGACCGGCAGGCCGAGCGTTTCCACTCGCGTCGGAAGGTCCTTGCGAAGCCACTCCGACCGGCGCTTGGGCAGGGTCGAGATCAGGATGTCGTCGTACTGGCCGCCGGCGATCTCGGCCTTGATCGACTCGAACGCATCCTGCCCGCCGACGTGCCCGTCGACGGTCGTGCCGGCGGCTCTCCCGAGCAGCTTTGTCGCGGTCGCGACCGACCAGTCCGCGCCCTGACCCTGGCTGTAATTCGGAATCAGCAGGCTGAACGTCGTCGGGCGCTCGGTCGCAAGGCGTTTTACCTCTTGGAGAAGGAATGGCGTCGAGGCAGTCAGGTTCGCGACGATCAAGGTGCGATGCGGAGTTGCCGTCTCCATGAGTCTCCCCTCGCTGAGAATGTGGCGCGCGCGAGTGTGTCAGCCGACAACAGGGCGGTCAAGCCCCGTTCGACAATGCCGGAACCCCTTACAGCTTGTACTCGCGCAGGCCCTGCCAGTACTGACGGGCACAGAACCGCTCGAGCCGCCAGAAGGCAAGCCCGACTGCCGCCATCAACACGCCGAACGCGGCCAGCCCGCCGAAAGCGCTGCTGACGAACGGCACGATCGCCATCATCACACACCACAGCGCGAGCCACGCGAGCGACCGCCAAGGGACCATGTGCCAATCGAACTCGAAGCGCTTGCGAGATGGGGAATTGTCCTCGGGTGGCTCCGGACCGCGCTCCGGTGGTTCCCATCCGTTGCTGTGTACGAGGCCGAAGACGAGCATCTCACACTTCACCTCCCGATTCCGACGTAAGGCTCCACATCGTCGAACCATCGTCGGCGGGCTCGCTCGCGACGATACCGGCTGCCTCGAGCTTGGAGAGCTCGGCGCGGAACTGCTGGTAGGGGATCATCCCGACCTCGGCTAACGCACGGTATCCGGCACGCTCATACAGGTCAGAGGTGCTGGTCGGGTCGATCGTCAGGATTCCCCTGAGCACCGACTCGCGCGACATGTCAAATAGGTTACTCCTGTTTCTCACAACCTCTAAAGAGCTGAATTGAACAGCGCTCCGAACACCCGTCCGGCATAGCCGAACGAGGCTGTTCACACAATCTTTCCAGCGGTAGAACACGACGCGCTACGCGCCCAGGCCCGGACCGAGTGAGGAGAGGATCTTGTGAGCCAAGCGTCTGCGAACTCGCCTGGAAGTAGGGTCGTGCGAATCGCTACCGCGGTTGCGATCGGGGCCTTGTGCGCTCTCTGGATCGCGGCTTGCGGCTCGTCCGGCGCTGCGCACGGGCCGGCCGACATCGTCTACTACAGCCCGGTCGACTCGAACGGGACGAACGTGAAGGCCGCGGAGACGTGCAGCAAGCAGTCAGGCGGCAGCTACACGATCTCGATCACGCCCGAGGCGAACAGCTCGGACGCGTCACGCCAGCTCGCCGTCCAGCGCCTGGCGGCCCACGACTCCGATTACTCGCTGCTGAACATGGACACGATCTGGACGGCCGAGTTCGCGGCGGCGGGTTGGCTCAAGCCGATCACCGGGGCATCCCGTCAGGAGGCGCTCCAGGGCGTGCTCCCGATCGCCGCCCAGTCGGCCGAGTACAAGGGAACGCTGTACGCCGTGCCGCTCAACACGAACGCCCAGCTGCTGTGGTACCGCAAGGATCTGCTCTCGTCGATCAAGCGACCTGTGCCGACGACATGGGCGCAGATAATCGCCGACGCCAAGATGCTCCCGTCGAGCAACGGCCTGATCGAAGAGCAGGGACAACAGTACGAGGGTTACACCGTGTGGTTCAACAGCGTCCTCGCCTCCGCCGGCGGCGAGGTCGTCAACGCGCAGGACAAGCCGGTGCTCGGGAAGCCGGCGGTCGAGGCGGCGACGATCATCAGGGACGTTGCGACCTCCGGCCGCGCCGACCCGTCGTTGTCGACCAATCAGGAAGACCAGGGACGTCTCGCGTTCGAGGCGGGCAAGGCCGCGTTCATGCTCAACTGGCCGTACGTGTACGCCGCGGGCCGGACCGACGCTAAGACCAGCGCCACGACCAAGCACGTGTGGCAGAACATGGGGTGGGCGCCCTATCCGTCGGTGTATCCCGGCGTCCCCGGGAAGTCTTCGGTCGGCGGCGCCAACATCGGGGTCTCGGCCTACAGCAAGTACCCCAAGCAGGCGCTCGCTGCCGCACTGTGCATGACACGGTATTACTGGGAGAACCAGGAGGCCATCAACGAGGGGCTGCCGCCGGTGACGATCGCGTCGTACCACAACCCGGCGGTGATCAAGAGTTACCCGTTCGCCGCGGTCCTGCTCAAGCAGTTGGAGAACGCCACCAACCGTCCCGAGACGCCGTATTACTCGGATGTGACACTCGCGATCCAGCAGACGTTGCACCCGCCGGCCTCGATCAAGCCGGTATCTGACATCAACAGCTTGCGCTCGTGTCTGACAACGCTACTCAAGGGAGGTCTGTGCTGATGGCCACCGTCGCCGGAACCCCCGCCACCGCGCCCGTCGCCGCTCCGCCCAAGAGTCATGGGCTGACCGAGCGCGCCAGAGCCGAGCGGAAGCTCGGGCTGATGCTCGTGATGCCGTCGGTCGTGGTCATGATCCTCGTCGCCGGGTTCCCGATCCTGTACGCGATCTGGCTGTCGTTGCACCGCGCGGATCTGCGGTTCCCGAATCTGACCGCGTGGATCGGGCTGGACAACTACATCTCGGTGCTGAGCTCCCACACCTGGTGGAGCGACTTTTTCAACACGGTGATCATCACCGTGTTCTCGGTCGCGCTCGAGCTCGTGCTCGGGCTGTTGATCGCGGAGGCGATGTACCGCGCGCTGTACGCACGCACCTGGATCAGGGTGGCGGTGCTCGTGCCGTACGGCGCCGTGACGGTGGTGTCCGCGTTCGCATGGTCACTCGCGTTCAATCCGGCCACCGGGTTCGCAACTCAGTGGCTCGGGCTGACGACGCCGCCGCTGACCACACGCGCTGGCTCGTTCGCGGTGATCATCCTGTCGGACGTGTGGAAAACGACGCCTTTCATATCGCTGTTGATGCTGGGCGCCCTTGCGCTAGTTCCCGAGGACCTGTACAAGGCCGCCAAGGTCGACGGCGCGACAGCGTGGCAGCGGTTCTGGCGGATCACGATTCCGCTGATCAAGCCGGCGCTTGCGATCGCGGTTCTGTTCCGCGTGCTGGACGCATTCCGGATCTACGACTCGGTCTACATCATCACCAACGGATCGAACAACACGGCGAGCGTGTCACTGCTCGGCTATCAGGTTCTGATCGGACGGCTCGACCTCGGGCTTGGCTCGGCGATCGCCGTCCTGATCTTCCTGTGCGTCTGCATCATCGCGGTCGTGTTCTTCCGGTTCCTCGGTGCCAGTCCTCAGCGGAGGTGAGACGACGTGGAGAGTGAAAACACACCCGCACGCAAGACGCTCTGGGGTCTGGCGGTAATCGCCGTCCTCGTGTACGCGCTGTTCCCGGTCGTCTGGATCATCTCCCTGTCGCTGAAGACGCCGGAGTCGATCGGCGACGGCAGCTTTCTGCCGACGCATTGGACGACCAGCAACTACAGCGCGGTCTTCAACACCGACTTCTTCCCGCCGGCGCTCCGCAACTCGATCGGGATCGCGCTGATCACCACGCTGTTGGCGCTGGCGTTCGCGTCGGCGGCCGCGTACGCGATAACGCGGCTCGATTTTCCGGGCAAGACGCTGATCCTCGCCGGTGCTCTCGCCGTCACCATGTTCCCGGCGATCTCGATCGTCGGCGGTCTGTACAACGTGTGGCGGAACGTCGGGCTGTTCGACACCTGGCCCGGGCTGATCCTGCCTTATCTGACCTTTTCGCTGCCGCTGTGCATCTACATCCTGTCGGCGTTCTTCCGAGAAATACCCTGGGATCTGGAGAAGGCCGCCCAAATGGACGGGGCGACGCCGCTCCAGGCGTTCCGGCGGGTGATTCTGCCGCTGGCGATGCCGGGAGTGTTCACCGCCGGGATCCTCGCGTTCATCGCGGCGTGGAACGACTTCCTGTACGCCAACGTGCTGACGACATCGAATGCGGCGCGGACCGCGCCCGTCGCGATGGCGTACTTCACGGGCGCCTCGCAGTTCCAGCAGCCGGCCGGTGCGATCGCGGCGGGAGCGGTCGTCGTCACCGTGCCGATCCTGATCATGGTGTTGATCTTCCAGCGGCGGATCGTTTCCGGACTTACCGCCGGGGCCGTCAAGGGCTAGTACCACTAAGGAGCGGAAATGGCCGACATCGTTCTAGACAACGTCGTCAAGCGATATCCGGACGGCTTCGAGGCCGTCAAGAACCTCAACCTGAACATCGGCGACGGGGAGTTCATGATCCTCGTCGGACCGTCCGGGTGTGGAAAGTCGACGGCGCTGAACATGATCGCCGGGCTCGAGGACATCTCCGCCGGCGAGCTGCGGATCGAGGGCAAGGTCGTCAACCGGGTGGCTCCGCGTGACCGCGACATCGCGATGGTATTCCAGAGCTATGCGCTGTATCCGCACATGACCGTGCGCGACAACATGGCGTTCGCCCTGCAGCTGAAGAAGGTGCCCAAGGCGGAGATCGACCGCAAGGTGGGGGAGGCGGCTGACATCCTCGACCTGACCGAGCATCTGGCGCGCAAGCCCGCGAATCTGTCCGGGGGGCAGCGACAGCGAGTCGCGATGGGCCGCGCGATCGTCCGCGACCCGAAAGCTTTTCTGATGGACGAGCCCCTCTCGAACCTCGACGCGAAGTTGCGCGTACAGATGCGCGCACAGGTGGCGCGGATCCAGCGCCGGTTCAATACGACCACTGTGTACGTCACGCACGATCAGACCGAGGCGATGACGCTCGGCGACCGTGTGGCGGTCATGCTCAGCGGTGTGCTCCAGCAGGTCGGCTCGCCGATGGAGCTCTACAACAACCCGGCCAACCTGTTCGTGGCGGGCTTCATCGGGTCACCCGGCATGAACTTCATGCCGGCCACGCTCACCAACGGCTCGGTCCATCTGCCGATGGCAGAGGTGACAATCCCGGCCGAGGTCCGCGAGCGGCTCGGACGCCAGCCCGAGGGGCGCCGGGTAATCGCCGGAATCCGTCCTGAGGACTTCGAGGACGCAACGAAGGTCGACACTGCGAACCGCGAGCGCGGGACGACGTTCAAGGCCAAGCTCGACCTGGTCGAGGCGATGGGGGCCGAGTACTACGCGCACTTCGGGATCCACGCCAAGATGGTGCAGTCCGAGGAGCTCCAGGAGCTGCGCGATGACGCCGGCGGAGTCGAGGAGCTGACCGACTCAGGCGAAACGGTGCTGGTGGCGAGGCTCAGTCCCGAGAGCCGGGCCAGGTCCGGCGACGACACCGAGATCTGGCTCGACGCGTCGAAGATGCACTTCTTCGACGAGCAGTCGGGCGAGGCGCTTACGTACGCACGCTGACCCGCTGGCGCTGGGCCGGTGGCCCCGAAGATTGCGATCATCGGTGCGGGCTCGACGGTCTTCGCGCGCAACCTGATCGGTGATCTGCTTCGGTTTCCGGCGCTTGCCGACGGGACGACGCTCGCGCTCATGGACATCGATCCCGAGCGCCTCGCGACCTCAGAGTTGATCGCGCACCGGCTGTGCGAGGGGCGGGGCGCGCGCGTGGGTGTGGAGGCGACCGGCAACCGGCGGGCCGCGCTCGACGGCGCGAACTACGTCATCACCTGCTTTCAGGTCGGAGGCCTGCACCCGGCGACGGTGGTCGACTTCGTCGTCCCCAAGCGGTATGGGATTCGGCAGACGATCGCCGACACGCTCGGCATCGGCGGGATCATGCGAGGTCTGCGGACGATCCCGGTCCTTCTCGACGTCTGCCGGGACATGGAGGAGCTGTGTCCGGACGCGCTCCTTCTTCAGTACGTCAACCCGATGGCGATGCTGTGCTGGGCCGTCGCCGAGGCCAGCCCGATCCGCACCGTGGGGCTGTGCCACTCGGTCCAGCACACCGCCGGCCAGCTCGCGGCGGTGCTGGCGATCGAGACCGCGGACGTCGAGTACACGGTGGCCGGTATCAACCATCTGGCGTTCTTCATGTCGCTCCGCTCGGCCGGCGAGGATCTGTACCCGCAACTGCGCGAGCTGGTCGAGGCCGACCGCGTACCCCGCGAGGACCGGGTCCGGTTCGAGGTCCTGCGCCACCTCGGCTACTTCGTCACCGAGTCATCCGAGCACTTCGCCGAATACGTTCCCTGGTTCATCAAGTCGGCCCGACCCGATCTGATCGAGCGGTACGCGATCCCGCTCGACGAGTATCCGCGGCGCTGCGACCGCCAGATAGAGGAGTGGGAGGCGCTTCGCGCCGGCCTGCAGAACGGCGGCGTGATCAAGGCCGAGCGGAGCAACGAGTACGGCGCCGACATCATGAACGCGTGCGAGACCGGCGAGCCGTTCCTGTTCAACGGCAACGTCCCGAACGCGACCGCCGGCGGGAGGCTGATCGACAACCTGCCGGGCGAATGCTGCGTCGAGGTCCCGTGTGTGGCGGCCGCCGGCGGGATCGAGCCGCGCGCGGTCGGACCGTTGCCGCGGCATCTCGCCGCGCTCATCCAGACGAACGTCAACGTTCAGGGCCTGACCGTCTCGGCGTCGCTGACCGGGCGGCGCGAGCCGGTGTACCACGCAGCGATGCTCGATCCGCACACGGCGGCCGAGCTGCCGCTCGACGAGATCGAGGAGCTCGTGGACGAGCTGCTGTGGGCGCACGGCGATCTCGTGCCGCCCCTGGTGCTCTAGAGCGCCGAACGCGGCGTTAGCGACGTCTGAGCCATTCGCCCAGCAGCGGATCGAGTAGGTACGGCCGGCCGGCCGAGTCACGACTCACGTTCCGTTCATCGCCCACCAGGCGCTCCAGCGCGTCCTGGAGCGTGGAGCGCGCGATCCGGTGCTCGTCGGCCACTCGGCTACCGGTTGGAGCTTGTCCGTCGGCGAGCGCGATCAACACGATCCTCTCGACCCGGCCAAGCCCGTCCCACACCGCTTGGTGCGAATCCTTGGTTTCGGCGAGGCCGAGCTCGATGGCGGCGACCACCGGATCCTCCGGCCGGTGAGTGCTGTCGAGCAGGTTGTAGAGGTGGTGGGCCAGCAGGACCGTGCGTTGCGGGTGTCCGCCCGTGAACGCGAGCAGTTCGTCGACTGCACTCGCGTGCTCGAGGCGGTCTGCTGCCAACAGCGATTCGATGTCGCGAGCGGCCTCGTCGGCGGGCAGCACCGGCAGTTCGAGTGGCCGCGCCTGCCCGTAGAACGGTCTCTCCCGGTCCGAGAAGAGGACGCGCATCAACGACGGCTGGCTTCCCGCGAAGACGTAGGAAGCCGCTTCCCCATGGTGCTGGATTACCGAGCGGAATAGACCGTCGAGCGAGTCATCGGCGACCAACAGGTCCTGGAACTCATCGAGGCACACGACCGTGATCCCGCTGTCCTGCTGGTGCAGCCCTCGCGGCACGTCAAGCAACTCGAGTAGGGCCGCCCGCGCCTCGTCGGCCGGCGGTCGGACGGCGCTTGGAGCCAGAGACAGCTTTACCCCGGCAAATTTCGCGCTCACGCCGAGACGCGCAGCCCATCGTCCAACCGTCCGGCGCGGGTCGTTGGGTAGCACGCTGAAACCCTCCGCGACTCGTGCCGCGACGTCGCCGACCGTCGACACCTTCGACAGATCGATACGAAGGGCGCGGTGCCCGACCGCTCGCATCGAGGCGATGTGGGCGTCGAGGAGGCTGGTCTTGCCGAAACGGCGTGGCGCGGCAAGCCGGATAGCAACGCAATCTGCGGCGGCCCGTTGGAGGACGTCAAGCTCCTCGCGGCGGTCGATCAGACGCGTCGGCACCACTGGGCCTTGGTAGTTGAACGGGTTCACCGTACAAGAGTGTACGGCTATTCCGGACAGATGCGCTCACGCGTGGACCGTCAACTCTCGGAAGGCTCGATCGGCAGCGGCGAGGAGGGCTTCAGCTCCTCGAGCCGGAGGAACGTGATCACGCGCTGAGCCCCGCCGCGCGTCGAGAGGCGGACGAGCACGCGCTGGAGTTGGGCGACCTCGCGCGCGACGATCAGGAGCATCGCGTCGGTTTCGCCGGTTACCCAGTCGGCCGAGATCACCTCGGGCATCGCCCGCACGGCCTCGCCGAACCGGCGATGCGCGGTGTCGCCGTGGTACTGGAGCGTCACCGCGACGTAGACCTGGAGGGGGAATCCGGCCTCGGAGGAATCGAGCCGCGCCTGGATGCCCCTGACGATCCCGGACTCCTTGAGGCGGCGTACACGGTGGAGCGTGGCCGCCGGCGAGAGGCCGACGATCCGCGCGAGTTCGACATTCGGGCGATCCGCATTGGTCTGGAGCTCCTCGAGCAGCCTTACATCAATCAAATCAAGCGAAACGGCCATATCACAAAACATTGCATCGCGAAACACCCGATATGTCAAATCGAGGGTGGATGTTTCGCCGGAATGGCCGATCCTGATTCATATGAACTGCAAGCACCGTTCAGCGATCTTCGCGCTAGCCGCTGCCGGCACGCTGTGGGGCCTCAACGTGCCCCTGACCAAGCTGGCGCTGGGCTGGCTCGGCCCGGGCTGGCTGACCGTCGTGCGCTTCGCGGTCGCTGCGCCGGTGCTGGCGCTCGTGGGCCGTCGCGGACTGCGCGCGGCGGCGGCGCCGGGCGTGGTCGCCTCGGGCGCGATGGGGTTCGGCGCGGTGATCGTGCTCCAGAACGCCGGCATCGAGCACACGAGCGTGAGCCACGCGGCCGTGGTCCTGGGCGCGGTGCCGGTGCTCGTCGCGCTGATCGCGGCCGGGCTCGGTCAGACCGCGATCCGCCCGCTCACGTGGGCCGGGTACGGGGTCGCGCTCGTCGGCATCGCGTTCGTGGCGGGCGCCGGCGGCGGTGGGGCGACGGCTCACGGCGACTTGCTCGTCTCCACCTCGGTCGTGCTGTCGGCGACGTTCGTCGCGATCCAGCCGCGCCTGCTCGAAGGCCGGGACGCGGCCGCGGTGACCGCGGTGCAGTTCGCCGGGGGTGCGCTCGTCGCCGTCCCGGTGGCGGTCCTGACCGAAGGCATGCCGCATGGACCGGTGGCCGCGACGCCGGTGTTTGCACTCGTGACGCTCGCGCTGGCCGGGACGCCGTTTCCGTTCTGGCTGTTCGCGTTCGGCCAGGCCCGCGTGCCCGCTGAGCTTGCCGGCGCGTTCCTGAACTTGGAGCCGGTCGTCGGCGCGGCCGCCGGGTGGCTGGCGCTGGGCGAGCCCGCCAGCGTGTGGCAGATCGTCGGTGTGGGAGCGGTTCTCGTCGGGGTCGCGATGAGCACGGTGCCGCCCAAGTCGCCCGACGCCCGCGAGCCGGTCGTCACCCGCCTCGCCTACAAACTTCTTACGTTGCGACCGTGAGCCCGCGGCCTGGTCCCCGATCTACAGGGCACCAGACCAAAGGAGGCCTCGATGACGAGGAAGCAGCGAAACGCCGTGGCTGTGGCGACGACCGTCCTGACGCTTGCCGGTGGCGGCGGCGTGGCATGGGCGTGCACCGGCGACGGCGGCCCGGGATATCCGGGGACGACTACCACGACCGACACGACGGGCGCGACCGGGACCACCGGGACGACCGGAACCACGACGACCACGTCGGCAACCGGTACGACCGCGACGACCAGCACGGCCGCGACCACGTCTGCGGTCCGCCGCAGCCGCCGCGCCCGGCGCGCCCATCATTCCCGCCGGGTCGCATGAGCGCATGGGGGAGGGGCGCGGCTCCGTCGCGCTCCTCCCTCCAGCTCTTACGAACTCCCGACGGTCGTGCCTGATCATGCCTCACAGCTCGTGAACCCGCAGCCCAGTCCCTCGTCCCGCCTCGCTCGGGTCTCGCTGCGGATGCAGCGCGACGAGCGGCTCGCCGAGCTGTCCGGGCTCGGGTCGGAAGCGGCCTTCGAGGCGATCGTTTACCGCTACCGGCGCCCGCCGAGTACCGCGAGGATGACGTGACCGTCGGCGCCGAGCCCGACCAGCTTCCGCCGCGAGCACCTCGACGCGCTCGTCGGCGCGCTGAAGTCGTCGCCCGTGCGGCAGCGTCAGGCGCTGGTGATGCGCGAGTTCGAGGGCCGGAGCTACGACGAGATCGCCGCACGGCTTGACGCCAGCAACGGCCCCGTGCGCCAGCTCCTGAACCGGGCGCGGGCGTCGATCCGCGACCGGCTGGGCGCGCTCGCGCCGGTCGAGCTGATCCTTCGCTGGACGACGATCACGGCGTCGTCGGGGCGGTCGCGAGCGTTCACGCTCGCCGGCAGCGGGGCGCTCTCGGCGAAGATGTCGCTATCGGGCGCGATTCTGCTGTCGGCCGCCCCCATGGTGGCGATCCCACCAGCGCCGGCGCCGGCGTCGAGGGTTGCGGCGTTGGCGGCGTCAAGGGTTGCGTCGTCGCGGGCGCACCATCGGGCGGAGCCGGTGGCGGGGCCCGGACGCCTCAGCCGGCGCGTGAGCGTTCGCGGACCCGCGTCAGCGCCTGGCAGCCGCGTACCGCCCGCCGCCGTACGAGCTCAGGTCGATCAGGAACGCCAGCACCACGAAGAACCACTCGAAGCCGGTGACGTGGTGTCCGGGGCCCCAGGACCAGAACGCGGCGTACGCCAGCGTCGTCCACGGCAGGAGGAAGAATCCGAGCAGGGGCAGGATCCAGCTGCTGAAGGCATGGCTGAGGACGTCGCTGAAGATCCACAGAATGATCAGAACCAGCCGCGGGGAAATCAGCGCGAGCAGGGCGAGCAGACAGGGCATGGGCCGAATATTGCCGTGACGGCGCCACCCGGCGTCACCCAAACCGGGTGAGGCTCAGCGTGGCGACAGCTGGAACGATCGCCCGGATTCGTTGAGCGACCGACAGGAGACGTGTACCCCATGAGCGAGCCCGACACACTGCTGGTGCTTGCCGCTTCCTACGACGATGTGGCCGAGGCCGAGGCCGACTACGAGGCGGTCAAGGCTCTCTACTACGAGGTCAAGACCTCCCACGAGTTCGACGCAGCGGTCGTCGCCCGCAACAAGGACGGCAAGCTCGAGGTCGTCAAGAAGCATGAGCAGCCGACCCGCCACGGCGCTGCGCACGGGCTCGGCTGGGGCCTCGCGATCGGTGCGGTGTGCGCGATCCTGCCCGGGATCGGGCTCCTCGGCGGGCTCGTTGTCGGCGGTGGCGGCGGCGCCGCGATCGGCGCGGTCACCGGTCACATCAAGGGCGGGATGGACAACAGCGACCTGAAGGCGCTCGGCGACGTGCTCGACCAGGGGCAGGCCGGGCTGATCGTCGTGTACGCCACCAACATGGCCGACCAGGTGGCCGCGAACATCAAGGCGGTCAACCGCTTCGTGTCGAAGGAGATCGACGCGAACGCGGACGAGCTCGCCAAGCAGCTGCAAGAAGCCGGGACCGCGAGCTGATTGCCCGCGCCGCGCGGCGCGTTGCACCGCCCCGGGCGGTGCGTCATGCTCGCAGTTGGTGAACGCCGATAACTAAGGGGTCATTCCATGTCGGCTGATTACGACGTGGTTGTCGTGGGCGCGAGCATCGCCGGGTGCACGGCGGCGACGTTCCTCGGGCGCGCGAGGGCACGGGTCGCGGTGGTCGAGCAGCGGCCTGACCTCGCGGCATACAAGACGATCTGCACGCATTTCATCCAGCCGAGCGCAACGCCGACGATCGAGCGGCTCGGGTTGGCCGAGCGGGTCGAAGCTGCGGGCGGCGTTCGCAACGGTGTCGAGGTCTGGACTCGGTTCGGGTGGGCCCGCCCGCCGCTGGCCGACGGATACTCGTACCCGCGCTATGGGTACGACATCCGCCGGGAGAAGCTCGATCCGATGTTGCGCGAGCTCGCGGCCGAAGAGCCGGGCGTGAAGCTGCTGCTCGGGGAGACAGCCACGGCCCTACTCGGCACGAACGGGAGGCCGGCGGGCGTGCGGGTCGTCGACCGCGAGCGGCGAGAGCGTGAGATGTCGGCTCGGGTGGTGGTCGCCGCGGACGGCCGGGATTCACAGATCGCCAGGCTGTCGGGCGAGAAGACTCGCGTGATGCGGCACGGCCGCTTCGGCTACTTCGCCTACTACCGCAACCTGCCGCTCCCGACCGGCGACTCGATCATGCTGTGGCTGCTCGATCCGGACGTCGCCTATGCGTTTCCGGAGGATGACGGGATAACGCTGGTGGGGACGTTCCAGACCAAGGACCGGGAGTCCTGGTTCAAGCGAGATCTCGAGGCAAACTTCGAGGACTACTTTCGTGGGCTGCCGAACTGCCCCGATCTGGCGACCGGCGAGCGGATCTCCAAGATCCTCGGAAAGCTCGACATGCCGAACACGACCCGGCGGGCAGGGCGTCCGGGACTCGCGTTCGTGGGCGACGCCGCGATGTCGGCCGACCCGGTGTGGGGAGTGGGCTGTGGGTGGGCCTTCCAATCCGGCGAGTGGCTGGCCGACGAGCTCGCGCCGGCTCTCGGCACCGGATCCTCTGAGGCGGACATCGACGCCGCGCTCGAGCGCTATCGCAGACGCCACCGGAGCCGGTTGCTGGGCCATTTCCTGATGACATCGGACTACGCGACCGGACGGCGGTTCAATCCGATTGAGCGGATGCTGTTCTCGGCCGCGGCCAAGGACGCGCGAGTTGCTGACGAGTTCGCTGCGTTCGGCGGGCGATCGGTCCGGCCGAACGACCGCGAGTTCGCGCGCCTCGTCGGGCGCGCGATCAAGGTCAGCGCGCGCCGAGGCGACGGGGCACAGGCCCAGCCGCTGTCGGGCGGGCACGCGGACGGGACGCCGACGCCGGCCTGCGTTACCACGACGAGGCCGACGATCGACGGGCTCGTCACCCCCGTGTCGTCGGTCGGCGACCAAGCCTCGGCGGAGGCGGTCGTGTTCGTCCACGGCAACCCGGGCTCGCGCCGCGACTGGGATGACCTGCTGAGTCGGGTCGCGCCGTTCGCGCGCGGAGTGGCGCTCGACATGCCGGGGTTCGGGCGCGCCGAGCGGCCGCGGGAGTTCAGTTACACGGTCGAGGGCTACGCGCGCTTTCTTGGGTCCGCGCTCGACGAGCTCGGGGTCGCGCGCGCACACCTCGTGCTCCACGACTTCGGTGGCCCGTGGGGTCTCGAATGGGCCACCGCCAACCCCGACCGGTTCGCGAGCGCCGTGCTGATCAACACCGGCGCACTCCTCGACTACCGGTGGCACTACCTGGCGAGGATCTGGCGCACGCCGGTGGCCGGTGAGGCGTTCCAGGCGACCACCACCCGCTCAGGCCTACGGATGGCACTGCGCCATGGCAACCCCCGCGGCCTCCCACGCGCGTTCGTGGATCGCATGTACGACCACGTTGATGCCGGGACTACTCGCGCGATCCTGAGCCTGTACCGCGCGACCGACGACCCGAGCGCCGTCGGGCGCAGGCACGCCGAGGCGCTGGCACGGCTCGACCGCCCCGCGCTCGTCGTGTGGGGCGCTCACGATCCGTACCTCCCGGTGGCACAGGCGGAGCGCCAGCGGGAGACGTTCCCGAGCGCCGAGATCGCGATCCTCGAGGACAGCGGACACTGGCCGTTCGCCGACGATCCCGACGCCGTCGGGCGTCACGTCGAGCCATTCCTGAGGACGGTGGTCGCCGGCGAGCGACCCGCCGGGGTGTAGCCCCGACCCTAACCCTGCTCTGCGTACTCGGCCAGCTCGGCCAGCTCGACCGCGGCGCCGAGTGCCTTGACCATCCGCCCGGCCGCGGCCACGACCCGAGTGGTGCCTACGATCGGCGCGACGGCCGCGAGGACGCCCGAGACCTGATCGCTGGTGACGCCGACCTCGCCGGCGGCGCCGAGGTTCAGCAGGTACGAGGCGGGCGGAGCGTCGACGGCGACGAGCGCCGCCACGCGGACGAGCATGAGCGTGTCCGCGTCGAGCGTCGACGTCTCCATCGAGTCGACGGTCATCCTGCCGAGCAGGTCGAGGATTGGGGTATCGGATGATTCAGCGGACATACGGGTTCCTCTCGTTCGGTTCGATGGCGCGCGGTGCAGCTTGCACCCGAACGGACGCGCGGTCGTCATCCGATTTGGGTGAACCGGGACGAGGCGTCGCGTGCGAACCTGAACTGTGAGCCCGACCTCGCTCGAGGATCTCGATCGCCGCGAGCGGCGGCGGGTGGTGGGGCGCTCCGCCTTCCGGATCGTCGTCAGCATCGTGGTTCTGTTCGCGCTCTACTGGAAGCTGCCGGTGGCCGACCGGACCGGCGTCGGGACATTGCTCGAGCTATTCGTGGGGCTGATCATCTTCGGTGCGGTGCTCGGCTGGCAGGTTCTGAAGATCATGGGGGCCGAGCATCCCGAGCTCCGCGCTGCCGAGGCGCTCGCGGTCGCCGTGCCGATCGTGCTGATCGTGTTCTCGTTCACCTATCTGTCGCTGTCGCACGCGCAGCCGGGGAGCTTCTCCGAACCCCTCAACCACGTCCGGGCCGTGTACTTCGTGATCACCGTGATCAGCACGGTCGGGTTCGGCGACATCACGCCGAAGACGGACGCGGCGATGATCGTCGTCTCGTTCCAGATCATGCTCGACCTCGTACTGCTGGTCGGGATCGTCCGGGCCGTGTTCTTCGCCGCTCAGGTCGGGGTGCGCCGGCGACAGACCGAGCGCGACGCGGCTAGGACCGGGACCATCGCTTCAGAACCAGGAACCGAAAGTCAAAGCTGAGCCGGCCTTCGCTGCCGACCACGAACACGCTGCGGATGCCGACCACGAGGTAGCCGATCACCGCAATCCTCGGGAACACGAACACGCCGAACACGATCGCCATCACGTATAGGGCGGTGCTCACCCAGGCGCGCCATCCCTTCGCGTGCGGTCGGGGCTCGGTTGCGACAGTCGGCGCGGTGTCCGCGCCGAACTCGAGGTCAGGGCGCGACTCGGCGTAGAGCACAGCCCGCCTCAGCAGGAGTTCGATCACGAGCGCGGCGGCGCCGTAGAACGCGACCGCGGTCCGCTCGGCACTTTCGCCCGTGTGCAGCGCCTCGGCGAGCACGCTGGTCGGGAACGGCAGGAACGCGGTGGCCATCAGCAGCAGCAGGTTCAGGCGCAGCAACGTCGCGTCGATATAACGCAGCCGCGAGAACAGATTGTGGTGGGCGAGCCACACGCTCCCGACCGTCGTAAAGCTCGTCACATAAGCGAGGTACGCCGGCCACTCGTTTGCTAGGGCCTTACGGAGATGCTCGAAATCCGTGACCTTGATGTCGAGCACGAGCAGCGTTATCGCGATCGCGAACACGCCGTCGCTGAACGCCTCGACGCGGCCCGTGTCCCAGCGTTGTACAACTGGTTTGTCGCCGGCGCCGGCCGGCCTCACCTCATCGGCGGCTGCCATAGACGGCGGCCGCGGTCACGACGGACAGGGCGACGAGCAGGCCGAGTGCGCTGACCCAGGTGATCCCGAATTTCTTGTGCACGTGGATCGCGTAGGCGAGGAAGCCGGCCGGGATCGCGATCGAGAGCGCGAGTCCCGCGGCGGTGATCGCCTGTCTCCCGCGCGGAACACGCGCTCGCCACCCGCGGCCGGGTTCGGGCGGGGGCTGCGCCGTGGCCTCCTGGGTGGCGTAATACGCGCGTGCCTGCCGGAACAACTGCCGGGAGTGCGTCTCGCAGCCCCACGCCATCATGATCATGAACGTCACCGGGAAGATCCACGTGATCGCCCACAGGGCCACAAACGCGAGTGCACCGATCGCGTCCCGCATCCGGACGCGCCAGCCGCTGTGCGGCTCACCGCTCGGCGGGCCGATGAACCCGCCGAACACGAGCAGGCGGCGTCCGCACTCGATCCATAGTCGCAGCGACCGGCGATGTTCCGGCTTGGGGGGCATGCCCATTGCCTCGACTGCGAGCAGACCGTCCTGTGCCTCGCGCGTCGACGGATACACACCGCGAAGCGACAATAGCTCGGCCGCGGTCTCCAGGATGCCCGGATCGCGGCCGTACAGCGCCGCGAGTCGTAGGTTCATGCGGGCCTCCTGCCACAGGTAGTTCATGTACCCAGGGACGAGCGCGAGATAGAACGGCGTGCCCGCGACCATCCCTTGCAGACGCGCGATCCTCGCGGTCTGCGTCCCGAGCCCGTCGACTACGTCGTGCAGATCGCCGTCGGGGTGGGCGGCTCGCGCCGCCTGCGCCCACTCGAGCGAAGGCTCGGCCAGGCGGTGGACGGCCTGCAGCGTCAAACGCTCGCAGATATGCTCCGGGTCGCGATACGCGACCCTGACCATCTGCCTAGGCGCGTCGGTGACGACGCGGACGCCACGGCGATCAGCGCCGCCTCCGTCCTGCTCGGTGGCGTCCGGGTCCGTCATCCCCCGGCGTCGGCGAACACGGTGCCCCAGTCATTCTTGATGCTGACCACGGTCCAGCCGTCCTTGCCTGCCCGCTCGAGCGACTTCTCGGCGCCGGCGGTGTAGTCGAACTCGCGCTCCGGGTCGTCGTGCAGAAGCAGCAGGCGAAGGCCCGGCCGGGCTTTGGTGCCGGCGTAATGCAGCATCGGGATGTCGCCGTTCGAGTTTCCGCCGGCGACCACCGGCCGCCGACCGACCCGGCTCCAGATCCGCACCGGCTTGGTCGGCCCGTCGTCGAACACATCGGGCTGGGCGAGGTACACGAGCGTGCCCCCTTGCTCGTCCTCCTGGTAGCTGAGCGCATTCGAGCTGCCGATAACGCGTTCGGCGGGAATCCCGTAGATCTCCTCGGTCACCGGCCGCATGAAGTCGCGGTCGCCGCCCGAGGCAATGTAACTCGTGAAGCCGTTCGTCTCGAGGTAGCGGAGGAGCTCGATCATCGGAAGGTAACCGCACTCGCGGAACCTGCGCTCGAGGGTTGGGTGTGGAGCGCTCAGGAACGCGTTTGCAGCGTCACCGTACGCCTCGACCGTCACGCCGGCGAACGCGCGCAGGATGCCGCCCATCAGCACCTTCAGGTCGTTGTCGTCACCGTGATAGTGCTTGGTCATGATCGCGCCGAGCCATTCGTAGTCGCGCTCGTACGCGGCCTTCCACGGCTGCCGGTCGCGGAGCGCGACGTCGGTCTCGCACATCTCCGCGAGCCGATGCAACACGAACCCGAGCTCGATCGGCATCGGCTTCTCGCACCACAGCGTTCCATCGTTGTCGAACACCGCGACACGCTCGCGCGGAGGGACGTAGCCGGGGCCGCCCTCGCGAGTCACCTGTTCGACGAAGTCGACAATCGCCTGGCGTGCAGGCGTGTCGTTCCAGGACTCGAGTGTCGCGTTCACCGTGTCAGCAGTCATGTGTCAGTCCCGTGCAAACGCCATCCGCGCCTCCTGCGCCAGGTCGACGAACGGCTGGCCGCTGACGTCGATGATCGCCTTGTGGATCGTGCCGCCAGCGAACGCCCACGGATAATCGCCGGGATAGTCATCGGTGACGGGCTCGGCGCTCTCCTTTCCGATGTTCAGCCCCTCTCCGGCGATCGAGAACTTCCCGGGCTGGGTCTTTATCTGCCCTTCGCCGACCGCTTTGTCGCGGATGTGCAGCGTCAGCGTTCCGTGCGCCGGCATCGAGTCGCCGTCTCGCTCGAACGACGCCGACAGCACGACGTGGCCGGTCGGCACGGGCTCGGTGGACTCGACGATCTGCTCCTCGAGACCGACCCAGTTGTAGACGTACTTGAGCTTGCGGTCCTTGATGTACAGCGCGTGGCCGCCGAACCGCGATCCGTGCGAGAACAGCACCCCGCCGGCCTCCTCGGTGTCGATCGTGGCCTCGACCGCGATCGTGTAGGAGCGGTTGCGGATATTCGGCGCGACCGACTCCGGGATCTCGGAGCCAGCCGGGTAATACGTGTACCGGCTCCGTGGTTTCGAGAGCTGGGGCCGCTCGGTGGTGATGATCTCGAGCGCGTTGCGATTCTCGAGCGGGAGCGCCTGGTAGCGACCGGCTTCCATCCACCACAATCCGATCAGCTCCTGGACCTTGTCCGGATGCTCGGCGGCGAGATCATGGCACTCGGTCGGGTCGTTCTCGGTGTCGAACAGTTCCCAGCGCTGGGTCGAGTACTCGGCCCACATGTCGGGTGCCGCCGGCGTCACCGACGCGGCCTTCCAGCCCTGGTGCCAGATCGCCCGGGTGCCGCCCATCGAGTAGAACTGCATCTGCTTGTCGGTCTTGGCGTCGGCGTCGCCGAACGTCGCGGCAAAGCTGACGCCCTCGATCGGATACTGGGTGTAGCCCTTGACCACCTCGGGCGGCTCGACGCCGAGGCACTCGTAGATCGTCGGCACGATGTCGACGGCGTGCGCGAACTGGCGCCGGACGCCCGTCTCGGTGATCTTCGCCGGCCAGGACACGATCATCGGGTCGGCGGTGCCGCCCTCCCAGTTTCCGTAGCGCTTCCATAGCTTGAACGGGGTGTTGAACGCGCACGCCCAGCCCGTCGGGTAGTGGTTGTACGTGGCTGGGGTCCCGAGGACGTCCAGGTACTTCAGGTTGTTCTCGATCTGGTCCGGGATCCCGTTGAAGTACGCGTTCTCGTTGACCGATCCGTTCGGGCCGCCCTCGCCGGATGCGCCATTGTCGGACACGAGCACGATCATCGTGTTGTCCAGCTGGCCGCTCTCCTCGAGGTAGTCGAGCAGCCGGCCGATCTCGTGGTCGGCGTGGCTGAGGAACCCGGCGTAGACCTCGGCCATGCGAGCGAACAGGCGCTTCTCGTCGTCGGACAGCGAGTCCCAGGGGCGGACGGTGTCGGCCTCGGGCCATCCCTTGGACCCGTCCGTGCTCCTCTCATCGAGGTACGGGTTGATCGGCGACAGCTCGGCCTGCTCGGTGACGATGCCCATTCTCTTCTGGCGCTCGAACACGATCTCGCGGTAGGCCTCGTAGCCCATGTCGAACTTGCCCTGGTACTTGTCGGCCCACTCCTTCGGGGCGTGATGGGGCGCGTGGCACGCGCCCGGGCAGAAATAGAGGAAGAACGGCTTGTCGGGTGCGATGGCCTTCGAGTCCTGGATGAACGACAGGGCGCGGTCGGTCAAGTCCGTGGTCAGGTGATAGCCCTCATCGGGCAGTGCCGGCTGCTCGATCGGGTGGTTGTCGTAGACCAGGTCGGGATACCACTGGTTGGTTTCGGCGCCCAGGAACCCGTAGAAGCGCTCGAACCCGCGGCCGACCGGCCACTGGTTCTTGATCGACGCGAGGTTCATCTCGTCCTCGGGCGTCAGGTGCCATTTGCCGGTCATGTATGTGTTCCACCCCCGATCGCCGAGCACCTCGGCGATCGTCCCGCACTCGAAGGGCACGTGGCCGTTCGAGCTCGGGAAGCCCGATGCGGCCTCGGTGATCGTCCCCATTCCGTTCGTGGTGTGGTTGCGGCCGGTCATCAGGCACGAGCGCGTCGGTGAGCAGAGCGCGGTCGTGTGGAAGTTCGTGTACACCAGGCCACGCTCGGCGATCCGGTTGATGTTGGGGGTCTCGATCATGCCGCCGAAGGGCTCCATCGCCGAGTAGCCAACATCGTCCAGCACGATGTAGAGCACGCTCGGGGTCCCCTCCGGCGCGATCGGCTGCGTGTACGGGCCCCAGTCCGGGACCGAGTTCGTCACGTCGACGTTGATGACTCCCTTGAACGGCTTCGCCATCGATCTGCCTCCCAAGTCGCTTTCCGGGTTCGCCGGCATCGGCGAGTCTCCGACGCGCGGGTCCTGGCTGCATCACCCCAATCGGGTGAGCGACGCGCGGGGCGTCACTGGCTGAGCCGTCCGCCGTTGACGAGCAGCGTCTGTCCAGTGATGAACGCGCTCTCGTCTCCGATCAGGAACGCGACCGCGCCGAGGAGGTCGGCCGGTTGCCCGAGCCGGCCGAGCGGCGTACGGGCAACGTCGTACTGGTCCGCGGGAGTCATGGTCGTGCTCCCCTCGGTGGGGATGAACCCGGGCGCGAGCGCGTTGACCCGGATTTGCGATGGGCCGAGCTCACGAGCGAGAACACGCGTCAGGCCGACGATTGCTGCCTTCGAGGTGACGTAGTGCGCGAGGCCGGCCGAGCCCGAGAACGCGACCTCCGAGGCCATGTTGACGATCGACCCGCCGCCGGCGTCGCGGAGCAGCGGGACGGCGGCCTTTGCGCACAGCCACGTGCCCTTGACGTTGACCTCGAGCACCCGGTCCCACTCGTCATCGTCGATCTCGTCGAACGGCCGGCGAGGGAGGCCCTCGACGATCGCGGCGTTGTTGACGAGCGCGTCGAGGCCGCCGAGGATGCCGGCAGCAGTGGCGGCGAGGGCGCGCGTCTGCTCGGGGTCGCTCACGTCAGTGGTGACGACGTGGATGTCCAGGCCCTGGTCGCGAGCCTGGTCGACCGTGGCACCGAGGCGGTCGGCGCGGATGTCGGCGGCGAGCACATGGGCGCCGAGGCCGGCCAGGTGCAGCGCGAACTCCCGTCCCAGGCCCTGCCCGGCGCCGGTGACGATCACGCGTTTGTCCGCGAGCCGGCGCTCGCTCATCGCGCCGCCGCGACCGCGGCCTCGCCCTCGAGCCGGAGTGCGCGAGCGATCTCCTGGTAGCAGTTGTAGCTCGATCCCCGGCCGATGCCCGGGCCCGAGTGCAGGTTGGCGGAGCAGTCGTAGAGGTTGTCGAGAAACAGCCGGTACCCGGTCAGCTCCGGGATCGGGCGGAAACGGCCGAGCTGGGAGGCGATCGTGCTCCCGCCCGAGTAGCCGCCCTGCACCAGGTTCGGACGTTCTCGCTCGATGTCTTGCGGTGTGTACACGCGCGTCGCGATCACGTTGTCCCGAGTCATGTTCTGGGCGTAGCGTGCCCACTTGCGCATCAGGTTGTCGGCGAACCGGTTCTTGACCGCTCGCCATTCGCTCTCGGAGAACCTGCGCCGCGGAGCCGAGAACTCCTCGACGCCGACGATGTGCCGGCCTTCGGGCGCGCGCGTTCGGTCCCACAGGCTGTCGACCGAGCAGAGCACGTACGGACGCTCGGCGAAGCCGCACGTGAAGATCTCGGGCTGGTAGCGAAGGTGCAGGTAGTCGAGGTCCTTCGGTCCCCAGTAAAGGCGCGGCTGCGAGCCGACTCCCGGGTTGTCCTGTTCGGCGACGTACTCGGGCGGTTCGTGCACGGCGACGTTGGCCCACAGGAGCTGGCCGCGGTCGTAGTTGATGTTGCCGATACGCCGGCGCAGGCCAGCGCCGATCTCGACGTCCCGGAGCAGACGGAGCACGGTCTGTCCGAGCCCGAGGTCGCTGACCACCAGCTCCGCATCGATCCGCGCGCCGTCAGACAGCTCGACTCCGGTGGCGCGCCCATGCTCGGTGACGATCCGGTCTACCTCGGATGACGTGACGTATTCGACGCCACGCTTTCTGCCGGCGGAGACAAGCGCGTCGGTGATCGCCTGGCTGCCGCCCACCGCGATCGCGGCCGGCTCGAACGACAGCGTAAGAGGAATGCAGTGGATCAGGCCCTGGAGCCCCGGAACGTCGTCGGGGAAGCAGCCGGTCGACGTCGTCGCGGCACGCATGAACAGGATCTGCAGCTCGGGGCTCTCGAAGAAATCCTGGGCAAGCTGCCTGAGCGTCATGACCTGGTGGACGGGCTCGATCATTCCGCCGGGCACGTCGAGCAGCTCCTCGAGCGGGTCCGGGGTGCCCCACGGCGGCGGTTCACTGAACCGGTGGCGGCGGAACGCCTGCTTCCAGTGGCGCTCGTAGACGTCTAGCAGCCGAAGGTACGTATTGGCGTCGGGCCTCGAGAAGCGCGCGATCTGTTCCCGAGTCCGTTCGATGTTGTGATCGGAGCGCTCCTGGCGGCCGGTGGCTGCGTCGACGACGCGCGAGGCGGAGAAGCCGATGAACGAGGACCCGTCGTCGAAGATCATGCCCTCGTTCTGTTCCGGGAACACGTACTCGAGCCCTTCGTCGCGGAGAGCGAAGTCGCGGTACGCGGGGTGGCCGTAGAACCGGGTCCAGTGGCTGCAGTGGTTCATGGTGAACCCGGGCGCCGGGCCTTCGCTCGAGCACGCCCCGCCACCGAGGTGGGCGGTCCGCTCGAGCACCAGCACCGACATCCCGGCCCGCGCGAGGTAGGGGGCGATGATCGTCCCGTGGTGGCCGCCGCCCAGTACGACCGCGTCGTAACGCGCGTCGCTCATCGCGGCATCACGAGAGGATCGTCACGGTGCCGGTATTGCCGTCGACGAGCAGCCGGTCGCCGGTCTTGATCCGGCTCGTGGCGTCGCCGGTCCCGACCACCGCCGGCAGCTTGTACTCGCGCGAGACGATCGCGGCGTGGGACATGATCCCGCCGATATCGGAGACCGCGGCGGCGATCGTGCCGAAGACCGGCGTCCAACTCGGCGAGGTCACGGGGGCCACAAGGATCTCTCCAGGTTGTAAGTCGCTTAGCCGTTCGACGTCGAGGATCACCCGCGCCGGTCCCTCGGCGGTCCCGGACGAGCCGGCGAACCCGGTGATCGTCGCGCCGGCATCTTTGTCGCGCGCTGCCCACTCGTGCACGCGTTCGGTTGTGATCCCCCACAGCATGATCGTTGCCGGCTCGGTGATCGCATCGGGGACGGCGCCGAGCGCCGGCGGTGGCGTGAACCGTCGCATCGCCTCCATGATCCGCTTGCGTTTCTCCACTATCGGTGGCCAGTAACCAGGCCCGCGGCCCTCGGATCCCGCGGCCCACGCGAGCCGGAGATCGACGAGCGCATCCGAGATCTCGTGGCGCTGGAGGTAGAAGATGTCCTCGGCGTCGTCGATGAACCGGTGGCGCGCGAGCAGCGCCCCGAACTCCCGGACCTTGTTCCAGAAGATCGTGTGGTACCAGTGCTCGACGTAGAAGTTGTGACTCTCCACGTAGGGGAACACGAGGCGCGCGAGGCCGAGGTTCTGGTCGAATGCCGCGATCACTTCGTCGTCGTCGAGCAGCGCGCGGTGGTCGGCGCTGATCTGGTCACGCTCGGCGCTGACCTCCGCGAGCGGGCGGCTCAGGTCATCGCCGGCTTCGAGGCGCTCGATGTAGTTCCCCAGATAGGCGAGCGGGACAGCTGGATCGTCGATCCAGGAGCGGTGATGGTGGTAGAAGCCGTTGCCGTTGGAGTAGTAGAACCACGGAGTCTTGACCGCTTCCCACTCGGCGAGCCACTCCTGGCCCGGCGCACTGCTCGCGAGAGCGGTGCGGAGCGCGTCCTCCGATTCGGCGGTCTTGATCGCGTCGGCGATCCCCAGCTCGACCGCCGCGGCGGCGAGACGTCCGAGCTCGCTGTCGGGGCGGAACAGGACGACGTCGATCCCGCTGACCATCTTCGCAATCGTCTGATCGGGGATGTCCGGGAAGCTCTGCTTGCACAGCTCGTAGAACACGAGGTACGCCGCGTACCCAAGGTTCAGGAACTCGAAGTGGTACTGCCAGATGCGGTCGACGCTCTCGAGCAGGCGGTCATAGGCCACCAGCAGCGTGTGAGCTGAGCCGATCCCGCGTCCCTCGGTGACGACCGATGCGTCCTCGATCTCGGGCAGGTCCGGAACCTCGAGCGCCCCGATCTCGGCGATCGTCTCCTGCACCTTCGTCTGCCAGCGTTCGTAGAGCTCGTCCCAGTTCTGGAAGTAGAACCCGGCACGCTC
>Ga0335083_10000873_pt1 | contig 43262 bp, 44 predicted proteins | sample Lox_Sample_42_FD_206716 | JGI IMG/M metagenome (GOLD analysis project Ga0335083, IMG submission 206716) | Soil microbial communities from Loxahatchee National Wildlife Refuge, Florida, United States - Lox_Sample_4.2 | ecosystem: Environmental > Terrestrial > Soil > Wetlands | place: USA...
TGACCGGTCCGCTAAACCCCCATGACCATAGCCGGAGACCCCATGCCCCGCGTTGCCGCCGTCATCGTTGCCGCTGGAAAGGGTGAGCGTGCGGGAGGCGCCCTGGCAAAACAATATGTGCCCTTGCTTGGCAAGCCAGTGCTGCGCTGGACGATCGAGGCTTTCCAGGGTGCCGTGGACATGATCCAGGCCGTGATCGGCGTGGACGATCAGGCGCTTTACGCCGCGGCGGTTGAGGGACTGGAGGTTCTGCCCCCGCTAGCCGGCGGACCGACGCGCCAGCATTCGGTGATGCATGGGCTCGAGGCGCTGGCGCATCTGAAGCCCGACCTCGTGCTCATTCACGACGCCGCTCGCCCGCTTGTTTCGCCGCGCATCATCGGCGCAGTGATCGCGGCGCTCGCGAATGGGGCCGATGCCGCCGTCCCGCTGCTCCCGGTCGCCGATACCCTGCGCCGCCGCGACGACGGACATTGGACCGCCGTACCGCGCGAGGGCCTGATGCGCGCGCAGACACCGCAGGGTTTTCGCTTCGAGAAAATCCTCAAGGCGCATCGTGACCACAAGACCTTGGCGTCGACCGACGACATGGCGCTGGCGGAACTTGCAGGGCTGGCTATCGTTCAAGTGCCCGGGGAGGAGACCAACCTGAAGATCACCGCGTCACAGGATTTCGCGGCAGCGGAGCGGCTGCTGGCAGCCGGATTGGGCGACGTGCGCACGGGTTTCGGCTTCGATGCGCACCGCTTCGTTGCAGGCGACCATGTCTGGCTGTGCGGGGTGAAGGTGCCGCATGACCGCGGTCTCGAAGGTCATTCGGACGCCGATGCCGGTTTGCACGCCCTGACGGATGCGATCCTCGGCGCCGCCGGCGCAGGCGACATCGGCGTGCATTTCCCGCCGACGGACGAGCGCTGGCGCGGCGCGCCGTCGTGGAAGTTCCTCGACCGTGCGGCAAACCTCGTGCGCGACAAGGGCGGCGCCGTCACGCATTGCGACGTCACGTTGATTTGCGAACGTCCCAAGATCGGGCCCCACCGGGAAGCCATGCGCGCAAAGATCGCGGAGATCCTGAAGCTCCATATCTCGCGCGTCAGCGTGAAGGCGACGACGACAGAGAAGATGGGCTTCACCGGCCGGGGCGAAGGATTGGCGGCGCAGGCGGTGGCGACGGTGCGGCTGCCATGAACGAGCTTTCGGTACCGGCGGCCAATTGGATCGAGAACGCCGCTACCCTTTTCGGCCTGGGCCGTATCGGCTTTGCCCCCGGGACTTTGGGCAGCCTCGTCGCGCTTCCGATCGCATGGCTCGTGATGCGCTTTGGCGGGGTCTTTGGTCTGCTTGGACTTTGCGCCGCAACGTCGATCCTGGCGCTGTGGGCGAGCGATCGATACGCCAGGTCGCGCGAGACGCACGACCCGTCGGAATGCATCATCGACGAGGTCGCCGGACAGTTTCTCGCCTGTGCGCTCAGCCCGCTTTCGATCACGGGCTTTGCCGCGGCGTTCGTTCTGTTTCGTCTTTTCGACATCTCCAAGCTCTGGCCGATCTCGGCGGTCGAGCGCATCCAGGGCGGCGCGGGCATCGTGGGCGACGACCTGATCGCGGGGTTGATGGCGGGAGCGGTGACCGCGATATTCGCGACGGCGGGCTTCCTGTGAGCCTGTTTTCATCGTCGCTGTTGCGGCTCGCGGAAGTTGTGATCGCGGAAGCGCGCGCGCAAAAGCTTCGCATCGCGACGGCGGAAAGCTGTACCGGTGGATTGATCGGCGGGTTGCTGACGGAAATTCCAGGTACGTCCGAGGTATTCGAGCGCGGCTTCATCGTCTATTCCAACCGCGCCAAGCAGGACATGCTGGGCGTGCCGGGCGATCTGATCGCCGATCAGGGCGCGGTGTCGGAAGCGGTGGCGCGGGCGATGGCCGAAGGCGCCGTCGAAAACTCGAATGCGCACATGGCGGTCGCGGTGACCGGCATCGCAGGTCCCGGCGGCGGCACAGGACTGAAACCGGTGGGTCTCGTCCATATCGCAGCCGCGCGCGAGAACCGCTCGATCCTGCACGAGGCCCACCGCTTCGGCGACATCGGCCGGACCGAGGTGCGCATCAAAACAGTCGAAGCGGCGCTCGAATTACTACGTCGATTGTTTTGATAGTTTGCCGGCCCGTTCCAGGAACGCGTCCTGCATGCGCAGGAGCACAAGGCTGAAGGCCTGGCCGGCCACGGCATCGAGCAGCGGATTGCGGAATTCGAACGCAATCTCGAAGTCGATGCGGCAGCCCTCGCCTTCCGGCACGAAGCGCCAATGGTTTTCGAGCTTGCGGAACGGACCCTGCGTCTGCAACACGTCGACGGTGCGGTTTTGCGGGTCGAGCACCACGCGGCTGACATAGCTCTCCTTGAAACGCGAGAAGCCGACGCTCATGCGCGCGCTCAAGACCTCGCGGCCTTGCACGCTCTCGCGGTTGAGGATCGTAAGGTCGGTCACCCAGGGCAGGAAATTCGGATAGGCCGCCACGTCCGCCACGATCGCATACATGCGATCTGCGGAATAGGGAACCGATCGGGACTCGCTGTGACGTGTCACGCTTTGGGCCGCCGCGCGGCCTTGAGCGCAGCGAAGTCGCTGTCGGCGTGATAGGACGAGCGGGTCAGCGGCGATGCCGAGACCATCAGGAAGCCCTTGGCGCGCGCGATCTGCTCCAGCGCCTTGAATTCGTCGGGCGTCCAGAAGCGGTCCAGCGGCGCGTGCTTGCGCGTCGGCTGGAGATATTGGCCGATGGTGAGAAAGTCGACCTGCGCGGCACGCAGATCGTCCATCACCTGCATGATTTCCTCGCGGCTTTCGCCGAGCCCCACCATCAATCCCGATTTGGTGAAGCCGTCTGGCACGAGCTCCTTCGCCCGCTCGAGCAGGCGCAGCGATGCGTAATAGCGCGCGCCCGGCCTGACCGGCAGGTACAGCCGCGGCACGGTTTCGAGATTGTGATTGAACACGTCCGGCCGCGCGTCCATCACGACGTCAAGCGCGCCGTCCTTGCGCAGGAAGTCCGGCGTCAGCACTTCCACGCTGGTGCCGGGGCTCAGGCGACGGAGGGCGCGAATGGTCTGCGCGAAATGCGCCGCGCCGCCATCGGCAAGATCGTCGCGATCGACCGAGGTGATCACCACATGCTTGAGGCCGAGCTTTGCCACCGCGCGCGCGACGTTCTCTGGTTCGTCGGCATCGAGCGGGCCGGGCAATCCGGTCTTGACGTTGCAGAAGGCGCAGGCGCGGGTGCAGGTGTCGCCCAGGATCATCATCGTGGCGTGGCGGTGCGTCCAGCACTCGCCGATGTTCGGGCAGGCCGCCTCTTCGCAGACGGTATGGAGGTTGTGTTCGCGCACCACGGCCCGTGTCTCGGCGTATTCCCGGCTCACCGGCGCCTTGACCCGAATCCAGTCGGGCTTGCGCAGCACCGGATTGTCCGGGCGATGGGCCTTTTCCGGGTGACGCAGGGTGCGATCGAGGACGGTCGTCATACGGCCTATATAGGGCGAAGCGGTGTGCGGTTCACCTGCGATTTCGGCGCTGCTGCCCAGACCACCGCCGGCCCTGGGAAATTCTCGCCCACGCCGTAATTTTGACCCTCCCCTGGGCTGCGCTAAGTTCCCGGCTCACAAGCAAGGCGGCTTAAGCCGCGGGCCCGGGAGGACGACTTGACCCTAGCCACCGTCGCCGCCGCGTCCGGCGAGGATGTATTTCCCTTCGATATCGCGACCACGGACAAGTCCGTCTTCCGGGCCTTTGCCGATGCCCGCTCGCGCTTCGGCGGCCGGCGAATCTGCGTCATCGACGTCGACGACTGCGAGCGCAGCTATGACGATCTGATGCGCGGCGCGCTCGCGCTCGGTCATGCGCTCAAGGCCGGCACCAAACGCGGCGATTGCGTGGGCGTGATGCTGCCGACCGGCGCGGGCGCCATCGTGTCGTTCCTCGCCGTGGCGGCTTACGGCCGCGTGCCGGCGATGCTGAATTTCACGGCAGGCGCGGCGGCGGTCAAATCGGCGCTGCGCACGGCGCAGGTGAAGAAGATCGCGACGGCCCGGCGGCTGATAGAGATGGCGGGCCTTCAGCCGCTGATCGACGAGCTCTCGACGAACTACGAGATCGTCTATCTCGAAGACGTTCGCGCGAACCTTTCCGTCCTCGACAAGGCCGCGGCCGTCATCGGACAGATCTTCCCGGGGCTGGTCGGCGCGCGCGTCGCTCCGGACTCGCCGGCAGTGATCCTGTTCACCTCGGGCACGGAAGGCGAGCCCAAGGGTGTGGCGCTGTCGCATCGCAACCTGCTCGCCAATGTCGAGCAGGTGCGCGTGCATCTGGCGCTCTATTCCTCCGACGTCCTGCTCAATCCCCTGCCCGCGTTTCACTGCTTCGGCCTGACCGTCGGATCGCTGATGCCGCCGCTGCTGGGCTTGAAGGTCGTATGTCATCCCACGCCATTGCAGCCGAAGGAGATCGTCAACCGCATCCGCCGCCACCAGGCGACCATTCTGGTCTCCACCGACACTTTCATTACGCAATACGCGCGCGTCGGCGAGCCGGGCGATCTGAAATCGCTGCGCTTGACGGTTTGCGGCGCCGAGCGCCTGCGCGACGAGACGCGCGCGCTGCTGCGCAAGAAGCACGGCATCGAACTGCTCGAGGGCTATGGCGTGACCGAAGCCTCGCCCGTGATTGCCGCCAACCGGCCGGGCGCCAACCGCCACGGCACGGTGGGCCAGATCGTGGCCGACATGGAGTACCGCCTCGATCCCGTCGAGGGCATTCCCAATGCCGGCCGGCTCGTCGTCAAGGGGCCCAACGTGATGCTCGGCTATCTCAAAGCCGATGCTCCGGGAAGGATCGTGCCGCCGGAAGGCGGCTGGCACGACACCGGCGATGTCGTGTCGGTCGACGAGGACGGCTATATCGCAATCAAGGGACGTTTGAAGCGGTTCGCCAAGATCGGCGGCGAGTCGGTCTCGCTTGCCGTCGTGGAGAGTTGCGCGAGCGCGCTCTGGCCCGAGCACAGCCACGCCGCGATCACCATTCCCGACGGCCGCAAAGGCGAGCAGATCCTCCTGGTGACGACCAACCCCGAGGCCGATCGCCACGACCTCGTGGGCTGGGCGCACAATCACGGCGTCTCTGAACTCGCCGTGCCGCGCCGCGTGATCCACATCGACGAAATCCCCGTGCTCGGCACCGGCAAGACCGATTACGTCAAGGTGCAGAAGATGGTGGCGTCCGCCGAAAGCTGAAGCTCGAGCGCGCCGCTACGGTGCACTCGCGACGAATTTGGTCTCGTAGGCGGCGAGACGGATCGGGGCATGGGCAAAGACGACATCTTGCGCCTAAGATGTTTTGTTCACCAGCATCGCGCACCCATTGGTCGCCAGAACGCCGATCGCCGAGATCAATTTGGTAGCGCGGTCGCGGGCCTGCGGGTTGGCAGCGGGTCCGACCGCGTCCATGACGGGCGATACGCCCAGATGCCGCTTCATCGGGCCGAGCTCCCGATCGGCGCTGATCGCTACAGCCCGTGTCGCGTTCAGCGCTCGCGGTGTCGGCGCGGAGTCGCCTGCTCGCGATGCCATGGCGGAGAGTTGACTAAGAGTCTCGCTTAGGTATATCTTTTGATAAATCTATCTATACTAGTTTTTGGAGGAGGACCAATATGACCCGAAGCAACTGGAATACACGTCTGGCGCTGGTCGTGTGCGCATTCGCAGCCCCTATTGCAATTGCCCTACCCGCGTTCGCGGGGCCGCACGAAATCAAGCTGGCCGATCCGACCGAAGCAGCCACCTATTGCAACATGATGGGGGAATACGACATCGCCGCCATCGCGGGCGAGCCAGGAATGTCGCAGTACGGGCATGGCTATCAGTGCAAGCAAGGCATCGAGACGGGACCCAGCGTTACCGATGCGATCGAAGCCGGCAAAGGCGAGTGCCATCTGGCGACCGCTGAGGAGGCGAAGCCCGTGTGCCCGAGCATGGGCCAATTGGACATCGCCGTCATTCAAGGCAAGCCGGCCATGTCGCAGTACGGCCAAGGCTATGATTGCAAGCAGCAGGTGGAGACCGGACCAAGCTTGACGAACGGCATCTGCCAGTAGATTTCGCGTTTTTCATCTCCGAGCGACTTGGCGATGGGTCCCGCCGGATCATCCCGGCGGTCTCCCTTGGCTTCGCGATCGCGCATGCCGACGTTCGGACATGTCCCCTGGATGCTGATCGGATCGCAGGCAGACCTCAGATCTGATCGTGCGACACGAGCCAGCAGCCTAGGAGGGGTGTGAGCGATCTTGTTCTGCTTTCGTTCGACGCGCGCGGAAGTTTGCGCCGCCTTTTCGATGTTTCGGCTCGGGGGAAAATCAGCGAAGCAGGAAAAAAGCATCGTGTTCCCCTCTACAGGGTACTTGCATATAGCGAAGTTCATGCTAGATGTAACTCCGTAATAGTTGGGAGGCGGAAAGCGGCGCGTCGTGCCACCAGAGACCGACTACACGCGCAAATTCCGTAAGGAACTCATGGCCGGGCTATCATCGCTCGTCCTCCTGGCCGTGCTCGCCCGTGCGGGCCGGGAGATGTATGGTTACGAAATCGCCAAAGCCGTGAAAGCGGAAGGCGAAGGCGGACTGATCTTCAAGCAGGGCGCGATCTATCCGGTCCTGCGCTCGCTGCATGCGACGGGCCTGCTCGAAAGCCGGGTCGAGGCTTCGGCCTTCGGCCCTCCGAGGCGCTACTACAACATCACCGAGAACGGCAGGCGCGCCCTGTCGGAGTGGCAGTTCGCCTGGCGCGACATGCGGGAATTCGTGGACGATGCGCTCAAAGGCGGCGGCATGATCCAGGGAACGGTCCATGAGCCCCAGCCCTCGGCCTGAAACCGTCCGCGCCTATCTGGACGAGCTGCGGCGCGCGCTCAAAGGCGCGCCGGCTGGGCTGATTGCGGACGCGCTCGCCGACACCGAAGACCATCTCAACAACGAAATCGCGCACAACCCCGAGATTTCCGAATCCCAAATCCTGGCGTCCGTCATCGACACTTACGGCACGCCGCAAGAAATCGCAGAGGAGTATCGAGATATGGAAGCAACCATCGGCGGGCCTTTCCCCAAGAGCGAGCCCGCGCCCGAGCGCCGTTACGGCTTCTTCAACGTCGTTTCTGATCCGCGCACTTATGGCGCGCTGCTTTACATGCTGTTATCGCTCGTGACGGGCATCGTCTATTTCACCTTCGTGGTGACGGGCGTCGCGACGAGCCTGGGCCTGATGATCACGATCGTGGGCGTTCCCCTGGCCCTTGTCGTCATCGGCCTTACGCGCGTTCTCGCGCATGTCGAGGGCCGCGTGGTGGAAGGATTGCTGGGCGTGCGCATGCCTCGGCGCCTGCCGCCGGTCAGCCAGGCCGACGAGACGATCTGGAACCGCATCAAGGATGTGCTTGCCGACATCCGTACCTGGTCATCGATGCTCTACATGGTCTTGATGCTGCCTCTGGGCATCGCATATTTCGTCATCGCCGTCACCGGCCTTTCGGTGTCGCTCGGCATCACGGCGGGCTCGATCTATTCGCTGGTCACCAACGATGCGAGCCACATCCGCATCGACGATGTGCCATGGCTCGAACATCTGCTGCACACCGCGCCGGGACTCATTTTGTTCGCCCTCTTCGGCCTGCTGCTCTTCTTCCTGGTGCTGCACATCGCGCGCGGCATCGGCTGGCTGCACGGCCGCATCGCGGAAGTTCTGCTGGTCAGACTCTGAGAATCGAGCACCGCGGCCCCCCCAAAAGTGCCGCGGCGCGCCATCCTTTGATGCAAATCGCGCAACATTCGCAAAAGCCGCGTTAACTCCGGCAGCGTTAATCGCCCTGTAAGGGTTGACGCGCGTAATAGTCCTTGAGCTATAAGGCTTTGCTGCCGGTTCGCCGGGCGCACGACAACACGGACCGGGGGGAACTTCGGTCGTCCGCTTTCAGGGAGCCGAAGTGGAATCCAGCGACCCGATTCCTTCCGCGATTCGTGCGGCCCGTGCCGCGGCGACGGCTCTTTCCACCCAGGACGGCCGCTGGGCCCTGGTGAGCACGTCGCTCACCGCCCTGATTGCCGGCTCGATCGCCTGGCTTGCGATCGGAACCACGCCGCCGCTGCGGATCTCGCAATCGGCTCGTACCCAGACAACGTTCCTGCCCTATCAATTGTTCCAGCGGCTTACGGGCTCGCAGGGAACTTTCGCTTCCATTGCGCCATTGCCGCAGACCGCCAAGCCCGTGACGCCCGTCGTTCAGCAGGACGACGAAGCAGATCAGACTCCCGCCGAAGAGACCCGCACCCTCACCATGGATCGCGGCGACACGCTGACGGGCATGCTCGAAGAGGCGGGCATCTCTTCCGATGATGCGAATGCCGCCGTCGCCGCGCTCTACAAGGTGTTCAACCCGCGCGATCTGCGTGCGGGGCAGGCCTTCGAGATCACCTACGAGACGAAGCCGGTCGCGGCCTCCGGCGACAGCGATATCCCGGCGGGCGCCACCGACGACGACGACACGGGCGCGGCCAGCGCGGCCGCTCTCTCGCCGGCGACCACGACGCCGGTGTCTCGCCTGACGTCGCTCTCTTTTTCGCCGTCGGTCGAGCACGACATCGCCGTGACGCGCGACGATGGCGGAGCTTTCGCGGCCAACGACACGGTCAAGCAGCTCGAAGCGCATGTTCATCGCGCCGGCGCCACCATCGAAGGCAGCCTCTATCTCAGCGCCATGCGCGCGGGCATCCCCGCCGACGTCGTGGTCGAGATGATCCACATGTTCTCCTACGAGGTCGACTTCCAGCGCGACATCAAGCAGGGCGACACGTTCGAAGTCTTCTACAACTACTACTACACGAAGGACGGCCAGCCGGCGCGCGAGGGCAACGTCTCGTTCGCGACGATGCATCTCGGCGGCCGCACGGTGACGCTCTATCGCTGGCAGCCCGACCCCAATCAGCCGGCCGACTACTTCGACGCGCATGGCCAAAGCGCCAAATCGATGCTGATGAAGACGCCGGTCGACGGCGCGCGCATCTCGTCCGGTTTCGGCATGCGCTTCCATCCCGTGCTGGGCTACAGCCGCATGCACAAGGGCATCGATTTCGCCGTGCCGGTGGGAACGCCGGTGATGGCGGCAGGCGGCGGCGTGGTGCAGATCGCCGGGCGCCTCGGCGGATATGGAAACTACCTGCGCATCAACAACGGCAACGGTTACGCGACCGCCTATGGACATCTATCGCGCCTCGCGCCGGGCATTCATGTCGGCAGCCATGTCCATCAGGGCCAGATCGTGGCGTACAGCGGCAATACGGGACTTTCAACCGGCCCGCATCTGCACTACGAGATTCTGATCAATGGCAGCCAGGTCAATCCGCTCAAGGTGAAGGTCGCGCGCGGCCGTATTCTCGCCGGCCGCGAGCTCCGCGAGTATCAGATCCAGCGTCTGCACATCGACGCACAGATCGCCGCGATGCCGCTCGAGACCAAGGTGGCCGACATCTCCACGGACCTGCGCCAGGCCAAGCTGAAGTGACCGTCTATTCCGCCAGTTCGCTCGCCAGCGCCTCGAGCGCGGGCGCGAGCGGGTTCATGTGGCGATAGTGCAGCAGCTTGGCAGCGATCAGCTTCAGGCGATCCCCAAACGAAACGACCTGCCAGGGCGTGATCAGCGGCGCCTCGGCGCTCGGCACGTCCAGGCGTTGGGCCTCGAACGACATCGAGACGCGCGACGCCGGGGCGCGCGGCGACGACTTGCCGCCCCAATGCATGACCGCCTGGTCCCAGATCAGGACGTCGCCGGGCTCGGCGGGAAGCGCGCGGATGCTGGCGTGATCGAAACGCCAGTTGTTCTCGCTCTCGCAGCCGTACGTCGGATCGAGATGCTTCGGCACCATGTACAGGCAGCCGTTCAGTGGTGTCGCCTCGCCGATTGCGATCCAGGTGGTGAGCGAGATCGGCGAGCCATCGGGTAGAAGCGACTCGCGTCCGCGGTCGCGGTGCGGTCCCCATCCCGCTCCGCCCGGCACGACATTCCAGGCCCAGAAATCGGGAAGAAACGCATAGGGGCCGAGCAGGCGGCGATACACGGCGTCGAGACGGAAAAACGGCCGCCAGAACTCGTCATAGACGAAGGCGAAGACCGGATCGAGGCCGTTCGCCGTAAGCGCGCGCGCCGCAGCGGCCATCGCCGAAAGTTCCGGTCCGCGCGCCAGCGCGCGAAGCTGGACGTAACCCTCGCGCGCCAGATCGTCCGTATCCGGAGTGTCCGGCGCGTCGCCTTCGTCCTTCAGGAAGGCGGCATCGGCGATATGCAGCGCGGGCGCTAGCGCATGCCAGAAAGCCTCGTCGCGCAATTGCGCGAGCGTGCGGCCTTGCGCAGCCAATTTTTCCGCACGGGCGCTCACGGCCGCAGCCATGGAACTACGCCTAGCCTTTGGGGGCCGGCACGACGCGAAGGTAGGGCTTCAAGGTCTTCCATCCCCCCGGATATTTCTGCCTGGCCTGCTCGTCGGTCACCGAAGGCGGGATGATGACGTCCTCTCCCGGCCGCCAATTCACGGGTGTGGCCACCGTGTGCTTGGCGGTGAACTGGCAGGAATCGAGCAGCCGCAGGACCTCGTCGAAATTGCGTCCCGTGCTCATCGGATAGGTCAGCATCGCCTTGATCTTCTTGTCCGGGCCGATGATGAAGACCGAGCGCACGGTCGCGTTGTCGGCGGCGGTGCGGCCCTGCGACGTCGTTCCCGCGCCCTCGGGAAGCATGTCATAGAGCGTCGCGACCTTGAGGTCGGTATCGCCGATCATCGGATAGTTCACGGCGTGGCCTTGTGTTTCCTTGATGTCGTCGGCCCAGCGCGTGTGGTTGTCGACCGGATCGACGCTGAGGCCGATGATCTTGGTGTTGCGCTGGTCGAACTCGGGCTTCAGCCCCGCCATGTAGCCGAGCTCGGTGGTGCACACCGGCGTGAAATCCTTGGGATGCGAAAACAGGATCGCCCAGCTGTCGCCGATCCATTTGTGGAAATCGATCGGACCCTGGGTTGTCTGGGCGGTGAAATTCGGCGCTTCGGAGTTGATCCTCAGAGACATGGGCCGGCCTTTCCGTCTTGGGATTTCGTTCAATGGGCGGCGACTTTATCCGCTCCACGCCGATGCGCCAAGCCGCTCGGGCAGCATCGCACATGTGATTTTGGGGAGCCCCTCAATGCACGGCCTTGCTCGGCGCGTGGTCGATGTCGAGGTCGTCGGGTGAGGACGCGAACTCGACGCCGTTGATGGTCAGGCCGGATTTGCCGGCGCTGACCTTGATCTTCGAGCCGTCGCTGATCTTGCCCTCGAGCAAGAGCTGGGCGAGCGGGTCCTGGAGCCGCTTCTGAATCACGCGCTTCAAGGGCCGCGCGCCATAGATCGGATCGTAGCCGGCATTCGCCAGCCACTCGCGCGCCTTGGCGTCGAGCGCGATCTCCAGCTTGCGGTCGGCGACGAGTTTTGCCAGCCGCGCGATCTGGATGTCGACGATCTTGTCCATGTTCGCGCGCGTCAAGCGGTGGAACAGGATGATCTCGTCCAGGCGGTTGAGGAACTCAGGCCGGAAATGCGCGCGCACGGCCTGCATCACCTGGGCGCGGGCCTCGCGCGTGTCCTCGCCGGTGAGGAACTCGGTGCCGAGGTTCGAGGTCAGGATGATCACCGTGTTCTTGAAGTCCACGGTGCGCCCCTGCCCGTCGGTCAGCCGCCCGTCGTCGAGCACCTGAAGCAGCACGTTGAAGACGTCGTGGTGTGCCTTCTCGACCTCGTCGAACAGGATGACCTGATAGGGCCGGCGCCTGACCGCTTCGGTCAGCACGCCGCCCTCCTCATAGCCGACATAGCCCGGCGGCGCGCCGATCAGCCGCGACACGGCGTGCTTCTCCATGAACTCGCTCATGTCGATGCGCACCATCGCGGTGTCGTCGTCGAACAGGAACTCGGCGAGCGCCTTGGTGAGCTCGGTCTTGCCGACGCCGGTGGGACCTAAGAACAGGAACGAGCCGATAGGGCGGTTGGGATCCTGCAAACCCGCGCGCGAGCGGCGCACGGCATTGGCGATGGCGCGCACGGCCTCGTCCTGGCCGACCACGCGCTTCTCGAGCGAGGTCTCCATGTGCAGGAGCTTCTCGCGCTCGCCTTCGAGCATCTTGTCGACGGGGATGCCGGTCCAGCGCGAGACCACCTGGGCGATGTTCTCCGGCGTCACCGCTTCGTTGACCAGCGCGGCGTTGTTCTTCGCGTCGATCTCGGCGATCTTCTTCTCCAGTCCCGGGATCACGCCATAGGTCAGCTCGCCTGCCTTGGCGAAGTCGCCGCGGCGCTGCGCGATCTCGACTTCGGCGCGCGCACGGTCGAGCTGTTCCTTCAGGCTCTGGACGTTCTGGACGGACCTCTTCTCCTCCTGCCATTTCGCGGTCAGCGAGGCGGATTTCTCTTCCAACTCCGCAAGCTCGTGCTCCAGCGTGCCCAGACGCTCGCGCGAAGCCTTGTCGCTTTCCTTTTTCAGCGCCTCGCGCTCGATCTTGAGCTGGACGATGCGCCGGTCGAGCTCGTCGAGTTCTTCGGGCTTGGAGTCGACCTGCATGCGCAGGCGCGACGCCGCCTCGTCCATCAGGTCGATGGCCTTGTCGGGCAGGAAGCGGTCGGAGATGTAGCGGTTCGACAGCGTCGCCGCTGCCACGATCGCCGCATCGGTGATGCGCACGCCGTGATGGACCTCATACTTCTCTTTCAGCCCGCGCAGGATCGAGATGGTGTCCTCGACCGTCGGCTCGCTGACGAAGACGGGCTGGAAGCGCCGCGCCAGCGCCGCGTCCTTCTCGATGTATTTGCGGTATTCGTCGAGGGTGGTGGCGCCGACGCAATGCAGCTCGCCGCGCGCCAGCGCCGGCTTGAGCAGATTCGAAGCGTCCATCGCGCCTTCGGCTTTGCCCGCTCCGACGAGCACGTGCAGCTCGTCGATGAAGAGTACGATCTTGCCCGCCGCGGCCGTGATCTCGCTGAGCACGGCCTTCAGCCGCTCCTCGAACTCGCCGCGGAACTTGGCGCCGGCGATCAGCGCCCCCATGTCGAGCGCCATCAGGCGCTTGTCGCGCAGGCTTTCCGGCACGTCGCCGTTGACGATGCGCAGCGCAAGTCCTTCGGCGATCGCGGTCTTGCCGACGCCGGGCTCGCCGATGAGCACGGGATTGTTCTTGGTACGGCGCGACAGCACCTGGATGGTGCGGCGGATTTCCTCGTCGCGGCCGATGACGGGATCGAGCTTGCCGTTGCGCGCCGCATCGGTCAGGTCGCGGGCGTATTTCTTGAGCGCGTCGTACTGGTTCTCGGCGGTGGCGCTGTCGGCGGTGCGGCCCTGCCTAAGATCGGCGATCGCCTTGGCCAGGTTCTGCGGCGTGACGCCGGCGTCTTTCAGGATCTTGCCGCTCTGCGTGTTCGACGCGAGCGCCAGCGCCAGCAGCAGATATTCCGCGGTGACGTAGCTGTCGCCGGCCTTCTTCGCCGCCTGCTCGGCGGCATCGAACAGCCGCGCGGCTTCAGGGGACAGATAGACCTGCCCCTGCCCGCCTTCGACCTTGGGCAATTTGGCGAGCGCGCGCTCGACGCCCTCGCGCACCTGTTCGGGACGCCCGCCGGCCGCAGCGATCAGGCGCGCGGCCAGACCTTCTTCATCGTCGATGAGGACTTTGAGCAGATGTTCCGGCGTGAACTGCTGGTGGTTGGAGCGAAGCGCCAGCCCTTGGGCGCTTTGCATGAATCCGCGCGCCCGCTCGGTGAATTTCTCGACGTCCATATGGTCCTCTCAGCACAAATCCCGAGCCCCCTTGATGAGCAGCCGAGGAATGTCCGGAACATATGTGTGGTCTGAGGCCGGCCAGGACAAGGGCTTACTTAGATTTCTCCGCCTGTCCTGCGGCGTTGCTACTCCTCGATCTCTTCCTCGTCTCCGACGAGGCCGGCCGCGCCGTCGACCAGCGAGAAGGAAGGCCCGGACATCGGCTGGGGCGTCCCGGGCATGAACGGTTGCTCGCCCGAGCCCTGAGGACGATAACCGCTGCCATTGCCGTTGCCGTTCGCTGGCGCCGGTTGCGCCTGCTGCTGCTGTTGCTGCTGGGCGTAAAGCTGCTGCTGTGCCTGAGCCGCGCTTAGGATGCGGAAGTAATGCTCGGCGTGCTGGAGATAGTTCTCGGCCATCACCCGATCGCCATGGGTGTTGGCGTCGCGCGCCAGCTGCAAATACTTCTCATAAACATGCGCAGCCGTTCCTCGGACTTTCACATCGGGCCCGTTGGAATCATAAGTGCGGTTCGGATTGTAGCTGCTGCCACCGCTGCTGCCGCCGCCTCCGCCGCTATGACCGTTATGACTGCCTTGCGGCCTGCGGCCGCCTCTACGTGAGCGTTTCACCTCAACCCCTTTGGTACTTGTGTTGCTGCACACCGCATCGCGGCCGAAACCGCCTGCGGCCGAACGCGATGGCCTTCCCAGTCTTCTCGTTCGCTTTCGCGAGACCGTCCCGCGCCCCAAAGGCGCACGCCGGCGTCAGGCCGGTCGGCGGGTCCTCGCCTCCCCACGGAGGCGGAAACTAGCGATTCCCTTCCGCGGTTCCAACTGTTTTCTAAGGGTTCTCTAGGATTTTCCGCCTATGACGCAGCGATCGATCCCAGCGAGATCCCTGGCCACCGCGACCAGCCGGCCTCCGAAAAGCGCACCCACGGCGCCGGACTGGCCCTGTCCGATTTCGACGAATGCCAGTCCGCCGGGCGCCAGCAGCCTTTCCGTCAACGGGACAAGAACGCGGTAGCCGTCCAGCCCGTCCCGTCCGCCATCTAACGCCTGAAGCGGTTCATGGAGCCTTATTTCGGGCGCGAGTGACGCTATGCCGTCGCTCGGTATATAGGGAGGATTGGCGAGAATTCCATCGAAACGGCCCTCGATTTCTGCGAAATCGCACTGACTCAACCGGCACCGGCCGGTGAGGCCATGTTTCTCGACATTGCGCCGGGCCCATTGGAGGGCATGCGGCGAGGAATCGACGCCTGTGCCGCGGGCATCCGGATATGCCGCAAGGACGGCAATCAGCAGACAGCCGCTGCCCGTGCCCAAGTCGAGAAATTCCAGCGGCGCCTCGCGATCCGGGAATGCTTTGAGGACCTGCTCGACCAGAGTTTCGCTCTCGGGCCGCGGAATCAGGACACCCGGGCCGACGTCGAAATCGAGACTCCAGAACTCCTTGTGGCCGGTGATGTAGGCCACGGGCTCCCGCGCGATGCGGCGTGCGATGAATTGCTCGAACAGTGCTCCTACACATCCACCCTCCCCTTGAGGGAGGGTCGAAGCGCGCAGCGCTTCGGGGAGGGGTTTTTCGGGCATCTCACCCCTCCCCGAAATTTCTTGCTCGCGCTGCTCGCTGCGGAATTTCGACCCTCCCTCAAGGGGAGGGTCGACCTTCATGGCATGCTCCCACAGCACGCGCGCATCGAGGCGCGGATTGTCGACACCTGCCGCGCGCAGCCGCTCGGCCGCATCGCGCAACAATTCAGACGTCGCGGTCAATGCGCCGCTTCCAGTTCCGCGAGGCGCTCGGCCTGGTCCGCGGTGACGAGCGCATCGACGATCTCGCCCAGGTCGTCGCCGGAAATGATGCGGTCGAGCTTGTAGAGCGTCAGGTTGATGCGGTGATCGGTGACGCGGCCTTGGGGAAAATTATAGGTGCGGATGCGCTCGCTGCGGTCGCCCGAGCCGACCATGCTCTTGCGCGCGCCGGAACGCTCCTTGTCCAGCCGCTCGCGTTCCATCTCGTAGAGCTTGGCTTTGAGCAGCTTCATCGCCTGCGCCTTATTCTTGTGCTGCGACTTCTCGGTCTGCTGCGCCACCGCGATGCCGGTGGGCAGGTGGGTGATGCGCACCGCGCTTTCGGTCTTGTTGACGTGCTGGCCGCCGGCGCCTTGCGCGCGGTAGACGTCGATGCGCAGGTCCTTGTCGTTGATCTGGATATCGACGTCTTCGGCCTCAGGCAGCACCGCGACGGTGGCGGCGGAGGTGTGGATGCGCCCGCCCGCTTCCGTCACCGGCACGCGCTGCACGCGGTGCACGCCGCTCTCGAATTTGAGCTTGGCGTAGGCGCCGGCGCCGTTGACCTCCAGCACCGCCTCCTTGATGCCGCCGAGATCGCTTTCGTTCCTGTCCATGATCTCTGTTCGCCAGCCCTGGAGCTGGCAATAGCGCGTGTACATCTCCAGCAGGTCGGCGGCGAACAGCGCGGCCTCGTCGCCGCCGGTGCCGGCGCGGATCTCGATGATGGCGGAGGAATTGTCGGCCGCGTCCTTGGGCAGGAGCTTGATCTTGAGGTCGTGCTCCTGCTCGGCGAAGCGCTTCTTGAGGTCGGCGCGCTCTTCTTCCGCCAGCGCGCGCATCTCCGCGCCGCTCGAAGGATCGGCGATCAGTGCTTCGGTATCTGCAAGCTGTTTCTCGGTGCTGCGATAGGCTTCGACCGCCTCGACGATGGGCGCGAGCTCGGCGTGCTCTCTCGACAATTTGACGAAGGAATTGCCCGCCACGCCGGAGGAAAGCTCCGCCTCCACCGCGCGGAAGCGGTCGATCATGCGTTCAAGGGCGGCGGCGGGAATCATGGTGCAAACATTGTCATCCCGGGCAAGCGGCGCAAGCCGCGCAGACCCGGGACCCACTGAGACGCGGCGCGGTGGGTCCCGGCTCGCGCGATGCTCTCGCATCGCTTGGCCGGGATGACAATCATGGTCGCTACTGCGCCGGTTCGAGGACTTTGCCGCGTTCGGCCTCTATGGTGGCGGCCTTCTTCTCGCAGAGCTCGACGATGTGCTCGACGAGCTTGTCGTTGTCGAGGCGGTAGGCCGGCTCGCCGTTCAGATAGATCTGGCCGTGGCCCTTGCCGGCGCCGCCGCCGGTGAAGCCGAGATCGGTCTCGCGCGCCTCGCCCGGTCCGTTCACCACGCAGCCGATGATCGAGAGCGTCATCGGCGTCGAGATGTGTTTGAGCCGATCTTCGAGCACGCGAACCGTGTCGATCACGTTGAAACCCTGCCGCGCGCAGGACGGGCATGAGACGATGTTCACGCCGCGGTGGCGCAGGTTGAGCGACTTGAGGATATCGAAACCGACGCGCACCTCTTCCACCGGATCGGCGCTGAGCGAGACGCGGATGGTGTCGCCGATGCCGCTCCACAACAGCATGCCCATGCCGATGGAGGACTTGACGGTGCCGGAGATCATGCCGCCGGCCTCCGTGATGCCCAGATGGATCGGGCAATCGACGGCTTCGGCCAGCTGCTGATACGCGGCGACGGCGAGAAAGGCATCCGACGCCTTCACCGAAATCTTGTATTCGCGGAAGTCGTTGTCATCGAGAATCTTCGCGTGATTGAGCGCGCTCTCGACCATCGCTTCCGGGCACGGCTCGCCATAGCGCTCGAGCAGTTCCTTCTCCAGCGAACCGGCATTGACGCCGATGCGCATGGAGCAGCCGTGATCCTTCGCCGCTTTCACCACGTCCTTCACGCGCTGGGCCGAGCCGATATTGCCGGGATTGATGCGCAGGCAGGCCGCGCCGTTCTCGGCCGCTTCGATGGCGCGTTTGTAGTGGAAGTGGATGTCGGCCACGACCGGGATGTTCACGGCCCTGGTGATCGCTTTCATCGCCTTGGTGGCGTCCTCGTCCGGACACGAAACGCGCACGATGTCGGCGCCGGCTTCCTCGATGGCGCGGATCTGGTCGATGGTCGCGCGCGCGTCGCCGGTGATGGTGTTGGTCATGGTCTGCACGCTGATCGGCGCGTCGCCGCCGACCGGCACCTTGCCCACCATGATCTGGCGGCATTTGCGCCGCGCGATGTCGCGATAGGCTCTTAGGCTCATGGCTCAGCCCTGCCTTCCGTTATAGCGGTCGGCGATCGACTGCGGATCGAGCGACAGCGATTCGCCGACCTGTCCCGTGCGGCCCGCAAGCCCCATCGCGACGCCGTCGAGATCGATCTCCACCGCCCCCGCATCGGACGTCGTAAGCGTGATCCCGACCTGGTTCGGAACCATGTAGGTGTCCCCCGCATTGAGCGCGCGGTTCATATAGACCGTTCCGTCGGCCGCCTGCACCAGAACCCGCGTCGTTTTCCGCATACGAAGGATAACGCGCGCGTCCCTGTTGAGTTGGCCATACACCTTGCCTTGCGGGATGGAAGCAACCTGGGCCGGGGCTTGGCCTTGCGGGGCGGTCTGGGCTGCCGGTCCCGCGAGCGCCTGGCCCGGTGCTGCGGCGGTGGAGGTTGCCGGCAGGTTTGGATCCGGCATGGCGGGAGACACGGGCGGAGCGGGCGCCGGCTTGGGAACCTGGGCCACATGCTTCGGCTTTGGCGCCGTCGCCTGCGGAACCGGCGCCACGGCCGGAGCCATGAATTTGTCCGCGGCCGGCATCAGCAGGTGGTAGGCACCGTAAACAAAGAGCAGCAGGACCACTGCCGCGATCAACCACCAGCCCTGCGGCAGGCGGCGGTGCTCGTCCTCGTCGATCACGTTGATGGTGGGCTGGATGTCGTCGGCCCGGCCCGCGATCTGCGCCTTGAAGCGCTCGACACAGGCGCTGGCATCCAGCCCCAGGAATTCGGCATAGGTGCGCACGAAGCCCACTGCGTAGGTGCGGCCCGGCAGCGCCTCGACCCGGTCTTCTTCCAAGGCCTCGAGGTGGTCTTTGCGGATCTTGAGCGCGCGCGACACCGTCGCGAGGTCGTCGCCACGACGAAGGCGGGCGGCACGAAGGTCCTGTCCGACGGTCTCGAGCGGCGAATCGCTGTCGCCGGAGATTTCGCGCAGATGGATGCGGCGGCGGTTCTGGCCGCCGCCTTCCTCGACCGTAAGATGGGAAACCTTCGTCATGCCTCAGCCGTATCGCCCTGAGCTTCTATCTAACTGGAAGACCCGCCGGCAGACAATTGGAAAACCTTAATGTTTGCCTATTTGATGGCAATTCCGCGCTCGGCCGCGAAGGCCGCGAGCCGGGTCCTGAGACTGCCGTCGGTCCGGCTGCAGAGCTTGTCCACGAATTGCGACACTTCCCGCAAATCGAGGCTCTGAATCATCATCTTCACGGGTCCGATATTGGCCGGCTGCATGGAAAGGGTTCTCAAGCCCAGGCCGATCAGCGCCATGGCGTCCAAAGGCCGTCCCGCCATCTCGCCACAGAGCGAAAGGTCGCCCGCCGATTCGCTTGCACTTTGCACGATCAGGCGAATCAGGGTCAGCGCCGGGGGATTCAGCGGATCGTAGCGGCGCGCCACGCGCGGATTGGTCCGGTCGACCGCGAACACGAACTGGAACAGGTCGTTGGAGCCGATCGAGACGAAGTCGGCGCTGCGCATGATCTGGGGAAGCATGAAGGCCAGCGCGGGAACTTCCAGCATCGCGCCGACGCGGATCTGCTTGGGCTGCGCGATGCCGAGCTGGCGGGCGCGCTCCGTCTCGCGGTCGATCAGCGCGCGCGCCTGGTTGAATTCGGCCACGTCGCTCACCAGCGGCAGCAGGATGTTGAGCACATGCCCGGCCGCGGCTTGCATCAGCGCACGCGCCTGATAGCGAAGCAGCGCGGGCCGGTCGAGCGCGATGCGGATCGCACGCCAGCCCAGCGCGGGATTGGCTTCGCGTTCCCAACGCGCGTAAGGCAAAACCTTGTCGCCGCCGAGATCGAGCGTGCGAAAGACCACCGGTTTGTCGCCGGCAGCGTCAAGCACGCCTTTGTAGAACTCTATCTGATCGCTGAGACGCGGCATGGTTTCGCCGACCATGAACTGCAATTCGGTGCGGAACAGCCCGATGCCGTCGGCACCGGATTCCTTCAGATGCGGCATATCGAGCAGCAGGCCCGCGTTCATCATCAGCTTGATGTGCACGCCGTCCTTGGTGACTGCCGGCAGGTCACGGATGCGGGCGAAATGCGCCACGCGGTGCGCGCGCAGCGCGCGCTTGGCGGTGTAGGTCTTCACCACGCTCGGCTGCGGCCGCAGATGGACTTCGCCGGTCTCGCCGTCGACGATGATGGTGTCTCCGGCGCGCGCAGCATCGCTGATGCCGACGATCGTGCTGACCAGCGCGAGTCCCATCGAGCGCGCGACAATGGCGACATGCGACGTTGCCGCGGCTTCCTCGAGCACCAGGCCGACAAGCTTTTCGCGGCCATAGTCCAACAGTTCCGCCGGACCCATTCCGCGGGCCACGATCACGGCGTTTTCCGGCATGTCCTGCGCCGGATGGGCGTCGCCGTCGCCGGCCAGATAGCGCAACAGCCGCCGCGCCAAATCGTCGAGATCGTGCGCGCGCTCGCGCATCAGCGGATCGCCCAGGCGCTGCACGCGCAGCCGGGTCTCGTCCTGCACGCGTTCGACGCCTGCCTCCGCCGTGAGGCCCGTGCGCACAGCGTCGCGCATGCGTTGGCGCCAGCCCTGGTCGTAGGCGAAGAGACGATAGGCCTCGATCACTTCGCGGCCTTCGCCGGTGAGATCGAGCTCGCTCGAATCCAGCATCAAGTCCACGGACTCGCGCAATTTGGCGATCGCCTCTTCGAGGCGGATGAGCTCTTCCTGCGGATTGTCGGCGATCATGCGCTCGACCTTCACGCGCGGCTCGTGCAGCACCACGCGCCCCACCGCAACGTTTTCCGACAGGCCCTCGCCCTTGAAAGCCAAGGGCCGGTCGGGGCGCAGTTCGGGTTCGTCGAGTTCGGCGATGTTGAACAGACCGCCTTGCGCCACGACTTCGGCCAGCACCATGGCGACGGTTTGCAGCGCTTCGACTTCTTCCTCCGAATAGAGAACGGCGGCGCGGTTCTGCACGGTGAGCACGCCGAATACCTGGCCGCCGCGCACCACCGGCACGCCGAGGAAGGACTTGTAGGGATCCTCACCGGTCTCCGGCCGATAGGAGAAATGCGGGTCCGACGGCGCGTCGCTCAGATTGACGGGCTCGGCCGACTCGGCGACGAGGCCGACAAGTCCCTCGCCCTCCTTCAGCCGCGTCTTGTGCACGGCGGTGCGGTTCAGGCCTTCGGTGGCGAAGAGTTCGAGATATTTGCCGGCGCGGCGGAGGTAGATCGAGCACACCTCCGCGACCATGTTGGTGGCGATCAGCGAGACGAGCTTGTCGAGCCGGCTTTGCGCGCTGATCTGCTCCGCCATGATCTCGCGCAGACGCCTCAGCAGCGTGCGCGGTCCGGTGGGCGTCAGTGCGGGCATGTTACGCCGCTTCCAGCTCGTAGGCGGAGTGCAAGGCCCGCACCGCGAGCTCGACATATTCTTCGGCGATCAGCACGCTGACCTTGATTTCCGAAGTGGAGATCACCTGGATGTTGATGCCCTTCTCCGACAGCGTGCGGAACATGGTCTGCGCGACGCCGGGATGGGCGCGCATGCCGATGCCGACGATCGAGACCTTCGCCACGTTTTTGTCCGAGGTGATGTCGCGAAAACCGATGGCTGGTCCAGCCTTCTCGATCACCGCCAGTGCCGCGGCGAGATCGCCACGGGTGACCGTGAAGGTCAGGTCGGTCTTGCGGCCATCCTCCGACACGTTCTGCACGATCATGTCGATGTTGATGCCGGAATCGGCGAGCGGCCCGAAAATCGCCGCCGCGATACCGGGCCGGTCGGGGATCTTGTGCAGCGTGATCTTGGCTTCGTCGCGCGAATAGGCGATGCCGGTGACGGGTTTCTTTTCCACGATGTCTTCCTCGTCGCAAACAAGCGTGCCGCCCGCTTCCGGTGCAAAGGTCGAAAGCACGCGGACGGGCACGCGGTGAAGCATGGCAATTTCGACCGAACGGGTCTGGAGCACCTTGGCGCCCAAGGAGGCCATCTCCAGCATTTCCTCATAGGCGACTTTTTCGAGCCGCCGCGCCTTGGGAACGATTCGGGGATCGGTCGTGTAGACGCCGTCCACGTCGGTATAGATGTCGCAGCGGTCGGCCTTGAGCGCGGCCGCCACTGCCACCGCGCTGGTATCGCCGCCGCCGCGGCCGATGGTGGTGACGCGGCTGTCGGGGCCGATGCCCTGAAATCCGGCGACGACCGCCGTCTCGCCCGCGGCGAGTCGCTTGTTCATCTCGGCGGGTTCGATCTGTTCAATGCGGGCGGAGCCGTGGATCGCCGACGTCCTGACCGGGATCTGCCAACCCATCCAGGAGCGCGCAGTGACGCCGGCGGTTTGCAGCGCGATCGCCATCAGGCCGGCTGAGACCTGCTCGCCTGCGGCCAGCACGGTATCGTATTCGCGCAGGTCGCAATGATTCGAAAGCTCGCGAGTCCACGCCACGAGCTTGTTGGTCTCACCGGCCATGGCCGAGACCGTGACCGCGACCTGGTTTCCGGCATCGACCTCGCGCTTGACCAGCGCCGCCGCGTGGCGGATGCGGTCGAGGTCCGCAACGGAGGTGCCGCCGAATTTCATCACGATCTTCGCCATTGCCCCTACATAGAGGGCGGCGTCTCAACGCTCAACAAATCTGTTTTGGCACAACCGGTCCCCGCCGGGCCGTCGGTCCAGAGTTGGTTCACCGAGGGCGCGGGCCTTGTGGGATAGTGACCGGACGAGGCGAGATAGGATACACGATCCGCATGCAGTCCTTTTCCGTCGACGAGTCCGAGATCGCCAAATTCGCCGCCCTGGCGGAAGAATGGTGGGATCCGTCCGGCAAGTTCGCGCCGCTGCACAAATTCAATCCCGTGCGCCTCAAGTTCATCCGCGACACGGCCGCCGCGCAATTCGGGCGGGACGCGCGTGCGCTCGCGCCGTTCAACGGCCTGACCCTGCTCGATATCGGTTGCGGCGGCGGATTGTTGTCCGAGCCGATGGCGCGGCTGGGTTTCGACGTGCTGGGCGTCGATGCGTCGGAAAAGAACGTGAAGACAGCCGCGGCGCATGCGGCCGCCGCCGGCACGAACCTGCGCTACCGCGCCGGCACCGCCGAGGAACTCGGACGCGAGGGGCGGAGCTTCGACGTCGTGCTGAACATGGAAGTGGTCGAGCACGTGGCCGATCTGGACGCCTACCTGTCTGCGTGCGCGCAGTTGGTCCGGCCCGGCGGCCTGATGTTCGTCGCCACCATCAACAAGACATTGAAGGCGCTGGCGTTGGCCAAGATCGGTGCCGAGTATGTGCTCGGATGGCTGCCGCGCGGCACGCACGACTGGTCCCGCTTTGTCGCTCCGCAGAAGCTGCAGGCGATTCTGGCCGCGAACGGGCTTGCGATGCTCAAGACCCAGGGGGTGGCGTTCGACCCACTCTCCTGGGCTTGGAAACTCGCCGCCGACACCCATGTAAACTATATGGTGGTGGCCACGCGGGGAGGCTGATCGTGACGGGGCGGGAATGGACGGTATCCGAACACCCTGCCCTCGTTCTCGGCGCCGCCTGCCTGCTTCTCCATCTTGTCGTCAACAACGGCTATGGCGCCTTCAGCGACGAGCTCTATTTCATCGTCTGCGGGTTGCACCCCCAACTCGGCTATGTCGATCAGCCGCCCCTGGTGCCGTGGATCGCAGGCGCTTCCTACAATTTCTTCGGAACAGCGCTTCTGCCGTTGCGCTTCATCCCGGCGCTGTCGATGGCCGCGACGGTCGCGCTCACCTGCGATGTGGCGCGCCGGCTCGGCGGTGGAGTCTTCAGTCAATGGCTGAGCGGAACCTGCGTCCTGCTCGGCGGCGTGTTTCTCGTCGACGGACTTCTCCTGTCGACCGACATGATGCAGCCGCTCACCTGGCTCGGCTGCGGCTGGTGCCTGATCCGGATTTGCGAAAGCAAGGATGAACGCTGGTGGCTCGCGTTCGGCGTCATCGCGGGTGTGAGCCTTTTGAGCAAATATCTGATCCTGTTCTACCTGGCGGGTCTCGCCGTCGGCATCCTGGCCACGCCGTTGCGCCGCTCGCTCGCCAAACCTTGGATCTATCTCGGTGCCGCGACCGCGTTCGCGTTCCTTGCGCCGAGCGCCTGGTGGCAGGCCGCGCACGGCTGGCCGTTCTTCGCGCTCGGCAAGGCAGAGGTGGCGACGCGAAACCTTGCGCTGTCGCCGCTTGTCTTCGCGGCGCAGCAGGTGCTGTTCGCAGGCCCAGCTTCCAGCCTGGTCTGGCTCGCGGGACTGTGGCACTTCACCGTGCGCCCGCGATGGCCGGAGCTGCGCGTCTTTCCCATCGCCTACGCGGCGATGGCAGCACTGTTCTATGTCCTGCATGGCAAGGCCTATTACCTCGCGCCTGTCTATCCCGTGCTGCTTGCGGGCGGCGCGGTCGCGATCGAGGGCTGGTTCGGATGGCGGCTCGCACGCGGCGCGGTCCTCGGCGCCGTCTCTGTCGTGGGATTGCTGTTGGCGCCGCTTGCGCTGCCGGTCCTGCCCCCGCAATCCTATGGAGCCTATGCGCGCGCGCTCGGTCTTTCGCCCGGCGCGGCCGCGACCGAGAAAGGCCCCCAGAGCGTGCTGCCGCTGCACCTTGCCGGCATGTTCGGCTGGCATGAAATGGCCCAGAAAGTGTCCGCAGTTTACCGCGCATTGCCCGCGCGCGACCGTGCCCACGCCGTGTTCTATGGCCGCGACTACGGCGAGGCGTCGGCCGTCGAACTTTTCGGCAAGCCGCTGCAGGGCCCGCCGGTCTATAGCGGCCACAACAACTTCTACCTGTCGCCGCCCGAAGGCGACGAAGGCGCCGTGGTGATCGTACTGGGCGACGACGTAAAGCCGTTGATGGCGAACTATGGCAGCGCCACCGTCGTGGGGCGCATCGACGCTCCCTACGCCGAGGCATGGGAGACGGGATTGTCGATCTATGTTCTCCGCAATCCCCGCCGGCCGTTGGTCGAAATCTGGCCGAAGCTCAAATACTTCGACTGACGCTCTCAATGGCCCGCCGTAAGATCGCGCGAGGCCATCGCCGCGCGGTCGGTACGCACGAAATTTTACCCACCGCAACTTCGCGGCCGCCTGCGAAGGTTCGCCGGCGGCCGCGCATTCGCCATGACTAGGGATTGTCCAGACGGTTCGACCGCATCGTCTATTTTGTCTGGCGTGACGCTTTCTGCGCCGGGTAATAGGCGACGGCGGCGGTTCCCGGAGCGATCTTCTGGCCCTGTGGCGCAGCCTCATACTTGCCGAGGTAGTTCTGCTTGGCCTGTGCGCAGTATTGCGCGCTGTTCGGCGGATCGTTCACGGGATTGAACGTCGCCGTGCGCGCCTGCATCGTGCCCTTGACCTTGAAATCCGAAATCCACGTCGCGGTTACCGCGACGTAGTAGTAGTCGTTTCGCGAAATGAAATTGGCCACGCCGCCGACGATCGGCTGGTTCACGGTGAACCCCCAGCCCTCGCTGACCGTGTTGCCGGTCTTGTTGCAATTCGCATTGAAATTCGCGTTTGCGCTCTGCAGCGTGAAATTGGGCGAAGTGCCCGTGACATTGAGGACCAGCGTGCTTCCGTCGGCCATGGTCGCGACGTAGTTCCCCGCCTTCTGTGCGGCGGCGGGGGCAAGGCAGCTCAGCGTTCCGAGAGCGAAAGCTGCTGCCGCAAGGGCTGCGCGATGCTTGTTTGGGATCATATTCGTCTCCGTGAAATCGAATCCGCGCAATTCCCGCGGACGGCCGACTATGGCACGGAATCCGGGCGCCGGTCTCGATCAATTGTCCGCGGAACCCAAGCCGAGCTCAATTTTCGTCAGTTCGCCGTCTCGTCCAGGTCCGGCGGCAGCGGTGCGACGTCGATCCCCTCGTCCACAAGCTCGATCGCGTCCTTGACGCTCGATTCACCGTAGATTTGACGCTCCTCCGCCTCTCCGTAATGGATCTTGCGCGCTTCTTCGGCGAAGCGCGGGCCGACATATTCCGCGTTCTCCTGCACATATTTGCGCAAGCCTGTCATAAACTGGCGCATCTTGCGCAGCTCTTCGGGCGCGTTCGGTGCGGCCTTCTTCGTGCCTGAGATGGAGGGCGCCATGATCGCTTTCTCAACCTTGCGCGAATTGCAGACCGGGCAGACGAGCTTGTCGGAAGCGGATTGCGAATCGAACGCAGCGCTGTCGCGAAACCAGCCTTCGAACTCATGGCTGTTCTTGCAGCGAAGATTGTAGACGATCATCCGCCACCGTTAGCCGTTCGGGCGCTTCGCGGCAAGCGCAAGCCACGCGCCGAGCGCGGAAAGCTTCTCGTCCTGCGTCCATGGCGAACCCACCTCCTTGCCGAAGTCGGCGATGCGTCGGCGCCAATCCTTAAGGTGCTCCGCTTCGGACTCGAGATCGCGTTCCCGGATGCGCAAGACTTCGATATCTTTCGCCGCGCAGGCTTCCGCGACGGCGTCGCGATAGAACGCGCCTTCCGCCGTGTGGATCAGGGTATGGGAGGCGAGGATCGCTTTCAGATCCGGTAGCGCGCGGCCGGCAGCCGTCAGGAGACAGCAGCGCGACAAAGGCGAAAGCTCTTCAAGCGCGTCCATGGCCAGCCGGTGCGTCGAAGCCCTGCAGCCTGCGACAAACGACTCGGCCCGCGCGAATGTCATCGGCTCCGCTTCGTGGAAAGGCTGCTTCGAACCTTCGATCGCGGGATCGCATAGCCTCATGCGGCCGCGCCCGAGAATTCGGGGCGCATCCGCAGGCCCGCAAAGCACGACGTAAGCCGCCCACCCGGAATGGGCGCGCACGCCGAGAACGCGCTTAGGGTCCTTCGAAATCCCGGTCATGATGGAGGCTCGGAACGCGCAAACGCGCCGCCGCCGCGGCTTCGGGATCGATATCGGCGACAATTACGCCGGGCTCGGTGCCTGCTTCCGCGAGAATCTCTCCCCACGGCGCCACGATCAGCGAATGGCCAAAAGTCTTGCGGCCGTTGGCGTGAGTGCCGCCTTGCGCCGGCGCCAGCACGAAGCAGCCGTTTTCGACGGCGCGTGCGCGCAGTAGAATATGCCAATGCGCCTTGCCCGTGGTCTCGGTGAATGCCGACGGCACCGTGATCAGGAACGCGCCGGCTTTCGCCAGGCGGCGATAAAGCCGCGGGAAGCGCAGGTCGTAGCAGATGGTGAGCCCGATACGCCCCCAGGGCAGATCGGCGGTGACGGCACGACCGCCGCCGGCGACGGTGTTGGACTCGCGATAGCTCTCGCCGGCGCCCGGATCGGTGTCGAAGAGGTGGATCTTGTCGTAGCGCGCCGCGATGCATCCCTTGGGATCGATGAGGAAGGAGCGGTTCGCGGTCTTGGTCCCGCCGACCTTGATCGCGAGCGATCCGATCAGCAGCCACGCACCAAGCTCCCCCGCCAGGTGACGAAACGCAGGCAGCGCGGGATCGGCGTCTTCGGCAAAGCTCTTGTCGAGCTTCGCGCCGCCATCCACCGCCATCAAGGTTGTGTTTTCAGGCGTGGCGATGAAATCGGCGCCCTTGCCTCTGGCTTCCCGGATCAGCTCCGATGCGATGCGGATGTTCTCCGCCACGTCGTCGGACGAGCGCAGCTGCACGCAAGCGGCGCGGAACCTGCTCATCGCGCCAGCAGCGGATCGAGTTCGCCGGAATGCTCGAGGGCGTAGAGATCGTCGCAGCCGCCGACGTGAGTCTCGCCGATGAAGATCTGCGGAACGGTGCGGCGTCCGCGCGCCTTGGACTCCATCTCGTCGCGAGCCTTCTGATTCATGAAGACATCTATCTCTTCGTATTCGGCGCCCTTCTTCCTGAGCAGCGACTTGGCCCGCACGCAATAGGGGCACAGCGGCGTGGTGTAGATGCGGACCTTGGACATACGCGCAGGCTCTTACAATCGCAACGAATCGACGGCGGTTTTGCGGCAACCTCTATATAATTACCGAGCCCGGGCGGACAACGCGGGCGAGCGCCAGAACCTGCACTTTCTTGGCGCCTGCGCGCTTTAGGGCACGGGCGCAGGCCTCCACCGTGGCCCCGGTGGTCAGCACGTCGTCGATCAGGAGGACGGTCCGGTTCTCAAGCGCCGTTTTGGCGGCGGGAGGCACGCGGAAGGCGCCGCGTACATTGCGCATGCGGGCCTTCACAGAAGGCATTTCGCCCTGGCTGGGCGTCGGCTTGATCCGTTTCAGCAACCCCTGGTCCACCGACTTTCCACTTATGCGCCCCAACGATCGCGCCAGTTCGGCAGACTGGTTGTAACGGCGGCTCAAGAGGCGGCGCCGATGCAGCGGGACCGGAACGATGACATCGGTTTCATCCAGCAGCGGCCTGCCCGCCCGGGCCAGCCAGCGCGCGAAGCCGGGAACGAGATCGAGGCGGTCGGCATGTTTGAGCGCCAGGATCGGTTCGCGGCTCTTGTCGTCGTAGCGCATGACGGCGCGCGCGCTGTCGAATGCGGGCGGATTGGCGGTGCATGCGGCGCAGCGCGTACCGGCTCCCGGATCGAGCTCGAAAGGCAGCCCGCAGCAGGCGCAGCAGGGACCGTCGAGGAACTCGACTTGCTGCCAGCAGCCGGGACAAAGGCTTCCCGGCTCGCTGACGATGCTGCGGCATGCGATGCAGAGCGGCGGATACAGGAAATCAAGCATGCCTCGACCGGCGCGCTTCAAACCGCTCTGCAACATCGTCCGCATGCTGCTAGCATAGCACCATGAGCGTCCCGCGTGTTTTCGATCATCGCGCCCTCGCCCTGCATCGCGAGCGTGCGCGGCGCATCGGCGCCGACCGGTTCCTGCGGATCGAGGCGGGGGAGAGCCTGCACCAGCGCTTGGCGGCCGTGAACCGGACCTTCGAACGGCAACTGGCGCTGGATGAGATCGGCGAACGCGAATTCATCGACGCCGAAGACGGCGCGTTCGATCTGGTCACCAGCGTGCTCGGCCTGCATTGCGTCAACGACCTGCCGGGACTGCTCGTGCAGATCCGCCGCAAGCTGAAGCCCGACGGATTGTTCATGGCGGCACTGTTCGGCGGCGAGACCTTGCGCGAGTTGCGCGCGGCGTTCACGGCCGCGGAAATCGAAACGCTCGGCGGCGTCAGCCCGCGCGTCGCGCCGTTCGCGGATGTGCGCGATCTCGGCGGCCTGTTGCAGCGTGCCGGCTTTGCCCTGCCTGTCGCGGATGTCGAACGCACGTCCGTGCTCTATCAGGATCTCGCCTCGCTGGTGCGCGACCTGCGGGCGCATGGCGAAACCAATGCGCTCTGCGAGCGCCGCCGCAGGTTCCTGCCGCGCGGGACGCTCAAGGCACTACTCGAGAATTATCCGCGCGAGGACGGACGGCTCCACGCAACCTTCGACATCGTCTATCTCAGCGGCTGGGCGCCGCATGAGAGCCAGCAGAAACCGCTGCGCCCCGGCAGCGCCAAGGCGCGCCTCGCCGATGTCCTGGGTGTGAAGGAACACAAGGCAAGCTAAAGGAAATGCGCGCCATTGCGAACCCATACGGGCTCGTCCGATACGTATGAGCACCAACTATCGCAGGGCTTCAATCGGCCTATCTTTGGCGGCGTCGCCGAGCAGGTAGTTCCGGTGTCGTTTGTCGGGAAAGACTTCCTTTGAAGTATCCGAGCCTCGGCGTCCCCCTCGCCGAGGCTCCCTTATGGCGGCGTTTTGCTTGAAGCGTGACAAGGACACAGGGCCTGCCTGCGTGGAGTCATGAGATGGAATTGGTCGAGAAATACCGCGAACACGCCGCAGACTGGCGAGCGCAGGCGGAAGGCGAGAGGGACCTGCGCAAGCGTGCCGAATGCCTCTGCATCGCGGATGTCTGGGAAAAGCTGGCCGGGAATCGTCTGCGCAAGCTAAAGAGCGGTGCGAGCTGAACACGCATCTGCGTGGCCGTTTTTGATTGCAGGTGCGTGTCTGAAAATAATTTCCGCCGTTATATGCAGTGCACAAAATTTTTCGCGTCATTTTTGTTTGCGCTTATTCTCCAATGGCTTATGCCGATTTTTGGGCTTCAAATTATTTTTCGTGACGCCTCTTGAACCTACCCGGTCGAAATCCCATTTCTCCTAAATCCCCACAATTGCGAAAGGACCGCAACGGTGCCGCAAAGCACCGCATGAGAATTTGCGCGCCAGGAACAGCGCCCGCGAAAAATTATCTCGCTCCGATGGACGGCGGAGCTATGTCCGGGTTGGGCGTAGGAATTTCAAGATCCCGGCAATGGCATCACGACGCCGGCCGTGACGGAAAGAGGGAGGCAGCGGGTCTACAAGAAGGGAATGATCATTTCCTCGAAGAAGGTCTTGATCTGCTGGCCGATGGTCGTGGCCGCCACGACGATGGTGATGGAGATCAGGCTGGCGATGACGGCGTATTCGATTGCGGTCGTGCCGCGCGTATCGCTCACAAGAGATCGCGCAGCATCGGGATGAGCGGCAGGTCCGCCGGCGGCATGGGATAGGCGGCCATGTCCTTGGGCTTCACCCATTTCAGTGCGGTGTGCTCGTGCGGCTGCGGCGTGCCCTGCCAGCGCCGGCACACATACAGAGGCATCAAGAGATGGAACTCGGGATAGGAATGGGACGCGAAGGTGAACGGCGCCAGGCACGGCTCTTCCACCGCGATACCCAACTCTTCGCGCAATTCGCGGATGAGCGATTGCTCCGGGGTCTCGCCGGGTTCGACCTTGCCGCCTGGAAATTCCCATAGCCCACCCATCGCCTTGTCCGGAGGACGCTGGGCCAGGAGAACCCGGCCGTCCGGATCGATCAGCGCGCACGCCGACACCAAGACTACGCGCGAAGGCATGCCGCGTCTCCGATCTTGCCCTGTCAGCCCTAAGGGCCGCTTAACGAATCCGTTCAACTACGAACGGTACGAGCCGTTGATGTCGATATAGCCGTGTGTCAGGTCGCAGGTCCAAACCCGCGCCGCGCCTTTGCCGAGGCCCAGATCGACGACGATTTCGACGTCGCGGCCCGAGACGGCTTTGGTCGCGGCGGCTTCGTCGTATTTCGCGGAACGCGCGCCGTTCTCGGCGACGACGTGCTTGCCGAACGCGATCTTCAGGCGGTCGCGGTCCGCCGGTTCGCCCGCCTTGCCGACCGCCATGACGACGCGGCCCCAATTGGCGTCGCCACCGGCGATGGCGGTCTTGACCAGCGGCGAGTTGGCGATGGAAAGCGCGATTCGCTTCGCGGACGCGTCGGACTCTGCGCCGCCGACATCGATGCGGATCAGTTTCTGCGCGCCCTCGCCGTCTTTGACGACCTGGAGCGCGAGATCGAGCAGCAGACCGTCGAACGACCTGCGGAATTCGCTCAAGCGCTTGTCGTTCGCCTTCGCGATCGCCGGATGGTTGGCGCCCTTGCCGGTGGCGAAGGCAAGCAGCGTGTCGCTGGTGGAGGTGTCGCTGTCGACCGTGATGGCATTGAAGGAATTCTGGGTGCCGCTCGCGAGCAGTTCCTGCAGCACCGGCGCCGGCAACTTCGCATCGGTGAAGACGAAGGCCAGCATCGTCGCCATGTCGGGCGCGATCATGCCGGAGCCCTTGGCGATGCCGTTGATCGTCACTTTGCAGCCGTCGATGGCGGTGGTGCGCGTTGCAAGTTTCGCAAAGGTGTCGGTGGTCATGATCGCTTCGGCCGCGGCGCGCCATCCGGCGGCGGAGCCGCTCTGCGCGAGCCCAGGCAATCGCCGCACGATCTTGTCCGCGGGCAGCGGCTCGCCGATCACTCCGGTGGAGGCAAGAAAGACTTCGCGCGGACCGCAGCCGATGATCGCGGCCATCGATTCCGCGACCTGTTTCGCGGCATCGGCGCCTACCTGGCCGGTGAACGCGTTGGCGTTTCCGCTGTTAACGACAAGTGCGCGCGCATTGCCTGCAGCGATGGCCTTTCGGCACCACTCCACGGGCGCGGAGGCGGTCCTGGAACGGGTGAAGACTCCGGCGGCCTGGGTACCCGCCGACATCACCGCGACGAGAAGATCGGCCCGGTCCTTGTAGCGGATATTTGCCTCGCCGACGGCGAGGCGGATGCCGGCGAGCGGCGGCAAGGCGTTAAGGACTTTCGGTGCGAGCGGCGACGCCGCATGGGCGGATTTTACCGCAGGCGGCGCGGCGTTCTTCGGTTTGATGGGCATGCCCGGCCCCAGAGGACAACGGGCGGATGTGGGCCGGAATCGCCTGAATTGACAAGGGGGTGGGCGGTTCTTATCTCTCCGCCGCGGCCGCTCTGCCGGTTTCGCCCGCCGGCCGGCCTGTTTGGCCACATCTCGAGGATTTCATGCTGGGTCTAGGTGCCATCGCGCAACGATTCTTCGGTTCGTCCAACGACCGCAAGATCCGGCCCATGATGGCGCGCGTCGCCGAGATCAATGCGCTGGAACCCCGCTTCCAGGCCATGAGCGACGACGCACTTCGGGCCATGACCCCGGCTTTCAAGGAGCGCATCGCCAAGGGCGAGACATTGGAGGATCTGCTGCCCGAAGCGTTCGCGGTGGTGCGCGAGGCGGCCAAGCGCACGCTCGGCCAGCGCCATTTCGACGTCCAGCTCGTGGGCGGCATGGTGCTGCACGAGGGCAACATCGCCGAGATGAAGACCGGCGAAGGCAAGACCCTGGTCGCCACCCTGCCCGTCTATCTCAATGCGCTTGCCGGCGAAGGCGTCCATGTCGTGACCGTGAACGACTATCTTGCGCGGCGCGACGCGGACTGGATGGGGCAGATCTACCGCTTCCTGGGCCTCACGGTCGGCTGCATCGTGCATGGTCTCACCGACGACGAGCGGCGCACGAACTATGCCTGCGACGTGACCTACGGCACCAACAACGAATTCGGCTTCGACTATCTGCGCGACAATATGAAATATTCGATCGCGACGATGGTGCAGCGCAAGCATTCCTACGCCATCGTCGACGAGGTGGACTCGATCCTGGTCGACGAGGCGCGCACGCCGCTGATCATTTCCGGCCCCACCGAGGACCGCACCGAACTCTACCGCAAGGTCGACGGCCTGATCCCCAATCTGCGCGCGCCGAGCAAGAAGAAGATCATCGACAAGAGCGGCAAGGAAGTTCCGGAAGACAAAGGCGACTACGAGCTCGACGAGAAGCAGCGCCAGGTGACGTTCACCGACGCGGGCAACGAGCACATGGTCGAGCTGCTGCGCGAGGCCGGGCTGCTCGACAACGGCGACCTCTACGACATCGAGAACATCGGCATCGTCCACCACGCGAACCAGGCGCTGAAGGCGCACAAGCTGTTCCATAAGGACAAGGACTACATCGTCAAGAACGGCAAGGTGATCATCATCGACGAGTTCACCGGCCGCATGATGGAAGGACGCCGGTTCTCCGAAGGCCTGCACCAGGCGCTGGAAGCCAAGGAAGGCGTCGCGGTCGAGCCGGAGAACGTGACGCTCGCCTCGATCACCTTCCAGAACTATTTCCGCCTCTACGACAAGCTGGCGGGCATGACCGGCACCGCGCTGACCGAAGCGGCCGAATTCATGGACATCTACAAGCTGGATGTGCTCGAAGTGCCGACCAACCTGCCGGTCGCGCGCACCGATCACGACGACGAGGTCTATCGCACCTACGATGAAAAGAACGAGGCGATCATCAAGCTGATCGAGGAATGTCTAGGCCGCGGACAGCCCGTGCTGGTCGGCACCACTTCGATCGAGAAGTCGGAACACCTCTCGAGCCTGCTCAAGAAGCGCAAGGTCCCGCACAACGTGCTCAATGCGCGCTATCACGAGCAGGAAGCGATGATCGTGGCGCAGGCGGGTGTTCCCGGCGCCGTCACCATCGCCACCAACATGGCCGGCCGCGGCACCGACATCCAGCTCGGCGGCAATTTCGACATGCGCGTGAAAACCGAACTCGGCGGCGAGATCGACGAGGACGCCCGCAAGCAGCGCTTGGAGGAAATCCGCGCCGAGATTGCCGCCCACAAGGAGAAGGCGCTCAAGGCGGGCGGCCTCTACGTCATCGGCACCGAAAGGCATGAAAGCCGCCGCATCGACAACCAGTTGCGCGGCCGTTCCGGCCGCCAGGGCGACCCGGGCGCATCGAAGTTCTTCCTCAGCCTGCAGGACGACCTGATGCGCATCTTCGGTTCGGAGCGCATGGATTCCATCCTCGTGCGCCTCGGCCTGCAGGAAGGCGAAGCCATCACCCATCCCTGGGTGAACAAGGCGCTGGAAAAGGCGCAGCAGAAGGTGGAAGCCCGCAACTTCGAGATGCGCAAGAACATCCTGAAGTTCGACAACGTGTTGAACGATCAGCGCAAGGTCGTGTTCGAGCAGCGCAAGGAGATCATGTCCGCGGACGACGTCAGCGACCAGATTTCCCAGATGCGCGAGGAAGTGATCGAGGAACTGGTTTCCCGCCACATTCCCGAACGGGCCTATGCCGAGCAGTGGGACGCCGCCGGGTTGGCGCAGGAAGTCGAGAAGATCTTCGGGCTGGAGCTTCCGGTGGTCGACTGGACCAAGGAAGAAGGCATCGCCGACGAAGAAGTGCGCGAACGCATCCTCAAGGCGGTGGAGACGCGCGCGGCGGAGCGCACGGCGAATTTCGGCGCGGAGATCATGCGCTATGCCGAAAAGGCGATCCTGCTTCAGACGCTCGACCACAATTGGCGCGAGCACATCGTCAATCTGGACCATTTGCGCCAGTATGTCGGCCTTCGCTCCTACGGTCAGCGCGATCCGCTGAACGAATACAAGAGCGAAGCCTTCACGCTGTTCGAGGGTTTGCTGAGCAAGCTGCGTTTCGACGTGGTGGGTCAGCTGATGCATATCCGCATCAGCACCGAGCCGCCGCCGGAACTGCGCGAACCCGAACCGCACCTGATGCATGCCTCGCATATCGATGCCTCGACAGGCGAGGACGAGGTGCAGCAGGCGGCCTTCGATCCCCGCGCGCCCAGGCCGAAGGACCTTCCCGTCGACCCCAACAATCCACAGACCTGGGGCAAGGTGCAGCGCAACGCCGCCTGTCCCTGCGGTTCCGGGCGCAAGTTCAAGCACTGCCACGGGGCGCTGGTGTAGACCGGCTTTCCCAATCGTTACGGATTGGATAGTCTTCCGGTCTGGAGTTCGAAGGGAAGATTCCGAATGCTGATTTCAAGATTTGCGGCGTCTGCCGCCGTAGTGACGCTCGCGCTTTGCACTGGCGCCAATGCCGAATCCATCCGCGAAAAGACGGCGCGCAAGGAAGCCGACATCCCGACCTGCGCGCGCAATCTGGGCACCATCGCCATCCGCGAGCCGGATCACAATTGGTGGACCGACCTCAATCTGGCTTCGCCCGAAGTGCTGCTCAAAGTGTTCGTGCGCAAGTCCGGCTGCTTCACGCTGGTCGACCGCGGCAAGGGCTTCGAGATGGCGCAGCAGGAGCGCGCGCTGGCCGGCGAAGGCGACCTGCAACAGGGCTCCAACATCGGCAAGGGCCAGGTGAAAGCGGCCGATTACATCCTGGTGCCGGATATCGCGTCGAAGAACGCAGATGCGGGCGGCATGAACGTCGGCGGCATTCTCGGCGGCTTCGTCGGTCACGGCGCGGGCGCGATCCTGGGCAACCTCAACCTCCACAGCTCGACCGCCGACGTGGTGCTGTCCATCGTCAATGTGCGCACCAGCGAGGACGGACCGATCACGCAGGGGCACGGTTCCAAGACGGATCTCGGCTTCGGCGTCGGCGGCGGCTGGGGGACCTGGGGCGGCTTCGGCGGCGCGGGAGTCACCAGCTACACCAACACCGATATCGGCCAGGTGGTGACGCTGGCCTATATCGATGCCTACACCAAGCTCGTGATGCAGATGGGCGGGATGCCGACGGCCGATGAAGGTGGCGCTTCCGCGCAAGCGCCCTCGCAAGCGGTCACCATGACCCGCGCGGGACGCATGTATACGACCGCGTCGCCGAACAGCAAAGTGGTGCGTTCGCTGGCTGCCGGCGCCCTGCTCTATCCGACGGGCAACAAGGACGGCGCCATGTGGGAGGTGAAGGACGAGCTCGGCAACCAGGGCTGGGTGTCGTCGATGACCTTCGAGCTGGCGAAATAGCACTGCCCGGATATTGTGAAGATTGAGGGGGCCGCTCGGCCCCCTTTTTCGCTGGAGATCTGAATGACCCCTTTCAAGGTCGATATCCCGCAAGCGACGCTCGACGGCATCCGCTCCAAGGTGCGCGCCTATGCGTGGCACGAGATGCCGCGCGGCGCGGGACTTGAGAACTCATGGGCCTATGGCGCCAATCTCGAGTACATGAAATCGCTCTGCGCCTGGTGGGTGGACCGATACGACTGGCGCAAATGGGAAGCGGAATTGAACCGCTTCCCGCAGTTCAAAGCGCGCGTCGAGGATATCGACATCCATTTCTACCGCGTCGACGGCAACGGTCCGCCCCTGATCCTTTCCCATGGCTGGCCGGGATCGGTGTTCGAGTTCCTGCACATCGTCGAAAAGCTTTCGAAGGATTTCACGCTCGTCGTGCCGTCGCTGCCCGGTTACGGATTTTCCGGCAAGCCCGAGCGTCCCATCGGCCCGCGCACGGTCGCGCGCCTGTTCGATACGCTGATGACGGACGTGCTGAATCTACCCAACTACATCGCGCAGGGCGGGGACTGGGGCAGCGCGATCTCCGGCTGGATGGCGTATGAGGGCAAAGGCTGCCGCGCGGCGCACCTCAACATGTTCGGCTGGCGCTCGCCCGGCGTCGGGGCGGAAACGAAGGAAGAGCAGGATTACGTCGTCCGCGCCGCGCAGCTTTTCGAGATGGAAGGCGCCTATTTCCGCGAGCACACCACCAAGCCGCAGACCCTGTCCTACGCGATGATGGACTCGCCGGTGGGCGCCTGCGCCTGGATCGTCGAGAAATTCCATGGCTGGTCCGACATCCGCAAGGGCTTCGAGAACGTCTATTCCAAGGACCAGCTGCTCACCAATGTGATGATCTATCTGGTGACGCGGACCTTCAACACCGCGACATGGCTCTATCGCGGACTGGCGGAGGATTTTACCGGCGCTCCGGTGCCGCCCAAGGCGCGGATCGAGAAGCCGGTCGGCATCGCGGCGTTCCCTGTCGATCTCATCCCCTTCCCGCCGCGCTCGCTGGTCGAGCGCCACATGAACGTGACGCACTGGACCGACTTCAAGGAAGGCGGCCATTTCGCCGCACTCGAACGGCCGGACGATCTGGTGACGGACATCCGAAAATTTGCGACGTCATTGAGGTAGGCATGGTTCGGGTTCACGGTTTTACGGACAGGAAATTCGCGCCCGTCCGCGCGGCGTTCGAAAGCAACTTCGCGAACGGCGCAGACATCGGCGCATCGGTCTGCGTCACGCTGAACGGCGAGACCGTCGTCGACCTGTGGGGTGGGTACGCGGACGAAGCCAAGACGCGTCCCTGGGAAAAAGACACGATCGTCAACGTCTACTCCACCACCAAGACCATGACGGCGCTGGTCACGCTGATGCTGGCGGACCGCGGCGAACTCGATTTCGACGCGCCGGTCGCGACGTACTGGCCGGAATTCGCCGCGAACGGCAAGGCGGACATCAAGGTCTCGCATCTGATGAGCCATTCCGCCGGACTCTCGGGATGGAAAGAACCGCTCGCGAAGGACGACCTCTACGACTGGGAGAAATGCACCACGCTGCTCGCCGCGCAGGCGCCGTTCTGGGAGCCAGGCACGGCGCCAGGGTATCATGCGCTCACACAGGGATATCTCGTCGGCGAGGTGGTTCGCCGCATCGCGGGACGATCGCTCGGCGCCGTCTTCCGTGAGGAGATCGCACAGCCGCTCGGCGCCGATTTCCACATTGGTCTACCCGCGAGCGAAGATGGGCGCGTCGCGGAATTAATACCGCCGGAGCAGCGGCTGGAGTCTTCGCAGCAGAGCGAGATTCAAAAGATCACGCTGGGCAATCCCGGCATCGACGTCGGCGAAACGAAGACTCGCGCGTGGCGGGGCGCGGAAATTCCCGCAGCCGGCGGCACCGGCAATGCGCGTTCCGTCGCGGAGATCCACGCCATGCTCGCCAATGGCGGCATCGCCAAGGGACGGCGGTTCCTTTCGGAAGCCGGTTGCCGCAAGGCGCTGGAGCTGCAGATCGAGGGCCGCGACCTGGTGCTCAATGTGCCGGTGCGTTACGGCATGGGCTTCGGACTCCCGGGCGAGATGTTTCCCTGGCCGCATGCCGACGCGATGTTCTGGGGCGGCTATGGCGGCTCGCTGGCGATCGTCGACTTCGAGGTGCGCGCCACGTTCGCCTACGCCATGAACCGGATGGTCGGCACGACGACGGGCGATGCGCGCGGCGGATCGCTCGCCGCAGCCGCCTTCATGGCGATGCAAGGTTGATGTTCGACAAAAGAAGAATGGACGAACTGAAGCTCACCCCAAATTCCGCCCCATCGCGAGGAACTTCTCGCGGCGCTGGCGGCGCAATTCCTCACCGGGAATCGACGAAAGTTCGGCGAGCGATTTCGCGATCTGTTCGCCGACATTCATGATCGCCTCCTGCGGCACGCGATGGGCGCCGCCGACCGGCTCGGGGATGATTCCGTCGATGATCTTGAGATCGAACAGATCCTGCGCCGTGATGCGCAGCGCGGTCGCGGCTTCCTGCGCGCGGTCGGCATTGCGCCACAGGATCGAGGCGCAGCCCTCGGGCGAGATCACCGAATAGATCGCGTGCTCGAGCATGTAGACCCGGTTGGCGGCCGCGATCGCGATGGCGCCGCCCGACATGCCGTCGCCGATGATGGTGCAGACGAACGGCACGTGCAGCTCGAGCCCGGCCTGCGTCGAGCGCGCGATGGCCTCGGCCTGCCCGCGTTCCTCCGCCGCGACGCCGGGATAGGCGCCCGAGGTGTCGATCAGCGAAACGACCGGCAAGCCGAAACGGTCGGCCATGTCGAACAGACGCTGCGCCTTGCGGTAGCCCTCGGGCATCGCGGCGCCGAAATTGTGCTTGATGCGGGTCTTGGTGTCGTTGCCCTTCTCGTGGCCCACCACGGCGACCGCACGTCCGCGGAAGCGCGCGAGGCCCGCGATGACGGCGTGATCCTCGCCGAACAGCCGGTCGCCGGCCAGCGGCGTGAATTCGTCGAACAGGTGGCTGACATAGTCGGAGAAATGCGGACGGCTCTGGTGCCGCGCCACCTGGACCTTCTGCCACGGCGTCAGCTTGGCATAGGTGTCCTTGACCAGCTGCTCGGCGCGCGCCTGAAGCTTGGAGACCTCGGAGTCGATGTTTATCGTCGGGTCGTCGGCCGCGAGCTGGCGCAGCTCGACGATCTTGCCTTCCAACTCGGCGATCGGACGTTCGAAATCGAGATAGGCATGCATCGGCGGGGTCTATATCCCAAAAGGGCCGGGAAAGTGGCGAACCCCTTCCCTGCTGTCAACATCGGCCGTTTGGGGCGGTCATGCAAGGCTAACATGCTGATCGCATGGAATCTTCCCGGACGTGACAAGACGCCCGGACAATCCCAAGATGGCGCTGATCGAAGGGGGATTTGGAATGGCCGTCCGTCTGTCGCTGCTGATTTTGGGGCTGCTTTACATTTTGAATGGCGCGGCGATGCTGCTTGCGCCCGGCGTGTGGTTCACGATGGTCCCAGGTGTCGTCGATACGGGCCCGTTCAACGCGCATTTCGTCTACGACATCGGCATGGCCTATATCGCAAGCGGGTTCTGTCTTGGCTACGCTGTCCGCCCCGGTCCGACGGCGGCAATCGTCGCATCGGCGGGAGCAATCTGGCCCGTGCTGCATGCGCTGGTTCACGTTTCCGGCTGGGTGATGAACGGATTTCCCCGGGACAGCCAGGTGGCCTTCTCCGAGGTCGTCGGCGTTGTCGCACTGAGCGTGCTTGGCGCCGTTCTGGCATGGAGACGGCTGAGGGACGAGACGCGATGATCAAATATCTCCTGCACCTCTACGTGTCGCGGCTCGAGCGCCGCTACGACTACGATGCAACCTATCTGCACGAATTGGCCGAAATTTCGCCTGCCGCCTTCCGTCGCTTTGCCGCCGCACAGCTGGCTCTGCGCTGGCGCGGACAAGCGCCGCGCGACGCGCTCCAAGCTGCGGCGATCGGCGGCGCGCTGGTCGAGGATTGCGGACCCTGTGTGCAGATCGCAACCGATCAGGCTGTCGAGGCGGGCATGCCGGCAGCGACGATCAAGGCGCTGCTCGGCGGCGAAAAGACCGATCCCGATGCGCAACTTGCGTTCGACTACGCCCGTGCGCTGCTGAACAGCGGCGAAAATCTGGACGCTTTGCGAGAGCAGGCAGAAGCGCGCTGGGGACGGAAAGGCCTGATCGCGGTTTCCTTCATGGCGATGGCGGCGCGCAATTTCCCGGTGCTCAAGCGCGCCCTTGGGCACGCCAAGGCATGTCAGAAGGTGAAGGTTGCCGGCGCGGAAGTCGCGGTCGCGCAATCGCTCAAGGCCGCTTGACGGCCGAATGGCGAAAATCCAAAGAAGCGCTCCATGACCGACCTACCGCCGGACGACCGCCAGGAGAAGTTTTCGGGCACGCAGGAAGTGCGCGAGGCGCATCGTTTCGACGCCGGCAGGCTCGAAGCCTATCTCGCGGATCGCATCGAAGGGTTCCAGACGCCGCTCGAGGTCCGCCAATTCAAAGGCGGCCAGTCGAACCCGACCTATCAGCTGGTCACGCCGAACAGGAAATACGTGCTGCGCCGCAAGCCGCCGGGAAAGCTTCTGCCGTCCGCGCACGCGGTCGACCGCGAGTTCCGTGTGATCTCGGCGCTCTATCCGACCGGCTTTCCGGTCGCCAAGCCTTATCTGCTCTGCGAGGACGAAAGCATCATCGGCACGATGTTCTACGTGATGGATTGCGTGGAGGGGCGCATCTATTGGGGCCCGATGCTTCCCGATCAGACTCCGAAGCAGCGCACCGCGATCTACGACGCGATGAACGAGACCTTCGCGCGTCTGCACAACATGGATTGGCAGGCGCTCGGTCTCGAAGACTTCGGCAAGCCCGGCAACTATGTCGGCCGCCAGGTTGCGCGGTGGACGAAACAGTACAAGGCGTCCGAGACCGAACGCATCGACGAGATGGAGAAACTCATCGAGTGGCTGCCGCAGCATCTGCCCGCCGATGCGCGAGACTCCATCGTTCACGGCGACTACCGGCTCGACAACATGATCCTTCATCCCACCGAGCCCAAAGTGATTGCGGTGCTGGATTGGGAACTGTCCACCATCGGCGACCCGATGGCGGATTTCACCTATCACCTGATGCAATGGATGATGCCCGAGGGGACGAGTACCGGCGGAGGCACTGGCAGCCTTCTCGGCGCGGATCTGGCCGCGCTCGGCATTCCTACGCTGGAAGCTTACACCGAGGCCTATTGCCGGCGAACGAACCGGCCTGGCGTTCCAAATATCGACTACTACGCCGCCTACAACTTCTTCCGCTTGGCGGGCATCCTTCAGGGCATCGTCGGGCGCGTGCGCGACGGCACGGCGTCGAACGCCAACGCCGCACAGAATGCCGCCGCGGTGCGCCCGCTCGCCGAACGCGCCTGGCATTTCGCCAAGCGGGCCGGCGCATCCGGTTAACCGGCCGTTAGCCAAACCGCGGAAGCGTCCTTTAACGCGATGGGCCTAAGTTGCATCGCCGCAGAGGCAGGATGCAGCATGTCCGAGAGCCGGTTTGAGGATTTCGAAAGCGCCCAGCGCCTTGCGCAGGAGCGCGCGCATTTCGATCTTGCGGAGCGCGCCGCGCGCTTCGGCTATTGGCGCTTCGACATGGTCACCAACACGACATTCTGGTCTCCGGGCATGTACCGCTTGCTGGGCCTGGAGCCTTCCGAACGGGCGCCGGACAGCGACTGGCTGCTCGAACAGATGCTGCCGGAAGACAAGGAAGTCGTCCAAGCGACGATCGCCAATGCGATCCGCACGCGCAAGCCGTTTTCCTATCGCACGCGAACGCGCGATCCGGAGGCGGCCGCGCAGATCGTCGACACTCAGGGCGAAGTCGCGATCGGCGCGAACGGGCGCGTCGTCGCGGTGCTCGGCGTCTGCTACGACGTCACCCAGCAAGTAAAGGCCGAACAGGCGCGCGAACAGGCGCAGCGCATGTACCGCCTGATGACCGAAGAGGCCTCGGACATCATCCTGCTCTATGACAAGGCCGGCGGCGTCGCGTTCGCGTCGCAGGCGCTCGAACGCCTGCTCGGCCGCACGGTCAAGGACATCGAATACGGCCGCTTTCTCGAGCTCGTCCATCCCGACGACCGTCCGGAGGCACAGCGCGTCGCCGTGCGTCCGGCGAAAGGCAAGACCAACACGGCGACCTATCGCGTGCTGCATGCGAATGGCTCGTATATGTGGCTGGAAGCGACCACGCGCGCCGTGTACGACGAGGTGAGCGACGAGTTCCGGCATCTCGTTGTCGTTGCGCGGGATATCGACGCGCGAAAGCAACAGGAACTGGAGACGGAGGCCGCGCGGGAACGCGCCGAAGCGGCGAACAAGGCCAAATCGCGGTTCCTAGCAAACATGAGCCATGAATTGCGCACGCCGCTGAACGCGATCATCGGCTTCACCGATTTGATGCGCCAGCGCACGTTCGGAGCGATGGGCAATCCGCGCTACGAGGAATACGCGACCCTCATCTACGATTCCGGACAGCTCCTGCTCGATCTGATCTCGGATATGCTCGACATGGCGAAGATCGAGGCCGGCAAGCTCGAGCTGAATATCGAGCGCGTCGACCTCACCGGCACGGTGGAGGACAGTGTCCGCCTGGTGACCGACCGTGCGGAAAACTGCGGACTCGAGATTTCGGTTTCACTGCCGAAGAAGCCCGTTCTGTTCATGGCGGACCGGCGCGCGGTAAAGCAGGTGCTGCTCAATCTGCTCACCAACGCGATCAAGTTCACGCCTGCGGGCGGTCATGTCGATGTCGTCGTGCGCGCGGACGACAAGCGCGTGACCCTTTGCGTGCGCGATACCGGAATCGGGATCCCGGCGCACGAATTACCGCGGTTGGGAAAGCCCTTCGAGCAGGTCTGCGGCGATCCGATGTTGGCCAAAACCGGTACCGGACTCGGCCTCGCGCTCGTCCGTGCATTGGTCGAGAAACATGATGGCCGGATGCACATCGAAAGCGAAGAAGGCGTCGGCACGGAGGTGAGCGTCGATTTTCCGCTCAACCATGCAAAGAGCATTGCAGCATAGCCGGTGGCGTACGCT
>Ga0335083_10000875_pt1 | contig 43108 bp, 46 predicted proteins | sample Lox_Sample_42_FD_206716 | JGI IMG/M metagenome (GOLD analysis project Ga0335083, IMG submission 206716) | Soil microbial communities from Loxahatchee National Wildlife Refuge, Florida, United States - Lox_Sample_4.2 | ecosystem: Environmental > Terrestrial > Soil > Wetlands | place: USA...
GCGGGTCCCCCGAGTACGCGTGCTCGGCGACCGTCCAGAGCGTGTCGCCGGCCTTCACCACGTACGTGCGCTTCGGCCCCGCTCCGTTCGAGCCGCGGGCCGCGAGACCGACTGCGAGGGCCGCAATACAAACCAAGATGACGAGCTTCCCGAACATCTGTTCGCATGATAAGCGAACGTCTGTTCGGTTGTCAAGGGAGCCCGATCAGCTCGGGCGTAATGCGCCTTTCGGCCACCTCGAGCATCAGCATCGTGTGCGACGGCGCCCTTCGCCGTTCGGTCGGCGAGCCCGGATTGAGGATCCAGGTCTCCCCCACGCGCACGACCTGCGGCTCGTGCGTGTGACCGTAGACGACCGCGCCGCAGCCGGGAAACCGCCGGACCAGGCGTTCCTCTCGCCCGGTGCCCGGCCCTGGGTCGTGCGTCATCGCGACGCGGAGCCCGCCCAACTCGACGAAGAGCGTCTCCGGCAGGCGTTCGCAGAGCGCCAACTCGTCCATGTTCCCGTGCACGGCGTGCACCGGAGGCCCGAGCGCGTTCAGCTCCTCGAGCACCGCTTCGGCGACGACGTCGCCGGCGTGGAGGATCACGTCGGCCGCGCGGAGGCGCTCGACGCAGGCCTCCGGAAGACGCCGGCCGCCACGCGGCATGTGCGTGTCGGAGATGACCGCGACCAGCACCGCTACGGCGCGGCAGCGAGCACGGCGTCGACGAGCCTCGCAGCCCCGAAACGGACCGGATCGTCGGCCGGCAGCCCGGTCTCCGCTTCGGCCGCGGCGACTGCCGCGCGAGCCTCCTCCTCCCCCAGCGCGCGCGTATTGAGCGCGACGGCCGCGACCCGCGCCGGGCGCGCCGGCAGGGCGACCCGCTCGTGCAGCTCGACGAGCTCGCGCAACGGCGGGATTGTGTGCGGGCCGCCGCCGGCGCCCTCGATCTCGGTGCGCCCGGCCTCGTGGCAGAGGACGAGCACGTGCGGCACGCTCCCGTGATAGAGGCCGAGCGTGACGCCGGAATAGACGGGATGCAGGAGCGAGCCCTGGCCCTCGACCCAGAGCAGCTCGCCGCCGCGATCGCGCCCCTCGAGGACGAGGCGTTCGGCGGCACCCGCGACGAAGTCCGCCACGACAGCGTCGACCGCGATTCCCCAACCGGCGATCACCATGCCGGTCTGCCCGGTCGGGACGAAGACCGAGCGGATCCCACGCAGTCGCGCCTCGCGGTCGAGCTCGCACGAGACGGTCATCTTCCCGATCGCGCAGTCGGAGCCGACCGTGAGGACGATCGTGGCGTCGACGGCGAGGTTCTCGCCGGTCGCGGTCGACAGGGCGGCCGGCGGACGGCGCAGGTCGCGGAGCTCGACGCCACGCTGCTCGGCAAGGGTGCGGAGCTCCGGATCGTCGCCGAGGAAGACGTGGAGGCCGTTCTCGACGTCGAGACCGTGCTCGACGCAGGCGCGGAGGATCTCCATCCATGCGGGCGGGAAGTAGCCGCCCTGCGTCACCACCCCGACGAGCGCCGTCGTCGGCTCGAGCGGGAGCGCCTCCTCGACGGTGCCGACGACGGGCACGCCGGCCTCGGCCTCCCCCACGCGCGTGGAGTCGAGGATCGCGACGACGTCCTCCCGGCGGTAGCGCAGCACGCCGCGCATGGTCTTCCCGTAGAGCGGATCGCCCGACGAGCCTTCAGCGAGCAGCAGATACCGCGTGGACACCGAGCCCCGGTTCCTCCGGTGGAAGCTGCACGCCGTCGACGAACGGGACGCCCGGCCACGGGTCGTGCGCGAGCAGGAGGTTGCCGTCGAGGTCGACGTGGTCGAAGAGCGACGCGACCTGCGCGCCCGCCGAGATGCCGAGCCCCGACTCGACCATACAGCCGAGCATGCAGCCGAGCCCCAGCGCACGGGCGGCGTGCACCATCCGGACCGCCTCACGGATTCCACCGGACTTCGCCAGCTTGACGTTGATCCCGTGCGCGCGCTCCTCGCACGCGGCGACGTCGCGGAGGGTGTGGCAGTCCTCGTCGACGTAGATCGGAAGCGGCGAGCGCTTCTTCAGCTCGGGGCCGCCCGGGTCGCCCGCGGGCAGGGGCTGCTCGCAGTACTCCACGCCGAGTTCGGCCAGCGAGGGAAGCGCCTGGAGCGCCTCGTCGACGCTCCATGCCTCGTTGACGTCGACCTGCAGCGGAAGCTCGCCGGCGACGCCCCGGACCGCGCGGACCCGCTCGACGTCGAGCCCGTCGCGGCCGCCGAGCTTGAGCTTGAGGCGGCGGAATCGCTCGAGCGCCCTCTCCGCGCGACGCGCCATGTCGTCGGGATCGCCGAGCCACACCGTCCAGCTCGTCGGCGGACCGGGGCGACGCAGCCCGAGCAGCCGCCAGACGGGCTGGCCGAGCAGCTTGCCCTGCAGGTCGTGGAGCGCGGCGTCGACGGCGGCCCGGGCCGCGAACTCTTGTGGAGGCAGCCGGTCCAGCACCTCCTCGAGCGCGAACGGGTCGTCGCCCACGAGCTCGGCGTGCTCTTCGACGTACGCCTGTGCGGACTCGGGCGACTCGCCGTAGTGATCGAGCGGCTGCGCCTCCCCGAACCCGGAGACGCCGGAATGCCGCAGCTCGACGACGACCACGTCCTCGCTGTCGCGCGCGCTGCGGGAGATGACGAACGTCTCCGCCAGCTCGAGCGTGACGATCCGCGCGGATACGTCCACCGCCGGAACGTACCAATGTGACGACGCCGGTAGACTGGGCTCTCCCAGAGCGCCCGTAGCTCAGGGGATAGAGCGCGCGCCTCCGGAGCGCGAGGTCGCAGGTTCGATTCCTGCCGGGCGCACTAGCCGGAGCCCCTCGCGGTAGCGGCTACTTAACAGTCCTGCGACGCAGTCGCGCCGCTCGAACGCGGATTGTCACCCCAGAGGTAACCGAGAGATCATCCGGATTTGGGGAGCGGATTCACCCACGATTTCATCTCTAGGAGAGTCCACGCACGCCCGATCCCGACCAAGGGAGCATTCTCTACCGGGAGGGCAGTGCCGTGGACGTAAGGGCTGAAATGTCGACGAGGCTTCGCAGTTCAGAAGGGTGGGTCGTCGAATCCCCATCCGGCCGCTTCGGAACAATCGAGGCGTTCCGCGACGGCGGCGGTCGGAGGGCAGACCTTCTCGTCGTACGAGCCGGCTGGCGCGGGCGGCGTCGCATGATGATCAGCGTCGACGACATCGCCGCGGTGCGGCCCCGCGAGAGAGTCGTGCAGCTCCGGTCGAAGTGGATGACGATGCAGGCCTGACCCAGGGCTCTCCCGCGGTGGCGCCGACGACGACTACGCTGGCGATGTGACGATTCGAGGTTGGACGACGAGGGGCCTGACCGTCCTGCTGCCGGTCTCCAGGCGCCTCATCCGCGCCGCGGGCTACGCGGCCACCGACGAGCGCATCCCGAAGTCGCTGCGCTGGTCTGCTGCGTTCGGTTTGCTGCCCCTGCCGGGGCTCAGCGACGTCGTACTGGTCGTCGCAGCCGTCCCGCTCGGGCTGTTCTATCGAGAGCCTCTTTCTGACGCCTGGCGCCGCAGCGGCGAGGCGGCATAGCGACCGTGGAACCGTCTTCCAACACCGAGCTCGACGCCGCACGCCGCGAGCTCCAGGAGCTCTACCGCCGGCTCTCCGCAGCACGACCGTTCAGCTGGAGCCGCATGGGCACGCAGAGGCAGATCGCCCGCCTCAAGCGCCGTATCGAGGTGCTAGAGAGCGAAACCCGCGACGGCGCAGGCTAACCGCCGAAGTCCGCGCACCACATCATCACGGCGCTGGAGCCGAACGCCGGGCCGACGTAGAGGTGCAGCCCAAACTGTGTGAAGTCAGGGCTGAGGATGTTGGCTCGGTGACCCGGGGAAGAGAGCCACATGGCGAACATCTGCCGCACCGTTCCGACCGGCCCCATCATGACGAGGTTCTCGCCTTCGTAGGAAAAGCCCGAGGGGAAGCCCAGGAAGGCGTCCTGGCCGCACGGGAAGTGTGTGAAGACGCCGCATTTGACGATCTTGGCGCTCTTCTCCGCCGAGAAGGCGGCGAGCGCCTTGCTGTAGCTGAGCCCCTTGAGCCCGTCGTGCTCGCGCGCCCAGTTGTGGTAGCAGCGCATCGAGGCGAGCTGCGTGTTCGGCACCTTCGGATGCGCGGCCTTGTATGCCTTCAGGCGCGCCTTGGCCCACGCCGGGATCTTCCTGGGCGCTCTCGCGGGCCTGTTTCCCTGACCCGTGAGCCGCCACGCCTGCCAGGCCGAGTACCAGTGAGGCAGCCGCTTCGGGCCGGGAAGTGCACGATGCGTCCGAGGCGTGAGCGGCGCGCCGGCAGACGGGTCGCCGCAGGTGCTCGCCGGCGCAAGGAGCGGATCGTCGACCTTCGCGGCTCCCGCCGCAACAGGCAGGCACATGGCGACGGTCGCTAGGACGATCAGGAGCAGAACGACGGAGAGCTTCACGTGAGGGCGACGTGTCATCTCTGCCTTTTATCGGAGAACCCAGCGATGTGCTGGAGGCAACAGTCACCCTCAAGTCTCCACGCAGAGTCGGCCGGCAGGCCGGCAAGCGGTCAGGAAGGGCACGTCCCCGGTTCGTACTCGCCCCCTTGAGTACCGGGCGTTAATGGCTAGTCAACGTGCCGTTGCCGCAGCGTTTCCTGACCCTGCACATGTGATAGGCGAAAGTTCGCGCGCGGCCTCCCCTGGACGGCTGGGAACCTCCGCGACGTAAGGCGCAACCGGCGATCGGCGCGGGCTACGTTCCGCGGGTGCGTCCAGTCGCCGCCTACCTCGGCAGCCTCGACCCGCGCCTGCCGCGCGAGGTCTACGTGCTCGAGCTCGGCGCGCTCGTCAATGCCTTCGGGAACGGCGTCGTGCTCCCGTTTCTCCTCATCTACCTCCACAACGGGCGCGGGATCCCGTTCGGGCTGGCCGGCAGCACGGCGGCGGTCCAGTCCGCGGCGGCGCTCGCGAGCGGCTTCCTCGGTGGGACGCTCTCGGACCGGGTCGGGCCGAAGCGGGTGCTGCTCGGCGCCCTCGCGGTGATGACGGTGGCGTTCGCGCTCATGCCGCTGATCAGGTCGGCGTGGGAGGCCTTCGCCGTCTACACGGTGTGGGGTGTCGGAAGCGGCGCGTTCTGGCCGTCGCAGTCGGCCCTCCTCGCCGGGCTGACTCCGGCGGCGCGGCGCGCTCCCGCCTATGCCTTGCAGCGGCTCTCGATGAACGTCGGCGTCGCCGCCGGCGGCGTCGTCGCCGGGCTCATCGCGTCCGTCGCGGACCCGGGGACGTTCACCGTCCTCTTCGCGATCAACTGCGCGACCTTCCTCGGCTACATGCTGGTGTTGACGCGCGTCCGCGCACCCGCCCTCCACGAGGGCCGGCTCGGGGGAAGCTGGCGGGCAGTGCTCCGCGACCGCGTCTTCACCAAGTTCACCCTGCTCAACGCCGCATTCATGACGGTCGCGATCTCGCTCGCCGTCGAGCTGCTGCCGGCGTTCGCGAAGAACGTGACGGGGATCAGCGAGCAAGAGGTCGGCATCGTCTTCGCCCTGGATGCCATCGGGGTCGTGCTCTTCCAGCTGCCCATCGTGAAGCTCGTCGAGGGCCGAAGCCGGATGCGCGGGCTGGCGCTCATGGGATTGCTCTGGGCGATGTCGTTCCTCGCCGTCTGGGCGGCCGGCTCGTGGACGCGGGTCACTGCCGCGTTCGGGATCCTCGCCGTGGCGATGCTCGTCTTCGCCGTCGGGGAGTGCCTGCACGGGGCGATCCAAGCTCCGCTCAGCGTCGACCTCGCCCCGCCGCAGCTCGTCGGCCGCTACCTCGCAGCCTCGAGCATCTCGTGGCAGATCGGCTGGATCATCGGTCCGGCGGCCGGCGGCTTCATCCTCCAGCACCGGCCGCTCCTGCTGTGGCCGATCGCGGCGGGAATCAACATCGCCTGCGCAGTTGCCGCTCTCGCGCTCGAGCGGAGCCTCCCCGAGCGGGTGCGCAGGACGCCGCGCGGAGAGCCTCGAGCGGTACCAGTTGCGGCCAGCGGGTAGCATTCCCGCGCCATGACCGCGACCGTCGACCCCCTCAGTACCGGTGCCCAGCCTGCCGCGCATCCGTTCGCGCCGCGCTGCGCCGGGACGCCCGGTCGCGGAGCCGCGTTCCGGCCCCGCTGAGCTCAACGCCGGCGGCGTCACCTGGGTCCACCTCCTCGCCCCGACCACGGACGAGGCGCAGGACCTCGCCAACCGCTTCGGCTGGCATCCGCTCGACGTCGAGGACGTCCTCTCGCGGCGCCAGCGCCCGAAGGTCGACGTCTACCCCGGCGACGACGACGGCCACAGCGGCTACCTCTTCACCGTCCTCCACTTCCCGGTCTACGACGCGGCCGTCGGCCGCCTCAACGCCGGGGAGCTCGACGCCTTCATCGGCCCCGACTACATCGTCACGCTCCCCACGGTCGAGCTGCGGCCGGTCAGCCTCCTCTTCCGCCGCGCGGCCGAGAGCGAGGACTTCCGGGAGCAGCTTCTCTCGCGCGGCTCGGGCCGGCTGCTCTACGAGGTGCTCGACGACCTCTACGACTACTGCTTCCCGATCCTCGACAAGATCGGCTTCAAGCTCGAGCAGATCGACGAGGAGATCAGCGTGGCCGGCGAGGGCGCCAAGGATCTCGTCCGCGACATCCACAAGGTCAAGCAGGAGATCATCTCCTACCGCAAGATCATCAAGCCGCAGCGGTCGACGCTGCGGCACCTCGAGGGGCAGATCGATCGATTCCTGCCGGGGGAGCTCGAGCTCTACTTCGACGACATCGTCGACGCGAGCGAGCGAATCTGGGACCTGCTCGACAATTACAAGGAAGTCGTGGAGGCGCTCGAGGACACGAACGAGTCGCTGATCTCGCACCAACAGAACGACATCCTCTACGTCCTCACGATCTTCCTGGTCGTCCTGACGCCGCTCTCGTTCATCACCGGCTTCTTCGGGATGAACGTTCACTTCCCGGGCTACAACTCCTGGGACACGTTCTTCGCCGCGCTCGGGCTGATGGCCGTCACCGTCGTCGGCATGCTCGCCTTCTTCCACTGGAAGCGGTGGTTGTGATGGAGGCGGAGCGATGGCCGCGGCCGAGACGCTGGTCTTTCACCTCTCGCTCGTGGTGGGCGGCGAGCTGCGCGATGCGGCGGGCGAGCGGCTCGGGCGCGTCGACGACCTGATCGTCCGCCTCGGCGACGAGGACTATCCGCCTGTCACCGGCGTCGTCGCGACCGTCGCGGGACGGCAGGTCTTCGTCGCTGCCGAGCAGATCGTCGAGCTCGGGCCCGGGTTCGTGACCCTGATCGCCCAGCAGCTCGACCTGCAGCACTTCCGCCGCCGCCCGCAGGAGGTGCTGCTGAAGAAGGACGTCCTCGATCGCCAGCTGATCAACCTCGACGGCGCTCGGCTCGTGCGCGCGAACGAGATCGAGCTCGCCCGGCTCGAGGGTTGGTATCGGGTCGTCGGCGTCGACGTCAGCCTGCGCGGGCTCCTGCGACGGGTGATGCCCCGCGCGTTGGCCGGACGGGTCGAGCCCCGCGCGTTTCTCGACTGGGCGTCCGTCGAGCCGTTCACCGGGCACGTCCCGACCGTGCGACTGCGCGTTCCGCACCCGAAGCTCGCGAAGCTCCATCCGGCGCAGGTCGCCGACCTCGTCGAGGCCGCCTCGCACAACGAGGGCGAGGAGATCATGGCCGCCCTCGCGTCCGATCCCGAGCTCGAGGCGGACGTCTTCGAGGAGCTCGAGGACAGCCACCAGCTCGAGTTCGTCGAGGACCGCAGCGACCCGGAGATCGCCGAGCTGCTCGGCCGGATGGAGACGGACGACGCCGCCGACCTCGTCCTTCAGCTTCCCGAGGAGCGGCGCGAGGACGTGATCGGGCTCCTCTCCCCCTTCCAGGCGCGCCGCCTGCGCACGCTCCTGGGCTACGACCCCGCGACGGCGGGCGGGCTGATGAGCCCGGAGTTCATCTGTGTCTACGCCGATGCGACGCGGGAAGAGGCGCTCGAGCGCGTCGAGCGGTCGTCGCTGCCGGCCGAGTCGCTCTCCTGGGTCTACGGCATGAACACGCACCGGCGCCTGCGCGGCGGGATCGCGCTCGCCGACCTCGTCCGCACGGCCGAGGGCGAGCGGCTCTGGAACGTGCTGCGGCCCGTGCAGACCGTTCGCGCCGACGCCGATCTCGAAGAGGTCGCACGGCTGATGACGGACTTCGACCTGACCGTCGTCCCCGTCGTCGACGAGGAAGAACGCATCCTCGGGATCGTCACCGTCGACGACGTCCTCGAGCTCGTCCTGCCCGAGCCCTGGCGTCGTCGGTTCGGGCTCCTCGGGAGCGACTGACGTGGAGCTCCGGGCCCTTCTGCCGCGCCTGCCGCGCGGCCGTCCCCGGCTGCGGCCGCGCAACCGGCTCGCGGTCAAGCTGATCGCGCTGCTGGCCTTCGCCGGCCCCGGCCTCGTCGCCGCGAACGCAGGTAACGACGCCGGCGGCATCGCGACGTATGCCTCCGTCGGCGCGCGGTACGGCTACGACCTCCTCTGGATGATGGTGCTGATCACGATCAGCCTCGTCGTCGTGCAGGAGATGGCGGCGCGCATGGGCGCCGTGACGGGCAAGGGGCTCGCCGAGTTGATCCGCGAGCACTACGGACCGCGGTGGTCACTTTTCTCGACGTTCGCCGTCCTGCTCGCGAACCTGGGCATCTGCATCTCGGAGTTCGTCGGGATCGGCGCGGCGCTCGGGCTCGCGCACGTGCCGACGCAGGTGTCGGTGCCGATCGCGGCTGTCGTCGTCTGGCTCCTCGTCGTGCGCGGCTCCTACAAGCTCGCCGAGCGCGTCTTCGTCGCGATGACGATCCCGTTCTTCGCGTATCCGATCGCAGCGATCCTCGCGCACCCGGACTGGGGATCGGTCGGCCGGGCGGTCGTCGAGCCGAAGATCCACCTGACGAACGCCTACATCATCCTCTTCATCGCAACCGTCGGCACGACGATCACGCCCTTCATGCAGCTCTATCTCCAGTCCGCGGTCGTCGAGCGCGGGTTGGGGCCGGAGGACATTCCGGCCGAACGGGCCGAGGTGGCGACCGCGTCCGTGTTCGCCAACCTCGTCGCGATCTTCATCATCATCGCCACCGGGGCGACGCTCTACGTCCACGGAGACCACACCGTCTCGAGCGCCGCCGACGCCGCCAAGGCGCTCGAGCCGTTCGCCGGCCGCTTCGCCGAGGCGCTGTTCGCCGTGGGGCTGCTCGGCGCGAGTCTCCTCGCCGCCGCCATCCTCCCCGTCACAGCGGCCTACGTGATCGCCGAGACGTTCGGGCTCGAGAAGGGGATCGCGCGGCGGCCGCGCGAGGCGCCGGTGTTCGTGCTGACGCTCACGGTGCTGCTGCTCGTCGGCGCCGCCGTCGCGATGATTCCCGGCGTCCCGGTGATCCGACTGCTCATCTTCGTCCAGGTCGTGAACGGGGCACTGTTGCCGGTGACGCTCTTCTTCGTCTGGAGGCTCTCGCGGAACGAGGAGCTGATGGGCGAGTACCGCAACGGCCGCGTCTTCGACGCCGTCGCCGCCGTGACGGTGTTCGCGACCGGCGCGCTGTCGCTCGCCCTCGTGGGACTGACGCTCGCCGGGAAGGCGTAACGGTTAGGCGGGCTCGTCGCCCGCGTCCGACACCGGGTCGGGCGGTACGGGCTCGGCGGCCGGCTCGGCCGGCATCGAGGAAGGCTCGGGCGCCGTCGCCGGCTCCGGAGCTTCGCTCTCGGACGATTTGGATCCGCCGAACAAGCGCTTCAGCCAACTGGTCATGCGCGCGATCGTACAAGGCCGCTCTGCGATGCGCGCTAGTAACGTCCCGCCGGTGAAGCAGCTCTGGGCGCCGTGGCGGCTCGAGTACGTCCAGCACGCCGACGACGGGGACGAGTGCGTCTTCTGCCGGGCGGCGGCGCTGCCGGAGGACGAGCCCGAGCTCGTGATCCACCGCGGCGAGCTCGCCTTCGTCCTGCTCAACAAGTTCCCGTACGCGTCCGGTCACCTCATGGTCGCGCCGTACAGGCACGGCTCAGCGTTCGACGACCTCGAGGCCGAGGAGGCGCTCGAGACGCACCGCCTCGCAGTCGACGCGATCGCCACCCTGCGGAGCGTCTTTGCGCCGGAGGGCTTCAACGTGGGCTGGAACCTCGGCCGCGTCGCCGGCGCCGGCATCGTCGACCACGGCCACCTCCACGTCGTCCCGCGCTGGAACGGCGACACGAACTTCATGCCGGTGCTCGCCGACATCAAGGTCATCCCCGAGCACCTCCTCGAGACACGCCGTAAGCTCACGGAAGCGTGGCCGGCGCCGTAGCGTCGGAGCCGGTGACGCCGAGGCGGAGGGCGTTCGCGGCTGTGCTCGGAGTCCTTTCGGTGGCGCTTCTCGCCGCGTCGTTCGTCTGGGCTCATCACCGGGGCGCGCGTGCGGCCGCCCTCGTGCTCGCCGGATTGCGTATGCGGCCGGGATCAACCCAGCCGGCGCCTGCGGCGGCGGCTGATCGTCCCGGCAATCCTGATCGAACGTCCGGAGTCGAGATGCAGGCAAGCGGGTAAAACGAGCGTGATGCTCGTAGACGTCGTCGCAGTGCTCGTCCTGCTCCTCATGGGCGCAGACATCTTCCGCATGCTGTTCGTCGACACGGAGCCCCACCGCAACCCGGTCCGCCGGGACGACTCCTAGCCTCCGGCCCCGTCGGCGGACCGGTTCTCCACAGCTGCAGGAGCCACACCGGAACGGCGAGATTCCGCTTCGTTCCAGGGGAGTTGGTTCGCTTGCCCGGAAATATTCAACAGTAGTAGGCTCCCGCGAGTCCGGACTCAACCGGACGACAAACCATGGGAAGAAGGGGGCAGGGCATGTTGAGAAGGGGACTTCTCGCGCGCGTTGCAGCTGCGCGAGGACTATTGCTCGTCGCAGTGGCAGTCGGCATGGTGCTGGCCGCGGGAGCGGCGTCGGCAGCCGTCGGTCACGGCCCTAGGACTCACGGCGCAATGCCGTTTGCCGGCGGATCGATGAAGAAGGTCATCGTCCTGCTGCGCAACAAGCAGGCCGGCCTTGGCGCGCGGTCGACCGCGCGTTCCACGTCCGTCAAGGCCGAGGTAGGACCACTCGCGCGGACGCTCCGCTCGCATGGAGCGACACACGTGACCTCCGGCCACGCATTTCCGTTTGTCGTTGCATCGGTGAGCTCCGCGCAGAAGACGGCGCTGGAGCGGAACTCGGCCGTCAAGGCCGTCTTCCCCGACTCGGTCATTCCGGCTCCGACGGCGCAGCTTTCGGATGACCCGCAGCTCGTCCTGCCGTCGATCCCCACCACTTCGAGCCCGACGCCGACGGCGGGACCGAGCATCTGCGGGACGGCAACGTCGCCCGAGCAGGATCCCGAGGCGCTCTCGGTGATCAACGCGGACGGCGCGACGGCGCTCGGCGTCGACGGCGCCGGAGTCTCGACTGCCTACATCGCGGACAGCGTCGACACGACGATCCCCGATTTCAAGCGCAACGCGAAGTACGCCTCGGCGGGTTCCCCGACCGGCTCGCCGGTGGTGACGCAGGTGAACTTCGCCGGGGACACCCTGACGCCCCCGTTCGGCGTCGAGTCGTTCATCGACTCGGGTTCGATCGCCGCGCAGGGCAACAAGGTGTGGGACCTCAGCAACTTCGTCAGCACTGCGCATCCGCTGCCGCACGGGTGTGACATCACGATCACGGGTTCGGCCCCGGGCGCGACCGTCATGGGTCTCGACGTGTTCTCGAACGAGCACGACACGACGGAGTCGAACTTCATCCAGGCGATCGACTACGCGGTTGCCCACGGCGTGAAGGTGCTGAACGAGTCGTTCGGGTCGAACAACTTCCCGGACACCGCGATGGACGCGACGCGGATCGCCGACGACAACGCGGTCGCCGCGGGCGTGACCGTGGTGGTCAGCAGCGGCGACGCCGGAGTCACCAGCACGCTCGGCTCGCCGTCCACCGACCCCAAGCTGATCAGCGTGGGAGCGTCGACGACGTTCCGCATGTATCAGCAGAACACCTACGGCGGAATCAACGCCACCGTCCCGAACGCCACGAACGGAACGTGGATCAACAACAACATCTCGAGCCTCTCGTCCGCCGGGTTCTCCCAGTCGGGCGGCAACACGGTCAACCTCGTGGCGCCGGGCGATCTCAACTGGATCGTGTGCAGCACGAACACGTGCGCCGACGAGAACGGCAACCCCTCGGGAATCGACTTCTCGGGCGGTACGAGCGAGTCGTCGCCGTTGACCGCGGGAGCCGCCGCCGACGTGATCCAGGCGTACCGCAAGACGCACGGCGGAGCGAGCCCGACGCCGGCGCTCGTGAAGCAGATCCTGGTGAGCACGGCCACCGACATCGATGCCCCGGCCGAGCAGCAGGGCGCAGGCCTGCTCAACATCGGCGCCGCCGTCAAGCTGGCGGAGTCGATCAACCACGCCAGCGGGACGCCGAAGGGCGGCCTCCTGCTCAGCCCGAATCAGATCAACCTCACGCAATTCCCGGGCACCCACACGAATCAGCCGATCAGCATCACGAACACCGCCAATCATCCGGTGACGGTCAACCTCTCGACGAGGACGCTGAACCACAAGGTCGCCAGCCAGGCCGGCACGTTGTGCCTGAACCCGAGCTCGTCGAACATCGACTGCGGGCCGCCGACGGCGAACTCGTTCCAGGTCTGGAGCGGCGTCACCGAGGTCTACCAGGAGGAGACGTTCACGGTGCCGCACACGGGGACTCCCTCGCGGCTCGAGTTCTTCTCCAACTATCCGTTCACCGGTCAGAACGGGCTCATGCACGTGGCCCTCTATGACCCGAGCGGGGCGTACGCTGGGTATTCGCTCGACCAGGGCCTTGCGAACTACAACAAGATCCAGGTGGCCGACCCGAAGCCCGGGACGTGGACGGCGGTGTTCTTCACGGCGAAGAACATCGGAAGCACCGTCGGCACGAGCGGGACGATCCAGTGGGAGGCCGACACCCTGACGTACGGATCCGCCGGTGTCATCTCACCCGGGAAGGTGACGATCGGGCCGGGTGCGACGAAGACCGCGCTGTTCGTTCCCGCAAGCACGCAGGATGCGGGCGACGTCGCGGACTCGATCGTCCTGAACAGCAGTGACGGCAGCACGAACACCATCCCGGTGACCATCCGCACTCTCGTCCGGATTCCACCGGGAGGCAACGGCATCTTCAAGGGCGTGCTGACCGGCGGCAACGGCCGCGGGAACCCGTCCGCGTCGAACACGTACGCGTTCGACGTGCCGAAGGGCCAGTCCGACATCGACGCGAGCGTCAAGATGGGCAACTTCCAGGACGGCGTCGTCGCGTATCTCGTGGATCCGGAGGGGAACGCGGTTGCGAACTCGTCGAACATCACCCTCGACAGCACGCAGGCGAACTTCCTCCCCACCACCACGGTTGACCTCTACAAGGACGACCCGCAGCCGGGCCGGTGGATGCTCGTCCTCGACTGGCTACCGGTCGAGTTCGGGATCGAGTTCCCCGAGCTGTCAGAGCCGTTCACCGGGAGCATCCAGTTCAACCAGGTGAACGCACACGGGAACCTGCCGAGCGGCGGAACGACGCTCAAGCGGGGCCAGAGCTACACGTTCAACGTCACGGTCAAGAACACCGCGTCGTCGCCGGAGACGTACTTCCTCGACCCGCGGCTGGGGAGCAGCACGACGATGCAGCTGCCGAACCAGAACCCGAGCCTCGACGACCAGAACATGACGTTGCCTCTGGCGCCGTTCGGCGGACCCGACGAGCCGTTCCCGTACTACGACGTTCCCACGGACACGAGCGCGGTGCAGGCCAGCCTCACCGGTTCTGCGCCGGTGACGTTCGACACCGAGCCGTTCTCGGGAGACCCGGATCTCTACGCCGTGAGCAGCGGCCACAGTGCGAGCGTCAACTACAACTCGGGCGACGTGGTCCAGTCCGGGCTGTGGCTGCTCAATCCGAGCCAGTTCGGCCCGTACAACGGGGAGCCCCCGGCGGTCACGGCCAGCGCCAACTTCAGCATCGTGACGCAGGCCTTCGATCCGACGGTCGATCCGTCGACGGGCAACATGTGGCTCGTGAACAACGGGCTTGCGGCGCCGTCGAGCTTCAAGCCGGTGTACCTGCAGCCGGGCCAGAGCGCGACGATCCCACTCACGATCACGCCGACGGCGAGCCCGGGCTCGCACGTCTCCGGGTTCATCAACCTGGACGACGCGTTCCAGGCGAACCTCGGCATCGGTGCCTACTTCGAGAGCGGCGACGAGCTCACGTCGCTCCCGTTCAGCTACACGGTGTCCCACTGAGCTAACGCACGTACGCGGGTGGCGGCGGCGGATGCCGCCGCCACCCGCACCACTCTCGAGCGCGCCTACCTGGAAGCTGCTGTCGCGGTGCGCGGGTCGAGCCAGCCGACGGCGAGGTCCGCGACGAGCATGAAGAACACGACGATGCAGCACGAGGCGACGACTACGGCCGTGAGCACGTACGGGTCGGCCGACTGGGACAGCGCGTTGAGGAAGAACGAGGCGAGCCCGCCCATCTGGAAGACGTAGTCGACCGCGAGCGAGGCGCCGAGGATCGCCCCGATCTCGAGCGAGAGGACGCTCACGAACGGCGCAAGCGCGTTCCGGAGCGCGTGGCGGTAGGCAACCCGCCTGTCGGTCAGCCCTTTCGAGAGCGCGACGACCGCATACGGCCTGTGCAGCTCCGTCAACATCGCGGTGCGCACGTAGCGGCTGTAGAGCCCGATCAGTCCGAGCGAGAGGGCGAGCACCGGCAGGGCCATACCGCGGACCCAGTCCTCGAACCCGGACCCCGGAAGGCCCGGGCTTACCGCGATGTTGATGGTCGTGACCTGGCCGCCGACGAGGAACCAGCCGGTCGGCACGAGCCAGCGAAGCGCGACCGTGGCGACGAGGAAGGTCGGCAGCGACCACGCGACGTACGCGAGGGTACGGAGCACGAGATCGGCCGGTCGGCCGGGCCGACGGGCGCACGCGATGCCGACGATCACCGCAAACACGGCCGTCACGAGGAGCGACGCCGCGAGCAGCTCCGTGGTCACCCTGACCGAGCTCAGGAGCTGGGTGGTGATCGGAGAGCCGTCGATCCCGCTGAAGCCGCCGTGGTGGACGAGGCTCGACAGCCAGTACCAGTAGCGCTCGAAGACGGGCTTGTTCAGGTGGTACCGGACGGTCAGCTGCGCGATCTGCTTATGACACTGCGGCGTTCCGCACGTTCGCAGCTGCCAGAGAGGGTCGAATGTGAGCGCGAAACCGATGAAGCAGGCGACCGAAACCGCCCAGACGAGCGACACCGCGAGCGCCAGTCGACGAAGGACGTAACCGATCATCGGCTGCCCGCCGGGTCGAGCGCGTCGGCCAGCGTGTCGGCGGTGACGTTGGAACAGACGAGCAGGAGCACGAGGCTGACGATCGGAATCACCCACAGCCACCACGGCGCCACGTATCCCGTCACGACCTGGTCCACCTTTGCGACGTTCGCGATCAGGCCGCCGAGCGTGGGTCGGTCGAACTGGCCGACGGCGAAGCCGAAGAAGTCGGCGGTGGCGACGATGAGGATCGCCTGGCCGAACACGCCCGTCGCGGCGACGATGACCGTCCCGGCCGCGTTCGGCAGCAGATGGCGGAAGACGAGGCGGTGCGGGGAGGCGCCGGCGGCGCGCGCAGCTTCGACGAACTCACGTTGCCGCAACGTCCGGAGGCTCGTGCGAACGGCCTGCGCGATGAACGTCCACAGGCAAAGCCCGAGCGTGACCGGCAAGGCCCAGGGGGGGACGGGGTTGTAGTGGACGGCGACGATGAGGTAGATGACGAGCGCCGGCACGGTCACGAAGGCCCCGGTGGTCCAGCCGACTGCAGCGTCGAGCGCACCGCCGCTGTAGCCCGCGAGCGCGCCCAGGAAGACGCCGATCACCACGGCTGCGCCGGTTGCCTCGAGCCCGACGAGCACTGTCTCCCGCATCGCCCACAGAAGCCAGGTGAGCATGTCGTGGCCTTGCACGTCCGTCCCGAGCAGGTGGCCTCCATGCAGCGACGGGGTGACCGGGTGATTGATGTACTGGTAGAAGATCTGGTACTCCCCGTATGGGGCGACCGTCGGCGCCAGCAGCGCGACGATCGAATACGCGAGCAGGAGGAACAGCGCGACCACCCCCACCGGCCTCCGCCGGAAGCGCGACAGCGCCTGGAGCCACGGTCCGCGACGACGGATGCGCCCGCCAGCATGCGCCGGTGCCGCCACAGTGACATCCGCACCGCTCAACCCCGTTCGATCCTAGCGGGCCGCAGGACGTTTCTTGAGAGCGGACGCGATACGCGCCGGCTCGTCGACTGCGACGCACGCGGAATGCGGACCGCGGCCCGTTTCGACCTACCTTTGTGTGGGTGAGAATCAGCACGATGAGCGGTGCCCCTCTTGGTTCTCAACCTTGCTTGGTTCGCGCAGCTGCGGAGAGCACGATGCCGGGCTTGGCACCAGACGCTCATGCGCGAGCTCCGAGCCTGGGACGGCCGACTACCCGCCGAGCTCGACCGGCCGGCCTAGTCGCGCCGCGGGGGTGCCCCAAAAAGCCGGCGCAAGGTCCCGGACACGGAGGAACAGTCGACCGAGCTTATCCGGACACTGCCCAGGTGCCGTAGGCCCAGTAGGCGCCTCCCGTGGAGTTCGAGAAGAGCGTGAGTTCGCCGCCGAATGTTGTCGCCTGGCTCTGGACGCTGGTAAGGGGATTCTCTTCGTACAAGGCGCTCCCGTACATTTCGTAGACGAAGATGCAGAGGTTGCCGGAGTCGGCGCCGGGGTTGACATAGTTTCCACTGCACCCAGCGGGTGCCTGACTACCGCTTTGGATCACGTGGACCGTCGGCGCGGAGGCGAGCTGCAGGCCGAACGAAATCGGCTGAGTCGTGTACTGGGTTGTAGAGGCAGGGGCGTTGGCGGTGATCGAATAGAACCCTCGCACGGTGACCCCGTGCGGCAACGTGCCGGTAATAGGCCCCGCCGGCCCCTTCTGCCCTCGCGGGCCTCGGTGCCCTCGTAGGGCCTTGATCGCAGGCCCCGTGAGCTTCTTCTCCGCGATCGTGTGATTCTCGATCTGCTTGCCCGAGATGAGTCCACTCGCGTAGGCGGTCCCACCGAGAGCGACGAACAGCGCAATGAGCGCGATAGCCAGCGTGGGTCCGCGCCCGCTCAACCGACGCCTGTACATGCGTACCTCCAAATAGGTTCGGGTTACGACCCGGAATATGCGCAGCTGAGGTGGTCGCTTTCAAATCTGCGAATCACGCCTAACACAAAGCCCAGGAAAATTGGGGCTTTCGGCTCTGCCGGTCGAAAGCGGACGACGGGGCTCGAACCCGCGACCCTTGGCTTGGGAAGCCAATGCTCTACCAACTGAGCTACGTCCGCCGGCTCCGGCGATTGTAGCCCGGCCATAATGGAAGCCCAACGAGCGGGACAAGCGAGACAGGGAGACGTTCCATGCCCAACACCGAGCTCCACGAGACTGCACGCGCGCTCGTCGCCGAGGGGAAAGGGATCCTCGCCGCGGACGAGAGCACCGGCACGATCAAGAAGCGCCTCGACACGATCGGCGTCGAGTCGACGGAGGAGACGCGCCGCGCATACCGCAACCTCCTCTTCACCACGCCGGGCGCCGAGGAGTTCATCAGCGGCGTCATCCTCTTCGACGAGACGATCCGGCAAAAGGCGGACGACGGGACGCCTTTCCCCGAGCTGCTCGCGTCGAAAGGCGTTATCCCTGGCATCAAGGTCGACCAGGGCGCGAAGCCGCTCGCGCTCGCCGAAGGTGAGACGGTGACGGAGGGGCTCGACGGCCTCCGCGGACGCCTCGAGGAATACCGCGAGCTCGGCGCCCGGTTCGCGAAGTGGCGCGCGACGTACTCGATCTCGGACACGCACCCGAGCGAGTACTGCATCTGGACGAACGCGCACGCTCTCGCGCGCTACGCGGCTCTCTGCCAGGAGGCGGGGATCGTCCCGATCGTCGAGCCCGAGGTGCTTCAGGACGGGACGCACTCGATCGAGCGAAGCGGCTTCGTCACGTCGCGTGTCATCGCCGCCCTCTACACCGAGCTCTTCGACCAGCGCGTGGACGTCGAGGGGACGCTGCTCAAGCCGAACATGGTCCTCTCCGGTTACGAGGCGGAGGATCGCGCCGGCGTGGACGAGGTCGCCGAGGCGACGCTGCACACGCTGACGAAGCACGTGCCTGCAGCGGTGCCCGGCGTCGTCTTCCTCTCAGGCGGGCAGTCCGATGAGGACGCGACCGCACACCTGAACGCGATGAACGCGCGCGGGCCGCACCCGTGGCAGCTGTCCTTCTCCTACGGCCGCGCGCTGCAGGCGCCCGCGCTCAAGGCGTGGTCGGGCAAGGAGGAGAACGTCGAGGCCGGCCAGCGCGCCTACTACCACCGCGCGAAGATGAACGCCGCTGCGCGCACCGGCACCTATGCCCCCGAGATGGAGCGGGAAGCCGTCGCCGCGTGAAGCTGACGGATGCGGGGCTCGAGACGGTACTCGTCTTCGACGACGGCTTCGAGCTCCCGCAGTTCGCGGCGTTCCCGCTCGTCGACACAGACGACGGCCGCGCCGCTCTCCGTCGCTACTACACCGACTTCCTCGAGCTCGCGCGCGACCGGGATGTCCCTCTCGTGCTGTCCGCCCCGACCTGGCGCGCCAGTTCCGACTGGGGCCGGTTGCTCGGGTACGAGGGCGACGAGCTCGCAGCGGTCAACCGTCGTGCGGTCGCCTTCCTCGAGGGCGTCCGCGACGACGTCCTCGAGCCGGCGGCGCGCGACGCCGTCGTCATCGAGGGCTGCGTCGGGCCTCGCAGCGATGCCTACCGCCCGGCCCTCCTCATGGACGAGGCGGAGGCAGAGCGCTACCACGCCCCACAGCTCCACGCACTGGCAGAGAGCGGCTGCGCGCAGGTGTCTGCGCTCACGCTCACGTACCCGGAGGAGGCGATTGGCGTCACGCGAGCGGCCACGGGTGCCGGCCTGCCGGTGATCGTCGGGTTCACGGTCGAGACCGACGGCGGGCTGCCGAGCGGCGCGTCCATCGAGGATGCAATCGTCGCGGTCGACGCGGCGACCGACGGAGGCCCACGCGCCTTCATGATCAACTGCGCTCACCCGAGGCATTTCGCGGATGCGCTGCCCGAGGGCGACTCACGAAGGCGGATCGGGGGACTGCGCGCGAACGCCTCCAGCCTCAGTCACGCCGAGCTGGACGAGGCGGAGGAGCTCGATTCAGGCGATCCGGCCGACCTTGCCAAGCGCTACGTCGCCCTGCGCCGCGAGCTTCCAGGGCTCGAAGTCGTCGGCGGGTGCTGCGGGACGGATATCCGCCACGTGACCGCTATCTGCGACGCGTGGCTCGCGGACGACACCGCTGGCTGACCGCTACGTGACCGGCCAGGCGAGGCGTGCGGGCGCGAAGTCCCCGGGCCAGTCGGCGTAGGCCTCGTCCGGGTTCGGTGTCTCCTTCGCGACGGAGGCGCCGTGCTTCGAGGCGACCTCGCTGACGGGATACAGCAGCTCCTCGACCTCCGGGCGCGCGCCGACCATGAGGATCGCGCACGGCGCGTCACCGGCGCCGACGAAGACATGGCGCGTCCCGGCGGGGCAGTGGAAGAAGTCCCACTGCCGCAGCGGACGCTCCTCCTCCTCGACGACCAGCGTGCACTCTCCGCTGAGCACGAGGAACGCCTCCCGCGCTCCTTCGGAGTGGTAGAGGCAATTCGGCTCGCCGGGCCGGACGACGTGCACGTTGACGCCGAAGTCGGCGAACCTGACCTCGCGAGGCTCGAGCGGATAGAACGAGCCACCTTTCTTCGCGTTTTGCATGCTGAGAGCATCCGCGAGGTTCAGCACGAACCAGCCCTCTGACGCCGGGTTGCGCCCATACGGCGTCTCTTGGATCGTCGCCTCGTTCATCAGACCCCTTTCTCTAGGTGTACTCGAACCCCGTCAGGGCGGACAGCTTCGCGAGCGACTGCTGCGCGACCACGCGCCGCACCGTTCCCGAGCGCGAGCGCATCACGATCGAGTCGGTGACCGCTCCGCCCGGCGTGTACCGCACGCCCTGGAGCAGCGAACCGGTCGTGACGCCGGTTGCGGCGACGAAGACGTCCTCGCCGGACACGAGATCGTCCGTGTGCAGAACGCGTGCCGGGTCGAGGCCTTCCGCCAACAACCGCTGCCGCTCGTCGTCGTTGCGCGGCCAGAGCCGTCCCTGGATGCCGCCGCCGACGCACTTCAGCGCCGCCGCCGAGATCACGCCCTCGGGCGTGCCGCCGATCCCGTAGAGGATGTCGACGCCGGTCCCCGGCTGGGCAGCGGCGATCGCCGGCGCCACGTCGCCGTCACGGATCAGCCGCACGCGCGCGCCCGCGTCGCGCAGCTCGGTGATCAGCTCCTCGTGCCGGTCGCGCTCGAGCACGACCACGTCCACCTCCCGCGCCGTCTTGCCCAGCGCTGCGGCGACGGCGGCGACGTTCTCGCCGGGGCTCCGCTCGATGTCGATCGCGTCGATCGCATCCGGACCGACGGCGATCTTCTCCATGTAGAAGGCAGCTCCGGGGAAGAGCATCGTGCCGCGCTCGGCCACCGCGATCACCGCAATCGCGTTCGGCTGCCCGAATGCGGTGAGGCGCGTGCCCTCGAGCGGATCGACTGCGACATCGACCTCGGGGCCCTCCCCGTTCCCGACCTCCTCGCCGTTGTACAGCATCGGCGCCTTGTCCTTCTCCCCCTCGCCGATCACCACGACGCCGCGCATCGCGACGCTGTCGAGCACGAAGCGCATCGCGTCGACGGCGGCCCGGTCGGCCTCCTCCTTGTCGCCGCGCCCGATCCAGCGCGCCGCCGCCATCGCACCTGCCTCGGTGACGCGGACGAGCTCCAGCGCGATGTTGCGATCGGGGACTTGCCTCGCGCTCACTGAGCCCAGCGGCGCAACGCGGCCAGCCGGAGCACCGCGAGGCCGACGAGAACGATCGCGAGCGCGAGCCCTACCCAGGCGCCGTACTGAAAGAGCGAGAAGTTGTTGAACTGGAGACCCCAGCGCAGATTGGCAACCGCCGACACGCCCAGGAGTCCTGCCGCTGCCGTGAGGCAGAACGCCACGAGCTCGAAGCCGAGAGACGTCCACGCGCCCGCGAGAGCGAGAAGCTCGACGAGCACGAGGGCGAGCGCGACGAGCCCGAACTCGACGCCGAGCGGGACCGACCATCCCGATTGGGTCTGGCCGCCGAGCCCGAGCCACGGAAGGAAGAGCGATACGAACAATGCGGCCCCTGCGCCGAGAGGGAGCAGCGCGAGAAGCCCGCTCGCGACGTCTCCGTCGCCCGGCTCCTCTTCCTCCACCTCGAGTGCGTCTGACGTCTCCACCACGGCGATCCTAAACGGTACGGGAGCTAGTCGCCCTTCTGAATCGGATGCGAGATGAGCCAGCCCGACGCGAGCAGGAACAGAACGATCCCGCCGGCCAGCACCAGTCCGAAGATCGCCGCGCCGCGCCGGCTGCGCAGCGTCGAGCCCACCGCGACGGCGGTCAGCCCGGCGATCGCGAGCACGAACACGGCGACCACCCAGAGTCCGAACGCGAGCTCGACGAGCGCGAGCACGGCCGACGGTCCCAAGACGAGAGCGGCCCTTTCTCCGAAACCGCGGAGGCGCTGGCGGCGCGTGAGCAGCAGCCCGTCCACGATCCAAGTGTTACATCCGCTCGGGCGCGCAGACTCCGACGAGCCCGAGGCACCGGGCGATCACGGAGGCGGTCGCGCGGCAGAGGCCGAGCCGGAACGCCTCCTGCTCGCTCTCGAGCACGCGGTGCTCGTGGTAGAAGCGATGGAAGTCGTCGGCGACGCGGATCGCGTACGCGGGGATGCCCTGCGGGCCGCGCTTGACCAGCGCATCCGCGACGACGGCCGGCAGCTCGGCGAGCCGCTTGACGAGCTCTCGCTCCTCGGCCGCAAGGGGGCCCCGCGGCAACGCGGAGACGCTCGAGTCGCCTGCGTTGCGGAGGATCCCGGCGATCCTGGCGTGGGCGTACTGGACGTAGTAGACCGGGTTCTTCTGCGACCGCTCGGCGGCAAGGTCCACGTCGAGCTCGATCGTCTGGTCGGGGCCTCGGTTGACGAGGTACCAGCGGGCCGCGTCGACGCCGATCTCGTCCATGAAGTCGTCGAGGAAGACGATGTCCCCGCGCCGCCGCGACAGGCGAGTCTGCTCGCCTCCCTTCGTCAGGTTGACCATCTGGTAGAGGAGCACCTCGACGCGCTCGGGGTCGTAGCCGAGCATCCGCGCCACCGCGGCGTACCAGTTGCGCGTCCCGTGGTGGTCGGCGCCGAGGACGTAGATCGCGCGGTCGAAGCCGCGCTCGAGCTTGTCCACGAGATAGGCGACGTCCGCGGCGCGGTACGTCGGCGAGCGGTCGCTCGACCGGAGCAGGACTCGATCCTCGTCGTCGCCGTGGGCCGACGAGCGCGCCCAGAGCGCTCCCCCCTGCTCGTACGTGTCCAATCTGGGCAGGAGCTCGGGCAGCCGCTGCTCGAGCTCGCTCTGCCGGCGGAAGCTGTCGAAGTGGATCCGGAACCGGTCGAGCGAGGTCTCGATCTCCTTCAGCATCAGCGGCACCGGGTCGCCCTTCAGCGCGGCGAGGTCGTCGATATAGGCGCCTCGATACCCGTCCTCGGGAGGCTCTTCGCCGCGCCGGGCCGCCTCGACCGAGGAGCGGAAGCGGTCGATCTGGCCGCCCGAGTCGTTGTAGTAGTACTCGCGCTCGACCGCGTGGCCTGCGAGCCCGAAAAGCCGGGCCACGGCGTCGCCGTACGCGCCGTTGCGTCCGTGGGCGACGTGGAGTGGGCCCGTCGGGTTCGCGGAAACCATCTCCACCTGCACCCGCTCTAGGGGCTCGGCGGAGCCCGATCCGTAGCTATCGGCGGCCTCGAGGATCTCGCCGAGCGCCGCCGCGAACCACGTGTCGCGCAGGAAGAGATTGACGAAGCCCGGCCCGGCGACCTCGGCGCGCTCGACCGCTTCGAGGCCCGCGGCCGCCTCGGCGATCTCGACTGCGATCTCCTGCGGCGGCCGCCGCCGCGTTCCCGCAAGGCGGAGCGCGACGTTCGTGGCGTAGTCGCCGTGCTCCGGCTCGCCGGGCCGCTCGAGCACGAGGTCAGCGCCCGCGGCTGCGGCCAGCCCGGCGGCGAGCGACCGTACGGGATCAGCCGGCAAGGGCCTCGCGCGGCGCGAAGAGATCCTCCAGCGCCCGAATCTCGTCCGGTGAGCCGACTCCGATCAGGACGTCGCCTACCTCGATCGGCGTGTCCGGCTCGGGCGTGGTGTCGAAGGTTCCATCCGCCTTCCGCAACGCGATGACGATCGCGCCGGTCTCGTGCCGGATGCGGAGGTCGCGGATGGACCGCCCGGCCGCCTCGCACGTCCGCCCCACCTCGATCTCCGCGAGCTGGAGGTCGGGCCCCGCCGCGGTCGTCACCGCATCGAGGAACGCCGTCACCTGCGGCTTGAGCACGAGGTTCGCCATCACCCGCCCCGCGGTCGTGTACGGGAGCACGACCCGGTCCGCGCCGGCGAGCACCAGCTTCCGCTCGGCATCCGCGCCGGAGGCCCGCGCGACGATCGTCAGGTCGGGTCGCGCCGAGCGGGCGGAAAGGACGATGTAGAGGTTGTCCGCGTCGGAGTCGGAGGCGGCGACGAGCCCTCGCGCGCGCTCGAGGCCCGCGCGGCGCAGGTTCTCGTCCTGTGTGGCGTCGCCCTCGACCAGGAGCACCCCCTCGTCACGAGCAGCCGCGACCGCCTCCTCGTGGAAGTCGACCGCGAGGTACGGAACGTCCGCCGCGCGAAACTCCTCGGCGACGCGCTGCCCGACGCGTCCGTACCCGCAGATGATGAAGTGGTCGCGTAGCTCCTTGATCGTCCGCTCCCTCCGCCGTTCCGCCAGCGCGCCCGACACGACGCCGCCGGAGATCGTCTCGACGATAACCGCACCCGCGTAGCCGATGATCGTCAGGCCCGCGATGACGAGGACGATCGACACGATCCGTGAGTCGTCGTTGCGGGGAACCGAGTCGAGACCGGTCAGAGTCACGGTGACGACGGCGCGGTAGAACGACTGGAACCACGGCTCGTGCAGTGTCTCGCGATAGGCGATCGTCCCGGCGAGCAGCGTCACCGCGATGGCGGCGAGCAAGCGCGCTACCTGCCGCGGGCGAACATCCCTGTCCATGCTCCTAGTATGTGGCCGTGGACGAGGACGAGCTCGACCTACCCGAGCCGGATTCCGGCGAACGGCGGCTGAACATCCAGATGCCGGCCGAGCTCGTCGGCGGCACCTACGCGAACTTCGCGAACGTCAGCTTCTCGCCGTACGAGTTCACGCTGACCTTCGCCCGGATCGAGCACGAGGTCGAGGAGGGAGACGTGCCGGGCGCGGTCGTCGCGAGGGTGAATGCCTCGCCGCGGTTCATTCCCGAGCTCATCGAAGCATTGCAGGACACGTGGTCGAAGTACGTGACGCGCGAGGGCATCCGCAACCTCCCCGAGACGCCGGACCACCCGGACGACCCCGCCGACAACTGACGCTCTCACTCGCCCCGTCGTACGCCGTCCTCTGCGCCGCGCAGGCGGCGACGGTGGCGGCCCCCGCACGGCAGGCGCGGGCGCAGGGACGGAGCTGGGTGTGGCTCGCCGTGCCCGCCGCGCTCCTCGGCGCCGGCGTCCTCATCATCAACGTCGTGCCGCAGGGGCCGCACTGGCTCGCCCGGCTCGCGACCTTCGGGACGCCGGTGCTCGCTGCGACCTACGGCTTCTTCCGCGGCGGCACGCGCTGGTGGCTCTGGCCGCCGACGGCCGTCGGGCTGTGGTTCGCGGCGTGGCTCGCCAGCGGGCTCGTGCAGAACGCGGCGGGTCTCGCGCTGATCGCCCTTGCCTGCCTGGCCGCCGCCTCCGCAATCGCAATCGTCGCTCCAGCGTGGTCGATTCGGGTGGGCCTCGTCGTCCTCGCGGCCCTCGACATCGTGCTCGTCTGGGGGACGCCGAGCGTGCAGAACGCGACGACCACGCTCGAGCACGTCCCCAGCCCCGCCGCCGCCGGGATGCCCCTGCCCAGCCTGCAGCAGGCGACGTTCGGCTCGGCGCTCATGGGCTGGCTCGACCTGCTCGCCCCCGCCCTGCTCGGAGTCGTCGTGATCGGGCGGCGGAAGCTCGTCGCCGCAGCGCTCACCGGCGTGGCCGCCGGCCTGTGGGGCCTCCTCCTGTTCGTCACCTCGGAGGTCGCAGCGACGGTGCCTGTTCTCGCGGGGCTAGCGTACGCCGCTGCCGATGCGCGTCGCAGTCGTCTCCGACATCCACTCCAACCTGCACGCGCTGGAGGCGGTCCTCGCGGCGATCGAGGCGGAGGCGCCTGACGAGCTCTGGTGCCTCGGCGATCTCGTCGGCTACGGGCCGCATCCGAACGAGTGCTGCGCGACGATCGCCGAGCGGGCCGCGGTGTGCCTCGGAGGCAACCACGACCTCGCCGTGCGAGGGACGATCGACCTCGAGGAGTTCGGCGGCGAGGCGGCGGTCGCGGCGAAGTGGACACGCGAGGTGCTCGAGCCGCAGGCGCAGGAGCTCCTCGACCGGCTCGAGCCGGCGGGCGCCGCGCACGGCGTCGCGCTCTATCACGGTTCCGCGCGCGACCCGATCTGGGAATACGTGCTGAGCGACGAGGCCGCCGCGGCGACGCTCGAGCTCACCGGCTCGCCGCTCGTTCTCGTCGGACACAGCCACGTGGCGCTCCAGATCGTGCAGTCGGAGGACGACCTCGCCGGCGGCAACGCTCCGGCGGGCACGGAGCTCGACGTCGGCGGCGTGAGGGCACTCCTCAATCCCGGCTCGGTCGGTCAGCCGCGGGACGGCGACCCGCGGGCCGCATACCTGCTGCTCGACCTGGACGCACAGCACGCGAGCTTCCGCCGCGTCGAATACGACGTCGCACGAACCCAGCGCGAGATACGGGACACGGGGCTGCCCGAGCTGCTCGCGGCGCGTCTGGAGCTCGGTATCTAGGCGGCGCTGCTCAGGCTGCCGGCAAGGCGGGCGGAGCGAGCACGGGCACCGTGGCGACTGCTGCGACCGGAGCGGCGATCGCGGGAACCTCGCGCTCCTCGAAGACCTCGATCCCCTCGCGGGCGAGCGAGAGCTGGACATCCTCGCGCGCCTTCCAGATCCGCCACTTGACGGTCGCGAGCGTCACCTCGAGCGACTCGGCGATCTCGGTGTACGAGAGCCCGACGACGTCGCGCAGCAGGAGCGCCATCTTGAGATCGACGCTGAGCCGCTCGACCGCACGCCAGACGGCGTCGATCGCCTCGAGCCGCTCGAAGGGCGCGTCGACGACCTCGAGCGGCGGAATGTCGTCGAGATCGACGACCGCGCGCGGGCGGCGCTCGGTCGCCCGGAGCTCGTCGAGAACGCGGTTCTTCGTCACCTGGAAGAGCCACGTCGTGAACTTCGAGCGCAGCGAGAAACGCGGCAGCCCCTGGTAGACGCGGAGGAAGACCTCCTGCGTCAGGTCCTCGGCGAGCGAGCGGTCGCCGACCATGCGCAGCACGTAGTTGTAGACCGGAATCTGGTAAGCGCGGACGATGATCGAGAAGGCTCGTTCATCGCCCCGCTGCGCCTTCCGCAGTACGCCGTGATCAGGCTGGGGCAGCGACAAGGTGCCGCAGTATAGACCGAAATTTCACCGGATTTGTACGAGTTTTTTACCTGTCATTGCGGATGACCCATCTAGACCAAGTAGCGCGAGGACCGTGGGAGCGACGTCGGCGAGCTCGCCGTCCCGCAAAGCGGCATGGGAAGCCGTCAGGATGACCGGAACCGGGTTCGTCGTGTGGGCAGTCTGCGGGCTGACGCCGTCCTCCTCCAGCAGGTTCTCGGCGTTCCCGTGGTCGGCGATCACGAGCGAGACGCCGCCCGCGCGCTCGACCGCGTCGACGACGCGGCCGAGGCACTCGTCGGTCGTTTCGACCGCCTGCACGACAGCCGGAATCGCTCCGGTGTGCCCGACCATGTCCGGGTTCGCGAAGTTGACGACGACGAAGCCGTAGCCGTCCCCCTCGATCTCCCGCACGACCCTCTCCACGAGCTCGGGCGCGGACATCTCGGGCTTGTGGTCGTAGCTCGGCACGTCGCGCGGGGAGTCGACGAGGATGCGCTCCTCGCCGTCGAAGGGCTGCTCGCGGCCTCCGTCGAGGAAGTACGTGACGTGTGCGTACTTCTCCGTCTCGGCCGCGTGGAGCTGGCGCACGCCGTTCGCGGCGAGCACCTCGGCGAGCGTGTTCTCGACGACGTGCTCGGGGAACGCCACGGGATAGTCGAAGTCGTCGCGGTAGCGGGTCATCGTCGTCAGGTCGACGCCCAGCTCGCCGAGCTTCTGGGAGAGCTGCCTCGCGCGGTCGGGGCGAAAGTTGAAGAAGATCGCCGCGTCGCGCTCGGGATCGAGCCGCGGCCGGCCGTCGATGACGACGGGCTCGATGAACTCGTCGGTGATGCCGCAGTCGTAGCTCGCTCGCACTGCCGCGATGGGATCGTCGTCGTGCCCTCCTTCGCCGTCCACGATGGCGCGAAGCGCACGGTCGGTGCGGTCCCAGCGGTTGTCCCGGTCCATCGCGTAGTAGCGGCCGGCCACGGTCGAGATCCGGTCGACCGGCAGCTCGGCCAGGTCGCGCACCGCCGAGGTCGGGCTCACGTCGCGACCGTCGGTGAAGGCGTGGATCCAGGTCTTCTCCGGCGAGATCGTCAACAGCGCCTGGAGGTGGTCGATGTGCGAATGCACGCCGCCGTGCGACACGAGCCCGAGGAGGTGGACCTTCTCGCCGCGCTCGAAGGCGCCGAGCAGGGCATCGTTGTCGAACAACGAGCCGTCGCGAATCGCCCGGTTGACCCGCTGCAGGTCCTGGTCGAGGACGCGGCCCGACCCGATCGTCAGATGCCCGACCTCGGAGTTGCCCATCTGACCCTCCGGCAGCCCGACGGCCGCGCCGGAGGCAGCGAGCTGCGCGTGCGGATAGTCGCGCCACAGCCGGTCGAAGACGGGCGTCTCGGCCAGCTCGATCGCGTTGCCGGGCCCGGGTGGCGCGATTCCCCAGCCGTCGAGGATGACGAGCGCTACGAGGGGATACGTGCGGCCGTCTCGCATATCGCCTTGAAGGATTCGACCTCGAGCGACGCGCCGCCGACGAGCGCGCCGTCGACGTCCGGCTGAGCGAGCAGCGCGCCGGCGTTGTCGGGCTTGACCGACCCGCCGTAGAGCACCGGTGCGTCGAGCAGCGACTTGATGAAGGCGTGCGCATCCTGTGCCATCTCCGGCGTCGCGGTCAGACCCGTGCCGATCGCCCAGACCGGCTCATACGCGAGCACGAGCTCGGGATGCGGCTCGAGCACCGACAGCTGGCGACGGAGGACGTCCTCGGTCTCGCCGTTCTCCCGCTCCGCCTGCGTCTCGCCGACGCACGCGATCACGCGCAGGCCGGCGTCGAGCGCCGCCCGCCCCCTCTCGGCGACGGTCTCGTCGGTCTCGCCGAAGTACCGGCGACGCTCGGAGTGGCCGACGAGCGAGCCCGCGACGCCGAGCTCGAGGAGCATGGGCGCCGAGATCTCGCCCGTGTAGGCGCCCTCCGGCTCCCAGTGGACGTTCTGTGCGTACGTCGTCAACCCCGCGTCGACGCAGTCGCGCAGACGGGTGAACGGCGGACAGACGACCGCGTCGAGGCCGGCGAGCGCGGCGGGATCCGGCCCGCGGAACATCTTCCAGTTGCCCGCGATCAGCACAGCGCAGATCCTAGGCCGAGGGAATGGCCGCCACGCCGGGGAGCTCCTTGCCCTCGAGCAGCTCGAGGCTCGCGCCGCCGCCCGTCGAGACCCACGAGACTCGGTCGGCAAGTCCGAGCCCGTTGAGCGCCCGGACCGAGTCGGCCCCGCCCACCACCGAGAAGGCGTCCTGGTTCGCGGCGACGGCCCGCGCGACCGCTCTCGTTCCCTCAGCGAAAGCCGGCCACTCGAAGACCCCCATCGGGCCGTTCCAGAAGATCGTCCGCGCCTCCTGGATCCGCTCGACGAAGCGCGTTCGAGTCTCGGGGCCGATGTCCAGCCCGAGCCAGCCGTCGGGAAGCTCGTCGACCGCGCACTCGCGCGGTTCCGCATCGCGGGCGAACTCGGCAGCCCCGACGACGTCAACGGGAACCTCCACCTCGAAGTCGAGCGGGCTCTCGCGCCGCAGCTCCTCGGCCATCTTGCCGCCGATGAGTACCGTGTCGGCCCGGCCGCCGAGGTTGCGGAGCACGCCGAGCTTGTCCTCCACCTTCGCGCCTCCGGAGACGAGCACGAACGGGCGGTCGACCTCGCCGAGCAGGCGGCCGAGGTGCTCGAGCTCGGCGAGCAGGAGCAGGCCCGCGTAGGCCGGCAGGAGGTGGGCGACCGCCTCCGTCGACGCGTGCGCCCGGTGCGCCGAGCCGAAGGCGTCGTCGACGTAGAGGTCACAGCCGTCCGCAAGCTCGCGCGCGAAGCCCTCGTCGTTCTTCGTCTCGCCGGGGTCGAAGCGCGTGTTCTCGAGCACGTGGATGCGCTCGTCCGGCAGGAGCTCCTCCAAGCGCGACGCGACCGGCTCCATCGTGTACCTCGCCCGGTCCTCCTCGGTCTTCGGCCGGCCGAGGTGCGAGCACACGCGCACTTCCGCCGCATCCTGTTCGAGCAGGAGCTGGAGAGTCGGCAGCGAGGCGCGGATGCGCGTGTCGTCGGCGACGCGGCCGTCCTCGAGCGGCACGTTGAGGTCGGCGCGGACGAGCACCGTCTTCCCTGAGACGTCGGCGTCGCGGACGGATCTCGGCAGGCGCATCCGACCCGCGGCTATGCGGCCACTGCGGCCGGCAGCGTCTGCCCGATCTTCTCGACGAGGTCGACGAGCCGGCAGCTGTAGCCCCACTCGTTGTCGTACCAGGAGAAGACCTTGACGAGCGGGCCGTTCGCCATCGTCAGGTCGCTGTCGAAGATCGACGAGTACGACGAATGGACGATGTCGGTCGAGACGATCGGCTCGTCGGTGTACTGGAGGATCCCCTCGAGGTCGCCCGTGTCGGCCTGCGATCGGAAGAGCTCGTTGACCTCCTCGGCCGTAGGCTCCACACCGACCTGAACGACGAGGTCGACGATGGAGCCGGTCGGAACAGGCGCCCGCATCGACATGCCGTCGACCTTCCCCTTGAGGTCGGGGAGCACGACCCCGATCGCGCGCGCCGCACCCGTGGAGGTCGGGATGAGGTTGATCGCAGCGGCGCGGGCCCGGCGCAGGTCCTTGTGCGGGAGGTCGAGGGTCTGCTGGTCGTTCGTGTACGCGTGGATCGTCGTCATGAAGCCGCGCTCGATCCCGTATGCCTCGTGCAGGATCTTGGCCACGGGCGCGACGCAGTTCGTGGTGCAGGAGGCGTTCGAGACGATGTGATGTCGCTCCGGGTCGTACTCCCGGTCGTTGACGCCGAGGACGATCGTGAGGTCGGGATCTGTCGCCGGAGCGGAGATGACCACCTTCTTCGCGCCTGCCTGGAGGTGCTTCTCCGCGTCGGGGCGGTTCGTGAACAGGCCGGTCGACTCGATCGCGACGTCGACGCCCAGATCCGCCCAGGGAAGATCGGCCGGGTCGCGCTCGGAGACGAACTTGATCTCGTGACCGTCGACGCGAATCGCGTCGTCGCCCGCCTCGACGGGGACGTCGAGCGGCCCGAGCACCGAGTCGTGCTTGAGCAGATGCGCCATCGTCTTCGTGTCGCCGATGTCGTTCGCGGCCACGATCTCGAAGTCGCCTCCGTGCTGCAGCTGGGCGCGCAGGAAGTTCCTGCCGATACGGCCGAACCCGTTTATCCCCACCCTGGTCTTCGCCATCGAGCAACGCCTCCCGTGTCGTTCTCGAATCGAGTCTAGTAAGGCAATGGTTGGCTGGCGGGCGGACCGGGAAGCTCCGAGGACGACCCTCCCGGCCCCTCACCCGCTCGAGACCTGACGGCAGACGGGGTCTGAATCCGCCGCCGGACGAGCAGGAACCCGCCGACTCCGAGTATGACTTCTGCAATGTTGCCGCGCTAGGCGAACTTGCAACGCATCACGACGGAGTTTCAGGAGCCGGAAAGTTCCTGCAAACGTCGCAGCCGGCGATAGGCGGTCGCCTTCGAAAGACCGGGCTTGCAGCGCCGTGCGAGCTCTGCAGTCGACGCCGCCGGGTGCCGCAGTCGCAGGAGCGCGATCTCGCGCAGCTCGTCGGGGAGGGCATCGACGTCGAGGCGGTGGAGCGCCTCGAGCTGGGCGTGCGCCGCGCGGCCCGTGCGCACGAGGTTCGCATGGTCGGCGTTGGCGAGCCGGTTCGCGTCGGCGCGCGTCGCCGCGAGCACCGCCTGCTCCTCGAGTGCGAGGACGAGGTCGACGGCACCGGCGGCGACGAGGACGTCCGCGATGGCCTCTGTTCCCTTGGCGTAGGCGGTCGCGTGAGAGCTCCGCTCCTGCACGTGCAGCTCGCCGCCGAGTCGCGCCGCGAGCGCGGCGAGGAAGCGCGCTCCTTCGGCTTCGGCCGTCCGGATCTCAAGGTGGGCACCTCTCGGACCGCTCAGCGTGCCCGAGCCGAGGAGCGCGCCACGGAGGTAGGCGGCCGCGCAACAGCGCCGGGCGACGAGGCGTTGCGGCGGGCGATCGAGCGGCCGGTGCGAGCGGTCGAGCACGCCGGCCCGGTGTAGCGTCGCGTACGCATCCTGCGACCCTTCGACGTGAAGCTGGTAGCGCGTTGCCCTGTCGAAGGCGCGGCGCGGGTAGGTGCGGATCTCGGACCGGACGTCGCAAGCGCGCAGCAGCGCAAAGGCGCGGCGCGCGACTGTCGAGCTCGACACGTCGAGGTGGACGTCGACGCTGCCGCGGCCCCGAAGGTGCGCGCGACCGGCGACGTGGAACAGTCCGGAGAGCTCGGCGAGCCGGTCGCACTCGTTCGCCGGGGCGATCGCGGCCAGCTCCTCCCGCAGGTCGTCAGAGAGCGGCATAGCCTTCGAGCGCGAGCAGGCGCCGTTTGTAGCCGGTGCCGTAGGAGCCGTATGGGCCGAGGCCGTTCGCGGAGACGACGCGATGGCATGGGACGAAGACGGAGAGGTGGCTGCGCGCGCAGAAGCTCCCGGCGGCGCGTGCCGCTCCCGGCGCCCCGGCGAGCGCCGCAAGCTCGCCGTAGGTGACGACCTCGCCCCGCGGGATCGTGCGGAGCGCGCGGGCGCAGCACGTGAGGAAGGAGGTCTCGTACGCGAGATCGACCGGCACCTCCTCGACCGGCACCCGTTCGCCCGCGAAATAGGCCTGGAGCAACCGCACGACTTCCGTTACGAAGCCGTTGGGCCTCCGCGAGAGCTTGCGTGATATGACAGGCCCCGAGCCCCGGTGGGCGGGGGTTTGGGATGGGTCCTCAGCGGCGCTCGCGCGGGGCCACGGCAGCTCGTGCCAGACGACGCGCTCGTCGGAGACCACGAGCTCCCCCACTCCCCAGCCCTCGACCTCGTAGGCGACCTGCGTCACCGCCACACGCCGAATCCTAGAATCGACACATGAGCGCTCACGGCATCTTCCGCGTCCCCGAGCCCCGCAACGAGCCGGTGCTGGGCTACGAGCCCGGCAGCCCCGAGCGCGAGGAGCTGCGGCACAGCCTCGAAGAACTCTCGGGCCGGCGGCTCGAGATCCCGCTCGTGATCGGCGGTGAGGAAGTGCAGACCGGGGACACGTTCGAAGCGGTCATGCCGCACAAGCGCAGCCATGTGCTCGCCGACGTCCACAAGGGCGGCGCCGCAGAGGTGGACCGCGCGATCGCCGCGGCGGCCGACGCATGGGAGGACTGGTCGCGGACGCCGTGGGAGGACCGCGCCGCCGTCTTGCTCCGCGCCGCGGAGCTCCTGGCCGGCCCGTGGCGACAGACGCTGAACGCCGCCACGATGCTGGGCCAGTCGAAGACCGCCCACCAGGCCGAGATCGACTCCGCCTGCGAGCTGATCGACTTCTGGCGCTTCAACGTCAGCTACATGACGCGGATCTACGACGAGCAGCCGATCTCCTCACCCGGCGTCTGGAACCGGCTCGAGTACCGCCCGCTCGAAGGCTTCGTCTTCGCCGTCACGCCCTTCAACTTCACGGCGATCGCCGGCAACCTCCCTACCTCAGCTGCGCTCATGGGCAACACCGTCGTCTGGAAACCCGCCTCGACGGCCGCCGTCAGCGCACACTTCCTGATGAAGCTCTTCGAGGAAGCCGGCCTCCCGCCGGGAGTCATCAACCTCGTCTACGGCTCGGGCGCCGCGGTCGGCGACCCGGCGCTCGCCAGTGAGCACCTCGCCGGCATCCACTTCACGGGCTCGACGCCGGTCTTCCAGGGGATGTGGAAGACGGTCGGCGACAACATCCCGCGCTACCGCAACTATCCGCGGATCGTCGGCGAGACGGGCGGCAAAGACTTCATCGTCGCCCACCCGAGCGCCGACGCCCAAGCCGTCGCGACCGCCATCCTCCGCGGCTCCTTCGAGTACCAGGGCCAGAAGTGCTCGGCCGCCTCACGCGTCTTCGCACCCGCGAGCCTCTGGCCCCGGGTGCGGGAGCAGGTCGTCGACGAGATCGGCGAGATGAAGATGGGCGACGTCGCCGACTTCTCGAACTTCGTGGGCGCCGTGATCGACGCGAGCTCGTTCGCAACCCAGAAGGAGGCGATCGAGGAAGCAAAGGCGTCCGACGGGAAAGCTCAGGTGATCGCCGGCGGCGGCTACGACGACAGCGACGGCTGGTTCGTCCAGCCGACCGTGATCGAGACCTCCGATCCCGACTTCCGGACGATGAAGGAAGAGTTGTTCGGCCCGGTGGTGACCGCGTTCGTCTACGACGACTCCCGCTACGAGGACACGCTCGACCTCGTCGACAAGGGGACGAGCTACGGGCTCACCGGCGCGGTCTTCGCGCGCGATCTCGATGCGATCGAGCAGACGCGCGACCGGCTTCGCTACGCGGCCGGCAACTTCTACGTCAACGACAAGCCCACCGGAGCCGTCGTCGGGCAGCAGCCGTTCGGCGGCGCGCGGGCGTCGGGGACGAACGACAAGGCGGGCTCGATGTGGAACCTGATCCGCTGGGTCAGCCCCCGCACGATCAAGGAGACCTTCGTCCCGCCGCGCGACTACCGCTACCCGTTCCTCGGGTCGGACTCCTAGCTCAGGCCCGCCCGGCCTTGTGCAGCTGGGCGTAGACGCTGCGCGCGACCTTCGCCGGCACGCCCGGTACGCCCTCCAGCTCCTCCGGCGTCGCCGCGAGCATCGCGTCGACCGAGCCGAAGTGGTTGAGCAGCGCGCGGCGCCGCGCCGGACCAACGCCCTCGAGCTCGTCGAACAGCGACGCGAAACCGCGCGACTCGCGCCGCTGTCGGTGGAAGCCGACGGCGAAACGGTGCGCCTCGTCGCGAATTCGCTGCAGGAGCTGGAGGCCCGGATCGTGGCGCGAGAGGACGACCGGCTTCGGCCGCCCCGGCACGAACACCTCCTCCTCGCGCTTCGCGAGTGCGATCACAGCCACGCGCGGCAGGTCGAACGCCTGCATCGCGGCGAGCGCCGCAGCGAGCTGGCCCTTGCCGCCGTCGACGACCACGAGGTTCGGTGTCGCGGCGAAGGACTCGTCGTACTCCTCCGCAGTCGCCCCGCTCGCGAGCCGGGCGAAGCGCCGCGACACCATCTCCCCCATCGCCGCGAAGTCGTCCATCCCCTCCTGGCCGCGGATCGCGAACTTGCGGTAGTGCGCCTTCTTCGGCAGCCCGTCCTGGAAGACGACGAGCGAGCCGACGTTGTGCTGCCCCATCGCGGTCGAGACGTCGAAGCATTCGATGCGCAGCGGTAGCGACTCGAGGTTGAGCGTCTCCCGGAGCTGCTCGAGCGCCTCGACGCGGCGCAGCCGTCGCTGCTCGCCCTGCGCGAGGTCGCTCGTGAGGACGTGGAGGGCGTTCTCGTCGGCGAGCCGCTGCAGGCGCCGCTTCTCTCCGCGCTCGGCCGTGCGGATCTCCACCCGCGCCCCCCGCCGCTCCGAGAGGAGCTCCGCGAGCGCCGAGAGATCGCCCGACTCGTTCGGGACGACGATCTGCGGCGGCACGCTCGGCGCGCTCCCGTAGTACTCGAGCCCGAACGACTCGAGGATCGTCGTCACGTCCTGGCCACCGACGTTCTCGAGGTGGAACGAGTGCCGGTCGACCATCTTGCCGCCGCGAAGGGGGAAGATCTGCACGACCGCGCGGTCGCCCTCGGCCGCGAAGCCGACCACGTCGACCGTCCCGACCGACTGCCGCTCGACGGCCTGCCGCTCGACGAGATGCTGGACCGCGAAGAGCCGGTTGCGGTAGCGCGCCGCGTCCTCGAAGCGCTCCTCGGCCGCCGCCTCCTGCATTCGCCGCTCGAGCTCGCGCTGGATCGGCTTCACGTCGCCCGACAGGAAGTCGATCACTCCGTCGACGATGCCCCGGTAGTCCTCCTGCGAGACGTAGCCGACGCACGGGGCGAGACAGCGGTCGATGTGGTAGTCGAGGCAGGGAATGCCGCTGTGGCGACCCGGCTTCGGCCCCTCGCACGGGCGGTAGCGGAAGACGCGGTTGAGGACATCGAGGGTCTCGCGGACCTTCTTCGCGTTCGCGTACGGGCCGAAGTACCAGACGCCCGGCCGGTGGCGCTCGCGGGTGAACATCACGCGCGGGTACTCGTCCTCGACCGTGACCGCGATGTACGGGAACGACTTGTCGTCCCGCAGCCGGACGTTGAACGGCGGCCGGTGCCGCTTGACGAGGTTCTGCTCGAGATGAAGCGCCTCGACCTCGGTGCCGGTGACGATCACCTCGACGTCGGCGACCCGCGCCGGCAGGCTCTGGATCTGCGGGCGCCCGTCCGTCGTGCGCTGGAAGTACGAGCGCACACGGGGGCGCAGTGACTTCGCCTTGCCGACGTAGAGGACGTCGCCTTCAGCGTCCCGGAACAGGTAGACGCCCGGCCTCGCCGGGAGCGACTTCAGCTGGTCTTCGAGGCGCGCGGCCACGATGGCCACCGTAGCCGTGTGCCTGCGCGCTAGACCGCGGCAGCCACCGGCTCAGGCGTCGCTTCCACGACCAGCCGGCCGTCCTGGTAGACGCGCTCGATCCGCCCGGCGAGGTCGCCGAAGTCGAACGGGTCGCCCGAGACCACGACCAGGTCGGCGCGCTTCCCCTGCTCGATCGTGCCGAGCTCGCGACCCAGCCCCATCAGCTCCGCGGCCGTCTTCGTCGTCGCGACCAGTACGTCCTCGGGGCTCATGCCTCCGTCGGCCATCAGCTGGAGCTCCTCGAGATTCGTCCCGTGCGGCACGACGCCGGCGTCGGTGCCCATCGCCACCTTGACGCCCGCCTCGACCGCTCGCCGGAAGGAGTCCCGGTGCGCTTCCATCACGTCCCGCGCCTTGGTCACCGCGAACTCGGGGATGGGCGCGCCTGCATCGGCAGCCCTGATCACACCGTGCGCCGCGACGAGCGTCGGTACGAGATACGCGCCGTGCTCGAGCATGAGCGCGATCGCCTCGTCGTCGAGGTAGATACCGTGCTCGATCGAGCGCACGCCCGCGCGAACGGCGTTCTTGATCCCTTCCGTCGACTGGGCATGAGACATGACCCAGAGCCCCGCCGCGCGCGCCTCGGCGACGATAGCCTCGATCTCCTCCACGTCGAAACCGGGCTGCTGCGGCTTGTCGCGCGGCGACAGCACCCCGCCGGAGGTGGCGATCTTGATCACCTCCGCGCCCGCACGCACGAGCTCACGCACCTTTCGCCGGCACTCGTCCGGCCCATCGACGATCGAGTCCGGCGCTCCGGGATACTCGGGGAAGATCTCGGCCCGGGCGCCGGACGGCAGCCAGCCGTCGCCGTGGCCACCCGTCTGGCTCAGCATCGTGATCGAGATCTGTACCCGCGGCCCGCGGACGATCCGCTCCTCGAGCGCCCGCTTCACCCCCAGGTCTGCGCCGCCGGCGTCCCGTACCGTCGTGATCCCGACGCGCAGAGTCGCGTCGAGGTTCCGGATGGCGTCGTAGAAGCGGTAGGAGAACGGCTCCTGCATGAGCTTCCACGCATCGACGTGACCGATCATCACGTGCACGTGCGTGTCGAAGAGGCCGGGCAGCAGTGTCGAGCCGCCGACGTCGATCTGCTCGTCGCCGTCCAGCCCCACGCCGACCTCTGCGATCCGCCCGTCGACGACCGCGACGTCGGCCTCCGCGACCGCCGCTCCGGTTCCGTCGAACACGCGTCCACCGGCGAATACCGTCCTCACCTCGGCTCCTTTCGCTCGCTCGTGCAGGAGGGCCAAGCCTATCGCCGTGGCTAGCATGCGACTCGTGGAGGGCCAGTACGTCGCCTACACCTGCTACCGCGTCGACCCCGCGTGGCGACGACTGCCGGTCGAGGAGCGCCAGGCACACAAGGATGCGTTTGCGGAGGTGGTCGAGGACTTCGCCGAGCGCTTCGAGCACCTGCGTCCCTACTCGACGGCGGGAGTCCGACCCGACTGCGACTTCTTCCTCTGGAAGATCTCGGAGCGTTACGAGCTGCTCGAGGAGCTCGGCGCGGCGCTCAACGCGACGCCGCTCGCCGGCTGGCTCGAGACGTCGTACTCCTACCTCGCCACGACCAAGGCCTCGCAGTACACGAGTGCCCGCAAGGCGCGCAAGATCACGCCGCACGGCCTCCCCTACCTCGTCGTCTACCCGTTCGTGAAGGTCCGCCCGTGGTACGCGCTCTCCGAGCCGGACCGGCAGCGGGCGATGGACGAGCACATCCGGATCGGGCGCGAGGAGTTCCCGGGGATCAAGAACCACACGACGTACTCGTTCGGGATCGACGACCAGGAGTTCATGACGGCCTTCGAGTGCGAGGAGCCCGCGGACTTCATGCACCTCATGCTGCGGCTACGCGACAGCGAGGCGTCGCGCTACACCGAGCGCGACACGCCGATCTTCGTCGGCCGCTTTGTGACGATCCGTGAGGCGCTCGCGGCGCTCGACGGCGCCGCAGCCCGCGTCGAGATCTAGCCTTCCCTAGACATAGGTGCGCTGGTCGCGCCAGGTGCGCCACATGGCGATGCCGCAGAGGGCGAGGATGGCGACGAAGGCGAGGATCTGGTAGCCGACCGCGCCGCCGTACCAATAGACGCCGACGTCGACGACAGCGAGGATCGCCGCGCCGTAGAAGACCCACCGGGCACGCTGCGACCACATCGAGATCCCTTCGCGCCGCTCGCGCCAGACGAGGAAGATGAAGTACGCGATCGCAAGGATGAAGACGATGCGGAAGATGAGGCCCAACGCCACCAGCGTCTGCTCGAGCCGAAGCACGACGACGATTGCGGCGATCGCCGCGAGGATGAGCAACCCCCGCAGGAAGGGGCTGATGCGCGAGAAGAACCTGCTCATGTGGCGGTCATATACGCCCGCACCGCGAGCGCTCCTGCCACCAAGGTAGCGCCCGTGAACCACGCGAGCCGCGAGCGGGGCTCGTTCGGTGCGTACATCCACGGCGCGAGGACCGCGAGCAGCGCGAGCGTGCCGTACAGGTAGTGGAGCTTGTCGGCCGCGCGATGGTGGTCCGAGAGGAGCAGGAGCCCGAGCCCGACCTGTGCGACCAGGAGCGTCTGTGCGAGCGCCAGCAGGTGCGTGAGCAGCCCGCGCGCCTCCCTGTGACGGTAGTACGTCCATGCTCCGACCGCCGCCGCACCGAACGTCGCGGTCAGAACGGCGAAGGCGACGGCATGGTGGACGCCGACCATGGCCCGGAGGAGCCTAGCGGCGCCGCCTGCCGGTGCCCGCTACTCGTTCTCGGTCTGCCCGGGATCGGGTGCCGGCACCGGCGGAGTTCCCTCGTCGGGCGGCGGGTACGGCTCGGGCACCTGCGCCGGCTCCGGCGGATTGCCCTCGTCGGGCGGTGGATAGGGAGCGCTTGGCCCCGGATCTTCCGGCCGGGCGGCGGCTTGCCCGCCGCCGCTTCCAGCCGCGTTGGGAGTGACCCTCTCGGTGTCCTGTACCGGAAGACGAGCGTTGCGAATCCTCTCGTCGGCGCCGGCGAGCCGCTCAGCGAGCTCGTCCTCGATGCGCTTCGCCTCCTGCTCGAGCTCGACGAGCCGCGCCCGGGCCTCGCGCTCGGCGGTCGTGTCGCCCCGCCAGACGGCCTCGCCGAGCGCCTGGAAGGCCGGGCTGCGCTCGTGGGCGATCGCGTCGAGCCGTGAGCGAGTACGCCAGCGGGTGAGCGTCGAGTCGAGTCTCGTCCGCCACACGGCGGCGGTGGTCGCGGCGTGCGAGCGGCCCTCGGCAGCAGGTCGGGAGGACTGCTCCATCCAGGCGTCGGAGCTCCGACGCGTCGCTTCTCCGAGCGCGGTGAGCGTGACCACCGCCAGGAGCAGCAGGACCACGCCCCACGCCCAGTTCGCGGTGGCGAAGAGACCGATCGCTGCGCCGAGCGCCGCGAAGCCGAGGCAGAGGAGCACGAAGCGCGCGGGCATCCCGAGCCGGCGTGGCTCAGCGTTCTCGTGCACGACCGGGCCCGGGACTGTCTCTAGCGGCGGCAGCTCGCCCGCCGGAGCGCCGCAGTTCGAGCAGTAGTGCACCCCGGATGCGAGCTTCTCGCCGCACTCACGGCACGTGCTGTCCTGGATCGGTGACGCGTTCATGACCGGCGTGTTCCCCTCGTTCGAGCGCTCGTAACGCCTCGGCGGCCCGTCTGCGGAGCGGACCTAGCTGCGCGCGGTAGTCGTCGTCGGAGATCTTGCCCGTGCGGTGATCGAATTCGAGCTCTTTGAGCGCTGCGAGCGCGCGGTCCCGCTCCTCGGCGAGCGCGAGCCGCTCCCGGGCCTCCGGGGCCAGCTCGTCGAGCAGGTCGCTCGCCGGCGCCGGATCCCGGAGGAACGGTCGCGCGACGAAGACGACGGCGACGACCGCGAGCATCGCCGCGAGCGCCAATGCCCACTCCATCTCAGATTCCCGCTGGAGCCGCGCCGGCCGCGTACCGCGCGGCAAGTCGCCGCTGCTCCACCGCGTCGGGCCACATCGCGATCAGCGCGCCGGCGACGAAGAGAAAGCCGGCGGCCCAGATGAGGTTGATGAGCGGCTTGACGAGGACCTTGAGCGCGATCGTGCCCCGTTTCGCGCTGACGACCTGCGCCGTCGTGAAGACGTCTCCGAGCGAGCGTGGGTCGTGGTAGATCGAGGCCTCGTTCGCGGGCCCCTCGATGTTGTAGGCGTTCATTCCGGGATGGAGCGTGAAGCGCTCCCCGTGCCCGGACACCGCGACGAGCGCCCGGAAGCCGGTGTAGTTCGGACCGCGGACGCCGGTGCTCCCGAGATAGGTGAGCGTGTAGCCGGCCGCTTCGACCGACTGCCCGGTCCGCAGCACGGCCTGGCGCTGGGTCTGGTACGCGCTCGAGCCGGCGATGCCGATGGCGAGCAGCACGATCGCGGCGTGCACGATGTACCCGCCGTATCGCCGCCGGTTGCGCGCAATCAGCCGGAAGATGCCGCCGGCCGCCACTCGGCCGCGCACGAACTCGAGCACGATCGACGCGAGGACGAAGGCCGAGAACGTGTACGTGAGCAAGCCGGGCCACGAGCTCCCGAACCCGAGCGCGAGCAGCACGACGCCGGTCACGACGGCCGCGGCGAACGGGATGATGAACGTCTTGCCGAGCGAGCGGAGCGACGCCCGTCGCCACGCCACGAGAGGCCCGATCCCCATGAGGATCAGCAGCGGCAGGCCGAACGTGTGCAGGAAGAAGTCGTAGTACGGCTTCGAGACCGAGCGCGTCTCGCCGCGCACCGCCTCGGACAGAATCGGGTAGAGGACGCCCCAGAGGATCGTCAGGCAGAGCGCGACAAGGAGCAGGTTGTTGTAGAGGAACGTCGCCTCACGCGAGACGAGCGACTCGAGCTTCGTCTTCGTCCGCAGGAGAGGCAGACGCCAGCGGATGAGCGCCACCGAGAGGAAGACCATCAGCCCGAGGAAGGCGAGGAACCACCCGCCGATCGAGCTCTTCGCGAACGAGTGGATCGAGTCGATCACGCCCGAGCGCGTGAGAAACGTGCCGAAGAGCGAGAGGTTGAAGGCGAGCGCGACGAGCACCATGTTCCAGACCTTCAGCATCCCGCGCTTCTCCTGGATCATCACCGAGTGGAGGAACGCCGTCGCCGCCAGCCACGGCATGAGCGCTGCGTTCTCGACCGGATCCCAGGCGTAATAGCCGCCCCAGCCGATCTCGACGTACGCCCAGTGGGCGCCGATCAGCTGCCCGACGCCGAGGAACGTCCAGGCGGCGAGCGTCCAGCGGCGCGTCGCAACGATCCAGCGCTCGTCCGTGCGGCCGGAGAGGAGCGCGCCCATCGCAAAGGCGAACGGGACGGTGAGGCCGACGTAGCCGAGGTAGAGCATCGGCGGGTGGGCGAGCATGTACGGGTTCTGCAGGCTCGGCACCATCCCGCGGCCGTCGGCGGGGGCCGGCTGGACGTTGAACGGGCTCGAGACGAAGCAGAGCATGAAGGCGAAGAACGCGGCGACGAGCCCGAACACCGGCACCGTCCACGCGATGAGCTCACGCGAGCGGCGGTTCAGCCACACTGCGAGGCCCGCGTATCCCGTGAGCACGAGCAGCCAGAGGAGCAGCGAGCCCTCCTGGCCTCCCCAGAACGCGGACAGCGCGTACCCGAGCGGCAGCTTGTGGCTCGTGTGCTGCCAGACGTAGACGAAGGTCATGTCGCGGCGACCGAGCGCGACGAAGAGGACGATCGCCGCGACGAGCGTCGCCGGGAAGGCCGCGAGGAGCGCATTCTGCGCCGACAGCGCGAGCCGTCGCCGCCGCTTCCACGCGGCATACGAGCCCGCAACCAGCGCGTATGCGATGAGGCCGAAGGCGAGGAGGAGTGCAGCGCGCCCGAGCGGGGCCATCAGGTCAGGTCTTCGCGGACTTCGCGGGCGCGTACTTCGAGGGGCACTTCGTCACCAACGAGCCCGGCTTGGCCACGAAGACGCCGTTGCGCAGCCTCCCCTCGACGACGATGTGGCGTCCGACCTTGAACAGGTCGGGGACGCTGCCGTGATACACGACCGGGATCCGCGCCGCGCTGGCGGTCCCGATGTCCTTCAGCTGGAAGCGCATGCCCGCCTTCGTGTACGCGTCGTCGATTCGCGGCTTGCCGACGACGGCGCCGACGAGCGAGACGTCCCCGGTGTGGCCGGCGAGCGCGCTCGGCGTGAGCTGTCGCACGCCGTTTCCGGCGAGCGCCGTGTAGACGACGAAGATGGCGAGCGCAGCCGCCACCGAGAGGGCGATCACGAGCCGCGCAGGACTGGATCCCACGCGCGCATCGTAGCCCTCACGCGCGGCGGCGAGCGGCAGTCGCGGCCTAGCTCTTCGGTGTTTGCGCGGGCCTGCGCCCCGGGATGCGGTAGCCGTGCTCGTGGCACAGCGAGCCCGGCGCGTCCTCGGTGAGCGCGTCGCAATACCCCTTCCCGTACGCGGCCCTGAGGAACGCGGCGACCACCTCCAGATTCCAGTCGGTCACGTCGAGCGTCTCGCGCCAGAGGTCGGCGAGACGGAGGTCGATGTCCAGCTCGAGCAGGTCGATTCTGGAAGGGCGCTTGGGCATGCGGACAAAGGTAGGAAGAGGGTCGGACGGCATAGGCTGGGGGTTGTGGGTGAGATCCGCTTCGGCCCCGGCGGGCTGCCCGAGGCCCCTTCGTTCGAGGCCGCATTCGCAGCTCTCGCTGCCGACGGCTACCGCGCGTGCGAGATCGGATTCGTCAGCGGCTTCTGGCTCGACTACGAGACGGCTCCGCTGTTCGCGGCAGCCGCCGACGCCGCCGACGTCGCGCTCTCGGTGCATGC
>Ga0335083_10000876_pt1 | contig 43108 bp, 41 predicted proteins | sample Lox_Sample_42_FD_206716 | JGI IMG/M metagenome (GOLD analysis project Ga0335083, IMG submission 206716) | Soil microbial communities from Loxahatchee National Wildlife Refuge, Florida, United States - Lox_Sample_4.2 | ecosystem: Environmental > Terrestrial > Soil > Wetlands | place: USA...
TGATGCGCGCGAGCGGCTGAAGTTCGCCTGCCGCATCATCGACAAAGCCTTCAACGCGGAGCTGCGTGTGCTGGTGTGGTCCGACGACGAGGCGCTGCTGCAGAGCCTCGACGACCTGCTGTGGACGTTCGCCCAGGACAGTTTCATTCCGCACGAACTGCTCGGCCCCGAATCGAACTGGGACGACACGCCGGTCCTGCTGAGCGCCAAGTCGCTGCCCGCCGCGCCGGCCGACGTCCTGGTCAACCTCGGGCAATCCCTGCCGCCCTCGCTCGAGCAGACCGCGCGCATCATCGAAATCATCGATGCCGACGCAGCGCGCCGCCAGGCTGGCCGCGCCCGCTTCAAGCAGTACCGGGACCAGGGCGTCGAGCCGACCACGCACAACCTGGCGTAGTGGAGCTGCCAGAGTGGCTCGTCCTGATCACGTCAGTGGTCGCGGCGGGCATGACATCCGCGCCTGGCGCGACAGCCTGAACGCGCGCGCCCGCATGCCTCTATAATCCCGCCCTGCATGGACAAGTCCTACTCCCCTTCCGACATCGAACAGCGCTGGTACGAGCGCTGGGAATCGCGCGGCTGGTTCGCGCCCGGCCCGGCGCGCGCCGACGCGCCGGCCTACTGCATCATGATCCCGCCGCCCAATGTCACGGGCACGCTGCACATGGGCCATGCGTTCCAGGACACGATCATGGACGCGCTGACGCGCTACCACCGCATGCGCGGCGAGCGCACCTTGTGGCAACCGGGCACCGACCATGCGGGCATCGCGACGCAGATGGTGGTCGAGCGCCAGCTCAATGCCGAAGGCCGGCAGCGCACGGACCTGTCGCGCGAGGCGTTCGTGGAGCGCGTGTGGCAGTGGAAGGAGCAGTCGGGCGGCACGATTGCGCGCCAGCTCAGGCGTCTCGGCGCATCGGTGGACTGGTCGCGCGAGCGCTTCACGATGGACGCAGGCCTCACGCAGGCGGTGACCGAAGTGTTCGTGCGCCTGCACGAGGAAGGCCTGATCTACCGCGGCAAGCGGCTGGTGAACTGGGATCCGGTGCTGCACACGGCGCTGTCCGATCTCGAAGTGCTGTCCGAGGAAGAGGAAGGGTCGCTGTGGCACCTGCGCTATCCGCTGGCGGACGGCAGCGGCCACCTGGTGGTCGCCACCACCCGTCCTGAAACCCTGCTGGGCGACGCCGCGGTGGCGGTGCATCCCGACGATGAGCGCTATCGCCCGCTGGTCGGCCGGCAGGTCCGCCTGCCGCTCACGGATCGCACCATCCCCATCATCGCCGACAGCTACGTCGATCCGGAATTCGGCACCGGCTGCGTGAAGATCACGCCGGCGCACGACTTCAACGACTACGCCGTCGGCCAGCGTCACCAGTTGCCGTTGATCAACGTGTTCACGCCCGACGCGCACCTCAACGACGCGGCGCCCGGGCCGTATCGCGGCCTGGATCGTTTCGAGGCGCGGCAGCGCATCGTGGCCGATCTTGACGCGCAGGGCCTGCTGGAGCGCGTCGACCGGCACCAGCTCATGGTGCCGCACGGCGATCGCAGCGGCGCGGTGATCGAACCCTACCTGACCGACCAATGGTACGTGCGCGTCGAACCGCTGGCGGCGCCGGCCATCGCCGCGGTCGAAAGCGGACGCATCCGCTTCGTGCCGGAGAACTGGGACAAGACCTACTTCCAGTGGATGCGCAACCTGCAGGACTGGTGCATCAGCCGCCAGCTGTGGTGGGGCCATCGCATTCCGGCGTGGTACGACACTGATGGGCACATTTACGTCGCGCGCACGGCGGCCGAAGCACACGCACAGGCACGCGCCCGCCTCGGCCATGACGTGACGCTGCAGCAGGACGAGGACGTGCTCGACACCTGGTTCTCTTCGGCGCTGTGGCCGTTCTCGACGCTGGGCTGGCCGGCGCAGGAACCCGAGCTGGCCGCCTTCTATCCCACCAACGTGCTGGTGACCGGCTTCGACATCATCTTCTTCTGGGTTGCGCGCATGATCATGATGGGCCTGAAGTTCATGGGCGACGTGCCCTTCCACGAAGTGTACGTGCATGGCCTGATCCGCGACGGCGAAGGCCAGAAGATGAGCAAGTCCAAAGGCAACGTCATCGATCCGCTGGACATCGTCGACGGCATCGGCCTGGAAGCGCTGGTGGCCAAGCGCACCAGCGGTCTCATGCAGCCACGCCTCGCGGCCAGCATCGAGAAGGCCACGCGCAAGCAGTTTCCCGACGGCATCGCCGCCCACGGCACCGATGCGCTGCGCTTCACGTTCGCGGCGCTCGCCACCCAGAGCCGCGACATCCGCTTCGATCTCGGCCGCGTCATGGGCTACCGCCACTTCTGCAACAAGCTGTGGAATGCCGCGCGCTTCGCGCTGCTGAGCGTGGCGGAACCGGCGCCGGCCGCGAGCCCGGCGGCCGCCAATGACGGCGCGCTGCGGCTCACCATCACCGATCGCTGGATCCGCTCGCGGCTCGGCCACGCCATCGCCGCCGTCGACCGCGCCGTGGCCGAGTACCGTTTCGACTACGCGGCCACGGCGCTGTACGACTTCACGTGGTACGAGTTCTGCGACTGGTACCTGGAGCTGGTCAAACCGGTGCTGCGCGGCGAAGGCTTCGATGCGGCCGCCCAGCAGGCGGCCCGCCACACCCTGCTCGACGTGCTGGAAACGCTGCTGCGCGCGCTGCATCCGCTGATCCCGTTCATCACCGAGGAGATCTGGCAGCAGGTCGCGCCGCTGGCCGGGCGTGCGGGCGCGAGCATCATGCTCGCGCCGTGGCCGAAGGCTGCGGACTTCCGGCAGGATGCCATTGCGGAAGCCGAACTCAAGTGGATCATGCAGGCGGTGCTGGGTGTGCGCCAGATCCGGGGCGAGATGGAAATCAGCCCCTCGCGCAAGCTGCCGCTGCTGCTGCAGCACGCGGACGCCGACGCCCACGCGCTGCTCGAGCGCCACGGCGCGTTCCTCGCCAGGCTCGCGGGACTGGAATCCATCCGCGTCCTCCCGGACGGCGAAGCCGCGCCGCCGGCCGCCGCCGCGCTGGTCGGCGAACTCACGCTGCTGGTGCCCATGGCCGGGCTCATCGAGCCGGCCAGCGAGATCACGCGGCTCGGCAAGCGGCTGCAGAAGGCGCAGGCGGAGCTCGCCAAGGCCAGCGGCAAGCTCGCCAACGAGAGTTTCGTGCGCAGCGCGCCGCCAGCCGTGGTGCAGCAGGAGCGCGAGCGCCAGGGCGGCTTCGAGCGCGAAGTGGCGGGCATCGAGCGCCAGCTCGCCCAGGTGCGGGCGTTGCTATGAGCCGCCTGGGCACCGCGGTCGGCGCCATCGAAAAAGTCATCCTCGGCAAGCCCGAACAGATCCGCCTGTGCCTCGCCTGCCTGCTGGCGCGCGGACACCTGCTGATCGAAGACGTGCCCGGCGTCGGCAAGACGACCCTGGCCCACACGCTGGCCCGCGTGCTTGGCCTTGCTTGGAAGCGCGTGCAGTTCACCAGCGACCTGCTGCCCGCGGACGTGCTGGGCGTGTCGATCTTCGATCGCGAGACGCAGCAGTTCCAGTTCCGGCGCGGGCCGGTGTTCACGCAGCTGCTGCTGGCGGACGAGATCAATCGCGCCAGTCCGAAAGCGCAGAGCGCGCTGCTCGAGGCCATGGAGGAGCGCCAGGTCAGCATGGATGGCCAGACCTATCCCCTGCCCGAGCCGTTTTTCGTCGTGGCCACGCAGAACCCGCACGAACAGGTCGGCACCTACGGACTGCCCGAATCACAGCTCGACCGGTTCCTGATGCGCGTCAGCCTTGGTTATCCCGACGGCGCGTCGGAACGCCGGCTGCTGCTGCAGGCCGAGCGGCAGGAAGTACTGGAAAGCGTGGTGGCCGCGCTCAATCCAGCCGAACTGCTGGCCGCGCAACGCGCCGTGCGGGCCGTGTACGTGGCGGCGCCGCTGCTTGATTACGTGCAGGCGCTGGTGGCGCGCTCGCGCAGCATGCTCAAGCTCGGATTGTCGCCGCGCGCGGCGCAGGGCCTGGTGCGCGCGGCCCAGGCCTGGGCGCTGCTCGCCGATGAGCGCGCGGTGCTGCCCGAACACGTGCAGGCCGTGCTGCCGGCGGTGGCCGCGCACCGCCTCGACCAGCGCGAAGGCGCCGCCAGCACCGAAGGCGCCAGCATCGCGGGCGAGCTCCTCAAGAGCGTAGCGGTGCCCGTCTAGTCGCGCCATGGGCCTGCGCAGCGATTGGCGCGGCAAGATGACCCGCTGGGCCTACCGGCGCGCCGGCGACGACACGCTGCCACGCGTCCTGCACGCGCGCCGCATCTACATCCTGCCCACCGCCACCGGCCTGTTCTTCGCGCTGGTGGTCACGGTGATGCTGATCGCCGGACTGAACTACAACAACAGTCTCGGTCTGCTGCTCGCGTTCCTGTGCGGCGCGTTCATGCTGGTGGGCATGCTCGACTGCCAGCGCAACCTCAAGGGGCTCGCGATCCTGAAGGCCGAGGCCATGGATTGTTTCGCGGGCGAAGCGGCCCAGCTGCACATCGAATTCGAGAACGCCGCCCGCAGCGCACGCCATGCGCTGCGGCTGCGCCACGAATCCGGCAGCGCGCGCGAGTTCGAACTCGAGGCCGGCGGGCTCGGCAGCGCGATACTGCCCTTCCCCACCACGCGCCGCGGGCGGCAGGCGCCCGGTCCCATCACGCTGTCCACCACCGCGCCGCTGGGCCTGTTCCGCGCCTGGACCTGGCTGCACCTGCCAGTGAGCGCGGTGGTGTATCCGCGCCCCATCGGGCGCGCGGCCCTGCCCGCGAGCGCGGACCTCCGCCAGCCCGGCCAGCACCTGGATCGCGCCGGCGCGGAGCAGGAATGGGCTGCGCTGCGGCCGTTCCAGCCGGGCGACAGCCCGCGCAGCGTGGCGTGGAAACACTACGCCCGCGGTGCGCCGCTGCTGGTCTCGCAATACCAGGGCCTGAGCGGCGTGAACCGCATCCTCGATCTGGCGGCGGCGCCGGGCGCCGACCTCGAGGCGCGGCTGTCGCAGTTGTGCGCCTGGCTGCTGGAATGCGAGCAGCGGCGCGAGAACTATGCCGTGCGGCTGGCGGGCAAGGCCGCCACGCTCGGCCTCGGCGCCGAGCACCGGCGCGAATCCCTGCGCGCGCTGGCCCTGCACGCAGCGCCCCCTGCATGAAGCGCGCCGACAAACCGCAGGACGCGCCCACGCGGCTCACCGTCGCGCTGGCGCTGGGGACGTTCGGCGCCGCGGTGCTGCTGAACCTGCAGCACGCGGCGCTGTGGACCGTGCCGGTGGCGCTGCTGGCGGCGATCTGGCGCGCCCGCGCCTCGTGGCAGACCCATCGCATGCCCGGTCGCATGACCAAATTCGCGCTCGTGAGCCTGCTGACGCTGGCGGTGATCGCCAGTTTCCGCACGCTCAACGGCGTCGCGGCGGGCGCGACGCTGCTGGTCTGCATGGGGTCGGCCAAGCTGCTGGAGCTGCGCGCGCGACGCGACGGCTACGTCATGGTCGCCACCAGCCTGTTCCTGCTGCTGGCCGCGTGCCTCGACGCCCAGCAGCTGTGGCGCGTGCCGCTGTATGCGCTCGAGTTCCTGGCGCTGGCCGCCTGCCTGCAGGCGCTGGGCCGCAACAGCCGCACGCTGCGTCTGGCGCCGCTGCTGCGTCTCACGTCGCGCGCCGCGTTGCTGGCGCTGCCGCTTGCGGTGCTGATGTTCCTGTTCTTCCCGCGCCTGCCGGGCGCCTTCTGGGCCATTCCCGAGGAAGGCCAGGCCATCACCGGACTTGGCGAGGAGATGAGCCCCGGCAGCATCTCGACGCTGTCTGAATCCGACGATCCGGCGTTGCGCGTGCGCTTCGACGGCGCCCTGCCGGCGCCCGGCGAGCGCTACTGGCGCGGCCCCGTGCTGCACGACTTCGACGGCTACACCTGGCGGCGCGGCGGCGCCGGTTTCCAGCGCGCCGAAGCCCTGGCATACGGCGCCAGCAGCTACCGCTACGATCTCACGCTGGAAGCGAATTCCCACAACGTGCTCGTCGCCCTCGAGCTGCCGGAAGATCCGCACTTGCCGGGCACGTTCTTCACTGCCGATTACCAGCTCATCGCCGCGCAGCCGACGACGCAGGCCCGCACCTATTCCCTCGTCTCGCATCCCGGCTACCGTGCGCTGCACGCGCCGCGGGATTTCGAGCGCCGGGAGGACCTGGCGTTGCCGCGCGAGCGCAATCCGCGCACGCTGGCGCTGGCGAAGAACCTGCGCACCCGCGCGGGCAGCGACGCCGCCATGGTCGAGCTGGCGCTCGACTACTTCCGGCGCGGCGGCTTCGAATACACGCTCACGCCGCCGAAACTCAGCCTGGATTCCGTGGACGATTTCATTTTCAACACGCATCGCGGGTTCTGCGGCCATTTCGCTTCGGCGTTTGCCACGCTGATGCGCGCCGCCGGCATTCCGGCGCGCGTCGTGACCGGCTATCTGGGCGGCGAATGGAATCCCATCGGCGGCTACCTCACCGTGCGGCAATCCCACGCGCACGCCTGGGACGAGGTGTGGCTCGACGACCGCGGCTGGGTGCGCGTGGATCCGACCGCCGTGGTGGCGCCGGAACGGCTCACGCGCGACATCTTCGACCTCAACGCGGGCGCGGTGCGCAGTTCAGGCCGCGTGCTGCGCGAAGCGCCCTGGATCGGCCGCGCGCTGCAGGGCTGGGAGGCGCTCAATGCGTGGTGGCAGGATCGCGTCATCGGCTTCAACTTCGCGAAGCAGCTCAGCCTGCTGGGCCGCATCGGATTCGGCGACGCCGACTGGCAGAGCTTCGGGCTGCTGCTGGGCGGCGGCAGCGCGCTGTGGATGCTGTGGCTGGGCTGGTCGCTGCGTGGCGGCTGGCGCTGGGCGCGTCCCGATGCACTGGCGCGCGCCTGGGAGCTGTTCTGCCGGCGCGCGGCGCGTGGCGGCGTCGAGCGCGCCGCGCACGAAGGCCCGCTGGCGTTCGCCCAACGCATGGCACAGAGCCAGCCCGCGGCGGCCGCGCAGATCGTGGGACTGGCGCGGCGCTATGCGGACCTGCGCTACGGCCTGCCAGCAGGCGATCCCTCGCTGCACCAGCAGCTGGTGAAGGACCTGCGCCGGTTCCGCGCCCCTCAGGCGCGGGCCTGAGCGGCAGCGTCGGCGCTGGCTGGCACGCGCGCCAGCAGCCAGGCGCCGACGATGAACAACACCGCCAGCACCAGGATCGACAGTCGCTGGCTGCCGGTCGCGATGGCCGTCACGCCCATCACCATCGGTCCCAGCACGGCGGCGAACTTGCCCAGCATGTTGTAGAAGCCGAAATACTCGCCAGCGCGTTCGCGCGGGATCAGGCGCGCGAAATACGAGCGTGACAGCGCCTGCACGCCGCCCTGCGCGGTGCCGACCAGCGCGGCGAGCAGGTAGAACTGCCACTCGTGTTGCATGAAGAACGCCCACACGGTGACGAACACGAACACCGCGAGCCCGAGGTAGATGGCGCGCCGCGCGCCGATGCGATCGCCCAGCCTGCCGAACAGCAGCGCGAACGGGAACGAGATGAACTGCACCAGCAGCACGGCGATGGTGAGCGACGGCGTGGAGAAATGCAGTTTGACGCCGAAATCCACCGCCATGAGCTGCAGCGTGCTGATGGCGTCGATGTACAGCCAGTAGGCGAACAGGAAGGTGCGCACCACGCGATCCGCGAGGATGTGCCGGATGGTGGCCCACAGCTCGCCGAGGCTGCTGCCTTCGGCGGTGGGGGGCGCCTCCGTGACGCGCCGGAACAGCGGCAGCGAGAACAGGATCCACCACAGCGCCACGTCCGCGAACACCACCCGCGTCGCGACGCCCGCATCCGCCAGGCCGAACCACGCGGGATGCAGCGCCATGAGCACGTTCACCAGCAACAGCAGGCCGCCGCCGAGGTAGCCGGCCGCGAAGCCGTACGCGGAGATGCGGTTGGTCTCCTGCGCGTCGGCCACCCGCACCAGCAGCGCGTCCTGGAACGAGGAGCCGGCGAAGTATCCGACCGATGCCAGCGCGAACACCGGCAGCGCCGCTTGCCACAGGCCGCGGCCGATCCACGCGAGCGCCAGCGTCGCGAGCGCGCCCAGCACCGTGAACACGCCGAACCACAGCTTCTTCTGCCCGCGGCGGTCGGCCAGGATGCCCAGCCATGGCGCCAGCAGCATGACCGCGAGGCTGGCGCCCGAATTCGCGAACCCCAGGTAGGCGGTGGAGGTGGTTCCTGGCAGGCCTTTGGCCCAGTAACTGTTGAAATAGATCGGGAAGAACACCACCAGCACGCTGGTGGCGAAGGCATGGTTGGCCCAGGCGCTGAGCGCCCAGGCGCGCTGGGCGATCCGCCGCGAGGGAGTCTGGGTCATGCGCTGTCACCCGCCTGATGTTCGCGGGTCTCATTGAAGCGCAAATCCGGCCAGCGCTCCAGCGTCAAGGTGAGATTCACGCGCGAAGGCGCCAGGTAGACCAGGTTGCCGCTGTGGTCCACCCCCAGGTTGTCATACGCCTTGGCCCGGAATTCCTCGAGCCGCTTGACGTCGTCGCCCGTCACCCAGCGCGCCGTCTGCACCGTGATCGGCTCGAACACGCATTGCACGCCGTACTCGTCCTGCAGCCGGAACGCGACCACTTCGAACTGCAGCTGCCCGACCGCGCCCAGGATCAGATCGCCATTGCGCAACGGCTTGAAGAGCTGCGTTGCGCCCTCCTCGCACAGCTGGGCCAGGCCCTTTTGCAACGCCTTCATGCGCAGCGGATCCTTGAGCACCGCGCGCCGGAAGATCTCGGGCGCGAAGTTCGGCACGCCCGTGAACACCAGCTGCTCGCCTTCGGTGAAGGTGTCGCCGATGTTGATCGTGCCGTGGTTGTGCAGGCCGATGATGTCGCCCGCGTACGCTTCCTCCGCCGCGGCGCGTTCCGCGGCCATGAACGTGAGCGCGTCGGCGACGCGGATCTCCTTGCCCAGGCGCGTGTGGTAGAGGCGCATGCCCCGCTGGTAGCGGCCGGAACACAGGCGCATGAACGCGATGCGATCGCGGTGCATGGGGTCCATGTTGGCCTGGATCTTGAACACGAAACCGGTGAGCTTGGGCTCCAGCGGATCCACTTCCCGCTCGCGCGTGGCGCGCGGCAGCGGCCCCGGTGCGTGCGTCACGAACGCGCTCAGCAGTTCCTCCACGCCGAAATTGCCGATGGCCGAGCCGAAGAACACGGGACTGAGCTTCCCGGCCCGATAGCTGTCGCGATCGAAGGCCGGCGTCGCGCCGCGCACCAGCTCGACTTCATCCACGTAGTCCTGCCACTGGCCGGCCAGGAATTCGCGCGCCTGCTCCGACTGCAGTCCTTCGATGACGCGATTGCTGCCGGCGCGGCCGCGCTCGGCGGCCTCGTAGACGTAGATGCGGTCTTCCGCCAGGTGGTAGATCCCGCGCAGCTCGCGGCCCATGCCGATCGGCCAGGTCACCGGCGAGCAGCGGATCTTCAGCACCGTCTCGATTTCATCCAGCAGCTCGATGGGCGCGCGGCCATCGCGATCCAGCTTGTTGATGAAGGTCATGATGGGCGTGGCGCGCAGCCGCGTCACTTCCATGAGCTTGATGGTGCGCTCCTCCACGCCCTTGGCGCAGTCGATGACCATCAGCGCCGAGTCCACGGCGGTCAGCGTCCGGTAGGTGTCCTCGGAGAAGTCTTCGTGGCCCGGTGTGTCGAGCAGGTTCACGATGCAGTCCTGGAACGGGAACTGCATCACCGAGCTCGTCACCGAGATGCCGCGCTGCTGCTCCAGGCGCATCCAGTCGGACGTGGCATGGCGCGCGGCCTTGCGCCCTTTCACCGTGCCGGCGAGCTGGATCGCGCCGCCGAACAGCAGCAGCTTTTCGGTCAGCGTGGTCTTGCCGGCGTCGGGGTGGGAGATGATCGCAAAGGTGCGCCTGCGACGGATTTCCTGCTCAGCGGTGAGGGTCATGATGGGCGCGCATTGTAGGCGAAACGGGCGGCGCGCTGGCCGCTGACCAGCCGCCGTCGCGCGCCGAACACGGCCTCCTCGCACCGCAAGGGAGCCGCCACCGCCGCCTCAGCTGCCGTCGGCGTGCAGTGGCCGCGTGAACACCAGCGCGTCCTCGCGTCCGCCCACCGCCTGGTAGTAACCGCGGCGCATGCCGATCTGGTGGAAACCGAGCGACTGGTAGAGGCGCAGCGCGGTGGTGTTGGAAGGCCGCGCTTCGAGGAACACCGTGCGTGCACCGTGCTCGTAGGCCGCGACGAACAGCCAGCGCATGAGCTGCCGCCCCACGCCGCGGCAGCGGAATTCCTCGCGCACGCAGACGTTGAGCAGATGCGCCTCGCCCGCGGCTGCGGTGATGACCCCGTAGCCGGTCAGCACCGGGCCCAGTTCGGCCACGCAGCACAGATAGCCGACGCGCACGCAGTCGCGGAAGATGCCTTCGGTCCACGGGAAGGCGTAGCACGCCTGCTCCAGGCGGCTGACCTCCGGCACGTCCGTCTCGTGCATCGGCCGCAACAGCAATTCCGGCACCGGAACAGCGGCCATCCTTCAGCCCCGCAGGCGCGCCAGCTCATGGCGCACGAACAGCAGGTCCTGCCACGCGCGGCGCTTCTCGCCGGGACTGCGCAGCAGGTATGCCGGGTGATAGGTGACCAGCAGTGGCGTCCCCGGGTTGCCGAATACATGTTTCTGGCCGCGCAGCTTGCCGATGGGCGTGTCGGTGGCCAGCAGGTTCTGGGCGGCGATGCGGCCGACGGCGAGCAGCAGCGCAGGTTTGACCAGTGCCACCTGGCGGTGCAGGTAGTCCAGGCAGCACGCGACCTCACCGGGCAGCGGGTCGCGATTGTTCGGCGGGCGGCACTTGAGCACGTTGGCGATGAACACCTGCTCGCGCGGCATGCGCAGGGCGCGCAGCATGGCGTTGAGCAGCTGGCCGGCCCGGCCCACGAACGGTTCGCCCTGGCGGTCTTCATCGGCGCCTGGCGCCTCGCCGATCACCATGAGCGCCGCGTGGCGGTTGCCGACGCCGAACACGGTCTGGGTGCGCGAGGCGGCCAGATCGCAGCGCGTGCACACCCTGACTTCGGCTTCGAGGCCCGCCCACAGCGCGGCTTCGCCGGCGGAAAGCTCGCGAGCGGGGGGACTGGCCGGCGTCACGGATGCCACGCGTGCGGCCGGCGTCGCGGGCGCCGGTGCTTCCCGCGCCGGGCGTGGCAGCCAGACATCGATGCCCAGCGCTTGCAGGTACTCCGCGCGGTTCTGCATGCCGGGAACGCGGCTCAGCCCGCGTGGTGCGGCGCGCGGCGTGGCCGGCGCAGCCGGCGCCAGACCCAGCTCAGCGGCGCCCACAGGGCGTAGCTGCCGAAGCCGAACAGCAGCACCCAGGACGGGTCCCCCGCGTTGACCACGGCGGCAATCACAATGATCAGCACGAGGATCATGAAGATCCAGAAAAAACGTACCGGCCGCGTGAGATCGAAATTCTTGAAGCTTGGGTAGCCCACGCGGCTGACCATGAGGCCACCCGCCAGCGCTGTGACGACGAACACAATGACGAGACCGGGTAGACCAGGCTCGCGCCATTCGCTCGACAGCCAGATGAAGGCCGCCACCAGCGCGGCCGCGGATGGGCTCGGCAGGCCTTCGAAGTAGCGTTTGTCCGAGGTCGCGGCGCGCACGTTGAACCGCGCCAGGCGCATCGCCGCGCAGGCGCAGTAGAAAAACGCCGCCAGCCAGCCCAGCAGGCCCCATACTTTTCCGTATTCGGCGATGCGCGCCACGCCCCACTGGTATGACACGATGGCCGGCGCGACACCGAACGCCACCATGTCCGCCAGGCTGTCGTATTCCTTGCCGAAGGCGCTTTCGGTCTTCGTCAGCCGCGCCACGCGCCCGTCCAGGCCGTCGAAGATCATGGCCACGAACACCGCGATGCCCGCGGGCTTGAAGTTGCCGTCGATGGCCGCGACGATGGCGTAGAAGCCCGAAAACAGGCAGCCGGTGGTCAGCAGGTTGGGCAGCAGGTAAATGCCACGCCGCAGCGTCGGGGGTGGGGTTTCAGGCTCCATGCGCCGCGCATGATAGCATTGCCCGCAGGCCCGCAAGCTTCCACAGTTTTCGCCGAGAATTCCCGCATGCGACTGTCGCAATACCCGATCAACACCGCCAAGGAGACCCCCGCCGAGGCAGAAATCGTCAGCCACCAGCTCATGCTGCGCGCCGGCATGATCAGGAGGCTGGCGGCCGGCATCTACAACTGGCTGCCACTCGGGCTGCGCGTGCTGCGCAAGGTGGAAGCCATCATCCGCGAGGAAATGGATCGCGCCGGCGCGCTCGAAATCCTGATGCCGGCGGTGCAACCCGCCGAGCTGTGGCAGGAATCCGGCCGCTGGGAGCAGTACGGTCCGGAACTGCTGCGCCTCAAGGACCGGCACGACCGGCCGTTCGTGATCGGCCCGACGCACGAGGAAGTGGTGACCGACATCGCGCGTCGCGAGCTGCGCAGCTACAAGCAGCTGCCGGTGAACTTCTACCAGATCCAGACCAAGTTCCGCGACGAAGTGCGGCCGCGCTTCGGCGTGATGCGCGGCCGCGAATTCATCATGAAGGACGCTTATTCCTTCCACGCAGACGCCGCGTCGATGGCCGAAGGCTACGCCGCGATGCGCCGGGCCTATGCGCGCATGTTCGAGCGCATGGGCCTGAACTTCCGCATCGTGCAGGCCGATTCGGGCGCCATCGGCGGCAGCCAGTCGGAAGAGTTCCAGGTGCTGGCGCAATCGGGCGAGGACGCGCTGGCGGTGTCGGATGCCGATGGTTTCGCCGCCAACATCGAAACGGCCGCGGCACTGCCGGGGCCGGGCGCGCGACCCGCTGCGCTGGCCCCGCTGCAGCAGGTGGCGACGCCGGGTGCGCGCACCATCCAGCAGGTGGCCGAATTCCTGGCGATCGACCCCCGGCAGACGGTGAAGACGCTGCTGGTGGCGGGGAGCGAAGGCGACGTGATTGCGCTGGCGCTGCGCGGCGACCACGAGCTCAACGCCGTCAAGGCCCAGAAGCTGCCGGGCGTCGCGAGCCCGCTGCGCATGGCCAGCGTCGAGCAATGCGTGGCCACTGCGGGATGTGAACCGGGCTTCATCGGACCCGTGGGCCTCGGGTGCCGCGTGTACGCCGACCACAGCGCGCTGCGGCTGGCGGATTTCGTGTGCGGCGCGAACCAGCGCGACGCGCACCTGCGCGGCGTGAACTGGGGGCGTGACCTGCCCGAACCCGAAGCGCACGACCTGCGCAACGTGGTCGCCGGCGATCCCAGCCCCTCGGGCCAGGGCGTGCTCGGCATCGTGCGCGGCATCGAGGTCGGCCACATCTTCCAGCTCGGCCGCAAGTACAGCGACGCGATGCAGGCGGCGGTGCTGGACGAGTCGGGCCAGGGCGTCAACATGCTCATGGGCTGCTATGGCATCGGCGTGACGCGCATCGTGGCCGCGGCCATCGAGCAGAACCACGATGAACGCGGCATCATCTGGCCGGATCCGATCGCGCCGTTCCGGGTGGTGGTGGTGCCGCTGAACGCGCAGCGTTCCGAGCGGGTGCGCACCACGGCGGAGGCGCTCTACAGCGAGCTCGCCGGCGCGGGCATCGACGTGCTGCTCGACGACCGTGACGCGCGGCCCGGCGTGAAGCTGGCCGATGCGGAGCTGCTGGGCATCCCGCATCGCATCGTGGTGGGCGAGCGCGGACTCGAAGCCGGCAAGCTCGAATACCGCCAGCGCCGCGCCAGCGACAACGAGGAGATTCCGCTTGCGGAGTTCACCGCGTTCATCCAGAGCCGGCTGCGGCGCTGAGCGCGCCGGGCGCGGGCCGGGCGCGGCGCGTGCGCCGGGTGCGCAACGCGTGCTGGCCGCCTTGTGGTCGCTGGCAGTGACGCTGGCCCTGTGCGCGGCGGCGCTGCTCCCTGCCCGCCCGGCACCCGCGCAGCCCGCCGCCAACGCGCAGCAGGAACTGGAGCTGCGCGACGTCGTGAAGGACGCCATCAACGCCGCCGACTGCTTCACCGACAAGTTCGATTCGGCCGTCTACTACAAGCTCATGGAGCCCAAGCTGCGGCGCTACGTGAAGCTCTACGACGACCGCGTCGACATCCTCAAGACCATCTACTGCGAGACCCATCGCAGCGGCGCCCGGCATCTGCCGCCCGGCCTGGTGCTGGCGGTGCTCGATGTCGAGAGCCACTTCAACCGCTGGGCAGTGTCGAACGCCGGCGCCATCGGACTGATGCAGGTGATGCCCTACTGGCCGGAGCAACTCGGCATGACGCGCCGGCAGCTGCTGGACGTGGACGCCAACATCCGCATGGGCTGCGCCATCCTGCGCCACTACCTGGACACGGAGCACGACGACGTGCGCCGCGCGCTGGCCCGCTACAACGGCAGCATCGGCCACCGCGAATATCCCGATCTGGTCATCGTGCGCTGGACCAGCCGCTGGAACGGCGCGGATGATCTCGGCCTCACCACCAGGAAAACCGGCTGAGCGTCCGCATGCACCCCACCGCCTGTGAAATCCTCGTCGTCTACTACTCCCGCCACGGCAGCACGGCCGAACTGGCGCGCCATGTGGCGCGCGGCGTCGAGTCCGTGCCGGGCGCCACCGCGATCCTGCGCCAGGTGCCGCCGGTCAGCGCCGGCAATGAAGCGCCGCCGCAGGCCCTGCCGGACCAGGGACCGCCTTACGCCACGCTCGAGGATCTCGGGCGCGCCAGCGGGCTGCTGATGGGCAGCCCCGGCCGCTTCGGCAACATGGCCGCACCGATGAAATACTTCCTCGAGTCGACCTCGGGCCTGTGGCTGTCCGGCGCCCTGGCGGACAAGCCCGCAGCGGTGTTCACCTCGACGCAGACGCAGCACGGTGGCCAGGAAAGCACGCTGCTGTCGATGCTGTGGCCACTGCTGCACCAGGGCATGTACCTGGTCGGCCTGCCGTACACCGAGGCCGCGCTGAGCTCCACGCAGCATGGCGGCACCCCGTACGGCGCCAGCCACGTGTCGGGCGCGCTGGGCACGACGCCGAGCGCGGAGGAGATCAGGTTGGCGCAGTTGCTGGGCCAGCGCGTGGCGCGGCTGGCCGTGCAGCTCAGCAGCGGGCCGCCAGCACGTCGCGGATGAAGGGCACGGTGATGCGCCGCTGCGCCTCGAGCGCGGCGGTGTCGAGCGTGTCGAGCAACTGGTAGAGCGTCTGCATGTCGCGCGGAAAGCGGCTTTGCAGGTATTGCAACGTCTCGTCCGGCAGCTCCAGGCCGCGCATGCCGGCGCGCAGGCGCAACGCATCGCGCTGGCCCGCGGCGTCGAGCGGCCGCAGCTGCAGCACGTTCGCCGCGGCCAGCCGCGAGCCCAGGTCGGCCAGCGCAAACGCCAGCAACGCGGGCGGTTCGCGGGCCGCGACCACCAGACTCCCCGCATGCTCTTCGGCCGCGAGCCACAGCCGGAACAGCTCGGCTTCCCATTCCAGGCGGCCGGCCACGGCTGCGAGCTCGTCCAGGCACAGGATGCCGCGCCCTCCCCGGCCTTCCAGCACACCCGGACCCACGGCGCGCGCCTCGCCCAGCGCGACGTAGCTCGCGCGCCCCGGCCCGGCGGCGGCGCACACCGCATGCAGCAGATGCGACTTGCCGCTGCCCGCGGGACCCGCGAGCCAGACCACCTCGCGCGTCGCGCCACTGGCGAGCGCACGCAGCTGCTGCAGCGCCGCCTGGTTCGCGCCCACCTCGAAGCTGGCGAAATTCGCGCGGTCCGGCAGGCGCATGCCGAGCGGCAACTGGCGCATCGCTTCCATCAGTGGCCTGGCGCCGATTGCGTGAGCGCGCGCAGCGTGAACAGGCGCAGGTAACCCCAGCCACTGACCAGCACGCTCGCCAGCACCAGCCACGCCAGCGCGTCCAGCACCATCCGTGGCGGCAGCGCATACGCCGTGTGCAGCAGTACCAGCAGCACGTACAGCAGCTGCAGCAGCGTATTGAGCTTGCTGGCGAGCAGCGCCCGGCCGCGCAGCGGACCCCACACCAGCCGGTACAGGATGGCGCCGAGGCCGATCATCACGTCGCGCGCCACCACCGCGGTGGTGAGCCAGCGTGGCATCAGCCCGAGCCACGCGCCGAGCAGGAACAGCGACATCAGCAACAATTTGTCGGCGATCGGATCGAGCCATTTGCCGAGCTCCGACGTCCAGCCGAAATGCTTGGCGAGGAAGCCGTCCAGGCCGTCCGATCCGGCCGCCACCACGAACAGCAGCAGGCACGGCACGTAGCGGCCCGCCAGCAGGCAATACAGCACCGGCCACACCAGCGCGATGCGCAGCAGGCTGATGAGATTCGGCAGGTGGCGCAGGCCCATTGGGCGACTCATTGAGCTACTATAGCGCGCCTGATCACCATGAATACCCCACGCAGTTACACCTACCGCGACGCCGGCGTCGACATCGATGCCGGCGATGAACTGGTCGAGCGCATCAAGCCGCTGGTCAAGCGCACCCAGCGCCCGGAAGTGCTGGCTGGCATCGGCGGCTTCGGCGCGCTGGTCGAAATTCCGCTGGACCGCTTCCGGCGCCCCGTGCTGGTGTCGGGCACCGATGGCGTGGGCACCAAGCTGCGGCTGGCCATCGAAACGGGCCGGCACGACACCATCGGCATCGACCTGGTCGCCATGTGCGCCAACGACGTGGTGGTGCAAGGCGCCGAGCCGCTGTACTTCCTCGATTACTACGCCACCGGCAAGCTGTCGATCGGCGTCGCCGAAGCGGTGATCAAGGGCATCGCCGAAGGTTGCTTTCAGGCCGGCGCGGCGCTGGTCGGCGGCGAGACGGCGGAAATGCCGGGCATGTACCAGCCCGGCGATTACGACCTGGCCGGCTTCTGCGTGGGCGTGGTGGACAAGGAGGCCATCATCGACGGCAGCCAGGTGCAGGCCGGGGATGCGCTGATCGGCCTCGGCTCCTCCGGTCCGCACTCCAACGGCTACTCGCTGATCCGCAAGCTCATCGAAGTCGCCGGCGCCAACGCCGGCACGCAGCTCGACGGCCAGCCGCTGTTCGACCGGCTGCTCACGCCCACCCGCATCTACGTCAAGTCGTTGCTCAAATTGATCCAGGCCGTGCCCGTGCACGGCCTGGCGCACATCACCGGCGGCGGTCTCACCGACAACATCCCGCGCGTGCTGGCACCGGGCCTGGAGGCGCACCTGGAGCGCCGCCGCTGGCCGCGCGCGGCGGTGTTCGAGTGGCTGGCCCGCACCGGCAACATCAGCGACGCCGAAATGCACCGCACCTTCAACTGCGGCATCGGCATGGTGGCCATCGTGCCGGCCGCCCACGCGGACCGCGCCGTGCACTCGTTGCAGGCCAGCGGCGAATGGGCCGAGGTCATCGGCAGCGTGCGCCGCGGCGAACAGGGCGTCGTCATCAGCGCATGAGCGCGGCCGGGCCGCTGCCCCTGGCGGTGATCATCTCGGGCCGCGGCAGCAACATGCTCGCCATCGCACAGGCCTGTGCCACCGGGCGCATCGCGGCGCGGATCGCCGTGGTGATCGGCGATCGCAGCACCGCCACGGGCCTCGGCGCGGCACAGCGCCTCGGGCTGCGCACCGCGCTGGTCGACAAGGATGCCTTTCACGTGCGCGAACAGTTCGAAGCCGCGCTGGCCGACACCATCGACCACAGCGGTGCGCGGCTGGTGGTGCTGGCCGGATTCATGCGCGTGCTGTCGGCGCAGTTCACCGCGCGCTACGCGGATCGCCTGCTGAACATCCACCCCTCCCTGCTGCCCGCGTATCGCGGCCTGCACACCCACCGCCGGGTGCTCGCGGCGGGCGATCGCACGCATGGCGCCACCGTGCACTGGGTGACCGCCGAACTCGATGGCGGCCCGCTGATCTCCCAGGCGCGCGTGCCGGTGCTGCCGGGTGATGACGAGGCGACGCTTTCAGCGCGGGTTCAGCTGCGCGAGCACAGGCTGTACCCCGAGGTGATCGGCTGGATCGCGTCGGAACGACTGGTGGTTCGCGACGGTCAGAGCTGGATGGATGGACGCCCGCTCACGGGTCCCGTGGTGCTGGAGGAGCGCGATCATGAAACAAGCGAACGCGGCTGAAACCCCGCGCTCCGCGAGGCGCCCGGGGCCGGTGCCGCCGCTGGCGACGCTGGTGTGCGCGCTGGGCCTCGCGGCCGCGCTGCTGGGCGCGCGGCCGCTGCACGCCGCCGACTTGCAGCCGTTCCAGGCGAGCTACGACGTGCGCTGGCACGGCATTTCCGGCGGCACCTCCACCTCCACGCTCACGCGCCTCGACGCCACGCGCTGGAGTTATGCCGGCGACAACGTCCCCAACGCACTGGCGCGCATGTTCCTGCCCGCCTCCATCACCCAGCACAGCGTGCTGCGCATCGTGGACGGCGTGGTGCAGCCGCTGAGCTACGAATACAACGACGGCACGAGCGCCGGCAAGAAAAGCATCAACGTCAAGTACGACTGGGACAAGCCGCGCGTCACGGGCACGTCGGAGCTGATGCCGGTGGACTTCGAACCGCCGCCCGGGCTGCAGGACGACCTGTCGGTGCAGATCGCGCTGATCGAGGCGCTGCAGATGGGCCACACGCCGGATTCGTTCATCCTGCTCGACAACAACGGGACGCGCGAGTACCGCTACGCGCGGGTGGGCACGGAAACGCTCAAGACACCGCTCGGCAACATCGACACCGTGATCTTCAGCAGCCAGCACCCGGGTTCGCCGCGCATCACGCGCTTCTGGTGCGCACCGGCCTACCAGTACGTGCCGCTCAAGGCCGAGCAGCGTCGCAAAGGCAGCGTGGAATTCACCATGGACATCAAGACGCTGCGGATCGGCTGATAAGGCGGCGCGGCCGCCGCGCCCACCCGCCCCCGCGCGCCCCTTCCCGCGCCTCAGGCCTTCGGCAGCGTCACGCCCTGCTGGCCCTGGTACTTGCCGCCGCGATCCTTGTAGGACGTCGCGCACACTTCATCGGATTCGAAGAACAGCATCTGCGCCACGCCTTCGTTGGCGTAGATCTTGGCGGGCAGCGGCGTGGTATTGGAAAACTCCAGCGTCACGTGCCCCTCCCACTCCGGCTCCAGCGGCGTGACGTTGACGATGATGCCGCAACGCGCGTACGTGCTCTTGCCGAGGCACACCGTCAGCACGCTGCGCGGGATGCGGAAGAATTCCACGGTGCGCGCCAACGCGAAGGAATTCGGCGGGATGATGCACACGTCGGCCTCGACGTCGACGAAGCTCTTGGCGTCGAACTGCTTGGGATCGACGATGGTGGAATTGATGTTGGTGAAGATCTTGAATTCCCGCGCGCAGCGCACGTCGTAGCCGTAGCTCGAGGTGCCGTAGGAGATGATCTTGTGCGCGCCGGCGGCACGCACCTGCTCGGGTGCGAACGGCTCGATCATGCCGGCCGTCTGCGCCATGCGACGGATCCAGTGGTCAGACTTGATGCTCATGCCCTTGTCCCTGCGGGTTGGTTCTCAGCTCTGTTCGATCACGATCTTCGGGAACGCGGCGCTGTGGTCGCGCCCGCGGCGTGCCAGCTCGGCGGCCGTGCGCCGCGCCAGCGCCAGGTAGGCCGCGGCGCGCGCCGAGTCCGGTTCCGCCACCACGGTCGGGCGGCCGCCATCGGCCTGTTCGCGGATCTTCGCATCCAGCGGCAGTTCGCCCAGCAGCGGCACGCCGAATTCGGCCGCGATGCGCGCGCCGCCGCCGGCGCCGAAGATGTGCTCGGCGTGGCCGCAGTGGGAGCAGCGGAACAGGCTCATGTTTTCCACCACCCCCAGCACCGGCACCGCCACTTTGCCGAACATGGCGATGCCCTTGCGCGCGTCGGCGAGCGCGATATCCTGCGGCGTGGTGACGATCACCGCGCCCGCCACCGGCACCCGCTGCGACAGGGTGAGCTGGATGTCGCCGGTGCCGGGCGGCATGTCCACCACCAGGTAGTCCAGCTCGCCCCACACCGTATCCCCCAACAGCTGGGTCAGCGCCTGGGTGACCATGGGTCCGCGCCAGGCCACCGCCTGCGCCGGGTCCACCAGGAACCCGATCGACATCGCCACCAGGCCGTGGGCCGCGAGCGGTTCGATGTGCTTGCCGTCGGTCGAGGTCGGATGCTGGCCGGTGAGACCGAGCATCAGCGGCTGGCTGGGGCCGTAGATATCCGCGTCCAGGATGCCCACCCGGGCGCCCTGGGCAGCCCACGCCAGCGCCAGGTTCACCGCGACGGTGGACTTGCCCACACCGCCCTTGCCGCTGGCCACGGCGACGACATTGCGCACCGAATCGAGCGGCTTGAGCCCGCGCTGCACGCTGTGCGCGACGATACGGCTGCGCAGCTCCAGTTCGAGCCGCGCCGGATGCCCCGCTTCCGCCAGAGCGGCTCCGAGGGCCTGCTGCAAAGAGACCGTATAGCCCCCTACGGGCAGCCCGAGCTCGAGCACCAGCCGCGTGGCACCGGGGCCGAGGTCCAGCTCCACGACGCGTCCCAGTTCACCCAGCGGCGCGGACAAACCCGGGGCAACAAAGCCCTCGATGACCGTTCGGGCACGGTCAGCTGGCGATGACATAAACGAAGGCTCCGGGATGCAAACGAGAAGAGATCCGCAATTCTAGCCGAAGATGCGATTGTGGCCCCTCCCGGCCCGTTCACACTCATAAAGTGGGCGGAACGTGGCATAATTTTGGCTCCGGAATTTGTAGTCTAAGAAGATCCTGCTGCATACAAACTATTGAGCCGAATGAGTTTATTCAGCAACCTGCGCGCCGAACGGCTGATCTCCCAGATCAAGTCGGCCAGCAACATCCTCAGTCCCGACGCCCAGAAAGCGGTGGCGCGCCTGAAGGATCTGGGCGCGGGTGCCATCGAACCGGTGCTCGCGGCGCTGCCCGAGGCCGACAAGCATGCCACGGTGGCCTTCGTCGACGTCCTGTCGAGCCTGGTCAACCACAAGACCTTTCCGCGCTTCGTCGAGGCCATGGTCCAGGGCAGTTCCAAGGTGGTGGCGGGCATCGCCTGGGCGCTGACCAGCAGCCGCAACTATCCGCCGCACCTGCTGCTCGACGCGCTGGGCGTGGCCGGCGTCTCCAAATCCTCGCTGATCGACGTGATCAGCGCGCACCGGCAGCGCTTCAGCGTGCGCGAGCTGCTGACCGCGGCCTACAACCAGGAAACCAACGAGAAGGGAGCGCTGTTCCGCATCATCGGCGAGATCGCGGACGAGAGCTCCGTGCCGGAACTGATCGGCCGCATCCAGGGCAAGGACCCCGTCGCGCGCCTGCACGTGATCACGGTGCTGGGACGTTTCCCGAAGCCCGAGGTCAAGGCCGCGCTGCAGGCCCAGCTCGGCGATCCGAACAAGTCGATCCGCATCGCCTCGCTGACCGCGCTCGCGAGCATGGAAGGTCCGATCGAAGTCGAGCGCGTCTGCCAGCTGCTGCGCGATCCCGAGATCGAAGTGCAGAACCGCGCCGTGGAGGTGCTGATCCACGCGCGCGATCCGATCACGATCAGGCATCTGGTACCGGTACTGAAGGACGAGAACGAGTACTCGCGGCGGGCGGCGGTCGAGGTGCTCAACGAGATCGGCGACGCGAATTCGGTGAAGTACCTGCTCGGCGCGATCAAGGACGACGACTGGTGGGTGCGCAGCCGCGCGGGCGACGCGCTCGGCAAGATCGGCGGTCCGCGCGTGATCGACGCGGTGCTCGAGCTGATCCGCGACCAGGACGAGGACATCCGCCGCGCGGCGATCGAGATCCTGAACCAGACCAAGGACGAACGCGCCGTGAGCCACCTGATCGCGGCGACCAGCGACAAGGACTGGTGGGTCAGCGAGCGCGCCGTGGATGCGCTGGCCGAGATCGGCAACCGCAAGGCGCTGCCGCGCATCACCGAGATGCTGCAGACCGCGCCCACCCGCTCCACCGCGGTCATCGTGCGCGCGCTGGGCAAGCTGGGCGATCAGAAGACCATCGCGCTGCTGACGCCGCTGCTGGCGCGCTCCGAGAAGGACATCCGGGTCGAGGCCATCCAGGCGCTGGCGCTGCTCGCCAACGAGTCGGCCGCCGACCAGATCCGCGTGCAGCTGCAGGGACAGCTGGGCCACGCCGATCCGACCATTGCGCGCGCCGCGACGCGCGCCCTGACGGAACTGGAGGTGCGGTTCTCCTCCGGCGCCGCGCCGGCGCCGGCCACCGGCACCCTGGCCAGTGGCAGCGGCATGCGCGCGGGGGCGAGCGCTGGCGGCAGCTCCGGCGCGGGCGCGCACCGCTCCTCGGGCGCCGAATCGACCCGCACGCTGCTGGTGCCCGAACGCGAAGTGGCCAGCATCGTGCACCAGACGGTGACCGCCGCCGGCAGCAAACTCGACATCGCGACGCTCAATCCGGGCGACATGATCGAGAACCGCTACAAGTACATCGACCGCATCGGCAAGGGCGCGTTCGGCACCGTGCTGCTGGTGGAAGACCAGGTGGTGGAAGAGCGGCTGATCCTCAAGTTCCTCAACCCGAACGTGGCCGAGGACGAGGAGGTCATGAAGCGCTTCGTGCACGAGCTGCGCTACTCGCGCAAGATCACGCACCCGAACGTGATCCGCATCTACGACTTCCTGTTCATCCAGGGCAACTACGCCATCTCGATGGAGTACTTCCCTTCGCACACGCTGGGCGCGGAAGTGGTCAACGAGCAGCCGATGGACCTCAAGCGTGCGGTGCAATTCGCGATCGACATCGCCACCGGCATGATCGTCGCGCACCAGGTGGGCATCGTGCATCGCGACCTCAAGCCCGCCAACGTGCTGATCAACGACCAGAGCCTGCTCAAGATCGTGGATTTCGGCGTCGCGGCCGCGCACCGCGAGGGCGACACGCAGCTCACCAAGACCGGCTACGTGATCGGCTCGCCCAAGTACATGGCGCCCGAGCAGATCCTGGGCAAGAAGGTCGACGAGCGCGCCGACATCTACGCGCTGGGCGTGATCCTGTACGAGATGGTCACCGGCGTGCCGCCCTATGCGCGCGGCGACCACATGTCGGTGATGTACCAGCACGTGCAGGGCAAGGCCAAACCCGTGCTGGAAGTGAATCCCAACCTGCCGCCGGCGCTGGCCGAGCTGGTGTCGCGCGCCATGGCGGTGGACAAGAACAAGCGCTTCCAGAGCATGGAAGAGATCCGGGGCGCGCTGGAGAAATTCCTGTGAGCGGGAGCGCCGCATGGCGCGCATAGACGCCTTCCTCAAACTCGGCACCCAGCAGGGCTGCTCCGACATCCATCTCGCGGTGGGCGTGCCGCCCATGCTGCGCATGGCGGGCGACCTGGTGCCGATCAAGTTCCGCGAGCTGCGCGACACCGAGCTGGAAGGTTACATCACGGAAATCCTCACGCCGAACCAGCAGGACCACTTCACGCGCGGCAACGACCTGGATTTCTCGTACGTGGCGCAGGAAGGCGGCCGCTTCCGCGTCAACGTGTTCCGCAAGGACACGGGCGTGGGCGCGACGTTCCGCGCCATCCCTTCCGAAGTGCCGTCGCTCGAGAAGCTCGACCTGCCGCCGGTGGTGACCAAGCTGTGCGACTACCACCAGGGCATGGTGCTGGTCACCGGCTCCACCGGCACCGGCAAGTCCACCACACTCGCGGCCATGATCGATCTGCTGAACCGCACGCGCCAGCTCAACATCATCAGCCTGGAGGACCCGATCGAGTTCGTCCACCGCAGCAAGAACAGCCAGGTGGTGCAGCGCGAGCTGGGCACGCACATCCCGAGCTTTGCCGAGGGCGTGCGTGCCGCGATGCGCGAGGACCCGGACGTGATCCTGGTGGGCGAGCTGCGCGACGCCGACACCATCCGCATGGCCATGACAGCCGCCGAGACCGGCCATCTGGTGCTCGGCACGCTGCACACCACCGGCGCCGTGAAGACCATCGACCGCCTCATCGACGCGCTGCCCGCCGAAGAGCGCGAGCAGACCAAGAGCTTCCTGTCGCAGAGCCTGCTGGCGGTGGTCACGCAGGTGCTGGTGAAAGGCGCCGAAGGCCGCGGCCGCCGCGCGATCTGCGAGATCATGGTGATGACCAAGGCCATCGCCAAGCTGATCATGACCGACCAGTCGCACCAGATCCCGAGCCAGCTGCAGACCGGCAAGGAGTTCGGCATGCAGATGCTCGACCAGGCGCTGCTGGGCGCGCTGCAGGCCAGGGAAATCGACCCGGACGACGCGTACATCTACGCCAATGACCGGCGGCTGTTCCAGAAGTACGTCACCGACACGACCATGCTGGTCAAGATGGACACGCCCACCGGCGCCTGAACCCATGGCACGCATCGACGAATTCCTCAAGGAGATCCTGCAGCGCAAGGGTTCGGACCTGCACTTCATGGCGGGCGATCCGCCGCGCATCCGGCGCAACGGCGACCTGAGCGCGCTGCGGCCGCAGCCCCTGACCGCGGCGGATACCAAGGAGATCCTCGAGGAGATCATGCCGCGCAAGGCGCTGGATCGCCTGCAGCAGCATGACGGCGCCGACTTCGCCTACACGCTGGGCGAGCTCGGCCGCTTCCGCGTCAACGTGCTGCGCCAGTTGAACGGCATGGGCGCCGTGTTCCGCGCCATCCCCTCCAAGGCGCTGACCCTGGACGACCTGAAGATGCCGGCGGCGGTGCGCCAGCTGTGCCGCGCCAACAATGGGCTGATCCTGGTCACCGGCAAGACCGGTTCGGGAAAATCCACTTCGCTCGCCGCCATGATCGACGACATCAACAAGCGCGAGAAAGGGCACATCCTCACGGTCGAGGATCCCATCGAGTTCGTGCACGTGCGCCGCAATTGCCTGATCAGCCAGCGCGAGATCGGCGTGCATTCGCCGGGCTTCGCGGCCGCGCTGCACTCGGCCCTGCGCGAGGATCCGGACGTGATCCTGGTGGGCGAGCTGCGCGACCTGGAAACCATGAGCACCGCGATCACGGCGGCCGAGATGGGCATCCTCGTGATGGGCACGCTGCACACCAACGGCGCGGGTCCCACCGTGGATCGCATGGTCAATGCGTTTCCGGCCGACAAGCAGTCGCACGTGCGCACCATGCTCTCCACTTCGCTGCGCGGCGTGGTCTCGCAGCAGCTGCTGCAGCGGGCCGATGGCAACGGGCGCGTCGCGGCGCTGGAAATCCTGGTCAACACGCCCGCCTGCGCGAACCTCATCCGCCAGGGCAAGCTCGACCAGCTCGAGACCGTGATGCAGTCCGGCGGCGCGCTCGGCATGCGCACCATGGACATGGCCATCCAGCAGCTGCTCGATGCGGGGCAGATCACGGGCGCCGAGGCCTACAAGAAGGCCATCAACAAGACCCGCTTCGAAGCGCATCGCGGCAACCAGCCGCAGTAAGCGGCGACCCTCAGGCCGGCCGGCAGGCCAGCTGCAGCAGCCAGGCGGACTTGCGGCCCGAGTACACCGCCAGCTCGCCGATCGCCAGCACCTCGTACCCGGTGGCGCGCAGCAGCTCCAGCAGCGACTGTCGCGAGAAGAAGTTGACGTGCTCGTGCCAGTGTTTCTTGCGCGTGGACGGCTCGCCAGCGCGCATGATGTCCTCGAACGGGACTTCCACGTAGAGCACCGACCCGGCGTGCATGCTGTGCCGGATCTCGCGCAACGGTCCGGCCGGGAACGGCACGTGCTCGAGCACGTTGCTCAGCACGATGAGATCGTAGCGGGAGGCGCGGACCAGTTCGCGGCCGACGGCGCGGGCGCCCGCCACCACGGGCTTGCTGCTGATGTCGAAGACGTCGAACACGCTGCTGCGGCCCTTGAACGGCGTGTTCCTGCCCGTATCGCCACCCCAGTCCAGCACCGCCGGGCGCTCCGGCACGTGCGGCGCCAGGAAGGCCTCCACTTTGTCCAGGTAGTCGATGCCCTCGTTGAGCGCGTCGTTTCTGAGCGTGTAGCCTGGCTCGTACCGCTCACGCAGCGTGTTGTACGCCGCTTCGCGATAACCTTCGTACAGGCGGCCGAGCTCCTCGGCCGAAAACCGCAGGTCCAGGAACACGAGCCCGCAGGCGCTGCAGCACAGCGTGTTGCAGATCGAATAGGCACGGCCCGACGGGATGGTCTGCAGCCCCCAGCTCTCGTCGATCACCACCGGCTCCCAGCCGAAGGTACGGTGCGCCACGAAGGGCATGAGCACGGCCGGCGATGCCAGCAGGTGCGGACTGGCGCAGCAGACGCAGTGCCGGGCGATGCGCTCGCCCGCGGATTCGAGCTCGGCGAGCGACAGCGGAAGGGGAGCGGGTTGGTTCAAGGTGACGTTTTCCTGCGTTTCGCACAGGATGGCGGCAAAGCACGGGCCTGTCCATGGCAGGCGCAGGCGCCGCGCGCGCGCTCCATGCCATAATCGGCGGATGTCGCGTCGCATCCTGGTCACCCACGCCCTGCCCTACGCCAACGGCCCGTTGCACCTGGGGCACATCCTCGAGTCCGTCCAGACCGACATCTGGGTCCGCTTCCAGAAGCTGCGCGGCAACGACTGCCGCTTCGTGTGCGCCGAGGACACGCACGGCACGCCGATCATGATCCGCGCGCAGCAGCAGGGCCAGTCGCCCGAACAGCTCATCGCGGCCTCGGCCGCCGAGCATCGCGCCGATTACGCCGGCTTCCAGATCGGCTTCGACCAGTTCCACTCCACGCATTCGGAGGAGAGCCGGCGACTCACGCACGAGATCTACGCCCGCGTGCGCGATGCGGGCTACATCGCGCGCCGTTCGGTGCGGCAGGCCTACGACGAGCAGGCGGCGATGTTCCTGCCGGACCGCTACGTGCGCGGCACCTGCCCGGTGTGCAAGACCGCCGACCAGTACGGCGACAGCTGCGAGAACTGCGGCGCCACTTACACCCCGGCCGAGCTCATCGACCCCGTGTCCACGGTGACGGGCACGACGCCCGTGTGGCGCGACTCCGAGCACCTGTTCTTCAGGCTCGGCGCGTTCGACGCCATGCTGCGCGGCTGGCTCGAGCACAGCCAGCTGCAGCCGGCGGTGCGCGCCAAGCTCAACGAATGGTTCGAAGCCGGCCTGCAGGACTGGGACATCTCGCGCGATGCGCCCTATTTCGGGGTCGAGATCCCGGACGCACCCGGCAAGTTCTTCTACGTCTGGTTCGACGCGCCGATCGGCTACATCGCCAGCTTCGAGGCGCTGCGGGCCCGCACCGGCCTGTCATTCGACGACTACTGGCGCTCCGAAACGGCCACCGAGCTGTACCACTTCATCGGCAAGGACATCAGCTACTTCCACACGCTGTTCTGGCCCGCCATGCTGCACGGCGCGGGCCTGCGCCGTCCCAGCAGCGTGTTCGTGCACGGGTTCCTGACCATCAACGGCCAGAAGATGTCCAAGTCGCGCGGCACGTTCATCACCGCGCGGCGCTACCTGGAGCGCCTGCCGGCGGAACCGCTGCGCTACTACTTCGCTGCCAAGCTCTCGCCCGGCGTCGAGGACATCGATCTCAGCCTCGAGGATTTCCTGGCGCGCACCAATGCCGACGTGGTGGGCAAGCTGGTGAACATCGCCAGCCGCTGCGCCGGTTTCGTCGCGCGCGGCGGCGGCAGGCTTGCGTCCGCGCTGCCCGATCCGGCGCTGTACCGGCAATTCTCGGCCGCCGCGGCCGCGATCGCGCAGCTCTACGAGCAGCGCGAGTACTCGGCGGCGATCCGCGAGATCATGGCGCTGGCCGACCGCGCCAACCAGTATGTCGACCAGCACAAGCCCTGGGCGCTCGCCAGGGATCCCGCGCGCGCCGCGGACGTGCTCGCCATTGCCACGCAGGGCATCAACCTGTTTCGCGTGCTCATGAGCTACCTGGCGCCCGTGCTGCCAGGGATGGCTGAAAAGGCCGGCCGGTTCCTGGGCCAACCTTTCGCGCACTGGGAGGACGTCGCGCAGCCACTGCTCGGCGTCGCGCTGCAGCCCTACGAAGCACTCGCGACCCGACTGGATCCGGCGGTCGTGGCGCAACTGGTGGAATCGTCCGCGGCTGCCACGACGCCTGCCGCCGGGGCTCCGTCCACGCCGGCGGGACCGGCTTCGCCGGCGGCCCCGTCCACGCCCGCGGCAGCGGCAGCCCGGAGCCAGATCAGCATCGACGATTTCGGCAAGCTGGACCTGCGCGTCGCGCAAGTCGTGCAGGCGGCGCTGGTCGAAGGCTCCGACAAACTGCTGCAGCTCACGCTCGACCTGGGAGACGCACGACGCACCGTGTTTTCCGGCATCCGCGCGGCCTACGCGCCGGAGCAGCTCGCGGGACGGCTGGTGATCGTCATCGCCAACCTGGCGCCGCGCAAGATGCGGTTCGGCGTGTCCGAAGGCATGGTGCTGTCGGCCGGCGACGGCAGCGGCATCTTCCTGCTGTCGGCCGACAGCGGCGCGCAGCCCGGGATGAAGATCGGCTAGACGCGTTCCAGCGCGAGCGCGATGCCCTGGCCGACGCCGATGCACATGGTGGCCAGCGCCCGCTGCTGGCCGGTGCGCACCAGCTGGCTCACGGCGGTGGTCACGAGCCGCGCACCGCTGGCGCCCAGCGGATGGCCGATCGCGATCGCGCCGCCATTGGGGTTGACGCGCGGATCGTCGTCGGACACCTTCAATTCCCGCAGCACCGCCAGTGCCTGCGCCGCGAACGCTTCGTTCAATTCGATGCACGCGAAGTCGTGCAGCGCGAGCCCGAGCTGCCGCAGCAGCCTGCGGGTGGCGGGCACCGGACCCATGCCCATCACGCGCGGCTCCACGCCCGCCACGGCGCAACCGAGGATCCGCGCGCGCGGCACCAGCCCATGCCGTCGGGCCGCCTCCTCCGAGGCCAGCAGCAGCGCGCAACTGCCGTCGTTGATGCCGGCGGCATTGCCTGCGGTGACGCTGCCCGACTCGCTCACCACGGGCTTGAGCTTCGCGAGCGCCGCCAGCGAGGTGTCGGCGCGGGGATGTTCATCGGCCGCGAACTCGCGGGTCGCGCCTTTGGGCAGCGGCAACTGGACCGTCACCAGTTCAGCCGCGAAGCTACCGGCCGCCTGCGCCGCCGCGCATTTCTGCTGGCTGCGCAACGCGAACGCATCCTGGTCGTCACGCGAGATGTGAAAATCGCGGGCCACGTTCTCGGCCGTCTCGGGCATGCTGTCGACCCCGTAGCGGGCGCGCATCGCGGGGTTGACCAGGCGCCAGCCGAGGGTGGTGTCCTCGAGCTGGGCGCTGCGGCCCCAGGCGCTGGCGCTCTTGGACATCACGAACGGCGACCGCGTCATGCTCTCCACCCCGCCGGCCATGACAATGCCGGCCTCGCCGCTGGCGATGGCGCGGGCCGCGTATCCCACCGCATCCAGGCCCGATCCGCACAGCCGATTGAGCGTCACGCCCGGCACGCTCACCGGCAGCCCGGCCAGCAGCAGCGCCATGCGCGCCACGTCGCGGTTGTCCTCGCCGGCCTGGTTGGCGCAGCCGAACACCACGTCGTCGATGGCGGCCGGGTCGAGCGCGGGCCCGGACCGCTCCAGCACCGCCTTCACCGCCAGCGCGGCCAGATCGTCGGTCCGCACACCCGCCAGCGCGCCGCCATAGCGGCCAAACGGCGTACGGGCGGCCGCGCACACGAAAACCGGAATGCCATTCATGGCCGCAAGGCTAACGCACTTCCAGCGTTCAATGCGATAGATTAGGCATATGAACGCCACCACCGACAAGCGCAAATCGCCCGCGCCACGCCGCCGCATCGGACGCCCCGCCGGCATCACCCAGTCCGTCGGGCGCGACGCGCTGATCACCAAGACCTGCGAGCTGCTGGCGCAATGGCCGGCGAACGAAGTCACGCGCGCCGCCGTGGCGCGCGCCATGAACGTCGATCCCTCGCTGATCCGCTACTACTTCCGCGACCGCGCCGCGCTGCTGCTGGCGGCCATCGAGAAAATGACCGACCAGTTCCTGCGCGTGGCCGAAGAGGAAGGCGCGCGCGGCGACGACTCGGCGGTGTCGCGCCTCAGGGCGCGGCTGGGCGCGCAGCTCAACCTGAATTCCTCGTATCCGTTCTTCCACCAGCTGGTGGTGAACGAGCTGCCCGCGCTCGACACGCCGGTGGCCAGCCGGCTGCAACGCGAACTCACCAAACGGGGGATCGATCACTACACCGACATCGTGAAAGCCGGCGTCAACGAACAATCCCTCCGGGCGGTAGATCCGCGCTTCCTGTTCATCGCCATCATCGGCATGTGCGATTTCTTCGTCAGCGGCATGCCCATGCTGCTGAAACCCGCGGAGCAGCAGCCGCGCCGGCTGGCCGCGCTGCGCCAGCAATACCTGGAATTCATCTGCAATCTGCTGCTCGATGGCCTGCGCGTCAGGGCGCCGCGCAGTTAATTCCCTCCGATGAGAATAAATGGTAGGATGCCGACATGACAATGGGGGCGCGCCGGGTCGTGACCGGTCACACAGCCAGTGGCAAATCCGTGGTGCTATCCGATGGCATGCCGCCGAACGTGCGCACCCGCAATACCGGTGTGGACTTCATCGAGATCTGGCGCAGCGCGGCCACGCCCGCGCCACTGTACGCGACCGAGCCTGAGCCCACCGACGGCCCGTTGCGGGTGCCGCCGGTCCGCAACGGCAGCTGCATCCGCCTGAACGATTTCTATCCGGGCCACATCGACAAGCTGCCGCCACGCGCCGACGGGCGGCACAAGATGATGCATCGCACGCGCTCGCTGGATTACGGCATCGTGCTGCAAGGCGAGATCTACCTGATCCTCGACGATTCGGAAGTGCTGCTGAAGGCCGGCGACATCGTCATCCAGCGCGGCACCGACCACGCCTGGGAAAACCGCGCCGACGAGGTGTGCCGCATGGCCTTCATCCTGATCAGCGGCGAGTTCAGCCCCGAGCTGCGCGCGCTGCTGCCCGAACAACTGGAACTGCGAGAAGGATGACCCCCCATGGCCTTTGATCCCAAGCGCGGCAGCTACTACCGCATGCCGGTGTTCTTCGGGCCCACGCCCGGACCCCGTTCCTGGCCGCCCGGCCGCGACTTCAAGTTCGATGTGCTGCCCAAGCGCACTTCGTTCGGCACCCGGTTCCTGACGCGCCGCGAGCAGCTCCAGGCCTGGCTGCCCGACTGCTTCGAAGTCTGGGGCGAACCGGTGGTCACGGTCGAAGCCACCTACTTCCAGCAGCTCGAATGGCTCGCGGGCCGCGGCTACAACATGTGCGACGTGAAGTTCAACGCCACGTTCAAGGGCAAGGACGGCCCGGTGCACGGCTCGCTGGTGCTGGTGCGCTTCGAGAACCTCACCGACCCCATCCTCAGCGGACGCGAGGAACTGGGCCACAACAAGCTCTACTGCGCGATTCCGCCGATCCGCGAGCAGGATGGCAAGCTTGCCGCGGAGATGAGCTGGCTGGGCTACCAGTTCCTGAAACTCTCGGCCTGGGACCTGAAGGCCGTCGCGCCGCCCAAGCCGAATCCCGAGAACCGCGGCATGCTCTCGTACAAGTACGTGCCCGCCACCGGGCAGTGGGGCGTGGCGGAAGCCGAGTACGCCACGCTGTCGCCGGTCCCGAAGCTGGGTACGATGCTGGAGTGGCAGGAGGGCCACGGCAAGGTGGAGTTCGTGCACTCGGCATGGGAAGACCTGCCGACCCTGTACCACATGATCAACGCCTATGCCTCGCTCGACCAGCTCGAGTCGCGTGGCGGCTACCTGTATCGCACCGAGGGCGGCGCCAGCGGTGACGAGACGCACCGGCTGTACTGAGGGGTCGGGGTCGAACGCGTGATCCGCAAGGTCCTCATCATCGGCGGCGGCATCGGTGGCCTGTCCTCGGCCATCGCGTTGCGCCGCCACGGCATCGAAGTCGACATCGCCGAGAAGACGCGCGAGGGCACGGTGTACCACGTCGGCGTCGTGGTGCAGGCAAACTTCATCCGCGCCATGGCGGCGCTCGGCATCGCCGATCCCGCGGTCGCGATGGGCTACCCCTACGATGGCCTCACTTTCATGGACCTGCACGGCAAGGTGCTGAACCAGCTGTACGGCCAGAAGATCGCCGGCGCCAGCTATCCCACGCACCTGGGCATGACACGCCCTGCCCTGCACCAGCTCCTGAAGCGCACCTGCGAGGCATTGGGCGCCCATCTCATGCTCGGCACGACGTTTCGCACGCTGACGCAGTCGGACGCGTCGGTGCACGTGGAATTCGTCGACGGCCACGCCGCCGACTATGACCTCGTGATCGGCGCGGACGGCATCTACTCGCAGGTGCGCCGGGAGGTATTCGGCGAGCAGTACCGGCCCGAATTCACGGGCCAGGGCACCTGGCGCTACAACGTGCCGCGTCCACCGGAGCTGACCGCCTCGTTCCTGGCCATGGGACCGGAACTGGAATTCGGCAAATGCGGTTTCATTCCGCTCAGCCAGGAGACCGGCTATGTCTGGCTGGTGCAGAAGGAACCGGGCAATCCGCGTTTCCCGACCGCCCGGCTCGCCGACATCTTCCGCGCACGGCTGGCGGGTTGCACCGGCATGCTGGCGCGGCTGCGCGATCAGATCACGGATCCCGACCTGGTGGTCTACCGGCCACTGGAGTCGCTGCTCATGCCCGAACCCTGGTTTCGCGGCCGCATCCTGCTGATCGGCGATGCGGCGCATTCCACCACGCCACACATGGGCCAGGGCGCCGCGCAGGCCGTGGAGGACGCCGTGGTGGTGGGCGAAGTGTTCGCCAGCGACCTGCCGCTGCCGGCGCAGATGCAGGAATTCATGCGCCGCCGCTACGAGCGCTGCAAGTTCATCGTCGAGAGCTCGCTGCAGATCGGCGCGTGGGAGCTGAGCGGCTCGAGCAAGAATCCGCTCGCGGTCGAGCTCACACGCAAGATGCTGGAAGTGGTGGCGGCGCCGATCTGACCGCCAGGCTAGCCGGCCGACGCGGCACGACAGCCTGCCAGGCGTTCTGAGTCCTAGGGCGCCGGCGCGCCGATATCGCCCACCCGCTCCTCGAACCGCGGCGCCTGCATGAACTCCAGCAGGTTGCCGGCGTTGTCGCGTACGAAGCACGACGCGCCCTTCGGGAAGATCTTCACCCACACGATGTCGGCGCCGCGGCGTTTGATCTCCTCGACGAAGGCCGGTACGTTCTCCACGCCGAAGGCGCCATGCTTGTTGCCCAGCGTGCGCGCGTCCGAGTCGGGCTCGAGCCGCTCCGCCGGCAGCGGCTTGGCGCCCGGCGCGCAGATCAGTTCGATGTGCATCGGGCCGTTTTTCACCATGGCGTATTCAGCCGGAATCGATTCGATGCGCAACCGGCGCGCGAGCTGGAAGCCGAGCACGCGCTGGTACCATTCGATGGAAGCATCGAGGTCGGGGACGCTGATGCCGATGTGGTGGTGCCAGAATTCCATTACAGGTCCGCCATGGTGATGAATCGCGTCTGCAGGTAGGCCTCGATGGCCTCGCTCCCACCCTCGAAACCGTGTCCCGAATCCCGTACGCCGCCGAACGGCGCCTCCGGATTGCCCAGGCCGAAGTGATTGATCGACACCATGCCGCTTTCGATGCCGGCGGCGACCGCACGCGCCGTGGCGATGGAGCGCGTGAACGCGAAGGCGCCCAGGCCGAAGGGCAGCCGGTTCGCCTCCGCCAGCGCTTCCGCCAGCGTCCTGAACGACCGCATCGGCACCACCGGACCGAACGGTTCCTCGTTCATGATGCGCGCCTGCAGCGGCACGTTGCCGAGCACGGTGGGCGCGAAGAAGTTGCCCGTGTCGCCCACGCGCTGGCCGCCGAGCAGCAGCTCCGCGCCCTGCGCCACCGCATCTTGCACCAGCTCGCCCACCGCCTTGAGCCGCCGCGGATTCGCCAGCGGACCCATGTTGGTGGCCGCATCGAGCCCATTGCCCACCTTCACTTTGGACGCCGCTGCGACGAAAGCCTGCACGAACGCCGGGTAGGCGCTCGCCTCGATCAGGAAACGCGACGGGCTGATGCAGCTCTGCCCGGCGTTGCGGAACTTGTTGCCGGCCAGCGCTTTCGCCACCGCCTCGATGTCCGCGTCGGCGAACACCAGCACCGGCGCGTGCCCACCGAGTTCCATGGTGGAAATCTTCATGTGGCTGCCGGCCAGCGCCGACAGCTGCTTGCCCACCGCCGTGGAACCCGTGAACGACACCTTGCGGATGGCCGCATGCGGCACCAGGAAGCCCGAGATCTCCGCCGGCGTGCCGTACACGAGATTGATGACGCCAGCCGGCACGCCCGCATCGGCGTAGCAGCGCACCAGCTCGGCGCAGCAGGCAGGCGTTTCCTCGGGCCCCTTGATGACGATGCTGCAGCCCGCCGCGATGGCGCCCGCGATCTTGCGCACCATCTGGAACAGCGGGAAGTTCCAGGGCGTGAACGCCACCACGATCCCCACCGGATCCTTGATCACCACCTGCGTGACGTTGGCGCTGCGTGGCGCGATGGTGCGCCCGTAGATGCGCTCGGCCTCGCCGGCCAGCCAGTCGTTGCCATCGGCGGTGCGTTCCACCTCGGCCGCGGCTTCCGCCAGCACCTTGCCCTGCTCGCTGGTCATGAGCTGCGCGATGCCTGCGGCGCGTTCGCGCAGCAGCACCGACGCGCGGCGCATGAGCTTCGCGCGTTCCAGCGGACTGACCTTGCGCCACACCTCGAAGCCGCGCTGGGCCGCCGCAACGGCGCGCTCCAGGTCGGGGATGCGCGCATGCGCCACCTTGCCCAGCACTGCGCCGGTCGCCGGGTTGGCCACCGGCAGGAATTCCCCGGCCGCAGCCGGCGACCAGGCGCCATCGATGTACAGCAGGACTTGTTCAGGATACATGGTGAGTTCGGTTCCTCAGCAACAGGTGACACCGCCGTCGACGGCGATGGTGGCGCCGGTGATCCAGCTCGCTTCGTCGGAAGCGAGGAACACCGCACACCAGGCAATGTCTTCGGGCAGGCCCAGTCGCTTCACCGGCACGCGCGCCAGGATGGCCTGCTTGATCGGTCCGTCGACGCTGGCGCCCGCCGCCTGCGTCGCAGGCGTGATCACCATGCCCGGCGCGATGGCGTTGGCACGGATGCCGGCCCCGCCCTCCACCGCGAGCTGGCGCGTGAACGCCTCCACCGCCGCCTTGCCGGCGCAATGGGCCGCCATGCCCATGTTCTGGCTGCCGCGGCTGGAATTCACCGACGAGAAATTCACGATGGCGCTGGCCCCGCCGATTTTCAACAGCGGCCAGGCGGCATTGCACATCAGGAACACCAGGTCGAGCTCGCCCACCAGTGTCGGCCGGAACTGCTTTTCATAGTCCATCGACGCCACCGGCGCCATGTGCGGTTCGATGGCCGCGGCGTTGACCAGCACATCGAGCCGGCCGTGGCGCGCGCGGATCTGCTCCACGCAGCGCTGCACGTCGGTGGCCCGGGTGAGATCCACCGGATGGAGCAGCTCGAGCGCCAGCCCTTCCTGGCTGGCCAGCGCCAGGCTCTCCCCACAGCGCGCGCTGCTGATGTCGCAGCCGATGACCGTGGCGCCATGGCGCGCGAACATCAGCGCGATGCCGCGACCGATGCCGGCGCCGGCGCCCGTCACCAGCGCGATCTTGCCGGCCAACCGTTCACTTCGCATGCTTGACTTCCTTCTGCCTCGGAAAGCGTTGGTAGACGAAACGACCCGCGGCCTCGAACCACGGCTGGCACGACAGCCGCGCCCGCCACGGCGTGGCGCGCGCGTAGGCCCGCTCCGCCGACCCGAGCACCGCGGGGTCGCGCAGCTCGTGCAGCGCGATCGACGTCCAGCGCGGGCCGCCGCCGTGCGCCTGTACCTCATAGCGTCGCGCGCGCAGCCAGCCTGGCGCGCGCCGCAACAACGGAATGTGTTCCTCGCTGTACCAGCGTTCCACTTCCGCCTGCAACGCGGGCGGGACATCGAACGCGATCACCATGAGCACCGGGCCGGTCTCGGCGCACGGGCCTGAATCGCTGACCTGCGCGCACAGGTACCGTGCCGTCGCGACCCCGGACACGGGCCTGGGCAGGCGGTCGCTGCCGATGGCCGTCGAGCCGGCGTTGAACTCCTGCACCAGCGCGCAGCCCGCCGCGGCGTCGGCCACTTCCTGCTGTGGGCGAAGGCACGCCAGTTCGTCCGCGCCCGCCGCCGCCAGCAACACCAGCTTGTCGGCCGGCAGGGTTCGGTCGAGTTGCGTGAGCAACATGCGCGGCGGACTCATTCCTATAATTGTAGCGCATCAGGACGCTAAATTCTCCGGGTTAAGAATATTGCGGGCTGGCACAATGCCGGCCATGCCACCCGCCGTGCCCACCGACGGAGCGCCCAGCGCCCCCGACCGCATGCCTCCGCTGGCCGAAACCGGCTGGAGCGACGCCCAACGCCAGGCGGTGCAGGAGCTGTGCGCCGGCCCGCGCGGCGGCCTCAGGGGACCTTTCGTGCCGCTGCTGCGCAGCCCCGAACTGCTGAACCGCTCGCAGCGGCTGGGGGAATACCTGCGCTACCACGCGGCCGTCCCGGAGCGGCTGCGCGAATTCGCCATCCTGATCGCGGCGCGCCACTGGCGCCAGGGATACGAATGGCAGGTGCACGTGCCTTTTGCGATCCGTGCGGGCCTGGCACCGGGCCTGGTCGCGGCGCTGGGCGCGGGCGATGCCCTGCCCGGCCTGGCCGACGATGAAAGCGTCATTTTCGGCTTCTGCACCGAGCTGCTGCGGACCCAGGCGGTGAGTGACGCGAATTATGCCCGTGCGCTCGCGCTGCTGGGTGAGGCCGGCGTGGTGGACCTGTGTGCGGTGCTGGGCTACTACGCGCTGCTCGCGATGGTGCTCAACGTCGCGCGCACGCCCGTGCCAGCCGGCCCGCAGCTCCCGTTCGCGCCCGCCGCCGGTCAGTAGCGCGGCGGCGTCCGGCGCCGCTGCCAGCGCCAGAACAGGATCAGCAGGTAGCCGGCGGCCATGCCGCCCAGATGCGCGAAGTGCGCCACGCCCTGCTGGCTGCCGGTCACGCCCAGCGTCAGTTCCAGCACGCCGTACAGCGTCACGAACACCCACACCGGCATCGGGATCGGCGGCACCAGCAGCATGATGCGATCGTGCGGGCGCGCCAGGCCAAACAGCAACAGCAGGCCGAAGATGCCGCCCGAAGCGCCGATCGTCGCGCCGGGCGTCGGCCGCACATAACCCGTCACCACCAGCTGCACCAGTCCCGCGCCCACCACGCACACGAAGTAGTAGATCCAGAACCGCTGGCTGCCGAGGATGCGCTCACAGCCCGGACCGAACATGTACAGCGCCCACATGTTGGTGAGCAGGTGCAGCCAGCCCTCGTGCAGGAACGCATAGGTGACGAGCTGCCAGGGCTCGAACGATGGTGTATCGGGCGCGCCATCGCCCACCAGCGACCAGAGTGCGAAGCCGTCCAGGTCGAGCTGGGGCAGCAGCAGCATCACGCCGAACACAGCACAGTTGGCCAGCAGCAGCACCCGCACCGCCGGTGTCAGTTCCCTGAACATCCTTCATCCACCGCTTCGATTAAGATGGCGACATTGTGCCACCAAACGCCATCGACGCCCTGTTGCCGCAGACCCAGTGCACGCGCTGCGGCTATAACGGCTGCCGGCCCTACGCGGAAGCGCTGGCGAGCGGCGAGGCGGCGCTGAACCGCTGTCCACCTGGCGGCGCCGCGGTGATCGAACAGCTCGCGGCCCTGCTCGGCAGGCCCGTGCTGCCCCTGGACCCCGCCTGCGGCGTCGAGCAGCCCTGGCCACTGGCGTGGATCGATCCGGAACAGTGCATCGGCTGCGCGCGTTGCCTGCCGCCCTGTCCCGTCGACGCCATCGTCGGGGCACAACGCCAGTTGCACACGGTCATCGACGACTGGTGCACGGGCTGCGAACTGTGCATCGCTGCGTGTCCCGTGGATTGCATCCATTTGCTGGCCCGACCCGCGGCGCTGCCCACACCCGCCCCGGAGGATTCACGACTGCGCTACGATCAGCATCAGCGGCGCTGGCAGCACCAGCACGCGCAGCGCGCAGCACTGCTGGCGGAACGCAAGCGCGCGGCGTCGGCAACGGACGACCCTGGCGTTTCATGAACACCATCCGGCGACGGAAGATCTTCAGCGCGCTGCGCGCGGCGACTCCCGCGCCACGCACCGAACTGGAATACGGCAGCGTGTTCCAGTTGCTGGTGGCCGTGATCCTCTCCGCGCAAGCCACCGACCAGGGCGTCAACCGGGCCACGCGCCAGCTGTTCCCCGTGGCGGGCACGCCCGAGGCCATGCTGGCGCTCGGACTGCGCGGCCTGAAGCGGCACATCCGCAGCATCGGCCTGTTCAATTCCAAGGCTGAACACATCATGGCCACGTGCCGCGCGCTCCTCGAGCGCCACGGTGGGCAGGTGCCCGCGGAGCGCGAAGCGCTGGAGAGCCTGCCGGGCGTGGGACGCAAGACCGCCAATGTGATCCTGAACACCGCCTTCGGCCAGCCGACCCTGGCCGTGGACACGCATATCTTCCGCGTGGCCCATCGCACCGGCCTCGCCACGGGGGCCACGCCCCGCGCCGTCGAAGACCAGCTGGTGCGCACCACGCCGCCGGAATTCGCGCACGATGCGCATCACTGGCTGCTCCTGCACGGCCGCTACGTATGCAAAGCCAGGCGACCCGACTGCCCGCGCTGCGTGATCGCGGCCTGGTGCGAGTACCCGGACAAGACGCCGCCCGGCAGGGAGCCATCCGCCAAGGGAGCCTCCGCGGCGTGATCTTCGCCCACCAGAGCCGTGAGCAGCTGCGCCAGACGTGGCGCGAGAGCTGGCGTCGCCGGGTCGACGGCCTGCCCCTGGAACCGCTGCAGGCACAGATCGCCGATGTGATCGCGCTGCATCCCGAATACCACGCCTTCATCCTGCAGGACGACAGTGCGGTGCTGGACTTCACGCCCGAGGGCGGCCGCGAGAACCCTTTTCTGCACCTGGGCCTGCACCTGGCGCTGCACGAGCAGATCGGCACCGACCGGCCGCCGGGCATCGCCGCCGAATTCCAGCGCCTCAGCCGCCGTGCCGGCGACGCGCACGCCGCCGAGCACCAGATGATCGAAGTGCTGGCCACGCTGCTGTGGGAAAGCCAGCGCTCGGGCCGCGCGGCCGACGCGCAGCGCTACCTGGAGCGCCTGCGCCGGCTCTAGTTATTTCAGTGCGTTCTGCAGCAGGTAGAAGTCGCTGGTGAGTTGCAGGCGCTCGGGACAGACGTCTTCGCGGATGCGCACCCCGGGCTTGCGGACGAAGGTCAGCGTCGCATCCCAGGGCGCCGTGTAGGTGGCAGGGTCCTCGACGTGGAGGCGCGCCACCAGCTTGCCGCCCTCGAGACTGAAGCGCTCCACGAGATGCATGTCTTCGGAATGCGGCAGCCCCGCCGGATCGAGCAGCGCGTTGGCCTTGACGTTGATCACGTCCACCACCAGCGTGTCGTGGTCCCAGCGGCCGATCGATTCACCGAAATAGAAGGGACCGAGCTGCGGCCCATGGCGATCGGCCATCACCACGAAGCGGGCGAGACGGTTCCACTGGAACAGGAATCCGGTGCGCAGGTCCGATGTGAAGAGCTCGAAGGGTTCGTCCTGCATCAGTGCGCGCGGCTCGCCCAGCGGCTTGCACTTGCTGGCCGGGTCCCAGCTCACATCGCCTCCTTGCCGCGCAGCGCGCCGCTGATCGTAGACGGCCGCCGCGGCCGGGTTCAGGGGCGGCCGCCCGCCGGCGTCCGTCTTCAGCTCCAGCAACGGCGCTTCGATCTGCCAGACACCATCGAATGCCAGGTGCGCATTGGCGGATGCGGGCCCGGCGGCGCCCATCCAGCGCACGCCATGCAGCAGCGCCAGCACGCCCAGCGCCACTCCCAACAATGTCCAGAAGTTGCGCATCATCGCCTGGCTTCCGGGGCAGCGTAGCCGGGGCCGAAGGCGTCGCCGAAATCCTCGCACTCGGTTTCCAGTACCTGCGCACCGGGATCGTAGTTGTAGGTGGTGACCTGGTCGAACGGCACCAGAGCGGTGGCAGGATCCTCGAAATGCCGCCGATCCTCGAGCTGCGCGCCGTCGTGGATCTTGGTGATGCGCTCGGTCACGCGCAGCGTCGGCGAGACGAGACGTACCGCGAATGAACCGGTCTCGACGTCGAAACCAACCTGCCCCAGCGAACCCTTGAGCGCCGTCGTTTCGATCACCAGCGTGTTGCCTTCCCAGTGCCCCACCGCGGTGCCCGCATAGGTGGGTGCCGGATCGCGCGGCATTTTCTCGTTGAGGTAGACACGGCGCGCGCGCAATTCGTTGGCGTACACGAAATCCACCTGCGTCGGGGTCTGGTAGATCATGGTGGTGGCTGGCGTGATGCCGACGTCCACCAGGCAGATGCGTGACACTTCGACTTTGGTCGGCGTCACCGTGCCCAGGGCGGCGAAGCCGCTGGGCGCTGCGCCCTTCGCACCGGGACCGCCGCCAGGTCCGCCGCGTTCGGTGCTCCACAGCCCGGTGAAATCGCGCGGATCGCGCGACGGCTGGCGCGCCACGACTTTCGCCGCGTCGGGCCCGCCGGGCCCACCCGGACCGGCTCCCGGCGCGCCGCCCGGGGGCGAGGACTGCTGGATCTTGTCCGACGTACCGCGGATCAGGCCCTGGAAGCCCTTGGGCGCCGCCTGGATGTCCTCCTCCGACGGCTTTTCGATCTGCGCAAGCGCAGCGCGCTGGGCCATCAGGGCCAGCGCGGCGAGCAGCAGCGCGGACAATCGCGGTGACCTGTCCATCAGAACTTGAGGTACTCGCCGTTCTTGTTCACGGCCATGAATTCGCCGCGGCGCGAGCCATCCTTGTACGGCGCCACCAGCAGCCGCACCTTGTCGCCGTTCACCAGCGTCTTGCCGTTCCAGCCGGTGCGCACCATCATGTTCAGTGGCGGCCCTTCCAGCACCCACTGCTGCTCGCCGCCTTTGCCGTCCGGCACGGCCAGCGTGATCCAGGTGTGCGGGTTGGTCCATTTGAATTCCTGCACCGTGCCCGTCATCGACACCGACTTCGTGCGATCGAAGGCCGCGGCGGAATGGTGCGCCAGCGCCGGCGCCGCCAGCGCGACCAGGAACACGGCGCCAGCCGCGTGAACAGTGCGAGTCATCAACCCCCCAGGCAGATGCAGAACCGCTTCAGTGCTTCTTCGGCAGGTACAGATCGGTCAGCGTTCCTTCATACGCTTCCGCGGCCATGCACACCGTCTCCGACAGCGTCGGATGCGGATGGATGGTCTTGCCGAGATCGGTGGCGTCCGCGTTCATCTCGATGGCGAGCGCGATTTCCGCCACCAGTTCGCCCGCGCCCGGCCCGACCATGCCGCCTCCCAGCACACGGTGCGTGGCCGGATCGAAGATCAGCTTGGTGATTCCCTCATCGCGCCCCAGCGACAGCGAGCGACCGCTGGCGATCCAGGGGAACACGCCCTTCTCGACCTTGATTCCCTGCGCCTTGGCCTGCGTTTCGGTGAGACCCACCCAGGCGACTTCCGGATCGGTGTAGGCCACTGAAGGAATCACGCGCGCGTCGAAGAACGATTTCTGGCCCGCCGCCACTTCGGCGGCGACCTTGGCCTCGTGCGTCGCCTTGTGCGCCAGCATGGGTTGGCCGACCACGTCGCCGATGGCGTGGATATGCGGCACGTTGGTGCGCAGCTGGCTGTCGGCCGGGATGAAGCCACGCTCGGTGATTGTCACACCCGCCTTGTCGGCGTCGATCAGCTTGCCGTTGGGCACGCGGCCCACGGCCACCAGCACCCGGTCGAACACCTGCCCGCTCGCGCCCTTGGCGTCCTCGAAGGTGACATGGATGCCATCCTTCTGCGCCGCGACGGCGGTCACTTTGGTGTTCAGCAGGATCTGTTCATAACGCGCCTTGAGGCGCTTCTCGAGCGGCCGCACCAGGTCGGCGTCGCAACCGGGGATGAGCTGGCCGGTGAGTTCCACCACGCTGATCTTCGCGCCGAGCGACTCGTACACGCAGGCCATCTCGAGGCCGATGATGCCGCCGCCCAGCACCAGCAGGCGGCCCGGATTTTCCGGAATTTCCAGCGCGCCGGTGGAATCCATGATGCGCGGGTCGTCGGGGATGAAGGGCAGTTTGATGGGCTCGGAACCCACGGCGATGATGCAGTGATCGAAGCGGATCCGCTCGCTCTTGCCATCCTGCGTGACTTCCAGCACGTGCGGGTGGATGAACTTGCCCACGCCGCGCACCACGTCCACCTTGCGCTGCTTCGCCAGCATGGTGAGGCCGCCGGTGAGCTTCCTGACCACGCTCGCTTTCCAGTTGCGAAGCTTGCTGAAATCGACCCTGGGCTTGCCGAAGCTGACCCCGAACGCGTCCATCTCGTGTGCTTCATCGATGACTTTCGCGGCGTGCAGCAGCGCCTTGGACGGAATGCAGCCCACGTTCAGGCAGACACCGCCGAGCGTGGCCCAGCGCTCCACCAGCGTCACTTTCATGCCGAGGTCGGCGGCGCGGAACGCTGCGGTGTAACCACCGGGGCCGGCGCCGAGCACCAGCATCTGCGTGCTGCGCGAGGATTCGGGTTCCGGGCCGCTGGACTTCGCGGGCGATGCCGCAGCAGCCGCGGGCGCGGCAGCTGCGGCCGGCGCCGCCGCCTTGGCGGGCGCCGCCGGAGCCACCTCGCCGGCCGCGCTGACGCGCACCAGCAACGTGCCCTGCGAAACCTTGCCACCCTGCTGCACCAGCACTTCGGTCACCGTGCCCGCCGCGGTGGAGGGCACGTCCATCGTCGCCTTGTCGGTCTCCAGCGTGACCAGTGGCGTGTCGATCGCGATCACATCGCCGGCTTTCACCAGCACGTCGACCACGGTCACATCCTTGAAATTGCCGATGTCCGGGCACGCCACGTCGACGGGTCCGGAGCCCGCCGGC
>Ga0335083_10000877_pt1 | contig 43098 bp, 55 predicted proteins | sample Lox_Sample_42_FD_206716 | JGI IMG/M metagenome (GOLD analysis project Ga0335083, IMG submission 206716) | Soil microbial communities from Loxahatchee National Wildlife Refuge, Florida, United States - Lox_Sample_4.2 | ecosystem: Environmental > Terrestrial > Soil > Wetlands | place: USA...
GGGCGACAACGTGAGCCTGGTGGTGGAGCTGATCACGCCGGTGGCCATGGACAAGGGGCTGCGCTTTGCGATTCGCGAAGGCGGCCGGACGGTGGGCGCCGGGACGGTGACGGAGATTTTAGAGTAGCACGATGGCTCTTCAAGAACGCATTCGCATCCGGCTAAAAGCCTACGATCACCGCATCCTGGACCAGTCAACGTCCGAGATCGCGGAAACGGCCAAACGAACCGGGGCCCATGTGGCTGGCCCCATTCCGCTGCCGACCATCAAGAATCGATACACCGTGCTCCGCTCGCCGCACGTGGACAAGAAATCGCGCGAGCAGTTCGAAATCCGGACCCACAAACGACTGCTCGATATTCTCGAGCCGACGCAGGACACGGTGGATGCCTTGATGAAGCTGGATCTTCCGGCCGGGGTGGATGTCGAAATCAAGGCGTTCGGGAAGGGAAAGTAAGAATGCAGAAAGCAGAATGCAGAATGCAGAGAGCCGCACGCTGCCTTCCGCGCACTGCCTTCTGCATACCGAGGTACTCATGATCCCAGGGATTTTAGGCAAAAAGATCGGCATGAGTCAGGTGTTCCGCGCGGACGGGCAAGTAGTACCCGTGACGCTGCTGAAGGCCGGACCGTGCGTGGTGGTGCAGCGTAAAACGCCCACCACCGATGGCTACAACGCCGTGCAACTTGGGCTGGTTGAGTTCGCGAAAGCTTCTCGCGCCACCAAGCCGTTTGCGGGTCACCTGAAGAAGGCCAGCGCCGATGGCGTGAAGTTTCTACGGGAAGTCCGTTTGCGTCCCGGCGACGACGATCTGAAACAGGGCGACCGCGTGCTGGTGGATCAGTTCAAGCCCAACGACAAAGTGGACGTGATCGGCGTCAGCAAGGGGCGCGGCTTCGGAAGCCTGGTGAAGCGGCATCATTTCCGCGGCGGTCCGGGCAGCCACGGATCGATGTTTGGCCGCGCGCCGGGATCGATTGGTGCATCCAGCTTTCCTTCGCGCGTTTTCCCCGGTACTCGAATGGCCGGGCACCTGGGCAGTCAGCAGGTGACCGTGCGGAATCTCGAAGTCGTGGACGTGGTGGCTGACGACAACGTGCTGGTGGTCAAGGGCGCGGTGCCGGGTCCCAACGGCGGCTACGTCCTGGTCAAGAGGGCCAAGAGGTAAATATGCCGAGCGTGGACGTTATCGATTTGAATAATGCGGTGGTCGGCTCGCTCGACCTATCCGACGAGGTCTTCGGCGCTCCGGTCAACGAGGATTTGTTGTACGAGGCGGTCCGACATTCGCAAGCCGTCGCCCGCGGGGGCAATGCCAAGACAAAAACGCGCCATGAGGTTTCCGGCTCCGGCAAGAAATTGTGGCGGCAGAAGGGTACCGGACGCGCACGCATGGGTTCGATCCGCTCTCCGCTGTGGCGGCACGGCGGAACCACGCATGGGCCGCAACCGCGCGACTACAGCTACAAGCTGCCGCGCAAGATGATCCTGGGCGCGTTGCGCTCGGCGCTGTCGGCGAAGCTCCGCGACGGCGAACTGAAGGTGGTGCAGGCGTTCTCTCTCGACGACCATAAGTCGAAAGGCGTGCGTGCCGCGCTCGACCGGCTGGAAACCGGCAAGACCGTGCTGCTGGTGGATAACGGCGAGAACCACAACCTGGAGCTGGGATCGCGCAATCTGAAGGGCGTCACGCTGCTGGCCAGTAAGGATGTGACCGTGTACGATCTGCTCGGCCACACGCACGTGCTCCTATCGGAAACAGCCGCCCGGAAGCTTTCGGAGGCGCTCGCAAAATGACGATCTACGAAGTGATTAAACGACCCATCGTGACCGAGAAGGCGGTGGGTAAGAAGGAAGCCGAGCGTACGCTGTGTTTTGCCGTTCACTCCGGCGCCAACAAGACTCTGGTGAAGGCCGCAGTCGAGCAGTTGTTTAAAGTGAAGGTCGCCGAGGTACGGACCTCCAACCAGGTGGGTAAGCTGCGGCGGCGCGGAAAATTCTCCGGCTACCGGTCGGATTGGAAGAAAGCCTACGTGATACTGAAGGCCGGACAGAAGATGCCAGAGTACGCCGAGATCTAGCGAGGAGACACGTTCTATGCCGATGAAGAAGTACAACCCGACTACGCCATCGCGCCGCTTCATGAGCGTCGTCTCTCGCAAGGAGATCACCAAGCAGACCCCCGAGAAGTCGCTCGTTGCAGGGAAAAAGCGCACCGGCGGGCGCAACAGTGAGGGTCTGGTTTCGTCGCGCTTCCGCGGCGGCGGGGCAAAGAAAGCCTACCGCGCCATCGATTTCAAACGCGACAAGTTCGGTATCCCGGCGCGCGTGGCCGCCATTGAGTACGACCCGAACCGCACGGCCCGCATCGCGCTGCTCAATTACGCCGACGGCGAAAAGCGCTACATCGTTTGCCCGGTGGGCCTCGAAGTGGGACGCACGGTGACTTCGGGTCCGGAAGCCGATATTCTCATCGGCAACGCGCTCCCGCTCAAGAACATTCCGGCCGGCACCGTGGTTCACAACATTGAATTGCGGCCGGGCAAGGGTGCGCAGATGGCCCGTTCGGCCGGTGCGCAGGCCCAGTTGGTTTCCCGCGAAGGCGGCATCGCTCTGCTGAAACTGCCGTCGGGCGAGGTTCGCCGCGTTCCAGTTGAATGCATGGCGACCATCGGGCAGGTGGGCAACGTCGAGCACGAAAACGAATCGCACGGAAAAGCCGGCAAGACGCGCTGGCTCGGAAAACGGCCGCACAACCGTGGCGTATCGATGAATCCGGTGGATCATCCGCACGGCGGCGGCGAGGGCAAGACCTCCGGCGGACGTCATCCCGTGACGCCGTGGGGACAGCCGACGCGCGGTTTCAAGACGCGCAACAACAAGCGCACCGACAAGTGGATCGTGAGCCGAAAGGTCAAAAAGTAGGAATAGCCCATGAGTCGATCACTCAAGAAAGGCCCCTTCACCGATCAGCACCTGGCCGACAAGGTGGCTGACATGAACGAAAAGAACGAAAAGAAAGTGGTGCGGACCTGGTCGCGCCGGTCCACCATTCGCCCCGAGTTTGTCGGCCACACGCTGGCGGTCCACAACGGCAAGAAGTTCATTCCCGTCTATGTCACCGAGAACATGGTGGGGCACAAGCTGGGCGAGTTTTCGCCGACGCGCCAGTTCAAGGGCCACTCGGTGAAGGCGGCCAGCACGGAGAAGACCGCCAAGCCGGCCTAGGAGCGCATGATGCAAGCCAAAGCAGAAGCCAGATACATTCGAACATCGCCGCAAAAGGCGCGGCTGGTAATAGACCTGATCCGCGGCCGCTCGGCGAATGAAGCTCGCATCATCCTGCGCCAGACTAACAAGCGCATGGCGCCGACTGTGCTCAAGGTATTGGATTCGGCCATCGCCAACGCCGAGAACCGCAACAACGACGTGGACGTGGACAAACTGGTAGTCAGCGAAGCGTACGTCAACGAAGGGCCGCGCATGAAGCGCATCCGGCCCGCGCCCATGGGACGCGCCTACCGCTATCAGCGGCGGATGGCGCACATCGTCGTCAAGGTCAGCGACAACAAGACCGAAGAGGCCGCGAGCCCCGAGGAGAACGAATAAGTGGGACAGAAAGTACATCCGTACGGATTCCGGCTGGGCGTCACCAAGACGTGGCGGTCGCGCTGGTTCGCCAAGCAGGATTACGCCAAGCTGCTGCGCGAGGATCTGGACCTGAAGGACTCTCTGCGCGACCGTCTGAAGGCTGCCGGCGTTAGTTCCGTAGAAGTGGACCGGCCCGGCAACAAGCTGCGCGTTACCATTCGCACCTCGCGTCCCGGCATCATCATCGGACGCAAGGGTGCCGAGATCGAAAAGCTGAAACAGGACCTCGCGAAGAAAACCAAGCGCGAAGTCTTCATCGACATTCAGGAAGTTCACAAGCCGGAACTGGATGCCCAGCTTGTGGCCGAGTCCATCGCACTGCAGCTCGAAAAACGCGTGGCGTTCCGCCGCGCGATGAGGAAGGCCGTCGATTCGGCGCTGCGCTTCGGCTGCAAGGGAATCAAAGTTCGCGTATCGGGCCGGTTGAACGGCGCCGAAATCGCGCGCAGCGAATGGTACCTGCAAGGCCAGCTTCCGTTGCACACCTTGCGCGCCGATCTGGACTACGGGTTCGCGCAGGCCTACACCACCTACGGCGTGATTGGAGTCAAGTGCTGGACCTACAAGGGCGAAATCATCGAAGGCGCGCGCCGCGATTCGCTGCGCAATGAACCGGAGCCGCGCCGGCCGCTGCGGGACCGCCGCGAGAGGCGTCCGGCTGCCGCGCCCGCGCCCATCGAAGCCGGCGGGCCGGTGATGCAGCAAGCTCCGCCGGAAGCATCTGCGCGCACCGCGCCCATTCTGCCGCCTTTGGCGCCGCCGCAACCGAGTTGGAAGCAGGAATTGAAGCAGGACACTCCGGCCGAATCGAGCGGAACCACGCCCGAGCCGGAGAAATCGGAGTAACGGGAGACACCACGCCATGTTGATGCCCAAGAAAGTGAAATACAGGAAGCAGCAGCGCGGCCGCATGACGGGCAAGGCCTGGCGCGGATCTTCGCTCGCGTTTGGCGACTATGGCCTGAAAGCCATGCGCTGCGGCTGGATCACGGACCGCCAGATCGAAGCCGCCCGCGTCGCCATGACGCGTTTCATCAAGCGCGGCGGTAAAGTCTGGATCCGTCTGTTCCCGGACAAGCCGATTACCAAGAAGCCCGCCGAGACCCGTATGGGCAAGGGAAAGGGCGCACCCGAACAATGGGTGGCGGTGATTCGCCCGGGCAAGATTCTGTTCGAAATGGAGGGCGTGCCGAGAGCGACGGCCGAGGAAGCGTTCCGTCTGGCGGCCGGCAAACTTCCGCTGCCCACCAAGCTGGTGAGCCGCGAGCACGCAGGAGCATGACATCGCGCCGGAGCATACTATGAGAGCCGACAAAGTACGAGAAATCGACAACGACGAATTGCTCCGCCAGAGCACCGATCTGCGCGACCAGGCCTTCCGGCTGCGCTTCCAGTTGACCATGGGCCAGACCGACGGCCTCAAGAAGCTGCGGGCCATCAAGAAGGACCGCGCGCGCATCCTCACAGTTTTGCGCGATCGCGAATTGCACCCGGAAACGGCGCCGGCGCCCGTGGCGAAGAAAAAGAAGAAGGGGAAGTAAGCTATGGCCGCAGCCGACACGACACAAAAGAAGCAAGGCACCAAGAACGAGAAGATCGGGCAGGTGGTCTCCGCCAAGATGCAGAAGACCATCGTGGTGGAAGTTACGCGCCGCGTTCCCCATCCGGTTTACAAGCGGATCATCAATAAGCGAAAAAAGTTTTACGCGCACGATGAGCAGCGTACCGCGCAGGTAGGCGACGTCGTACGCATCATCGAATGCCGGCCCATGAGCAAGTTGAAGCGCTGGCGGCTGGGTGAAGTGCTCCGTAAAGCGGTGCAGGTTGCCGTTGAGCCCACCGCGGTGGACCTGGACATGGTTCAGTCGACTGCCGGCTCCAAATCGCCTACCGCCAAGGGCATCCGGAGGAAATCGTCATGATTGGAATGCGCACAATTCTCGAGGTGGCCGATAACAGCGGCGCCCGCAAGCTGCAGTGCATCCTGCCGCGCGGCGGCGATTTGGGATTGCGCGCCGGTCTGGGCGATGTCATCACGGCCAGCGTCAAGGAAGCCACGCCCGAGTCTCCCATCAAGAAAGGCAAGGTCGTGCGCTGCGTGATCGTCCGGATGCGCAAGGAATCCCGGCGCAAGGACGGCACTTACATCCGGTTCGATTCCAACGCTGCCGTGCTGATCAACGAAGTCGGCGAGCCGGTGGGCACGCGCGTGTTCGGACCGGTAGCGCGCGAGCTCCGCGACAAGCGCTTCATGAAGATCGTTTCGCTCGCGCCGGAGGTGATCTGATGCCCGTCAAGCCCCCAGTCAAACTGCATGCCAAGGTCCGGATCAAGAAGGACGACCAGGTGAAGGTGATTTCCGGGCGCGACAAGGGCAAGACCGGCCGCGTCATTTCGGTCGACCGGAAGATCGGCAAGGTGCTGGTGGAAGGCGTGTCGATGATCAAGCGCCACACCCGGCCCAATCCGCAGCAGCAGATCAAGGGCGGTATCGCCGAGAAAGAGAGCCCGATCTCGATTTCCAACGTGATGGTGCTTACCTCCGGCGGCGTGCCTACTCGGGTGGCCTTTCGCCTGGAGGGCGCCGGCGCGGCGACGAGGCGCGTGCGAATCGCCAAGAAGGGCGGCGAGGTCCTGGACAAGAAGGGTTAGACAATGGCAGAAGCGAGACTCAAGCAGCATTATCATAAGCAAGTGATTCCGGCCCTGGTGAAGGAGTTCGGCTATAAGAACGTGATGGCCGTGCCTAAAATCCAGAAGGTTTCGCTGAATATCGGTTTGGGTGAGGCCACGCAGAACGCCAAGCTGCTGGACGGCGCCGTTACCGAGTTGACGCAGATCGCTGGCCAGAAGCCGGTTATCACCAAAGCCAAGAAATCCATCGCCGCGTTCAAGCTGCGCGAGGGTGTTGCCATAGGCACCATGGTCACACTGCGCGGCGACCGCATGTATGAGTTTCTGGATCGTCTGATGAACGTTGCGCTGCCCCGCGTCCGCGACTTCCGCGGCGTGTCGTCCAAATCCTTCGACGGGCGCGGCAATTACACTCTGGGCGTCCGCGACCAGCTGATTTTTCCCGAGATCGATTACAACAAGGTGGAGAAGATCAAGGGCATGAATATTACCATCGCCACTTCGGCAAAAACCGACGCCGAAGGGCTCGCGCTGTTGCGGCAGATGGGGATGCCGTTCCGCCAATAGCGCCGGCAGGAAGGACTACAAGGAAACCAACGCATGGCAACTACCGCCAAGATCGCGAAAGAAGAGAAGACCAAAGCTAAGATGGCCTCCAAGGATTGCCCGGGCCGCGTCAAGATTCGTCTGCGCAACCGCTGCTTCCGTTGCGGACGCCCGCGCGGGTACCTGCGCAAGTTCAACTTGTGCCGCATCTGCTTCCGCAAGCTGGCCGTCGCTGGCGAAATTCCCGGCGTAATCAAGGCGAGCTGGTGATGCGGGGATTACGGGGGTAACTATGGCCACATCCGATCCGATCGCCGACATGCTGACGCGCATTCGCAATGCGCAGGCGTCCCGCCATCCCAAGGTGGACGTGCCGGCCTCCAAGCTCAAGATGGAAATCGCGCGCATCCTCAAAGAGGAAGGCTTCATCATGAATTACAAGCTCACCGAGGAAGGCGCCAAGAAGAGCATCCGCATCTATCTGAAGTACACGCCCGGCAATGTTCCGGTGATCTCGCGCATCGAGCGCGTATCGCGCCCCGGATGCCGCGTGTACGTTGGCAACCACGATGTCCCGAGGGTGCTGGGAGGCCTTGGCATCAACATTCTGACTACACCGCGCGGCGTGATGACCGGTAGCTCGGCGCGCAAGGAGCGCGTCGGCGGCGAGGTGCTTTGCCAGCTGTGGTAACGAGGTAAAACTATGTCGCGAGTTGGAAAAAAACCGATCCCGCTGCCCAAGGGCGTCAAGATCACGCTTGGCCCTCAAATGCTGGTCGAAGGTCCCAAAGGCAAACTCAGCGTTCCGGTTCCGGCGGGTATACAGATTAAGCAGGCCGACGGCCACGTGGAGGTGCTGCGCGAATCCGATCAGCAAGCCGCGCTGCACGGCCTGACCCGGGCTTTGGCCGCCGCTGCGGTTCAGGGCGTCTCCACCGGCTTCACGCGCGAGCTGGACATCACCGGCGTCGGCTACCGTGCCGACGTTAAGGGCAAGATCGCAACGTTTACCCTAGGGTATTCGCACCCGATCGAGGTGCTGCTGCCGGACGGCGTCGACCTGAAGATCGACAAGCAGACTCATTTGGTCCTCAGCGGCTATGACAAGCAATTGGTGGGGCAGGTTGCGGCGAACATCCGCGCTCTGCGCCCGCCTGACCCATACAAGAACAAAGGCGTCCGGTACACCGGGGAAGTGCTGCGCAAGAAGGTCGGCAAGACCGGCGCCGGCGGAGCGGGAGCCAAGTAATATGCCGAAATCTTCCAAGAACGACGTTCGCATTCGCGTGCACGAACGCCTCCGCCAGAAAGTGCGGGGTAGCGATGAACGTCCGCGCCTGGCTGTTTTCCGCAGTCTGAAGCATATCTACGCGCAAGTAATTGACGACCGGGCAGGCCATACTCTGGCCGCCGCGTCCTCGGGCGAAAAGAGCTCGAAGGTTGCAAGCGGCGGCAACATAGCGGGCGCGAAGCAGATCGGTAAACTGATCGCCCAACGCGCCAAGGCCAAAGGCGTCACCAAGGTGGTCTTCGACCGCGGCGGCTATCTTTATCACGGACGCGTCAAAGCCCTGGCAGACGCGGCCCGCGAAGCGGGACTGGAGTTTTAACGAATGGCGGCTACTCTTTTAGCAAAACGCATCGACGCGGGCCCCTTGAACCTCAAGGAGCAAGTCGTGTCGATCAACCGCGTCACCAAAGTGGTGAAGGGCGGCAAAAATCTAAGCTTCTCGGCCCTCGTCGTGGTGGGAGACCCCGGTGCGAAGATCGTCGGCTTCGGCACCGGCAAGGCCAAGGAAGTTCCGGCGGCCATCAAGAAGGGCATTGAGTCGGCGAAAAAGAATCTGCGTAAGATCAACGTGCTCGAAACCACTATCCTGCATCCGGTGCTCGGACGCTTCGGTAGCGGTCTGGTGTTGTTGAAACCAGCGCCCGAAGGAACCGGCGTAATCGCCGGCGGCCCGGTTCGAGCCGTTATCCAGGCGGTCGGTATCCCCAACGTACTCACCAAGTCCATCGGGTCGCATAATCCTCACAACGTCGTCAAGGCCACCATCAACGCCCTGGAACAGTTGCGCGACAAGGCGCAGGTCGCCGAAATGCGCGGCCTGAGCCAGGAGAAAGTCGTCTAACCATGGCTTCCCCCACCATCAAGATCAAACTCATCGGCAGCCCTATTTGCTGCCCGGAAAAACAAAAGTCCATTGTGCGTTCGCTGGGCTTGAAGAAAATGAACCGCGTGGTGGAGCGGCCCGACAGCCCGGTCTTCCGTGGTATGGTGGCGAAGGTTCCGCATCTGCTCGCCATCGTGAAGGACTAATCATCATGAATCTCAGCAATCTTCACCCGCCGGCCGGCCAAAAACAGAAAAAGCAGCGCATCGGACAGGGCATGGGCACCGGACGCGGCAAGTATTCGGGCCGCGGCGCTAAGGGCGCCCGCTCCATTTCCGGCTACAGCATGATGCGCGGTTTCGAGGGCGGCCAGATGCCCTTACACCGCCGCCTCCCCAAGCGCGGGTTCACTAACATATTCCGCAAAGAGTATGCCATCGTGAATGTAGGACGGCTGGAGCAGCTCGAAGGCGATTCCTTTTCGCCCGGCCGCCTGCTCGAAATGGGTGTTATCAAGAAACTGGGCGCCGGTTTGAAAGTGCTCGGCTCCGGGGACCTTACCCGCAAAATCGCCGTGGAAGCTCATGTGTTCTCGAAATCGGCTCTGGAGAAGATCCAGAAGGCCGGAGGAACTGGACAAGTCATCGAAAGCGCGTCCTAACCGGGCGCCATCGAGGTTGCAAAGATGAAATTCTTTGAGTCCGTCGCCAATATGTTCCGGATTCCGGACCTGCGGAAGCGCATTCTCTTCACGCTGGGCCTGCTGGCCGTTTACCGGCTGGGCGGGCACATCCCGACTCCCGGCATCGACGGCAACCGCCTGCAGGAATTCTTCCAGCAGAACCAGGGCTCGCTCTTCGGCTTCATCGATCTGTTCAGCGGCGGCATGTTCCGCCGGCTCACCATCTTCGCTCTGGGCATCATGCCCTACATCACTGCCTCCATTATTTTGCAGTTGTTGACGGTCGTCGTTCCGACGCTCGAAAAACTGCAGAAGGAAGGCGAACTCGGACGCCGCAAGATCACTCAGTGGACTCGCTACCTCACCATCATTCTGGCCGTGATTCAATCCTTCGGCATCGGAATCGCGCTGCAGAAATCGGGCGGCGGCTTCGTGCTGAACCCGGGCATCGGATTCATGCTGATGACCATCATTACGCTGACCTCCGGCACTGCGTTCATCATGTGGCTGGGCGAGCAGATCACCGAGCGCGGCATCGGCAACGGCATGTCCTTGCTGATCTTTGCCGGCATTGTCGTCGGCCTTCCACGCGCCATTGAGAACATCTACGACCACGTATTCAAGGTCCGCGACTGGACCCCCATCCACCTGATCATCATTCTGGCCGTCATGCTCGCTGTCGTCGCCTTCATCGTGCTGGTGGAGCGCGGCGAACGGCGCATTCCGGTGCAATACGCCAAGCGCATCCAGGGACGCCGCATGATGGGCGGCCAATCCACGCATCTGCCGCTCAAGGTCAACGCCGGCGGCGTGATTCCGGTGATTTTCGCCTCTTCACTGCTCGCGTTCCCGCAAACGCTCACTAGCTGGGCGGTGGTCAAGAATAGCCCCTTCCTGAGCAGCATGCTCGACTCCATCGGCGGCAACCAGCCGCTCTATTACCTGCTGTTCTGCGTGCTCATTATCTTCTTCTGCTTCTTCTACGTGTCCATCATCTTCAACCCCAACGAAGCAGCGGATAACATGCGGAAATACGGCGGGTTTATTCCCGGCATCCGGCCCGGCAAGAATACAGCCGACTACATGAACAAGATCCTGACCAAGATCACCGTGGTGGGCGGCCTATATCTTTCGGTGCTTTCGCTGATCCCGCAGATTATGATCGCGGGCATCAAGCTGCAGCGGCTGCCGCTGGTCGGAAACTGGATCGACACCTATTTCCCGCGCTGGCTCCTGGACGGCTTGAACGTCAATTTCTTCTTCGGCGGCACCTCGCTGCTGATCGTAGTGGGTGTGGCCATGGACACTGTCAACCAGATCGAAGCGCAGTTGATCATGCGCCACTACGAGGGCTTTACGCCCCGCTCCGGCCGCATCCGGGGCCGCCGCTCTAGCGTCTCCTAAACTCATGATTTTGCGCTATCATGGAAATATCAATCCGTTCTCGCGAGAGGGCAGTTGTGTGCCCGGCCGCGGGATGGACCGCCGCCGGAGATGATTATCCGTAAGAATCGTAATGAGTTAGAGCAAATGCGCCGCAGCGGTATGCTGGTTTGGCAGATCCTCCAGGATCTCGCCAAGATGGTCGACGAGGGCGTGACTACGCAGGATCTTGAAGTTGCGGCGGAAAAAATGATGAAGGACGCCGGTGCCAAGCCCGCTTTCAAGGGCTATTACACAGCGGCGGCCGGCAGCAAGTATCCGTACGTGCTTTGCACGTCGGTGAACGATCAGATCGTCCACGGAATGCCGTCGGCGAAAATGAAATTGAAGAAGGGCGACATCGTTTCTATCGATACGGGCGTGCAGTTGAACGGATATTTTGGCGACTCGGCCATCACGGTCCCCGTGGGCGAAATCAATGAGTCGGCCAAGCGGCTGCTGAAAGTGACGCAGGAATCGCTGGAACTGGCCATCGACAAGGCCCGCGCGGGGAACCGTCTGTTTGATATTTGCGGGACCGTGGAAAAGCACGTGGTCGAGAATGGCTTTTCAGTGGTGCGTGAGATGGTCGGCCATGGCATCGGAACGAAGTTGCACGAGGAGCCGCAGATCCCGAATTACGTGGATCGCCGGCATGAGAATCCGAGGCTGAAAGAGGGAATGGTGCTCGCGATCGAGCCGATGGTGAACGCCGGTGCGCCGGATATGCGCGTTTTGTCCGACAAGTGGACCGCCGTCACCAAGGACCATTCGCTATCCGCCCATTTTGAGCATTGCGTGGCCGTCACCGAAAATGGCCCGTGGGTTTTAACGCGGCCGTGACCTCGGTGGAGGCCGTTGTAGTGGAGTTGCTGCCGAACGCCGTAGTGCGCGTGAAGCTGGCCAATGAGGCTGTGGTTTTGGCCCATGCCGCCGGCGCGGCGAAGACGAATTTTATGAGGGTCCGGCCTGGAGATCAGGTGCAGGTGGAGTTATCACCCCATGATCCCGGCCGAGGCCGGATAGTCCGGCTCTTGGAGAAACGATGAAAGTTCGAGCGTCCGTCAAGAAGATGTGTGATAAATGCAAGATCATCCACCGCTCCGGTGTGGTGCGGGTGATCTGCACCAATCCCAAGCACAAACAGCGGCAAGGATAAAGGACTCATAATGGCGCGCATTGCAGGTGTTGACTTACCAGCCAAGAAACGGGCCGAGATCGGCCTTACGTACATCTATGGCATCGGGCGGACCCGTTCGCTCTCGCTGCTCCATCGTGCGGGCGTGGACCCCGAAAAAAAGGTGGCCGACCTCACCGAGGACGAAGTGAACCGCGTCCGAACCCTGATCGAGAACGAAGGCTCGGTCGAAGGCGATCTGCGCAAAGAGCTCTCGATGAACATCAAACGCCTCATCGAAATGGGCTCCTACCGCGGTCTTCGCCACCGCCGCGGCCTGCCCGTGCGCGGCCAGCGTACTCACACCAACGCCCGCACTCGCAAGGGACCGCGCCGCGCCACCGTCGCCGGCAAGAAGAAGGCGACCGGGAAGACATAAGGACTACAGAATGGCAAAAGCGCCGGCAAAGACCGCAAAGAAGAAATCGTTCAAGAAGAAGGAAAAGAAAGTTGTCACCAACGGCCTGGTGCACATCCAGGCCTCGTTCAACAACACCATCGTCACGTTCACCGACCTGGTGGGCAACGTTCTGGCGTGGTCCAGTTCGGGTTCGCTGGGCTTTCGGGGCTCCCGCAAGGGAACGCCGTTTGCCGCTCAACAGGCATCGCTGACGGCGGCCAATAAGGCTAAAGAATACGGACTGCGGTCGGTCGAAGTCCGGGTGAGCGGGCCGGGCGCCGGCCGGGAATCCGCGGTGCGCGCTCTGTCCACGGTAGGAATTGAGGTCAAGGCGATCAAGGATCGGACACCTATCCCGCACAACGGGTGCCGTCCGCCTAAGAAGCGCCGCGTTTGATCTCGGTAAGCGAGCCGCGACCGTGAGGGAGCGGATGTAGTAAAGCAGGACGAAGGCCTTTGGCCGTAAACTGCACCTTTTGATTTGGAAAGGTAGATAGAACGAATGGCCAGATACAACGGCCCGGTTTGCCGGCTCTGCCGGCGCGAGGGCATGAAACTATTTCTGAAAGGCGAGCGCTGCCACACCGAGAAGTGCGCCATTGAAAAGCGCAACTTCGCGCCTGGCCAGCACGGCAAGGATCGCAAACCCAAGCTGGTAGGATACGGCCTGCAGTTGCGCGAAAAGCAGAAAGCGCGCCGCTACTACGGCCTGCTGGAAGGGCAATTCCGCAATCTCTTCGAGCGCGCCTTCCGCACCAAGGGCGTCACGGGCGAGCATATGCTCAGCGCTCTCGAGCGGCGTCTCGACAACGTGGTCTATCGGATGGGCCTAGGCACCAGCCGCAATCAGGCCCGCCAGTTGGTGCGTCACGGTCACCTGCTGGTGAACGGCCACAAGGTTAACATCCCTTCCTTTGAAGTCCGGCCCAACGACGTCATCGAAGTCCGGGAGAAAAGCAAGAACAATCCCACAATCCTGTCGGCTCGCGACGCCACCGCCCATGCACCCTCGCCCAACTGGCTGGAAGTCGACCGTGAAAATCTCAAGGGCCGCGTGCTGGCGCATCCCAAGCGCGAAGAACTCGTACAGATCCAGCTCAACGAGCAGTTGATCGTCGAGTTGTATTCGAAATAAGAGAACGCTTCCCGGCCCGCGGCCAGCGCCGCCGCGGCATAGGAAGCAAAAGGAATCGAGGAAACTGAATTATGTTTAAAGGTTTTCAGAAGCCGAAACGGTTAGTTGCCAACACCGAAACGCTTACCGAGCGTTACGGCATGTTCACTGCCCAGCCCTTCGAGCGTGGATTCGGATCCACCATCGGTACCGGCCTGCGCCGCGTTTTGCTCAGTTCCATCGAGGGCGCCGCCATCACCTCCGTCCGCATCGAAGGCGTCGCGCACGAATTCAGCCCCATCCCCGGCGTGGTGGAAGACGCTACCGACATCATTCTCAATTTGAAGCAGGTGCCGTTCAAAATGAGCGGTGAAGGCACCCACATCGCTCGGCTGCGCGTCGACAAGCCCGGCCAGGTCTTCAGCGGCCAGATCGAAACGGACGCCGAAGTCGAAGTTCTGGACCGCAATCTGCCCATCGCCACGGTCGGCGAGGGCGGCAAGCTCAACATCGAAATGCGCTTGAAGTCGGGACGCGGCTACGTGGCGGCCGATCGCAATTACGACGAAGACCTGCCGCTCGGCTACATCCCGATCGATTCGGTCCATTCGCCCGTCCGCAAGGTTAACTTCACGGTTGAGGCTGCGCGCCTGGGCCAGATGACCGACTACGACAAGCTCACGCTCGAAGTCTGGACCAACGGCGCCATCTCCCCGCAGGACGCCATCGGGCAGGCCGCCAAGCTGCTCAAGGATCACATGGCGATCTTCATCAACTTTGAAGAACTGCCGGAAACCACCGAAGAGCCCGCCGAGCGCGCTGCCGGCCAGATGAACGAAGTCCTGAACCGCTCGGTCGAAGAGCTGGAGCTGAGCGTCCGTTCCTACAACTGTCTGAAGAACGCGAACATTCAGACCATCGGCGATCTGGTGCAGAAGACCGAGGCCGAAATGCTGCGCACCAAGAACTTCGGTCGCAAGTCGCTGAACGAGATCAAAGAAATCCTCTCCAACCTCGGCCTGAGCTTCGGCATGAAGTTCGATGCGCAGGGACGCTTGGTCGCTCCCCCGCCGTCGCTGGCCCACTTCGGTGGAGGCCCGGAAGGCGAAGAGATTCCAGAATTAGACGAGGCCGCCGAATAGCCATGCGCCACAAAGTAGCCGGATTCAAACTCAAACGCAATGTCGCCGCGCGGGACTCGCTGCTGCGCGGCCTGGTGACCAGCGTCATCGACAACGACTTCGTCATCACCACCGTTCCCAAGGCCAAAGCTGCGCGGCCGCTGGTCGATAAGATGATCACCCTGGCGAAGCAGGATACTTTGCACTCCCGCCGCCAGGCCGCCGCCTTCCTGCGGACGCCCGCTTCGGTGAAGAAGCTGTTCGATAAGCTCGGAACGAAGTTCGGACAGCGCAACGGCGGCTATACCCGCATCGTCCGCATCCCGGCGTCCACGAAATGGACGTACCGGCCCGGCGACGGCGCCGAAATGGCCAAGCTCGAACTCGTGGGCACTGAACTCGTCAAGCGCGCGGCCGACCGTGCCAAGCGCCGAGAAGAACGCCTCAAGGCGATGCAGGAAGGCCGCCACGAAGAAGGCGAAGAGGGGACCGAGCAAGAATCATAATCGCCGGGACCAGGCTCACCGCCAGTCCGGCCACCGCGTCCGCCGCGTAGTGGTAGCGGCCATACACCGTCGCTACCGCCACGCTGACTGCATACACCAGCATTCCGATTCCGTACCGCCTGCGCTCCGGCAGATAAGCCATCAGCGCCCAAGCCGCCGAGAACGCCGACGATACGTGTGCGCTCGGAAAAACGCTGGAGTGAATGCCGTAGCTTCCCAGCAGCCATAGATTCAACTGCCGCAGCGGCGTCATGACGTTCGGCATGTCGCTCGCTCCGAACACAACCCGCGGCGGATCCGACGGGAAGAACGGAAACAGCGCGTACGCCAGTAGCGTTCCCAGCAGATACAGAAATACAACGCCGTTCACCCGCTTGCGCCGATGCTGGAAGTACAGTACAGCAACTACGAAGGGCGGCACCGCATACACCAGCGCGTAGCACAGCTCCAGATACGCCGGCAGCAGCGCTCCCAGTGATTCAATCGCGCGCTGCAGTCCACACTGATAGAGAATCGTCCGGTCCCAATTGAGCCAGGTCAGCTCCAGGTGGAAGTTGCGCGGCAGGGATGAGAACCAGTCCATCTCGCGGTACGCTACCAGCACCAGCCCGACCGCTACCCAATCCCGCGCCATGTCGAAACCGACGTGGCGCCCGCGCGCGAGAGCGGCGAACAAGGCAGGCACAAGCACCGCTACGGCTAGCGACGCAAGCTTCAAGGGCACCGGGATAATCGCCGAGATCAGGGCAACGTAGGCGAAATAAACCGTGAGAAGCCACTCCGCGGAACGGAGCTTCACGCGCGGCCCATTTTGATCAGTTGTTCGGCATGCTTCAATGCTTCCGCGGTCACCTTCTGGCCGGAAAGCATCCGCCCGATCTCGCGTGTCCTGGCCTCGCCCGTCAGCTCCTGGATCTCGGCCACAGTCCGGCCCTTGGCCTCGCGCTTTTCGACGAAATAGTGATGATCCGCGAACCCGGCCACCTGGGCGAGATGCGTGACGCACAGCACCTGGTTATGCGCCGCCAGCTTCTTCAGCCTCCGGCCCACAGCCTCCGCCACACTGCCGCCGATTCCGCTGTCGATCTCATCGAACACCAACGTGCGCGGCACGCCGGTGGCCCGTGCAGGCTGGCCGGCCGAAGTCTTCAGCGCCAGGGCGATGCGAGAAAGCTCCCCGCCCGACGCCACCTTGTCCAGGCTCCGCGGTTCCTCGCCGATATTGGCCGAGATCAGAAACTCCACGCGATCCGCGCCCTGTTCGGACCAGTTGGCCGGCTGCACTTCGATCCGCAGCACCGCATTTTCGAGCGCGAGAGAATCCAGCTCTGTCTCCACTTTCTTCGCCAGCTTCTCCGCTGCGGCCCTGCGCGCCTTGGTGAGCGTTGCCGCCGCTTCGCGATACTCCTCGCTGGTCCGCGCGAGTTCCTCTTCCAGCTTGGCCTTCCGCTCTCCCGAGCTTTCGAGCGCATCCATTTTCGCGCTGACGTCGGCCAGAAACGCCAACACTTCATCCACCGTCGCGCCATACTTGCGCTTCAGCCGCTCGATCAGCGCCAGCCGCGATTCCACATCCTCCAGCCGGTTCGGATCGGCCTCCAGCTTGTCCAGGTAGTCTCGGATCGCGTCCGATGCTTCACCCACGCCGATCGCCGCCGCCTTCAGCGTGTCGAGCACTGGATGCAGCGACCCATCGATGCGTGCCAGGTCCTCGAGCTTCTTCTGCGCCGCGCGCAACTGCGACGAAGCGCTCTCCGGTGCATCATAGAGGGCCGCATAGGCCGCCCCGGCGTTCTCTTGCAGCTTCGCTACGTTCCGCAGCACCAGCCGCTCGTTTTCAAGTGCTGCATCTTCACCCGGCTTCAGCGCCGCCGCCTCAATCTCCTTGCGCTGGAAACTCCACAAATCCGCCAGCCGCAGTTTCTCCTGCTCTCCGCGATTCAGTTCCTCCAACTCGCTTTGCACTTGCTTCCAGCGGCGGAACAACCCCGACACCCGTTCCCGCTGGTTCTCCACGCCCGCGAATTCATCCAGAAGATTCAGCTGCGCGTCGGAAGAAAAAAGCTGCTGCTGCTCATGCTGGCCGTGGATGTCTCCCAGGTATGGCGCCAGTTCCCGCAGCAATGTAAGTGTTACAGGACGGTTTCCGAGATACGCCCGCGACTTCCCCCCTGCCAGCACTTCGCGTTCGATTAATAAGTCGTCATCTTCGGGTTCGGCCCCCGCTTCTTCCAATAAGGCGCGAAACCTGCGGTCCCTGGGGGCCTCGAAAATGGCTGTGATCCGGGCCCTTTCTGTATCTGAGCGCACCATTTCAGCCGAGGCGCGGCCCCCCAGGACCAAGCCCAGCGCGTCAACGACGATGGACTTACCGCTCCCCGTCTCGCCCGTTAGCAGATTCAGCCCGGCGTGGAACTCCACCCGGACCCGTTCCACTACCGCGTAGTTCTCCACTACCAATTCGAGCAACACTCGATGAAATTATACGAGGTTTCGATCCGTCTAAATCCCCGGAGGGAACTGTCCATTTACATCGGTTTCAGTCATACTGTAAAACAGAATCATATGGCTCTGTTTTATAGCCAGGGCACGCGCATGGCCTCGCGATATGATAGGGATAGCGCGGCCCAGCGGAGCCGAAAGGAGTCTGGTTGACACTACCGCACCTCGGCGGGCTGTTCCTCCAACTGAATTTCTGGGATCTGATTCTCAGTTCCGGGCCGTTGCCGAAGGCCGTCATGGCGATTCTGCTGGTCTTCTCACTGCTCTCGTGGGCGGTGATCCTGTCGAAGTGGGCGTTGTTCCGCAACGCGCGCGCCGCCAATCGCGCTTTCCTGCGCGCCTTCCGCAAGTCTCCCACTCTGGACGCCATCGCCACCGTGAGCGAGCAATTCCGCCGCGCACCGCTGGTAGTGGTGTTCGACTTCGGCTACAGCGAAGTTACCCGCCAGATGAAATCGCGCGGCAGCGTCACCAACCCGCTGGCGCTCGAACGCACGCTGCAGTTAGGCATGAGCGAGGAGCTCACGCGCCTGGAACGCAACATGAGTGTTCTGGCCACCACTGCCACCGTCACGCCGTTCATCGGGCTATTCGGGACCGTCTGGGGCATCATCGACGCCTTCCAGCAGCTCTCCACCGCGGGCGCCGCGAGCCTGCGCGCCGTCGCGCCGGGTATCTCCGAGGCGTTGATCACCACCGCCATGGGTCTCTTCGCCGCAATTCCCGCCGCCATCGCCTACAATGTGTTCGGGACGGCTGTGCGGGAGTTTGCCGCGCGCATGGAGGACTTCCAGCTTGAATTCCTGAATCTGACCGAGCGAAGCCTGGAGCGATAGCATGGCATTCTCCACCACACCTTCATCCAACGGACTGCGACGCGGACGCCGTGGAACGAGCGCGCTCGCCGAGATCAACATCGTGCCGCTGGTCGACGTGGTCCTGGTGCTGCTCATCATCTTCATGCTGACCGCGCACGTCATGGAGTTCGGCCTCCAGGTGGAGGTGCCCAAAGTGAAACCGGTGAAGGAGAACGTGCAGGATCTTCCGGTGATCACCATCACACGCCTGGGCGAATCGTACCTGAACGAACGCCCCGTCAACATCAACTTGCTGGCTGACGAGATCCACAAGCGCTACCGAAATGCTTCTTCGGTGTATGTCCGAGCCGACAAGGGCGCTTCCTGGGAGTCCGTCGCCCAGATCATCGCCACCCTCGGCGACGCCAAGCTCGGCGTCAACGTGGTCACGCAGCCGGAAGATTCGGCCAACAGGCGCCGCTGATATGACGCCATGACCCCGCACATCACACACACCGACGTCCTGGACGAACGGGAGTCTCTGCGCGGCCCTTTTCTCAAGTCCGTGCTGTTACACGTCTCGCTCGCCGGCTTGTTCGTTGTGTCGAGCCTGACTTTCCAACGCTCCCATGAAAACTGGGGGTCGGCTAATACCAGCTCCGGCGACGCTGTAACCGTCAACGCCGTGAAGAACATTCCGCTGCCGTCTCGCAGTGGCCCAATTAATCCGGTGGCCAACGACACGGAATTCCAGGTGCCGCAGCCGCCCAAGGCGCAGCCGCGGAGACAAGTGAAGGAGGAGCCAGAGAAGGCGATTCCCCTGAAGAGCCGTTTGGCCAAGCGGCAGCCCCGGCCGGAGGCGCCGGAACGCTACCACCCGCAGCCGCTCAAAGAGAATCAACTCTTCCACAGCGAAGGCCAGGCCGCGGTCTCTCCGATGTTTCAAAAACCCGGCACGGGAGCAGTTGGCGTGGGTCCCAATTCGGTCTTCGGCACTCGATTCGGTGGTTACGCAACGCTCGTGATCCAGCGCGTGACGGAGAAATGGCAAACCGGAGGATTAGCCGGACCATCTGCGCCGCTCGTGGTCATCACCTTTGACATCCTGCGCGACGGATCGATCCGGAATGCTCAGATTGCACAGCGCAGTGGCAATTCCACTCTGGATTTCTCCGCCCTCCGCGCTGTTATGGACGCAGCCCCATTTCCACCGCTTCCGGCCACGTACGATCGCAACCAGGCGACCGTGGAACTCCGATTCCAACTACAACGATGAAACGAACCATTCTTCTCGTCAGTATCGGTGCCGCTACCGCGGCGTTCATTTACGCTCAGATCCGGGGCGATATTAACAAGCCGTCAGAGAAGCCGGTCATCGCCCTTCCCGACTTCCGCGGCGCCGGCGACGCGCAGAACTTTATCAACGTCTTCAACGACACGCTGTACCGGGAACTGGACGGCTCCGGCCAGGTCAAGATCGCTCCTAAGACCTCCTACCCGCTCCAGGTCCCTCAGCGGCCTACCGACTTCCGCCCGCCGCTCAACGGGCAGAGCCAGGGGCCGTGGCTTTCCGACTGGTCCGGTCCTCCCGTCAACGCCCAATATCTCGCCTTCGGTTATGCGGCGGTAGACAACGGCCAGTTCGTCGCGCTCGGCTGGCTGGACGATGTCCGGCAGGCCAACGCCAGTTCCGCGCAGCTCATAGGTAAGACGTATATCGGCACGCTCGATGCGGACGGCGCCCGCAAGGCCGCCGAGAATTTTGCCTGCGACATCGCCAAACAGTTCGGAGGAACCTGCCTGGTCGGCACCAAGATCTACTTCGTATCCGACCGCACCGGCCACAAAGAGATCTGGTCCATGAACTACGACGGTTCCGACCAGAAACAGTTCACACACTACGGTTCCATCACCACGTTCCCGACCGTCTCGCCCGACGGCACGAAGATCGCCTTCACCACTTACCCGCTGTTAGCGTCTTCGAAAGCGCTCCCGCAATTCGGGAAGCAGACCGAAAATCTGGGCCAGCCGCAAATTTACATACACTCGCTGGAAACCGGCCGTAAGTTGGTCTACTATAACCAACACGCATCCATGAACGCCGCCTCCGACTTCATGCCGGACAGCCGCCACTTACTCATTTACTCCACCGCCGGCGGCGGCTACTCCCAGATCTACGAGACCGACCTGGATGGCGGAGATCTGAAGCGGCTTTCGCATTCTGGTGCGTTGGACGTCGAGCCGAAGATCAATCCGAAGACCGGCAACGAAGTTATCTTCGTCTCCGGGCGCGGAGGCACGCCGCAAATATATAGAATGAATATTGACGGAACGGATGTGGCTCGTTTGACCGACGGGGAGGGAGACGCCGGCAATCCGGCATGGAATCCGGATGGCCAGCATGTCGCGTTTGTGTGGACGCGTGGATTCGAACCGGGTAACTACAATATCTTTATCATGGACGTCGCCAGCCGCAATTACGTGCAACTGACACATGGCGCCGGACGAAACGAGAACCCGAGCTGGGCGCCCGACGGCGTCCATCTGGTATTTGCATCGAAGCGCGGAAGGACCACGCAGCTCTACACGATGCTGGCCGATGGCACCCATGTGCGGCAGCTCACGACGCAGGGTAACAACGAGAAGCCTGTTTGGTCGAAAGCAACGCAATAGAACCAGAGTTGAGGAGAGGAGAAAGTCCGGATGAGTGAGAGTTCGAGATTGCACGCTACCAAGGGCAGCGCGCTGGCGCTGACGTTGATGCTGGTTGTCTTTGCGGCCGGTTGCGCCAAGAAGGCCCCGGCGCCGCCACCCCCACCCCCACCGCCGCCGCCCACTACAGCGCCGCCACGCGCCGAAGCCCCGGTCATCAATAGTTTTACGGCCGAGCCCGCCACGATCGAACGCGGGCAGTCCGCCACCTTGCGGTGGTCCATCAGCAACGCCACCGATATGTCCATCGATCAAGGCATTGGCGCGGTGCAGAGCCAGGGCGAGCGCCAGGTGTTCCCCACGGCCAGCACGACGTACACATTGAGCGTCCGCGGACCCGGCGGGGCTGATTCCCGCTCCGTCACGGTCTCGGTGACTACGCCGCCGCCTCCTCCACCCGCGCCCACGCCGACCGCGCCGCACCTCTCCAGCGCCGACATGTTGCAGCAGCAGGCGCAGGACGCTTACTTCGATTTCGATAAGAGCGACATCCGGGCCGACGCCAATGAGGCGCTCATGAAGGACGCCACGCTCTTGAAACAGATCTTCGCGCAGGATCCCAACTTCAGCGTCGTCGTGGAAGGACATTGCGACGAACGCGGATCGGCCGAATACAACCTCGCTCTCGGCGACCGCCGCGCCACTGCCGCCAAGGATTTCCTGGTGCAGTTGGGCGTCCCGGCCGACCGCTTGAAGACCATCAGCTACGGCAAGGAAAGACCGCAATGCACCGAAGCGACCGAGGAGTGCTGGCAAAAGAACCGGCGCGCCCATCTGTCGCCCGGCCAGTAAGGCGGAGAGTCGGAGTGAATCACAACAGCGGGCGCTGGTCACAGGGCCGGCGCTCGCGATGCCTATAGGAGTGGTTATGAATGTGTCTCGCACGGTGATTGTGTTTCTCGCCCTTGCGCCATCCGTCTTCGGCGCGAGCAAAGAGATTCAGGAACTGCAGCGCGACGTCGCCATGCTGCAGGATCAGGTACGGAATCTACAGAGCGCGCTCGACACCAAGGTGGCCGCCATGCAGGCGCTGGTCCAGCAGACGCTGGATAGCGTGAACAAGACCAACACGGCCATGGCGATCATGGACAACAAGTTCAGCGATGCCATGAAGCAGCAGCAGCAGAGCCTGAACGGCCCGGTGGCCAACGTTGGCCAGAAACTGGATCAGATGTCGGAGGACTTCCGCGCCGTCCGCGAGTCCGTGCTGGACATGAACACCCGCATGGGCAAGCTGGACGCCAAGATGGCGGATCTCCAAAACATGATCAATACGCTGCGTACGCCGCCTCCGCCGCCGCCGGGCGCTACGCCGGGAACCGCCCCGGACGGTAGCACCCAATCCCAGGGCACCGCGACGGCTCCGGCCGGTCCTCCCCCGGGGGTGACGGCAGAGACTACCTACAGCAACGCTTACCGCGATTACATCGGCGGCAAGTACGACCTGGCACAGCAGGAGTTCGTCGACTATCTAAAGTATTTTCCGAACACGCAGTTTGACGCGAACGCGCAGTATTACCTGGGCCAGATCTACTATCAAAAGAAGGACTATCTCAACGCTGTACAGGCCTTCGACGCCGTGCTGGAACAGTACGCCGACAACAACCGAACCCCCGATTCGCACTACTTCAAGGCCATGAGCCTGATGTCGCTGGGCAAGAACGATTCGGCGGCGCAGGAATTCCGCGACGTGTATAGCCGTTATCTGGAATCTGAACCCGACCTGGCGGCCAAAGCCAAGGCGCGCTTGAAAGAGATGGGCCTCACGGTTGGCACCGTCGCCAGGAAACGCCGCGCCCGTTGAGCACTCCCGAGACAGACAAATCCGTCGCGGCGCCGCCGGACTTGGCGCCGTTACTCGAATCCGCATTAATCCGCACGGAACTTTCCGAAGACGACGTAATTCGCGGCTGCGAGGAAGCCAGGCAGCTGGGTCTTGCCGCGGTGATCCTTCGTCCGTCCGATGTGGAGTCGGTGGCCCGCCAACTGCAAGGTTCGCCGGTTGTGCTAGGAGCGCTGGTTGACTCGCCGCATGGCTATTCCACGACCCCGGCGAAAGTTTACGCTACTCAAGACCTCTTGCGCCGCGGCGTCCGCCAGATCGATACCGTCATGAACACCAGCAAGCTCATTTCCCGCCAGTTCCAGTTTCTCGAGATGGAACTTCTGCAGATGGCCGATGCCTGCCACCAGTCCGGAGCCGTGCTGGCGGTGAACCTGGAAGGCGAGTACCTGAACGAAGAGCTGGACCTTTTGGCGTGCCGCATCGCCCGGCGTGCCGGAGCGGATTACATCGGCGCCAGCCGCCTGGAAGACGTTCCGATCCTTGTTGGCAATTCGCGCGACCGGTTAAAAATTAAGTGTCACAGTCCGGCCGCGACTCTCGAGCAAGTGGTCGCGCTGCGCGACGCCGGCTGCACGCGCATTTGGGTCTCGTCGCCGGCCTCCATCCTCTCGGCGTGGAAAGCCCAACAGGCGCCTGCCAGCCAATCACCAGCCGCCAGTCACTAGCCACCAACCACCTGTGTTATTCTGTTCTCCTCCGCAGCGCTCATGCCGCATCCAACCTCGCTTCCCCGGATCTGCATCGCAATGGGTTTCCCGGACGCGCAGAAGCTCTTGGAGCACGCGCGCCGTGAAGTGAACGCGGGCGAGTCGTTCTTCGAATTTCGCCTGGACTATTTACCGGCGCCGGAGCAGGGCATTGCGATCATACGGAAGTTTCTCACCGCCCATCCGGACTGCAGCATCCTGGCCACCTGCCGCCGCCACCAGAATCAGGGCAAGTTCAACGGCAGCGTGGAGGATCAAATTCGAATCCTGAACGCTGCCTTGGAAGCGGGCGCGCGAGCCGTGGACATCGAAATTGAAAGCGCCGAAAACGCGCTCCCCCGCCTGGACGCCTTGCGCGGCAAAGGGCGGCTGGTGCTTTCCTATCACAATTACGACGGCACGCCATCGCCCGAAACGGTTCTGCGGCGCATGCTGCGCATTCCCGCCGATGGTTACAAGCTCGTCACCACGGCGCGCAAACCGTCGGACAATTTCCGCATCCTGGCGCTCACCAAGTCGCATCCCCGCACGCCGTTGATCGTGTTAGCCATGGGCGAGACCGGCTTCCCCACGCGCGTTCTGGCCACGGCCTGGGGCGGGATGTTCACCTACGCCGCGCCCAACGCTTCGGAAGGAACCGCGACCGGGCAGGTCAGCGCGCGGATCCTGCGACATCTCTATCGCGTCGAGAAATTTTCTCGCGCTGCCAAAATCTACGGCGTCATCGCCGATCCCGTGCGCCACACCATCTCGCCCGCGGTGCACAATCGCGCCTTCCAGGCCCAGCGCATGGATGCTGTCTATTTGCCATTTCTGGTTCAACCGGCGCAGTTGAAGGATTTCTTCGTGCTCGCCGAAAAACTCCCGCTCGCGGGCTTCAGCGTCACGATTCCGCACAAGCAGAAGGTGCTCCGTTACCTCGATATTGTGGATCCCCTCGCGCGCCGCATTGGAGCCGTCAACACCGTCTGGAAGAAGGCCGGCAAATGGCGCGGCGCCAATACCGATGCCGACGCGGTCACGGTTCCTTTAGCGCGGCAGCTGCGGCTCGCCAAGTCTTCGGTCCTGGTCGTCGGAAACGGCGGAGCGGCTCGTAGCGCGGCTTATGCCTTAGTGGACAGCGGCGCCAAAGTGACCATCGTCGGGCGCAATCCCGACCGCGTGCGCTCGCTCGCCCGTGCCTGCGGCGCCGAGCCACTGCAACGCGAGCAGCTCAATGGCCGCCGTTTCGATGCCGTGGTGCATGCCACGCCGCTCGGCATGTTCCCGCACACCGAAAGCTGTTTTTTCCCTGACGCCATCCCCGGCGACCTGGTTTTCGACATGGTCTACAATCCCATGCAGACCACTCTCCTCCGTCGCGCTTCCTCGCAAGGACTGGCCGTGATTTCCGGCGTCCAGATGTTTCTGGAGCAGGCCGTGCGGCAATTTGAAATCTGGACCGGTGCGCAGGCGCCGCGCGCCGTGATGGAGAAGGCGGCGCTGGAAGCCCTTACGCCGAATTCTTAGCTGCTCGAAATAAGAGACACTGAAAGTGGTGAAGACGAAGTTAACCCGCCGGGAAGCCGCCGCTGCGCTCTCTGTCTCGGTTGCCGCGCTCGCTCAAACGCCGCAGCCGGCGAGCCCGCTGCCAGCGAGCGCCGACCAGGAACTCCAGCAAGCGCGGGTAACTCTGCGCAATAACTCGGACACGCTCGCCCGGGTCACCTTTCCTATGTCGACCGAACCTGCGTTCGTGTTCAAGCCCTAGGTGCCCGCCATGGCCTCCGTCCCGGACGACATTTTCTTCGCCAGCATCACCGAGATCAACCAGGCCCTTCAGAAGAAGGAATTCTCCGCCGTCGAGCTGGCGCGGGCGTTTACCGAACGTCTGGAAAGGCTTGGGCCCCAGTACAACGCGGTGGCGCTCTCGCTGCGCAAGGAAGCGCTCAAGGCCGCCAAGGACGTGGATGGCGATCTGAAGCGTGACCGGCTGCGAGGTCCGCTGCAGGGCGTGCCTTACGGCGCAAAAGACCTGTTGTCCTTTGCGAAGCATCCCACTACCTGGGGCGCCAAGCCGTATGCCAGTCAGGTCTTCGACTACACCGCCACGGCGCTAAAGAAAATCGACAAGTCCGGCGGCATCCTGACGGCGAAGCTCGCCATGGTGGAACTCGCCGGCGGGCCCAGCTATCGCTATGCCAGCGCTTCGCTCACCGGCCCGGGCTTGAATCCTTGGGACACCACGCGCTGGTCGGGCGGTTCTTCCAGCGGCTCTGCGATTGCGGTGGCGGCCGGCCTGGTGACTTATGCGCTCGGCTCGGAGACCTCGGGTTCAATCCTGACTCCCAGTTCCTTTTGCGGCGTGACCGGACTGCGTCCCACCTACGGCCTGGTGAGCCGCTACGGCGCGATGGCGCTGTCCTGGACGCTCGACAAGATCGGTCCGATCTGCCGCTCCGCCGAAGACTGCGGCCTAGTGCTGCACGAGATCGCGGGCGGCGACCACGACGACCCAATGTCCGCCGGCAAGAGCTTCTACTACGTCCCCGAATATGCGAATGCGCTCAATCAGACGCGCGTTGGCTTCGCTCCTGCCGACTTCAGCGAAGCCGTCGACCAGGCGGCGCGCCCCGACTTCGCCAAGGCGCTCGAAACCATCCGCTCCACCGGCGTACAGTTGTCCGAGACGAAATTGCCCGACTTCCCTTATGGCGCGGTCATTAGCACCATTATCTCCGTGGAAGGTTCTTCCATCTTCGAGCCGCTCGTTCAAAGCGGCCAAGTGGATCAATTGGCTGACGAGAAGCAGATCGCCGGATTGAAAGCGGGCCTTGAGATTCCTGCGAAGGATTACCTGAAGGCGATGCGTATCCGTCGGCTCATCCAGGATGGCTTTCATGACCTGTTCGAGAATGTGGACGTGCTGCTGGCGCCTTCGCGCCTGGCCCCGGCTCCCAAGATCAGCGAGCCGCTGGATCGCCGCTCCACGACCGCCGCTCCGGGTGGTGGCCTCACCGCGTTGATCCCGGCCGGCAATCTGGCTGGTCTGCCGGCTCTCTCGCTGCCCTGCGGATTCGCCGACGGAATGCCGATGGCGATTCAGCTTGTGGGTCCACCGTTCTCCGAGAATCGCCTACTGGCCCTGGGCAGGGCTTTTCAAGATCGCACCAACTGGCACAAGCGCCATCCACCTAGCCTCAGCTCCTGAGTCAGGCCCTGCCGAGCACGCCGAGCGCGCGTTTCGCGGCTTCCACGCCTCGGTACTGCGCTTCTTCGAAAATCGAGAATCCGCTTAGGTCGGAATTCGCGAAGAAAATGTTTCCCAAAGGTTTCAGCCAGCGCTCGCGCTCTTCCGAAAAAATGAAGCCGGGTGCGGGCCGTGCCATCGCATGCCCGATTCGCATGATGTCCATGTGCGCGACGCACTGTCGGATGTCCCCGTGTGCGCGCTCCAGGTCGTTCAGAACGGCTTCTTTCCAGTAGTTCCAATCTTTGGCCAGAAGCAGGCGGCGAGCATCCGCGGGCGTGTGGTCGGCGAGCGACCAATAGAAAGTCCAGACCGTCTTGTCGATGTGCGTCGCGAGGCTCATATGCGTCGCGTTCACGTAGCCGAGCGTCGGCGAATCAAAGACGACGTTATCCCACGCCGGCTCGGAGCCCTTCTGATCTGGAATGCGGTCGAGCGTCAGATTGGCCGTGAGCCACGGTGAGTATTGAAAGCCTTTGGCGGGCGACGCGCCCTCGATGATATAAGACGCGATGAAGGTCGGCGCGGCCCAAATGACGGCCTCGGCGAGATATTCCGCCTGTTCGGTAAAGACGCGCAATGTCCCGCCATCGCGCGCGACTCGATACACCGGCGAGCCGCTTCGAATGTAGCGGGCGAGCTTGGCGATCAGCCGCGCCGCGATCCAGCCGTTACCCTCGGGCCAGGTCAGCGGACCTTTCTCTTCCGGCTCGCGGGAGGCGAAGTACTGGATGCCCGCCCACGCCGATGTGTCCCGCGCCAGCGCGCCATAATCGTCGCGGCACGCGTAGTTGATGTACCAACGAAGGAGCGGCGAATCGAAGCGCTGCTCGGCGAGCCAGGCTGCCATTGACATCCGGTCGAGCGGCGAGGGCTTCAATCCGCGGTCGATGGGGATGGTGAATTCACCCGTCGCACGAAATTGGGCCACCATTGCCTGGAAGCGCTTGTATTGCTCGCGATCGCGCACCGTGGCGCCATCCTCCGGCTCGATGCCTTCCTGCCAATGGCCATTGATGAACAAGCGCTCCTGGGGGTCGAAACACAGCATGCGATCATCCCACTGGCCATCGCGCCAGATGCCCAGTTCCTCGAACAGTTCCCGGGCGAGCGATTCGCCTTTGGCTGGCACGGGAACATAGTGAGCCGCCCAGGGAAACTTCGAAATCGCGTTTTCGCCCCAGCGCGAATTGCCGCCCGCACGCTGCTCCATTTCAAGCAGCACGAAGTCGCGAAAGCCGCGCTTGTCCAGATGCCAGGCCGCGTTCAAGCCCGCCATGCCGCCGCCCACGATGACTATGGGCACGCGAAGTTGCTGCTTGGGCGCCGCGAACGTGGCGTGATCGCGCAGCCGGTGGCCCGTGGGAAACGAATCGTTGACGAAACTGCCGGTGACGACGCGATCGGTCTTGCGCCACAATCCGAGCAGCGCCGGCGCGCCCAAAACCTCGCGGCGTGTGAACGGCACTAGTGCGCTACGTCCTTCCACTCCTGTTCGTAGTATCGAACCAGGACCTGGTCGTTCAGCCGGTTCGGCTCGGCGGGCACGGGCTGCATGTCCACAGGAAACACGAACAGCTCCCCTACATTGCTGGTCGAAAGGAATCGAAGTCCGGCGGGCAAGTGACGCGGCGGCTCGTACGGCGCGAAGCTGCCGATGACGTAACCCCACTCGCCGAACGACGGCACGTAGACGTGATACGGATATGTTCGCAGGCCGGCCTGTTTCACCGTGTCCACGATGCACCAGTAGGATTGGCGCGCGAACAGTGGTGAGGTGCTTTGCACCACCATCAGGCCATTGGCCGAGAGATGTTTCGCGGCGAGCCGGTAGAACGCAGTGGTGAAGAGCTTGCCTAAGGCGTAGCTGGTGGGATCGGGGAAATCGGCGACGATAAATTCATATTGGCTGGTGTTCGTGTCCAGCCAGCGAAATGCATCGGCGTTGATCACGTGAACGCGCGGATTCGAAAACGAATGCTCGTTCAGCGCCGACAATACCGGATGCGTGGTGAACAGATGAGTCATTTCCGGATCGAGATCCACCAGCGTGACGCTTTCCACCGACGGATATTTCAGAATCTCGCGCACCGCCAGACCGTCGCCGCCGCCCATCACCAGCACGTGGCGTGCGCCCGGCACTGCAGCTAACCCGGGATGCACCAAAGCTTCGTGATAGCGGTATTCGTCGCGCGAGCTGAACTGCAGATGCGAGTTGAGAAACAGCCGCAGATCGTCCTTCCACTTGGTCAGCACGATGCGTTGATAGGGAGTGTTCCGGCTGAAAATCACTTCGTCGGCGTACAGGTTGTTGTCGGCGGCCGAAGAGATGCGATCTGCGAAGACCATTCCGCCGCCCAGCAGCACAATTGCTACGACGGATCCGGCACGCAACATTGGAGCGCTACCAATCTGCTCGCGAAACAGCCATGTCGACCACAGCGCCACCCCGGCATTGAAGATCCCGAACAAAAGAGCCGACCGCACCAGGCCCAGCTTCGGGACCAGCAGAATGGGAAACAGCAGCGACGCGCCGAGCGCGCCCAGATAATCGAACGTCAGCACCTGCGAGACCAGCTCGCGAAACTGGATGCGCTCTTTTAGGATGCGTAGCAGCAGCGGAATTTCCAGGCCGACCAGCGTCCCGACCAGGATGACGACAACGTACAGCACCAGTCGAAAGGCCTCCGTATAGGCGAACGCGAGGAACAACAGCGACGACGAAAAGCCGCCGACGACAGCGACCATCAGCTCGATGGAAACGAAGCGAGCCACCAGCCCGCGGCCCAGAAAGCGCGACAGGTAGCTGCCGATGCCCATCGCGAACAGGTAGCAGCCGATGATGGTGGAGAACTGGAAGACCGTATCGCCGAGCAGATAGCTGGCCAGCGTGCCGGCGATCAACTCATAGATCAGCCCGCAAGCGGCGATCAGAAAGACGGAAAGAAAAAGCGCAATCGACACCAGACACCACTAATGGACGGCCGCGGCGATGATGATGCACATCCCGATGGACATCGCGCCGATCAGAATCGCCAGCGCGACGTTCTTGTCTTCCACGATCTCCTTCCACAGATGATACGGAGTGAACCGGTCGACGAGAAAGAAAGCCAGCACAAAAATCACGATGCCCAGTGCCGAGTAAAGCAGAGCGTTCAAGAAATTGCTCACGATCACTTGCCTCCGATGTAGCGGGAATAACCGCCATACGACGAGCGGTACGCGCCGGGGTTATCGCGAATCGATTTCGGCAGAACTCGCTGCTGGTTGACGCTGGACCAGCTCCAGCCGCGGTACTCGGCGACGCCAGTGAGGCCGAGCAGCATGGCGCCGTAGATCAGGAACAGCGGTCTCACTCGTCTCCTCCTCCGCTGGCCAGCGACTGTCCAAAGTCGCTTTCACGCCAGCGGGCCGCTTCAAAACCACCCCGGCGAAACGTGGCCACAATCGGCGGGATCAGCAACAGCAGGAAAGCCACTCCGAAGAAGCCAAAATTGGGGACATTGCGGCGCAGTTCCAAGTCGTAGCGCACGCTCGCCGATTTGTTATCGGTTTCCGGCTCCACGCGCAGGTAGTATTGGCCCGACGGCACGGACGGAATGATCACGCTGTTGTTGGGGCTCCCCTCGCTGCCATCGGAGTCACGATAGTAACTCACTTCGCGCGCGAAGTCGAAGGCCTGGCCGGTTTCGTTGTTGATCAGTGCGAAGCTGAAATAGGCCCAGTTATTCTCGAGATTGGTCCGGATGCCCAGTTCGACGTTGGAATCGCGGCCGGTCAATTGAAAGCTCGGAGTTACAAACGCCGCATCGCTCTTCACTCCCGGCACATAGACATAGCTGTCCTTGAAGGCCACGCGGCCCGGCGAAGCAATCAAAAAAAAGAACACCATGGCGGCCAGCGCGACATTCAGCCACAACCAGGTGCGCCACGCCGAGCCGACGGTGCCTTTATGAGGGGCCGGCTGGTTGGCGAAGATTCCAGTGGCGGCGGGCGGAGGTCCCGGCAGCCGGAACGCCTGCCAGAGTTGCGCGCCCGTGATGTACTCGCCGCGCGACCAGGTGATTTCTCCGCCCGTGGCCTCCGACGACAGCATGTACGGCGGCGCGATGAAGTCCTGACAGGCGGCCGAGTCGCCCACCCGCACCTGCCAGGGAAATTCCCCCAGCACGAAAATGGTCTTGGCGGTCAAGCTGTCGAAAGCCAGGTAAGTCTGGTCTCCCAGCCGCACCGCGACCTTGCCTTTGGCCCGCGTTCCTTCCGGCAGCGCGCTCATCACGCGCACAAAGTTCCAGTGGCCGTCAGACTGCGTGAGGTACCGGAAGCCTTGATAAGGATTGAAGAGCAGGTATTCTTCCCAGTAGTACGCGGCGTCGCCTGCCTCTTGCCGGACCTGGAAGCCGATCACCTCGTACATCGTGTCGCCGATCTTGCCGCGAGACCCCAGTGGAATCTTGGGTTGGATGTGCGATTTCCCCTGGATCTTTTGCAGGATTTCGACTTCCGGGGTGGACGTGTCCAGGATGCTGCCGCATTGCGGGCAGGTCACGCTGAGCGTGTGCGCAAAGCCGCGAATCTGTACCGGCCCGCCGCAGTTGGGGCACGAAATGGACTTGACCTTGACGGTCATGACCAACCCTCAAACTCGCGAAGATTTTTCAAATGCAGGTCCGCGAAGTCCACCGCCCGGCCCAGGAACAGAAGGGGCGGATTTTCGCTGTAGTCAACGGTGCCGAATTCGCCCGTCGCCGTGCGGAGGTCGGCGAACAGTAAATCGGCTTTGTCCCAATACTCGAATGGCAGTTCGCCCTGCACGCCCTTGTAATGCGCGCGGGTGAGCGACGTCGCCTCGTAGGTCTTGCCGTCCCACTGGTACTGCTGGCCGCGTCTGATTTGATCGGATGCCGGCAGAGATGCGGGCGGCTGCGTCCACCAGGACAGGTCGTATTCGAGCTGTGCATCCGCCAGCCAGCCACTGGTTCCGTCGTTATAGACGATGTGCCATTCGTTCCAGCCGCCCTGTTCATATTCGTACAGGATGCGGCCCACCACCAGGAAGCTTTTGTTGTTGTAGACGCCCTCGGTGCCGATCTGAATCGGTGAAGCGTCCTCGGGCAGATCAGCTACTTCGCCGACCTTCTTCAGATCCAGGTCGGTCCGCACCAAAATGGAGTGGCAGAATTCGCACGTGGTTTGCACGGCGCTCGACCACAGAAACTTCACCGGAGCGCCGCAGTTGGGGCAGTTCGCGGCGGGAGCGGTCATGTCTGGTAGGGACGCTCCACTTGGCGCACGGAAACCCGCTCCGCCCCGAGTGCCTGCTTGAGCAGTGCTTCAAAATCCATGCCGGGACGCGGGCGGCAGCAAAATATATTCAGGCACATCGACCCGTACTCGGGGAACGTGTGACAGGCCAGGTGCGACTCTGTGAGCAGGGTCACGCCGGTGATGCCGCCGGTGCCCGGAAACTGATGCCAGTTGGATTTGTCGAGCGGGTGAAGGTCCAGAGCTGCAATCAGGGCCTGGAATAGGTCTGCGAGCCGCCGGGTGCTCGTCAGCGCGACCGGATCGCAGCCGTGCGCCTCCACAATCCACTCCAGGCCGCTCATTGTTCCTTACTGCTGGGCGCCGCCGCACTCCGGGCAGAACTTCGAGGCCCGTGGAATCGGTTTGCCGCAATTGATGCAGAACTTCGTGCCGGCAGCGGGTTCCGCCGGAGCGGCTGGAGGTGCGGCCGCTGGACCGCCACCGCCCGCGGGAGCTGCCGGAGGAGGAGCCTCGGGAGGCCGAACGGCGCCCATCATGGTCTGCGCCATCACCATGCCCGCGCCCAATCCCGCTCCGATACCCGCCGCCCCGCCGCCTTCATTCGCGGCCGCGATCGGCATGGACTGCGCCACCTGGAACTGCGTGTACTTGTTCATGTCGCCCAACATATTCATGCTGATGCGCTGGTCGAGCATCTTCTGCAACTCATCGGGCAGCGAGATGTTCTCCACCACGTAGCTTTCGAGCGAAAGCCCGAAGTCGGCAAACGCGGGCTTCAGATTCTCCGCGATCTTGTTCCCCAGTTCCTGCTGATTCGCCGCCATGTCCAGGAACGGGATTGAGCTTTGCGCGAACGTATCGGTCATCCGCGCGATGATCGTGTTGCGTAGCTGCCCTTCCAGCTCCGGAACGCGGTAGATATCGCGCGTGCCGCTCACCTTTTCGTAGAACACTTTCGGATTGGCGATCCGGTACGCATAGATGCCGTAGCCGCGGAAGCGGATGGCGCCGAATTCCTTGTCGCGCACCGTGATCGGCGTCGCCGTGCCCCAGCGCTGGTCGGTTTGCAGGCGCGTCGAGAAGTAGTAGACATCGGATTTGAACGGGGACTTGAAGGCTTTGTCCCAGTTCATGATGTAGGTCAAGAGAGGCAGCGTCTGGGTGCTGAGCGTGTAAAGGCCAGGGGCGAAAACGTCGGCAATGCGCCCTTCGTTTACGAAGACGGCGGCCTGCGAGTCGCGCACCGTGAGCTTGCCGCCGTTCTGGATCTCCATGTCTTCCATGGGATAGCGGTAGGCCAGGATGCCGTCTTCCGGTTCGGTCCACTGGATAACATCGATGAACTGTTTGGAGAGGAAACTCATAGGCTTGTTAACCGAGTATACGCCAGAATTAGCGGTTTTGTTCCCGATTCAGGGATTTGCCTTAAGCGCCAGCAGTTCGGCCAGGCGCCGCTTGGCGTAGGCATCCTCGGGGTTGGCGGCTAAGATCCGGCGCAGGTTCTGGATGGCTTCGTCGATCTTGCCGGTTTTGGCCAGCGCGGTGGCCAGATTGAAGCGGGCGCTGGCGTAATCCGGGCGTGCCCGCAAGGCCGCCTGGAACTGCGGGATCGCTTCGGCGTTGCGGTGCAGCGTGGCCAACGCCAGCCCCAGCATGTTGTGAACTTGCGGACGCTTTGGATCAAGTCGCGCCGCCGCCCGCAGTTCCGTGACGGCTCCCTGCGGGTCCAGCCGGGACAGCATGATCGCGCCCAGATTCATGTGCGCTTCCGCGTCGTTCGGATTCTTCATCACGCGATGCCGCAGAAGAGCTTCTTGTAGTTCGCGCCGCCGGTCGCCTGGCCCGCGCGGCAGGACCTCCAGCCATAAGTGGCCCATTTCGTCGGTAGCCCGGTTGCCCGCCCGAACTCGCTTGGGAGGATTGTTGGGATTGTGTACGTTGGCTGCCGAGTTGTCGTAGTGATACCGCATGTGGATGACGGAGCCCCTCGGCAGGAATACCGGCTCGCGGTAATAATAGACCGCCTGCCAGTTCGTGTCCCAGTTGGGAATGCGGATCAGCCACTTCTTCGAGCCATCCGGCAGCGTGGCGTAGGCTTCGAGCAATTTGCCCAGATAGTGGGCGTGCGGATAGACCGCCAGGACATCGGCGTCCATCGGTAGCTGGAAGTCATCCGCAATAGGGAAGTCGCGGTCGCCAGCGGGGATGTCCAGATCCTGGTCGTCTTCCAGCTGCACCAGGATCGGGAATTTTGTTTGCGGCTTGTCCGTGAAGTACAGGCCGAGCGATGGCCGCACGTGTTCCGGCTTGCCGGAAGGCTGCAGGTGCAGATTCAGCACAAGGTCGTTGCCCGGGTCGAGTCGCCAGGCGAAGCCGTCCGGTTCGATGTGGGGGGCGCTGCCAGGCTTCCAGAACAGAAAATTACCGTCCGGATCGAAGGGACTGCGTCCGATCTCCAGGTCCATGCCCGGAAAGCCCTTCCCCGGCGCGGTCTCCTGCAAGAGCGCCGATCCGGTGCGGTCTACCAGGAGGTTGGCATGATGCACCACGCGCGGGATGCCGGGCCGGATCTCGATCGCGCGCACCCAGCGGCGCGCGGTCAGATTAGGCGTGAAGATGACGTTCCAATAGAGGTCGGTGCCCGAAGCGGGCAGATCAACGGCACTCCTAGCTTCGAGCACCAGATCGGGCTGGCCAAGCTGCCACTCGGTGGGGAAGGATGGAGCAGCAGGGACGTCGGCCGCCGGACCTTCGGGCACGCCCGCGCGCACCCACGCTGCGATGGTCTCAATCTGAGCCGCGGTCAGGCTACGGTCGTTGGCAAAGTCGCCATAACCATGCTCGGGCAGCCAGGGCGGCATGTAACCGTTGCGAGTAATCGCGGCAATTTGGCCCGCGCGCTTCTTCACGTCCTGATAGCTCAACAGCGAGAAAGGAGCGGCATCGCCGGGATGATGGCACGGCGCGCATTTCTGGTAAACGATCGGCGCGATGTCGCGGGCGAAAGTGGGCGGCTCAGCCGCTCGGGCAGATACCGCCGCGAGCGCCAGCCCGACCACAAACCGCATACATACTATTCGTAGCGCAAAGCGATCAGCGGGTCTATCTGCGTGGCGCGCCGCGCCGGAATATATGTTGCCACCAGCGCCACGGCGAGCAGGATGCCTCCGACGGCAACGTAAGTCACCGGATCCGTCGTCTTCACCCCGAACAGCAGGCTGGCCAGCACTCGCGTCAGCCCGAAAGCCGCAGCCAAGCCGATCACCACGCCCACACCGGCCAGAATCATGCCCTGCCGCACGATCAGCTTCAGCATGTCGCCGCGCCCGGCTCCCAATGCCATGCGGATCCCTATTTCCTGCGTGCGCTGTTCCACCGTGTACGACATCAGGCCGTAAATCCCGATCGCCGCGAGCAGCAGAGCCAGGCCCGCGAAAATGGCCAGCAGCAGCATATTGAAACTCTGCCGCGCGGTGGATTCGGACAGCACCTGCTCCATGGTGCGGATTTTCGATACCGGCACCAGGCTGTCGACGGCGCGGAATTCGGCCTGTACCGCGCTGCTCAGCGCTGCCGGATCCCCGGCCGTGTGAATCACCCAGCTCAACGGGATCACGCTGTTGGCAAGCTGCGTTAAGCCGTCGGTGATCTGGCTCTCGAGGACGTACATGGCCGGCTCATCGACGCCCTGCAAGCTGGTCTCGCGGATGTTGCCGACGATGCCGACAATCTCGCGAGCCGGTTCTTCAAACTGCGGCCCCAATCCTTTTCCGATGGTCATGCGCTGGCCCACCGGGTCGCCCTTGGTCCAGTATTTCTTGGCGAACGCCTGGTTGATGATGACCACGTGCTCGGACTTTGCGGTGTCGCGTTCATCGAAGGACCGCCCGCGCAGCACCGGCACGTGCAGCGCGCTGAAGTAATGCGCGCCGACGAAGCGCCACTGCTGGTCGCCGTTGTACAAATCACCCTTGGGCGGCGGCTGGCCTTCGATGCTGAACGGCAGATCGACGCCTCCTTCCACCGGAAGCATGATGGTGCACGCCGCGCCCTGCACACCCGGCAGCGTTTCGATGCGTTGGGTCGCCTGGCGAACGAAGGCTTCCGCCTTGGCAGTGGCATCGTACCGCCCGCCGGTGAGCGACGTCTGCATCGTCAGGACGTTATGCGGGTCGAAGCCGGGCTGCGCGGAATGCAGCCCCACAAAGGTGCGGATCATGAGCGCCGCCCCGGCCAGTAGGATCACGGCCAGTGCCATTTCGGCGGCCACCAGCACGCCGCGCGCGCGATTGTGGCGTAGGCCCGTGCCAGAGCGGCCGCTGGCTTCTTTCAGGTTAGCGTTGACGTCCAGCTTGGAGACTTGCAAAGCCGGAAACACTCCGAAAAGAACGCCGGTGGCCAGCGCGACGGCAAGCGTAAATGCGAGAACCGGCCAGTTAAACGTCGACACGGCTGATGCCAGGTGCTGCGGATCGTTTACACGCGGCAGGTTGCCGGGGCTCAAGGCCAGCAGCAATGGCACACTCCAAGCGCCGATCACGAAGCCCAACGCGCCGCCAAGCCCGGCGAGCAGCAGGCTTTCGGTGAGGAGTTGGCGGATCAGGTGCCAGCGGTTGGCGCCGATCGCCGTGCGGATCGCGATTTCACGCTGCCGCCCGGCGGCGCGCGCGAGCAGAAGATTGGCTACATTGGCGCAGGCGATCAGCAGAACAAATCCGACCGCGCCCACCAGAATCAGCAGCGGCAGGCGCACATCGCCGGCCACGGCATCGCGCAGCGGCGTGACCCCCACGCCTTCGCTCTTGTCCATCCATTTCGGGTTCGCGGCGCGGAAGCGCTCGCCCGCGACCTTCATGTTGGCCTGTGCCGCCTCCAGCGTGACTCCCGGCCTCAGTCGCCCCGCGGCCAGCAGGTAGTGCCCCTGATTCGTACTGTTCGGATCGGCCTGCATCGGAATGAAGACATCGGCCGGGGGATCGGAGTGGAAGCTGACGGGGAGAATGCCCACGACCGTGTAAGGGTCACCGCCCAGCAAAATCGATTTACCCACAATCGACGGATCGCTGCCGAACCGGTTTTTCCACAGATCGTCGCCCAGGACCGCAGCCTTGGCGCCGCCCGGCTGGTCCTCCTGCGGCAGGAAGCCGCGGCCGATGGCGGGTGCGACGCCGAAGACATTGAAATACTCCTGGGATACGTGGATGCCTTTGATCTGTTGGGGATGGTCGCCCGACCCGAGATTCAGCCCCGGCCCGGAGAAATCATACAGGGCCATGGCCTCGAAGGTCTGGTTGGCCCGCTTCCAGGCCATGAACTTGGGGATGGAGACGGAGCCGCCGCCGCCGGTCTTGCCATTGTAAGACCGTTCGATGCGCATGATCCGGCCGGAATCCGGATAAGGCAGAGGTGCAAGCAGCACCGCGTTGACCACCGAGAAGATGGCCGTGTTGGCGCCGATGCCCAGAGCGAGTGCTGCGACGGCCACCAAGGTGAAGCCGGGATTCTGGCGCAGAACGCGAACGGCGTGGCGGAGGTCAGAGAAAAGGCTGCCCATACCTGTACTGTACGGGCAGCCTGCGGGAAAGTTCGACCAAAGACCGGTTCAGACGAACGTTACGGATTACAAGGAGGATGGGACGTGCCACTTCCTCCCAAAATTAGCTCTGCGAAGCGGCAGCAGCCATGACCGACGAAATCTGGCTGAAGATAGTGCTGATGCTGGAAGCAACACCCGGCATGATGGCTCCGGCGGCAACCGCCACGAAGCCGGCCATGAGGGCGTATTCAATCAAATCCTGGCCTCGCTGATCGCGCCAGGCCTTGACAAAGCGAATAAGAGTCGGGACTAGGGTCATTGTTCTCCTCCTTGAGTGACTGCACGGCTCGTAGTACGCCGCGGCGGGTCGTAACCCGATGATTCATTCTTACCCAGCTAATGGAACCGAACAATCCCGTCGATTGGTGAGTGGGACTCAGTAAGACTCGGGAAATACTAAGGTTTTGGGCTCTGCAGGACTAAAGTGAAAACCGCTCAACAAAGCATCTGGCCTGTCTCGGTATTCGGCCTGGGGTTCATGCTTCTGATCATGGGCCTTTCCGGCGTGGCGAACATCCAGGAGACGCGGCAGATTCATCAACAGATCCTGGCGGTGGAAGACAACTACCGGCGCATCGAGAATCTGATTGAAGGCATCCGCACGGAAACCTCCCGTGTAGCGGTGCTGCGGCGGGACCGTTTGCTGAAAGTCGCCGGCTTCCTGGGCACGAACTACTCCGACCAGCTGACGGACCTGCGCATGAAAATCGCCGGCGACCTCGAACGGCTGAAGTCCGTGCGGCCGCAGCAAAGCAGTCAGGCGGTAGAGCGTCTGGAGAGAGCCCTGGGAAGCTATCTAAACGCTGTGGCGCGCGAGTTTCAACAAGCGCCCGCCGAGTCGGTGAAACCCGCATTTGTGGACGACGGGTTCGGCTCGGAAACCACGCCTATCTTCGCGATCGCCGAGGAGCTGGGCAAATTAAACGAAGAGAGTTTCGAGTCGCGCCGGAAAGAGCTCAGCGACTCGGTCGCAAATCTGGAGAACGACATCTGGGAGACCATCCTGACCGCGCTGGTTCTGGGCGCGATCATCGCGGGCGCGAGTATCTTCCGGATCTCGTCGCTGGAGAAGGAGACGGCCGCGCACCAAAAGGCAACGGCCAAGGCGGAAGACCGGTTGCGGCTCCTTTCACAGCAACTGGTTTCCTCACAGGAACAGGAGCGCAAATCGCTCTCGCGCGAGTTGCACGACGAAATCGGGCAACTGCTCACGGCACTGCGGATGGAACTCGGCAATCTGGAACGCTCGCGGCCGGCCAATGGCGAGACCGATCCGCATTTGGAACAGGCCAAGAAGTTGGCCGAGAGCACGCTGAAAACTACCCGCGACATCGCCATGGGGCTGCGGCCCGCGATGCTGGATGTGCTCGGACTGGGCCCGGCGCTGGAATGGCAGACGCGCGAGTATTCCCGGCGCTACCACACTCCCATCCAATTGGAAGTGGATGGCGATTTGAAAGACGTGCCGGATCCGCACCGGACGTATTTGTACCGCATCGTGCAGGAAGGCCTCACCAACTGCGCGCGGCACGCTCACGCCAAGAATATCCGGGTGAAGCTGGAAGACGCCGACGGACAGATCGCCGCCGTGGTGGAAGACGACGGCGTGGGCTTCGATCAGGATGGCGGCGTGTCTTATGGTCTGGGATTGCTGGGGATCACCGAGCGCGTCCGTGAGCTCAGCGGCAACGTCTCCATTCAATCGGAACCCGGCAAAGGCACGCGCATCGCGGTCGTCCTCCCGCTGGCGGGGGCCCGCCCGGGCGCGCGATAAAGCGCGAGAAACGTTTCAGCGGCTGCGTAAGGCGGCCAGCACGGTTCGCGCCTTTTCTGAAGAGGGACCGTCCGTCCCGGCGTAGAAGCTGAGAATGTTCGTGCGCAATGCGTCGTTGACCTTCGCGGGCTCGCCATCGAAACGTTCCAGCAGCTTCGAATACGCTTGGTCGGCCAGCCGGTATTCCCCCCAACGCGTGGGCACGCCCGTATCGAAGTTCTCGTTCGGCAGTTGGAGCTGGCCTTGTTCTACTACCATCAGCAGACCGTGATAACGCTCCAGGGTGTCCTTCAGGCTCGTGAGAAACAGGTTCTCCCCGGCCGGCGGCGGAACTTTGAAGGCTAAGGCTTGAAGTGGGCCGACTTTGGGGATCAGGTTGAAGAGCCAGGCGAGGAACCTCGCGCCCGGTCCGGGTCGCCGATATTTGCGGGTCCATTCCCTGCGATAAGTAGCCTGCGAGAGCCGGTAGACGAATTTCCGCTTGGTCATGCTGGATTGCAGACTCTGAATCTCATCCTTCTTCGTTGCCCAGGCGGTCTTGGTCATTTCCGGAATCGCGCGGCTCACCGCGTAGCGAAAGGTGCCGAGTGCCAGGTCCATATCGCCAAACAGACTGCTGAGCGGCAGCGAATAAGTGTCTTCGAAAGCGCGCTCTAACACCGGGCGGGCCACTTGGAAACCCACGAAGTCGTGATAGGAGTCGGAAGCGTAAAGACCACGCGCCACCTGAATGACGTCGAAGCCGAACTCGGCTTTCAAATGTGCGCCGCGGTCGTCTTCGTAGGTCACCTCCTTACCGTATTTCCTCGCCAGCTTGGGATACTCCATCGCCACCGTGCGATTGACGGCGATCGGGTGGCCCAGATTATCCGCTGCGTAATGCGCCAGGGCTCCCAAGGCGAAGGCATACTCGTTGGGGTCCTGCGCCTCCCGGAGCAGCGCCAGTATGAAGTCGCCGCTCCGCGTGTAATGAACTAAATCACTGAAGAACCTGCTGCCGAACGGATAATAGCCCATGTCCTGGACGATGGCGCCGCCATAGGCATAGGCGTGGGCCGTGCGCAGTTGCTCAGCACTCAGGCCGGGGAAGCGACGTTCCAGCATGGGCCGCAAGTCCTTGGACCAGCTGGCATCGATGATGGCTTCGTGCGTAAGGACCGAGTATCCGCGCACCGGTGCGCACATGCTAAGGCACGCGAAGGCGAGGATCACGAAACGGCGGCGCACGGCTTCATTGTGACTCGAAACCGAGGCGGAACGTTACCGCGACTTTACTGGATAATCCGTTTCCGGACCGCGTACAACACAATGTCGGCCGTGCTGTGCAGGTTGAGCTTCTGCATTAAGCGGCTGCGATGCGTTTCAATCGTGTACAGGCTCACGCTGAGCAGGCTGGCGGCTTCTTTGTTGGACTTGCCCTCGGCCAGCAACTGCAGGACTTCCTTCTCGCGATCGGTCAGCAGATCGTAGGAGTCTTCCAGGCCTTCGCTCTGCATCTGGCGCATATAATCTTCGAGCAGCGTTTGCGTGATGGCAGGGCTGAAGAAGAGTTTCTTGCTGGCGACCGACCGGACGGCCTGCAGCAGATCGGCTTCGGCGCAGTCCTTTAACAGGTAGCCTTGTGCGCCGGCCGCCAGAGCGCGCACCAGGAAAGTTTCGTCGCAGTGCATGCTCAGCATAATGACGCCCACGTTGGGATCCCGCTTGACGATCTGCGAGGCGGCGTCAATGCCGTTGAGCTGGGGCATCGTGATATCCATCACCACCACATCCGGAGAAAGCTCCTCGGTCAGCCTTACCGCTTCGCGGCCGTCAGAGGCTTCTCCGACTACCTGGATGGACGGGTCCGTGCCCAGCAAAAACTGAAGGCCCTTCCGGACGACGCCATGATCATCGGCAACGAGCACTTTGGTGGTGTTAGGCATAGCGGTAGTTCTACAAACAGCTATCGGCGGAAGAGGCGCGTTCCTCCACCCCTGCGAAAAAGGCAATGCAATCAATCGGTTACAGGATGAACTAGGGCGCAAAATTTTTCTTGCGCCGGGGATTGCTAAAGCTGATGACATTTGTTATTCTGGTCGAGGTCGCTTTTTTGGAGTTGAGCGAAATAGCTCGTCCAGGGCGAGGTTGCCGATGGACGGGAGGTTTGCTAGACTCGAATGAAGGCAAGTAATCTTACGGCAGGCAGCACGAAGCAGTAAGCCTCATCTCCTGTCAGGTAGGTCTTTCCCAAGAATTCTGGTGTGGGCGGTGCATTGCGTTTTGCGGCACGGTTCGCGCCGAACGGCTTTCGAGGCCGGGTAGTCAGTTTGGTCTTTCCTGCGCAAGCGGGGATCGCCGGGGTGGCTGCGCAGATCTTTGACAATCTGGTTGGACGCAGAAGTAATGTTCGTCAGAACTTTGAGTCAAACCGGGGCGATATGGTTCGGTCCTGCAGTTTAGGATCGGGCCTATAGTCTCACAAGATCAAACGAGAGTTTGATCCCGGCTCAGAATCAACGCTGGCGGCGCGCTTAACACATGCAAGTCGCACGAGAAAGTGGAGCAATCCATGAGTACAGTGGCGTACGGGTGAGTAACACGTGGATCATTTACCTCTTGGTGGGGAATAACCCTGGGAAACCGGGGCTAATACCGCATAAGCCTGCGAAGGGAAAGCAGCAATGCGCCGAGAGAGGAGTCCGCGGCCGATTAGCTAGTTGGTAGGGTAATGGCCTACCAAGGCAATGATCGGTAGCCGGCCTGAGAGGGCACACGGCCACACTGGCACTGAAACACGGGCCAGACTCCTACGGGAGGCAGCAGTGGGGAATCTTGCACAATGGAGGAAACTCTGATGCAGCGACGCCGCGTGAGCGATGAAGCCCTTCGGGGTGTAAAGCTCTTTCGACGGGAACGATAATGACGGTACCCGGAGAAGAAGCTGCGGCTAACTACGTGCCAGCAGCCGCGGTAATACGTAGGCAGCAAGCGTTGTTCGGAATTACTGGGCGTAAAGAGTGTGTAGGCGGTTCTCTAAGTTCGGTGTGAAATCTCCCGGCTTAACTGGGAGGGTGCGCCGGAAACTGGAGGGCTTGAGTATGGGAGAGGAAAGCGGAATTCCTGGTGTAGCGGTGAAATGCGTAGATATCAGGAGGAACACCTGCGGTGTAGACAGCTTTCTGGACCATCACTGACGCTGAGACACGAAAGCGTGGGTAGCAAACAGGATTAGATACCCTGGTAGTCCACGCCCTAAACGATGCATACTTGGTGTGAGCCGTTCAGTCGGTTCGTGCCGGAGCTAACGCGTTAAGTA
>Ga0335083_10000878_pt1 | contig 43071 bp, 45 predicted proteins | sample Lox_Sample_42_FD_206716 | JGI IMG/M metagenome (GOLD analysis project Ga0335083, IMG submission 206716) | Soil microbial communities from Loxahatchee National Wildlife Refuge, Florida, United States - Lox_Sample_4.2 | ecosystem: Environmental > Terrestrial > Soil > Wetlands | place: USA...
TGAAGCGGTCGATGTCAGCCGACTCGCCCTTGTCGAGCATCGCGCCGTTCGTGAGGTAGTCGAAGCGGCGGCGCAGCTCTGACGCGCCCTCGGCGTCGGCACGCCGTAGGAAGTGCCGCGCGCCGTACGGCTCGTAATTCGTCATCAGGGTCGGCCCCTGGCCGGCGATCTGGTTGCCGATCACCTCGAGCTCGTGCAGCTGGCCGCGGGGCGCGAGCCAGACGTCGTGGTACTGGAGCCCATTCGACCAGAGCACGCCGCCCACGATCGCGATCGTCGCGACACCGGCCTCGACGAAGCGCTTCTGCGCGACGCCCGCGCCGCACCCGGCGAACGCGGCCGCAAGGAACGCGGGCGAGGCCATCGCGAGCGCCTTGCCGCCAACCCACGGCGAGCTGAGCCCGACGATCAGCACGCAGCCGACGGCGGCGGTCAGCACGTAGAGCAGGAGCGCCCAGCTGCGGCGCGCCCAGGCCCACCAGATGCCAACCGCGCCCGAGGCGATCACGAGCGCGATCAGGACGTAACCCGGCGCGGAGTCGCGCCCGTGGATCCGGAGTCGGAAGTCCCCGATCGGCCAGATGCCGAAGAGCTGGAGCGGGCTCAGCCTCCGGATCAGGTTGCCGAGCTCGGTCTCCTCGCTGAACGCGTGCACATGGGGGAGCCAGTCGACCGCTGCGACGAAGGCCGGGATCGCCAGGAGCCCGAGCGCGACCGCGAACGCGACCGCGGTCTTCACCGGCGGCCAGCCCGGCCGGCGCAGCAGCACGACCGCTCCCGCGACGAGCGGGACGAGCAGCCAGACGGATCCGGGAAGGCTCAGGACACAGACGACGGCCGCGCACGACGCCGCCATGGGCACGACGCTGCGCCAGCTCTTCCGCTTCGCCAGAGTCCAGGGACCGAGCGCCGCGATCAGCGCGAGCAGCCACGCGCCGGAGAGCTCCTTGACTCCGCCCCAGAGCCCGTAGCCGAACAGGATCGCCGGCTGGGCGGCCACGAAGGCGGCCAGCGCGCGCAGGCCGCGCGGCGCGATCACACGCTCGAGCACCTCGTACAGCGAGAGCCCGAGCATCGCCGCCAGGAAGGCCAGGTACGGCTGGAAGAGCCAGGCGATGTCGTAGGAGAGGAGCTGGTGCCCGATCCCGAGCGGTATCAGGCTCCCGGTCGGGTAGCCGATCGCGATCGTCGTCGCGAGCGTCGCCTCGTACGTGGACGGAGCCAGCCCCGCCAGGCTGCGCGCGTGCTGCATCACGCGGTCGGTCATGGCGAAGTAGGTGGCGGTGTCGTCGAGCTTGATGTAGCCGGCGAACGTCGCCTGGCCGGAGAGCACGATCGGCGCCGCGAACACTGCGAACACGCCGAGTGCGGTCGCCGCAGGCCACGGCCAGTCGCGGGGCCGCCAGGGCCGCGCGAGCAGGAGCCCGACGACCGCGAGCACGACAACGAGCGGCCCGGCCAGCTCCGCGGTCGCGTCGGTCAGCGTCGCGAGCTCTCCGGCGAGGATCACCACCGCGAGCCCGACCGGAAGAACGAGCGGCCCTGGCAGGCGCTCGCCGATCACGACCTCGACCAGCCGCCCGCACCCGAGCGACAGCCCCGCCAGTACCAGCGGGAACGCGATCCAGGCGACGGCTAGCGCACTCAGCTACGGAACGGGCGCGATGTGACCCGAGGAGATCAGGGCGCGTGCGCGCTTCGGCGAGGGGTCGTAGACCTCGATCTGCACGTTCGAGCCCGGGTACGCGAGGTAGACGTTCGTAGGCGACCTGTGCGAGTAGACGGCGATTCCGCCGCCGGGTGCCGTGAACGAGGTGGAGTCGCTCTTCTTCGCGAGCCCCTGCAGCACCTTGTACGCGTTCGTCACCGGATACGAGCCGACGAGCGTGAACAGCGCCTTCGTGCCGACCGGCACGCCCTGCGGCAGGTAGCGGATGTAGACGCTGCCGCTCGACGTCTGCGTCAGCTCGTACCTGCTGCTCGCCGCGGGCCCGGCCCAGTAGACCTGGTGGCCGGCCTTGTCGGCCACACTGCCGAGGTCGTTGACGCTGACCGCAGTGGGCCCGACCGCCGGGCGCGACGAGGTGGTCGAGGCCGTCGTGGACGAGCCGCCTCCTCCGCCGCGCACGATCAGCCAGACGATGAATCCGATCGCGAGAGCCACGGCGACGACCGCGCCGACGCGCAGCTGCGGCTGGCGCGCCCAGGAAGAAACGGGAGGCTGGTTCACGGCCACCACAGCATAGGTTCCGCCCCGGCCGGGGCGATCCTTCCCGTGTGGACGGTACAATCCGAATCCCCGGGGCGGTTAGCTCAGTTGGGAGAGCACCAGCTCGACAAGCTGGGGGTCACTGGTTCGAGCCCAGTACCGCCCACTCTGGCTCGCGCAATCATGCGACCCCCGCATGGTTACGCGGGTCAGTTGTGTCGGGAAGGGCGGCGAGGCGCATGCGGTGCAGACCCCGGTGATACCTTGAACGTTGCACGCTCTGCAAACTGAGTCGAGCAGATCGAGCCGGGCGCTTATTCCCTGGTGAGCCACGCCGCGAAGCGCATCAGCCATCTCCGCGAAGCGTTCCAGCGGATCAGGAGGCTACCGGGGCGATCGCGTTCGCCCTCTGGCATGATCGGCGCCGTGTCGATTAGGGCGGCACATCACTCTTTGCAAGGCTCGCGCCCGCTTGTCGCCGGCGCCCTAATCGCCGCGCGACGGCGGGCGCGAGGGAAGTGGCCTAAATGGCATCAGTCTGGATCGCGAAGCGGCCCGCCAGGCGCGGTACCCGCTTTCGCGTCATGTACCGGCTCGGCGGTCGCGAGGCAGCGCCCCGCTACGGTGGCCCGTTCTCGACGATGCGCGAGGCGCGCATCCGCCGTGACTGGATCGCCGGCGAACTGGCCGCGATGCGCGTACCCGACTTACGGCTGCTCGTTGGGACGGAGCCTGTGCCCACGTTGCGCGACGCTGCGGCGCGCTGGCAGGCGTCGCGCGTCGACGTCTCCGAGGCCACGAAGGTGCAGCACCACAACCGCCCTCAACCGGGCGCTGCCGACTCTGGGAGTGAAGCGACTCGACGAGATCGGGCCGAAGGAAATCGCTGACCTGGTGGCTGTGCTTCACGATGCGAAGAAGGCTCGCGAGTCGATCCGCAAGGCCCGCACGGCGATCGCGATGGTGCTCGACCACGCGGGGATCAGTCCCAACCCGGCCCGCGACCCGAACGTCAAGCTGCCGCGAGAGGAGCCGGAGGAGTCCAACCCGCCCACGGCCGCGCACGTTGAGGCTGTCTTCCGACGCATCCCCGAGCGGCACCGGCTCGCGCTCCTGTTCCTGGACTGGTCGGGCGCCCGCGTCAGCGCGATCGACCACATTCGCGTCGACGACTACGACCAGGCGCGCCGACGCGTCCGGCTCCGGGCGGCGACGACCAAGACGAGGAGGGCGCTCTGGATCGAACTGCATCCGACGCTCGCCCAGGCGATCGAGCGAGAGCTGCCGCATCCGCACTTCCGCGACCGAGAGGCCCGGCTGTTCGCATCGAGCGGCGCTGATGCGCTGCGAACTGCGATCGCGAAGGCGTGCAAGGCGGAGGCGATCCCGCTCTGGTCACCGCACGACCTCCGCCACCGGCGGATTTCGCTCCTCCACCTGCGCCGTGTGCCCTGGGCGCGGATCGGCGAGTTCGTTGGCCAGCGCAACCTCGCCGTGACAGCGAATACGTACACCCACGTCGTGCTGGACGAGGCCGAGCTTGACTACGCGGAGTTGCTTGCGTCGTGAAAGGAGCGGTTCACCGAGGCTGAGGTCGAGTATCTGCGTTGGCTCGCCCAGAAGGAGGGAGCCCTAACCTAGCGGTGAAGCTACATCAGAGGTAAAAGGAGAGACGTGGCCCGCGAATCCGACGGCAACGAGGAGCTTCTCTGCAGCTTTTGCGGCAAGAGCCAGCGTCAGGTCAAGAAGCTCATCGCGGGCCCTGGGGTCTACATCTGCGACGAGTGCATCGACCTCTGCAACGAGATCATCGACGAGGAGCTGACGGCCCCCCACCCGGCCCAGCTCGATCTCGACGACCTGGTGCCCGACTGCGCTGGAACGATCATTGGCTTCCGCAGCACCGGTGAATAAGCACGGATGTGCTCGAACGGTGCTGACCCCGGTGCAGACCTCGGTGAGATAAACCCCGCGATTTGCAGCGGGCTTCTAGCCCAGTACCGCCCATCTCCCCGACGAAGGGCGCTTCGGCGATGCCGAAGCATGATCGCAACGGCGCAGCGAAGGAGCCGGGTGGACTCCCAGCGACGTGCCGAAACGCCGCCAGCCGGTGAGGTGGACTAATCGCCGAGCCCGCCCGGCTCCAGAGGCAGTCTCTTGGTAGTCGTCGGCCGCTTCATCCGACGATCCTCTGAAATAGCGTTCGGGAAAACACCGACTCGCCGGACACGTCCGAGAGGAGGCAAGCCCGGCGAGCTCTGACACGACACGGTGTCCGACACCGTGTGCTGTCGAGCCGGTCAGAGGACGGTGTCGGCGGCGGGCTCCAGGGTCTGGAGGGCCGGCCGGCGAGCGCGCTCGGCCAGCAGGTAGGAGCCGATGACCACGGCGGCCGCTCCAACTTGGGCCAAGAGCCCTTCGACGGTCGGGAAAATGGCGAACCAGAGCTGGACGAAGCCCGGGAAGCCGACGCCGATCGGGGTCGTGGGAATCCAGCCCGCGAGCTGCAGCTCCTGCACGCTCTCGCCGACCATGACCAGCAGGACGAAGCCGAGCAGGATCCCGGTCGCGACGAGCATGCGCCGGTAGGGGAGTCGGTGCTGGGCGGAGAAGGTGATCGTGCCGGCGGCGACGGTGAGCGCGAAGCCGATCGCCACACCTTCGAGCACGGCGCTGGAGCCAGCGGTGAGGCGGAGGTTCTGCAGGAAGAGCACAACCTCGAACCCCTCGCGGTAGACCGAGGTGAAGCCCAGGATCGCGAGGCCGAGCAGAGCTCGCCGGCCGATGCCGGGCGCCGCGAGGCGGCGGCGGACCCGGTTGTGAGCCGAGATCCAGCCTGTCCAGTAGATCTTGTGGAAGAACCAGTTCATCACGACGAGCAGCACGGCCACGGCGATGAGCCCGGTCGCCGCCTGGATGTCCAGGCCCGGGCCGCCGAGCGCGCCGATCACGAGGATGGCGAGGAACCAGGTCGCGACCGAGGCGAGAAGCGCGCCGCCGGCTCCAGCTGCGACCGGGCGGCGAAGCCCGCTGTTGGCGCCGACGAAGCTCGCGGTCAGCGCCGCGAGCACGAGCACCGCCTCGAGCCCCTCCCGGAAGACGAGCAGGCCGCTGTCGACGATCACGGCCCCGTGGCTGAGATTCGCGCCGGGCGCTGTCGGATCGGGGACCCCGCCCGGCGCGGTCGTTGCCTTCCAGACGAGGGCGGCGAGCGCCGCTCCCGCAACCAGGCTCCAAGCGGCGCGCCGTTGGATGCGCCGTCGCAGCGCTAGCTCCTCGGCGGTCGTGCAGCGGCCCACAAGCATGTAAGGGGCACCTTACACAGTCCCTGAGGAACGCCGAGACTCCAACTGTCGCCAAGATGCAGGAGTGGCTGTCATCGCGACCGCGATCTGCTGGGGCCTCGTCCTCGTAACGTGGATCGCCGGCGCCGCGTACGGCGCCCGGGGACCGCACGGGCGGCGGCAGGGCTACGGGAGCGGAGCCATCTGGCGGATCGGTGCGGTCATCGCCCTGGTTCTCGTCTCCCGCCTGGGCCGGCACGAGCTGCATCGGGTCACAGACCACGCGCTGTGGATCGAGATCCCCGGCCTCGTCCTCCTGGTCGCCTCCACGGCCTTCACGGTGTGGGCGCGCGTCAAGCTCGGACGCATGTGGTCGGCATCCCCGGACGTCCTCCAGGCACCCCACGAGCTCCGGACCGACGGGCCCTACGCCGTCACGCGCCATCCGATCTACACCGGCCTCTTCGGGATGCTCGTGGGCACCGTGCTCCTGAACGGCCTGGGCACCACGCTCGCCTTCCTCGTGGTCGGCGCTGCCGTCGTCGCGACGAGGATCCCGATCGAGGAGCGTCTTATGAGCAAGACGTTCCCCGAGGAGTACGCGCGCTACCGCGAGCGCGTGCCCCGGTTCGTCCCCGGCCAGCAACTCCTCCGCCGGTCTCACCGGACGACCTGAGCGCCTGCTCGGGACTAGGGTTGACACATCGACCAGCGCTACGTGATCGAGGAAGGCGTGCAGCGCGGCTATGTCGCCAACCGCGACGCGGGCGGGTTCCTCCCGTTCCTCCTGCCGCACGTGCGCTCCGGCATGGACGTGCTCGACGTCGGCTGCGGCGTGGGCAGCATTGCGCTCGACCTCGCCGCGACCGTCTCTCCCGGCCGCATCGTGGGGATCGACGCCGACCCCGGCCAGGTCGAGGTCGCGCAGAGATCCGCGGCCGAGCGCGGGATCGAGAACGCCGAGTTCTTCACGTCCTCCGTCTACGAGCTGCCGTTCGCCGATGCGACCTTCGACGTCGTCTACGCCAACGCTGTCCTGATGTACGTCCGGGAGCAGATTCGCGCGCTGGCCGAGATGCGGCGCGTTCTTCGCAGCGGCGGTCTTGCCTCGGTCACCGACGACGACCTCGGCACGGTCGTGATGTCCCCGGAGATCCCGGCGCTCGAGCTCGGCCCTCGCCTGTTCGAGCGCGCCGTGGCGCACGAGGGCGGGAACGCTCGCTACTCACGACGGCTGCGGACGCTGATGCTGGAGGCGGGTTTCGCCCGCACCCAGGGGGTGGCGCACGCGCCGGAGGTCTACGGCGACCTCGCGTCCACGCGCTGGTTCGCGGAGTTCGCCGTGGGGCTGTTCTCGGCTCCGGAGATGGCGAAGGTAATCGTCGGCGAGGGCTGGGCAACGCAGGCCGAGCTCGACTCGCTGCTCACCGCGCTGCACGAGTGGGGTGAGCTGCCCGACGCCTTCGCGGCGTGGCTCTACTGCGGCGCGCTCGGCTGGGTGGACTGATCTCGCCCAAACGGCGCTAGGGTCCACGGAACCCGAATGGAGGAGGACGTTGTGGGCCAGCACGCTCGCGTAGTCACGTTCGAGGCCGACGATGCAGCCATCGACGCGCTCGTCAGCGAGATCAACTCCGCCGAGGGACCGCCCGAGGGCGTGCCCGCGAAGCGGATCACGGTTCTCGCCGACCGCGGGGCTGGACAGGTCGTGGTCTCGACCCGGTACGAGTCGGAAGAGGACATGCAGAAGGCGGCTGCCGTGTTCGAGGCGATGAGCCCGCCCGAGGACAGCAACATTCGCCGCGTCTCGGTTGATTCGTTCGAGGTCCTTCTCGAGCGAGACGCACAGTAGAGCCGGTCGGCCATCGTGAAGAGCGCGGCTGCACCTGCCCGGCGCGGCCGCGCTAGTCTGACCGTGTCGTGAGCGAGACGGTCGACTCGGTTGAGGCGCCGACTGAGGTGGCGGAGCGTGACGAGGCCGAGAACGGGGAGCAGGAGCAAGAAGCCGAGTCCGTAACCGAGCTCGCCGTCCAGCTCGGGCACGACGTCAGCGTTCTGGCGTTCTGCGAGGCGCAGCTCGCCGCGCACCGGAACATGCCAGAGGTTCGGCGGACCGCGCGGGACATCCTGGGCGCCGTCCTCGCCGCGGTTGCGTTCCTGACCGCGTTCGTGTTCGTGAACGCGGCGGCGATGCTCGGGCTCTCGACCGCCGTCTCGCCTTGGCTCGCGGCGGTGATCATGGCGATCATCTGGATCGTACTCGGCGGCGTCCTGGCGATCGCGTTGATGATCCGCGCCGGCCACGTGACCGGGTGGAAGTGGTGGCACGTGTTCACCGCAGGCCCGGAGGAGACGCTGAACGAGCTCGAGAGCGCCCGCGACGAGGCCGAGCAGGCGGTGCGCGAGACCCTCGCGCGGCTCGCGCCGGCTCTGACCATCGAGATCGCCGCCGCGGCCGTGCCGATGGCCGGTGACATGGCCGAGGGCGTGGTGGACGCGGGCTCGGACATCCTCGAGGCCTCGGACGACATGGTCGAGTCGCTCGCCGATGACCTCCCCGGAGGCGGGGTCGTCAACCAGATGTGGGACGTCGTCCTGATGCCCGGGCGGTTCGGCATCAAGGTCGCCAGCACGGTTCTCAAGCGCGACGAGCCAGAGTCGTAGGGTTCGCCGCATGGACCTCGAGGCTCTCCGGGCCGCTCTCGACGAACCCGGCCGCGTCTCCACGGGCGAGTCGGACCGGGTCGTGCACGGCGAGGACATGACGTTCCACGAGCGGCGGCCGCCCGACGTCGTGGTCTACCCGGTCTCGACCGAGGAGGTCTCGCGGCTGCTCGCAGTCGCGGACGAGGAGGGCGTGCCGGTGACGCCGTTCGGCGCGGGCTCGAGCCTCGAGGGCCACGTGATCCCGGTCGACGGCGGCATCAGCATCGACCTCTCTCGCATGGACCGGATCCTGTCGGTCGAGCCGGCGAACCTGACCGCGACTGTCCAGCCCGGCGTGACCCGCCTCGCGCTCGAGCGGGCGGCCGGAGAGCACGGCCTCTGGTTCCCGGTCGACCCCGGCGCCGATGCGACGCTCGGAGGCATGGCCGCGACGAACGCGGCCGGGACGACCACGATCCGCTTCGGGAAGATGCGCCCGAACGTGCTCGCGCTCGAGGCCGTCCTTGCCGGCGGAGAGGTGATCCGCACCGGCTCGCGGGCGCTCAAGACCTCGGCGGGCTACGACCTCACCGGACTGTTCGTCGGCTCCGAGGGCACGCTCGGCGTGATCACGGAGCTGACGCTTCGGCTCTACGGCATCCCCGAGCACGTCGTCGCGGCGCGGATTGCCTTCCCGACCCTCGAGGCCGCGTGCCGGACGGCCGTTGCGGCAGTGGCGGCGGGGACCGGCGTCCGCCGGCTCGAGCTGCTCGACGCGATGAACATCCATGCGATCAACGCGTACGCAGACACCGCCTACCCGGAGGTGCCGTCCCTGTTCGTCGAGGCAGCGGGCAGCGAGGGCTCGGTCGAGGACGACCTCCAGCTCGTCCTAGCGCTCGCCCAGGAGGAGGGCGCTGTCGAGGCCGTCCACGAGCGCGACGCCGACCGCCGCGCGCAGCTCTGGTCGGCCCGTCACAGCGCGGCCTACGCATGGGCGCACCTGTGGCCGGGTACGAGGGAGTGCGTGACGGACGTCTGCGTGCCGCTCGAAGAGCTTCCGGCCGCAGTCACGCATGCGCGTGAGACCGCCGACCGGCTCGGGCTCCGCGCCGGGATTCTCGGCCACGTCGGCGACGGCAACTTCCACGTAGGTGTCACGGTCGACCCGGACGACCCGAAGGACGTGGACGGCTGGCACGAGCTCTCGCGCCTCGTCGTCGAGGACGCCGTTGCGCGCAGGGGGACGTGCACCGGAGAGCACGGCGTCGGCATCGGCAAGATGCCTGCGCTCGAGCTCGAGCACCCGGATCTGCTCCCGCTTTACCGCGGAATCAAGGATCTGTTCGACCCTCGCGGGATCATGAATCCCGGGAAGGTGGTGCGAAGAACCGCTGAGGGTTCTCGACCGTCATCTGGTCGATCTGCTCCTGCGTGACGCCCGCCTCGAGCAGCGCAGGCAGGATCGTCGTCCAGATGTGCAGGTAGTTCGGCCGCTCGTCGGCGAAGTTCGGGTCGCCGGTCATGAAGTCGTAGAAGCAGGCCGCGTCGTGCGAGAGGTGGATCTGACCGGCGTAGCCCTCCGCGACGAGCTCCGTCAGCGTGGCGATCCGGTCCGCGTCCGGGTTGAAGTGCGGGATATTGAAGCGGTCGCAGCCGAGCCAGGCGCCGCTGTCGCCGAGCGTGCGCAGGTAGTCGAGGTCGTTGCTGTCGCCGGCGTGCGCGAGCAGCAGCCGAGCGGGGTCGACGCCCTCCGTCGTGAGCGCTTCGAGCGCGAGCAGGCCGGTCTTCGCCGAGGCGTTCGTGTGGACCATCACCGGCACGCCCGTCTCGACGGCGGCGATCGCGATCGCCGAGAGGATCCGCGGGATGTCGCCGACCAGGCCGTGCGCCTCGACGCAGCACTTGAGGAACGCCGCCTTGACCCCGGTGTCGTCGATTCCCTCCCGGATCTCGCGGACGAAGAACCCGGCGATCGCCTCGGGGCTGCGGTACTGGAAGAAGCCAGGCAGCTCCAGGAACGCGTAGATGCCGCTCGCGACGACGATGTTGAGGTCGACCTCCGCGTTGACGCGCTGGATGCGCGGGATGTAGCGCCCGAGTCCCGGCGCGGTCGGGTCGACGAGCGTCCGGATGCCCGCCTCGCGCACGGCGCGCAGCTTGACGATCGCATCCGCGACCCGCTCCTCCTCGTCCCAGTAGCTCGCGCCCCAGACGTGTCCGTAGTTCTGGAGCGCCTCGGGCAGCAGCACGAAGATGTGCTCGTGCATCAGCGCGGGTCCGAGCTCCGACAGCTCCACCGGCCCGCGGACCGTCTCGACGACGCTCATGCCGCGGAGCGTCTCACGTAGAGGGTCTAGTCGTCGGCGACGTCGCGGTTTCGAAAGATCTCGTAGGCAATGACGAGCGGCACGAGGATGAACACGGCCGAGACCCAGACGGCGCGGAGGATCAGCGTCCAGTCGACCGGCGACATGAGCACGCCGTGCCAGCCGTCGAACTGGTCGGAGAGGAGGTAATGCCTCGCCCAGTTCTGGTGAACGAGCCCTCCGATCGCCTCCTGGCCGAGCGCGTAGACGAGCGTGCCCACGATCGCGGCCGCGCTGTTCCTCGTCCAGGTGGAGAGCAGGATCGCGAACGCCGCCACCGCGATCAGCGGCAGGCAGAAGACTCCGAGCGCGGCCGCGCTCAGCCAGAGCGCGTGGAGCGCCGAGAGGCGTACCCCGCTCAGGTTCGTGAGCGGGTTGAAGCCCCAGGCGATCGAGCCCGCGATCAGCCCGGTCAGGCCGAGCGCGAGGATCGTCGCGATGACGTACGTGAACGCGGCGAGCGACTTTCCGCCGAGGATCTGGCCGCGGCGGAGCGAGCGCGTGAGGATCATCTTCAGCGTCTTGCCCGAATGCTCGGTCGCGACGATGTCCCCGGCGACGAGCGCCGCGGCGAGCTGTGCGCCGAAGTGCGAGACGAACGTGAGCAGGACGAGGCCGAGCGCCAGCCCCGTCTTGCGGAGGTTGTGCCCGAGCGGCGCGTCGTAGGGTCCGCCCGTCTGCAGTGCCATCACCGTGACGAACACCACCGGCAGGAGCACCGCGGCGCCGAGGCCGATGTACGTGCGCTTCTGGGAGACGAGCTTGCGGAGCTCCCAGCGGTAGGCGATCAGGGTGCCGGTCACGCTGCCTCCTCGGATCGCTCGGCGGCCTCCGTCAGCTCGAAGAAGAACGTCTCGAGGCTCGCCTGCTCCGGGATCAGCGCCGTGAGTCCCAGGCCCGCGCCGACGAGCGCGCGCGACACGTCGGCCACGTCGTCCTCGCCCGCCTCGAACAGGAGCTCCTCGCCGTCGGGCCGGACGTTCCTGACTCTGGAGAGCGCGGAGAGAACGCGCCGGGCGCGCGCAGGGTCGGTCGTGCGCAGCCGATAGCGGTTCGCCCCTGCGCTCGCCCGGAGCTCGGCGAGCGTGCCCTCGTAGGCTATCCGTCCCGCGCGGATGATCCCGACGCGGTTGCAGAGCTCCTCGACCTCGGCCAGGAGATGGCTCGAGAGGACGACGGTGATGCCCTCGCCTGACAGGCGGGTGATCAGGATGCGCATGTCGCGCATCCCGCCCGGGTCGAGGCCGTTCGTCGGCTCGTCGAGGAGGAGGAGCCGCGGGTGGCGGAGGAGCGAGGCCGCGACGCCCAGTCGTTGCTTCATGCCCTGCGAGTAGCCTCCGACGCGGTCGCCGGCTCGTCCCTCGAGCTGCACCAGCTCGAGCAGGCCGTCGATCCGGCCGCCGTGGCCGTTCCGGTCGAAGGCCGCGAGCAGCTCGAGGTTCTTCCGTCCGCTCAGGTACGGGTAGAAGTGCGGCGTCTCCACGAAGCCCGCGACACCCTCGAGCGCCTTCGGGAGGTCGTGCTGCGGGTCGCGGCCGAAGAGTCTGACCTCGCCCTCGTCGGAGTGGATCAGCCCGAGCATGATCCGCAAGGTCGTCGTCTTGCCCGCGCCGTTCGGCCCGAGGAAGCCGTAGACGTCCCCGGGCTCGACCGTCAGGTCGACGTGGTCGACCGCGGTGATCTCGCCGTACCGCTTGACGAGGCCTCGAGCCTCGACGGGACTTCGATCATCAGGCATCTGGGCGCCCCCGGAGGGTAGCCGTAGCGGCCGCGGCCAGGCGGCGACAACCCGCTTCCCTCCTGTAACGCTGGGCCCGTCGGGCAGACTGTTCAGCGTGAACAAAATCCAGAGAGTTCAGAAGACAGAGGCCGAGTGGCAGGCGGAGCTGACACCAGAGCAGTACCGCGTGCTGCGGGAGAAGGGAACGGAGGCGCCGTTCACCGGCGAGTACGACCACGTCTTCGAGCCGGGCACGTACCACTGCGCCGGATGCGGCGCGGAGCTGTTCGGCTCCGACGCGAAGTACGACTCGGGCTGCGGCTGGCCCGCGTTCTACGCGCCCGCGGACGCGGAGGCGGTCGGCGAGGAGGTCGACACGACTCACGGGATGGTGCGCACCGAGGTGCTCTGTGCGAGCTGCGGTGGCCATCTGGGGCACGTCTTCCCGGACGGGCCCGCGCCGACCGGGCTGCGCTACTGCATCAACTCGGCAGCATTGAAACTGGAGGAGGAGTAGTGGAGAAGAAGGCAACGTTCGGAGCCGGCTGTTTCTGGGGCGTCGAGGCCGCGTTCCGCCAGATCGACGGCGTGACGAAGACGGAGGCCGGGTACGAGGGCGGCACGCTCGAGAACCCGTCCTACGAGGACGTCTGCTCGCACACGACCGGCCACGCCGAGGTCGTCGAGGTCACCTACGACCCGGAGCAGGTCCCCTACGAGCAGCTGCTCGACGTGTTCTGGGGCAAGCACGACCCGACCCAGCTGAACCGGCAGGGCTGGGACATCGGCGACCAGTACCGCTCAGTCGTCTTCTTCCACGACGACGAGCAGCGCGCGGCCGCGGAGAAGTCCAAGGCCGAGCTCGACGCGTCCGGCCGGTACCGCAAGCCGGTCGTGACGCTGATCGAGCCGGCGCAGATGTTCTATCCCGCCGAGGAGTACCACCAGCGGTACCTCGAGAAGCAGGGCCGGTCGAGCTGCACGGCGCAGCTCGCCGAGACGGCCTAGCGACGAAGAACCCGGGGCGAGGCGGCGTCGAGCAGCGCCGCCGCCCCGGAGCTTTCGCCTAGCTCGCGTCGTTGTCGATCAGACCCGACGCGCCGCGCTGGATGTCCATCGCGACCTGCTGGAAGATCGAGTTCAGCTGCCCGGCCGAGGGCTGGTTGTAGAACGTGTCCGGAGTGGAGGCGATCCCCGACAGGGCCTGGTAGGCAGTGATCGAAGGAGACTCGAGCGGCCCGCTCGACGACTGCGCCTGGCACTTGTTCGCGCCGCCGTTGACCGCGTTCAGGTCGTAGCCGATCGAGTAGATGGTCGTGCCCTTCGCCTTCTGGGCGTTCGCCGACGTGATGCCCTGGTGGCACGGCTGCTGACGGTAGGGCGAGCTCGACGGGTAGTAGCTCGGGCCGGTGTTGGCGGCGCCGTCGGAGAAGAAGACGATCACCTTCTTCACGTTCGCGCGGCCGTGCGTGTCCAGCTCGCTCTGCGCCTTCTCGATCGCGGTCGCGTACGAGGTCGAGCCCGCGGCCTTCATGCAGTTGAGCGTCGTGATCAGGTTCGAGCTCGGGTTGAGCGCGCCGTTGACGCTGTAGTCGTTCGAGAGCGGCACGATCGTGTAGGCGGCCGACGTCGAGTTGTAGTTCGCCGTGTCCGGTGTCGCGCAGCGGTTCCCGACACTCGTCGCCGGTGGCAGGACGGCCAGTCCGACGTTGTCGTTCTTCGGGTTCATCACCTGCAGGAACGACTTGATCCCGTTCCTCGCGTTGTTGAGGTCCGTGCATGCAGGGTCGTTGTTGCCGTTGTGGTCCTGGCACATCGAGCCCGTACGGTCGAGGACGATCATGATGTCTAGTGGCTGCGTGCCGCACGGCGAGCACGCCGTCGAGCGCACGTGGATGTTGAGCGACTTGATCCCGAGCACCTTCGTGAACAGCGTGCTCGTCGTCGCGTACTCGTCGACCACGACGGCGTTCACCGGGTCGCAGCCGGGCACCGAGGTCAGGCACTTCGTCGAGATGCGCTCGGTGACGTTGCCCACGTTCCCCCTGAAGTTCTTGCCGGCCGCGCTGCTTCCGTACTGCTGCGCCACCGAGACTGCGCTGTTCGCATCCGGCAGGTTCTGAGCGCCGGCGAGGGCCGCGGCATCCGCCTGCGCCTGCAGCGAGCGCTGCGCGAAGTACGCGTAGCCGATGTCGATCACCAGACCCGAGATCGCCAGGAGGGGCACGAGCATCAACGCGATCAGCACCAGCACCTGCCCCTGTTCGCTTCTCCTAAGCCGCAAAACCCCTCGCACGCCGTCCTCCCGTCCTCTTGCCGCCGCTGGACCTGCAAACACAGGTTCAGTGGGGCGCGAGCGGGGTGCCATGACCCTGAAGGGGGATCCAAATCCCTCGCGCGAGGGATTTGGACGGGCTAGTTCTCGAGGAAGACGGCCAGTGTCGCCGTGAAGCCGTGCAGGAAGGGCCGGCCTCCGACCGGGCCGATCTCCCCGGCGCAGAAGAAGCCGGCGAGCGCCTCGCCGTGAATCGCGTCCGCCACGGTCTGGGCGTCGTGGTCGGGCTCGGAGAACATGTTCGTTCCGCGGCCGTTGCAGGTGAAGAGGAGCGCGCCGGCCGCCCGGTCGCCGTCCGCCATGACCTGGGCCAGTGCCTCGCGCAGGTCGTCGTCGGCGGAGCGGGCGTCGCGGACGTGGAAGCGCAGCGTCTGGCCCACGCGCACGGCTTCGCCGATCGTGAGCGCGCCCGACTCCTCGTCCACGTCGAGCAGCCCGCGCATCAGGTAGTCGCCGCGCCCGTACTCGGAGCGGTTCTCGTCGATCACGAGCCCGGCGAGCAGGCCGCCCTGTGCGGCGAGCTGCTGCTGCTCGGGCTGCATCGAGCGAAGCTCGCCGTGCAAACGCTCGAGCGCCGGCTTTCCGGCCAGCTCGTAGACGACGTTCTCCTCGGCGCTCGTGATCACGGAGTCGGCTCCGACGGGCGCGCACCCCTGCGAGACGACCGTGCTCACGCGCACGCCGCGGAGCACAACGCCGACCGCGCCGTCGGTCAGCACCTGGTCGTCGAGGAAGAGCGCCTGCGCGTCGGGCCCGCCCGGGCCGGCGGCAAGCCCGCCGACGACGGGGATGTCGCCCTCGCTCTCGGTGAGCTCCGTGAGGAACCCGGAGGCCGGGAAGGTGAACGGATCGACGAGCAGCGTGACCAGGTCGGCGTCGTCCAGCGGAGGCAGTCCGCCGACGGCGACGCCCTCGTCGGTGCCGAACGCGACCGCGTGGAAGGTCTCGATCAGGCTCCCGGGGAGCGTGGCCGCCCAGACGACGGCGCCCGGCCCGTGCTCGAGCTCGCGGTCGCGGCCGACGACGCCCTCGGCGACGCACCCGATGAGACTCGCCGCGTCCAGCTGCTCGGAGGCAGCGGCGAGCGCCTCCTCGGCGTCCTCGTGATGCTCCGCCGAGAGGAAGAGGAAGGCGAGGTCTACCTCGGCGCCGCCGAGCTCGTCGCGCGCGTCCCGCGCGGCCCGGTGCGCAGCACGCACGCCGTCGCCGGCGATGGACAGCCCGGCCCCGACTCGGCACGTCAGCGTCTTCGGCCTCACACCCGGAGTGTATGCCGCGCCGCCCGGTGCGGAACGGCGAGAATGGCAGTCGTGCGCCTGGCCACGATCGAAGAGCAGATTCGCGAGCTCGCCCTTTCGTTCCCGGAGTCGTACGAGGACCGGCCCTGGGGCGACTTCCCGGTCTTCAAGGTGGGGGAGAACAAGGTCTTCGGCTGGGCGGTGACCGAGGACGAGGCCGTGAACGTGACGGTCAAGCTGACCGCCGAGGAGCGGGAGATCGCGCACTTGCTCCCGTACGTGCGGACGGCGAGCTACGTCGGCCGCTACGGCTGGATCACGGCGGCCGTGACCGACGAGGAGTCGCTCGAGGCCGCGCTCGAATGGCTCCGCGAGTCGTACTGGCTCAAGTGCCCGTCGGAGCTGCGGGCGGCGGTCGAAGGCGAGGGCTGAGGCTGGGCGAGCAGCGCCCGTTCCGCGCAGGCTCGGTCGACCCGTCTGCGCCCCTGCGTGCGCGGCACCCGCTTCCGCGGCGCGGGCCTGTCGATCGCCATCTCGCTCTGATCGAGACCGCGCGCGGCCGGTCGGTGCTGCACCTCGGATTCGTGGACGAGCGGGCCGAGCAGAAGCTCGCGGAGGGCGTTTGGCTTCATGCGCGGCTCGCCGGGGTCGCGCGGACGATCGTCGGCGTCGACTCCTCGGGGGAAGGCGTCGAGTGGGCGCGGGCGCAGGGGTACGAGGCTCACGTGGTCGACGTCCAGTCGCAGGAATCGGTAGCGGCCGCAGGGCTGGAGCCAGCCGAAGTGGTCGTGGCCGGCGAGCTGATCGAGCACCTCGACGCGCCGGGGCCCTTCCTGCGGGCGCTGCACCCGTTGGTGACGCGCGACGGCGTGCTCGTGCTGACGACCCCGAACGCGTATCGGCTGCTGAACGTCCTCGCTCCGCTCACGGGCGCCGAGCTCGTCCACGGAGACCACACGGGGTGGCAGAGCCCGCAGACCCTGCGCACGCTCTTGGGGCAGTCCGGCTGGGAGATCGAGGACATGGCCTACTACCACGCCCCGGTTCGCGCCGTGCCCACGCGGCTGCGCGGCCGCGAGCGGGCCCGCGCGCACCTCGCGAACGCGGGGCGGTGGGCGCTCGCCGCGGTCAACCGCCCGCTGCCGTTCTGGAGCGAAGGCATCGTCGTCTGGGCGCGGCGGGACGCCGCAGCCTGACCGCGTATCCTGGCCACCGTGAAGGTCGTTCTCCCGGATTCCTCCGAGCTCGAGCTCCCAGAGGGCGCCACCGGGCTCGACGCCGCCGAGGCGATCGGGCCCAGGCTCGCCGAGCAGGCCGTGCTCGTGCGCTCGAACGGCCGCGTCATGGACCTGCGCGCGTCGCTCGAGGACGGCCAGCAGATCCAGATCCTGACCACCCGCGACACGGACGACCCGGACGCGCTCTACGTCCTGCGCCACTCGGCATCGCACCTGCTCGCCGAGGCCGTGCGCCGCCTCTATCCGGGCACGAAGATCGCGATCGGCCCGCCCGTCGAGAACGGCTTCTACTACGACTTCGAGTTCCCGGAGCCGATCGGCGAGGACGCGCTGGAGCGGATCGAGGAGGAGATCCGGCGCGAGCTCGCGGAGGGCCGGTCCTGGAACCGCGAGGAGGTCAGCGCGGAGGAGGCGAAGCGCTACTTCGCCGAGCAGGGCGAGGATTACAAGGTCGAGCTGGTCGACACCGCCGAGGGGCCGATCACCTTCTACACGCAGGGTGAGTTCACCGACCTCTGCCGCGGGCCGCACCTCCAGGACTCGAAGCCGATCAAGGCGGTCAAGCTGACGGGCCTCGCGGGGGCGTACTGGCGCGGCGACGAGCACAACACGCAGCTGACGCGGATCTACGGCACCGCGTTCTTCAGCCAGGACGACCTCGACGCGTATCTGCACAGGCTCGACGAGGCCAAGCGCCGCGACCACCGCCGGCTCGGGACCGAGCTCGACCTCTTCCACCTCTCTGACCATGCGCCGGGAATGCCGTTCTGGCACCCGAAGGGCATGGTGATCTGGAACGAGCTCGAGGATCTCCGCCGGCGGGAGAACGTCGCCCGCGGCTACCTCGAGGTCAAGACGCCGCTCCTCTACGACGTGGACACGTGGGTCACCTCGGGCCACTGGGAGAAGTTCCGCGAGAACATGTTCCTCGTCCCCTACGGCGAGGACCGGACGCTCGGGCTGAAACCGATGAACTGCCCCGGTCACATGCTCCTGTTCGGGAGCGCGCTGCGCAGCTACCGCGACCTGCCGGTCCGGTACGCGGAGGCCTCGACCCTGCACAGGAACGAGCGCGCCGGGACCCTGCACGGGCTGCTCCGCGTGCAGCACGTGACACAGGACGACGCGCACATGTTCGTGACCCCCGACCAGATCGAGGAGGAGATCTTCGGCTGCCTCGACTACGCGACGTACCTCTACGACCTCTTCGGGGTGGAGGCCCGGTTCGAGCTCTCGACCCGGCCGGAGAACAAGCTCGGCACCGACGAGGAGTGGGACTTCACCGAAGGCGCACTGCGCTCGGCGCTCGAGCGGCGCGGGATCGAGTACACCGTCAACGAGGGCGAGGGCGCGTTCTACGGGCCGAAGATCGACCTGCACATGACCGACGTCCTCGGCCGCTCCTGGCAGATGGGCACGATCCAGCTCGACGCCCAGATGCCGGTCAGGTTCGGGCTGACCTACATGGGCGAGGACAACGCCGAGCACACGCCGTACGTCATCCACCGGGCGCTCTTCGGATCGCTCGAGCGCTTCATCGGGATCCTGATCGAGCACTACGGGGGCGCGTTCCCGTTCTGGCTCGCGCCGGTCCAGATCCGCGTGATCCCGGTCGGCGAGGGCCACCGCGCCCCGGCCCACGAGCTAGCCGGGAAGCTCGGCGCGTACCGGGTCGAGGTCGACGAGCGCGACGAGACCGTCGGCAAGCGCATCCGCGAAGCGGAGGTCGAGAAGATCCCGATCGCGATCGTCTACGGCGACAAGGAATCCGACGAGTCGCTCGCGGTGCGGGAGCACGGCGGCGAGCAGTCGACGATGTCTCTGGACGGGCTGCTCGCGCACCTTGCTACGCTGTGACCCTGGCAAGCAGGGTCCCAGCCCTCACCTTCCAAGCCTCGCGCTTCGCGAAGGTTCAACCGAACAGGTGGAGAGCTCTGGGCCGCTGCTTGGCAGCGGTCTTGTTGTTCGAAAAGGAGGAAACGAGAACTTGGTGAAGGGCCTTTGAGACCACGGCGGACGGTCGAGCCGGACCGGGCACCGGTCCCGCAAGCCCGAATCAACGAGATGATCCGCGCGCCGAAGGTCAGGCTGGTCGACGAGAACGGCGAGCAGATCGGGATCAAGGACACGGACGAGGCGCGCGAGTACGCGTGGGGCAAGAATCTCGACCTCGTCGAAGTGGCAGCGCAGGCGGACCCGCCGGTGGCGCGGGTGATGGACTACGGCAAGTACCGCTACGAGCAGGAGCAGAAGGCCAAGCTCGCGCGCAAGCACCAGGTCTCGATCAACGTCAAGGAGATCAAGTTCAGGCCCAAGATCGGGATCCACGACTACAACACCAAGAAGGGACACGTCGAGCGCTTCCTCAACCAGCGCGCGAAGGTGAAGGTGACGATCATGTTCCGCGGCCGGGAGATGAGCCATCCCGAGCGCGGGCGCGATCTGCTGATGCGGCTGGCGGAGGACGTGAAGGAGATCGGACAGGTGGAGTCCCCGCCGATCCTGGACAGCCCACGCAACATGGTGATGGTCCTGGGGCCGACGAAGAACGCAGGAGTGAAGAAAGACGATGCCAAAGCAGAAGACACAGAGCGCAGCGAAGAAACGGTTCAAGGTGACAGGGACGGGCAAGCTCCTTCGGAGGAAGGGGCCGCAGGCCCACCTGCTCGAGAAGAAGTCGGCTAAGCGCAAGCGCGAGTTCCGTCGCGCCGCAGAGGTCGATCCCACGAACGTCCGCTCCGTGAAGCGGCTGCTCGGGAGGTAGGACGTGCCACGCATCAAGCGCTCGGTCCACGCGCGCAAGAAGCGCCGGAAGGTGCTCGGGCAGGCCCGCGGCTACTGGGGCCTGAAGCACTCGAGCTACAAGCGCGCGAAAGAGCAGCTCGACCACTCGCTCGCGTACGCGTACCGCGACCGCAAGAACAAGAAGCGCACGTTCAGGCGGCTCTGGATCATGCGGATCAACGCGGCCGCGCGCCGCGAGGGGCTCTCGTACAACCAGTTCGTCGCCGGCCTGCGCAAGGCCGAGATCCCGCTCGACCGCAAGGTGCTCGCCGACCTCGCGGTGAGCGATCCGGCCGCCTTCGGCAAGATCGCCGAGCAGGCGAAGGCCGCGCTGGATTCCTGATCACGTCGGCCGCCAACCCGCGGCTCCGGCTCGTGCGCAAGCTGCAGGACCGGCGCTGGCGGGACAAGCTCGGGCTGTTCGCGGTCGAGGGTGAGGATCTCGTGGAGGCGGGGCTCGCCGCGGGGCTGGAGCCCGAGGATCTCCTCGTGGCGGGCGCAGACGTCTCCGCGAAGCTCCTGGCGTCGGTCTCGACGCTGCCGCATCCGCCCAGGAGGATCGCCGTCTTCCGGCGCGACGATCTGCCGCGACTCGATGTCTCGAGCACGCCGCCTGCCGGGCTCGCGCTCTGGCACGTCGGCGACCCCGGCAACCTCGGGACGATCGTCCGCGCCGCCGATGGGCTCGGCCCGGCGTTCGTAGCGCTCTCGGCGGGGTGCGCCGACCCGACCGGGCCGAAGACGCTGCGTGCGTCGATGGGCGCGCTCTTCCGCGTCCCGCTCGGCCGTTTCGATGACGCGCCTGGGCGGCGCGTCGGGCTGGTGGCGCGCGGCGGCGAGCCGCTGCACGCCGTGGACCTGAGCGGGCCGGTGACGTTCGTGCTCGGAGCGGAGCGGGAGGGGATCCCCGAGTCGGTCCTGGCAGCGTGCGACGTGCGCGCCTCGATCGCGCTCGAGCCCGGCGCCGAGTCGCTGAACGTCGCGCTCGCCGCGGCGATCGCGCTCTACGAGCTCCGCACGCGACACTGAGCTCGAGGGCAAGCGCGGGATGCTAGCGCGGATCGTCGAGTCCGGCGAGGTCGCGGTCGGCGACCGGGTCGAGCTGCTCTAGCCCTCAGCGCGCCCTGCGCGCGATCCAGACGCTGTCCTCGCCGCCGCTGTACGGGCGGCGATCGAACCAGCCGAAGCAGCCGAGCACCTGGAAGCCGGCCTGCTCGAGCAGCGCCCGCCACTCGTCCGGCGAGAGCCAGGCGAGCGTGAACGTCGTCGCGCTGTCGTCGCCGCGCACGGACAGGGTGAGGGTTCGCTCCCGCGTGTCCCAGTCGGCGCGCTCGAAGATCCCGTGCTCGCGCTCGAGCCAGCGGCCGTGGGTCGCCTCGATGTCGTCGGCCGCGGGCGCGAACACGTCGAAAACGAGCCTCCCCCCCGGGACGAGCAGCTCGCGCGCCGAGCGGAGCGCGCGCAGCCGCTCCTCGTCTGTGAGCAGGTGCAGGTAGGAGCGAAACGGGCACGTGACGAGCGGGACCCGCTCGTCGACCGGCGGCTCCGCCATGTCGCCGACGCGGAGGTCGATCAGCTCGGCGACCCCGGCCAGCTCCGCCCTACGCCGGCAGACCTCGAGCATCCCGGCCGAGGAGTCGATGCCGATCACCCGGATGCCCTCGGCCGCGGTCGGCACGGCGATCCGCCCGGTCCCCACGGCGAGCTCCACGACCGTCCCGCCCGCCCGCTTCGCCTCCTCGACGTAGAAGGACACGTCCTCGGTGACGCTCCGGCTCCACGAGTCGTACAGCTCGGCGATCGAGTCGTACCTACTCTCGCCGTGTGTCACGCGGGCTTGCGGGCGACCCACACCATCTCCTCGCTCGACTCGTCGAAGGGCCGACGGTCGAACCAGCCGTACAACGCCTCGACCTCGAGCCCGGCGACGTCGAGCAGCCCCTCCCATTCCGCACGCGTCGACCACCAGAGCGAGATCTGCTCTCCGCCGCTGAGCGTGAGGTCGATCCGCGCGTCGGCGGGGACCTGATCGACCCGGTGCGGGACGGGCGCGTCGGCATCCCATTTGCCGTCGAGGCTTGCGGCGATGTGCGGGTTGAAGACGAACGCGTTCCAGGCGAAACGGCCGCCCGGGCGCAGCGCGGCCGCGACGCGCTCGAACGTTCGGCGTCGGTCGGCCCACGTGGGGAGGTGCATCAGCCCGCGGAACGGGCAGTAGACAAGGGCCGCGGGCTCGTCGAGCTCGAGGTCGCGCATGTCGCCTTCGCGCAGCTGGAGCTCGACGCCCGCCGCCTCGGCGTTGTCCCGCGCCTGGGCGAGCATCGCCGGCGAGATGTCGATTCCGAGCACCGCGCGGCCGGTCTCGCGTGCGACTGGTATCGCCACCCTGCCGTTGCCGACGGCGAGCTCGACGATCGGGCCGTCGGCCTCGCGCCCCAGCTCGACGTAGAACGGAACGTCCTCGGTCATGGCCTCGGCCCACTTCTCGTAGTCGACGGCAAACGCGTCCCAGGCACTCACGAAGGGCGATGGTACAGTCGCCGCGTGGACTGGGAGGCTCACGAAACCGAGGCGCAGAGCGCGATCGCAGGTGCTTCGACCCAAGCCCAGCTCGAGGCGGCGCGGGTCGGCTACCTCGGCCGCAAGAGCGAGCTCGCCCTGGCGCTGAGAGCCGTTCGCGACCGCGAGACCGGGATGCTCCTGAACGGCATCCGCAACCGGCTGGAGACCGCGGTCGCCGAGCGCCAGGCGCAGCTCGAGCGGGCCGAGCTCGACCGCGCGCTCACGGAGGACACCGTCGACGTCACTCTCCCCGGAGACGAGCTGCCGCTCGGCCACCTCCACCCGATCACGCAGACGCAGAGGGAGATCGAGGACGCGTTCATCGGCCTCGGCTACGAGGTCCGCGACGACCGTGAGGTCGAGACGACGGAGTACAACTTCGACAAGCTCGCGTTCGACCCGTGGCACCCCGCGCGGTCGCACCGCGCGACCTTCTTCTTCGACGAGAACCGGCTTCTGCGCACGGAGACCTCGCCGTCGCAGATCCACGCGCTCGAGGAGCGTGAGCCTCCGATCTACATGGTCTCGATCGGCCGCTGCTACCGGCGCGACACGATCGACGCGACCCACTACCCGATCTTCCACCAGTTCGAGGGGCTCGCCGTCGACCGCGGCCTGACGCTCGCCGACCTGAAGGGCACGCTGCTCCACGTGATGCGGGCGATCTTCGGGCCCGACCGGCGCGTCCGCTTCCGCACGCACTACTTCCCGTTCACCGAGCCCTCGATGGAGCCGGACGTCTCGTGCGGGATCTGCGGCGGCGCGGGCTGCCGCACGTGCCGCTACTCGGGCTGGCTCGAGATGGGCGGCTCCGGCGTCGTCGACCCGCGCGTGTTCGAGAACGTCGGCGTCGACCCCGACGTGTGGTCGGGCTTCGCGTTCGGCTGCGGGATCGAGCGGGTCGCGCAGCTCAAGCACGACATCCCGGACATCCGCCCGCTCTGGGAGGGGGACCTCCGCGTCCTGACGCAGTTTTGAGGGTCCCCGTCTCCTGGCTGCGCGAGTACGTCCCGGTCGAGATGCCGCTGGACGAGCTCGCCACGCGGCTCTCGATCTCGAGTGCGGAGGTCGAGGGGATCGAGCACCGCGGGGTCGCGGACAGCGACGGCAACCTCGGCCTGTTCCGGGTCGGCAAGGTGCTCGAGGCGGCCAAGCACCCGAACGCCGACCGGCTTCAGCTCTGCGTGGTCGACCTGGGCGAGGGCGAGCCGCGTCAGATCGTCTGCGGCGCCTGGAACTTCGGGGCCGGGGCGACCGTTGCGGTCGCGCTCCCAGGCGCGGTCCTGCCCAACGGCCTGCAACTCGAGCAGCGCAAGGTCCGCGGGGAGCTCTCCGACGGGATGATCCTCGCCGAGGACGAGGTCGACCTCGGCACCGACCACTCGGGGATCATGGTGCTCGCGGACGCCGAGCCCGGGACGCCGCTCGTCGACGTCCTGCCGCTGGTGGACAGCATCCTGCTCGTCGAGTCGACCGGCAACCGGCCCGACCTGCTCTCGGTGTACGGCGTTGCACGCGAGGTCGCCGCCCTCTACGACCTCGAGCTCGCGCCGATGCCGGGCAGCGGCGACGAGCCGGCCGGGGGCGACGAGCCGGTCGACGTGGCAATCGACGACCTCGACGGCTGCCCGCGCTACATCGGTCGGCTCTTCCGCGACGTCTCGATCGGCCCCTCGCCGCTGTGGCTGAAGGCGCGCCTGCTCGGGGCCGGGATGCGGCCGATCTCGAACGTCGTGGACGTGACGAACTACGTGATGCTCGGGCTCGGGAACCCGCTGCACGCGTTCGACTTCGCGAAGCTGGAGGGCGGCAGGATCGTCGTCCGCCGCGCGCGGCCGGGGGAGGAGCTGCGCACGCTCGACGGCGTCGACCGCAAGCTCGAGCCGTCCGACCTGATGATCGCCGACGCCGAGCGTTCGGTCGCGCTCGCCGGGATCATGGGCGGCGAGGAATCCGAGATCGGCCAGTCGACGACCGACGTCCTGCTCGAGGCCGCGAACTTCGAGCCTACCGGGACGTTCCTCACCTCCGAGCGCCTGCGCCTGCGCACCGAGGGCCTCAACCGCTGGGAGAAGGGCGTCGACCCCTACCTCGCCGAGCCGGCCGCGAAGCTCGCGACGGAGCTGATCGTCGAGACCGCAGGAGCCCGCTGGGCCGGCGGCGTGGACGTCCACGGCGAGCTGCCCGAGCGCCCGGTCGTCGCGTTCCGGCCGGAGCGGACGGACGAAGTGATCGGTCTGCCCACGCCCGCCGACGAGCAGCAGGCCGTGCTCGGCCGCGTCGGCTTCGACCAGGCGAAGGACGGCACCGTCGTCCCCACCTGGCGGGCGCGTGACGTCACGCGCGAGATCGACGTCGTCGAGGAGGTCGCGCGCTTCCGGATGGACGAGGTGCCGTTCACGCTGCCGCAGCGCAGGGAGATGTTCGGCGCGCTGACCCCGCTTCAGCGCCTGCGCCGGCGCGTCCAGGACACGCTCGCCGGCCTCGGCCTCGCCGAGACCTACACGCCGTCCCTCCGGCAGAGCGACCCGAGCCCGGACGCCTGGCGGTTGCCCGAGCCGATCTCGCTCGAGATGGCAGTTCTGCGCACGCGCCTCCTGCCGAGCCTCGTCGACGCGGCCCGTCACAACGCTGAGCTCGGCGCCCAGGGCGTCGCGCTCTTCGAGGTCGCGCACTCGTATCCGCCGGGCGGCGACCTCCCGGACGAGCGGCGCCTAGTGGCCGGGATCGTCGAGGGCGGCTGGAGTCGCGCGAAGGGCATCGTGGACGCGCTCTACGCAGCGCTCAAGGCCGAGCCGCGCTTCGAGCGGGCCTCCGACGAGCTCCTCCACCCGCAGAAGGCGGCCTCGGTCGGAGCCGGGGTCGTCGGCGAGCTCCACCCCCGGCTGCTCGAGGGGAGCTGGGGCGTCTTCGAGCTAGACCTCGAGAAGCTCCTGGAGGCAGCGCCGGACCAGGTCAGGTACCAGGACGTGATCGGCTTCCCGCCGGTGCGCGAGGATCTCGCGTTCGTGGTCGCGGAGGACGTGAGCGCGGGAGAGCTCGTGGACGCGGCGCTCGAGGCGGGGGGCTCCGAGCTGCTCGAGATGCGCCCGTTCGACGTCTACCGCGGCGAGCAGGTCGGCGAGGGCCGCAAGTCGATCGCGTTCTCCGTCACGTTCCAGTCGCCGGAACGGACGCTGACCGACGAGGACGCGGCCGCGCTGCGCGAGCGAATCGTCGAGGCGCTGGCGAAGCGCTTCGGCGCGGAGCTTCGCTCCTAGAGCGTTTCCGGGGCCAGCCGCTCCGCGAGGGCGAGCAGCACCTTGCGCTGGATCTCCGGCTGCTCGGCCATCAGGCGCTTGAACGATGTGCCCGTGATCACGAGCGTCCGCACCTGTGAGGTCGCCGTCACGGTCGCGGTGCGCGGCGAGTCGGAGACGAGCGCTATCTCCCCGAAGAAGTCGCCCGGGCCGAGCTCGTTGATGCGGCGGCCGTTCCTGGTCACCTCCGCCTCGCCCTGGAGCAGGACGAAGAACTCGCGGCCGCGCGAGCCCTCACGCGTCATCTCCTTGCCCTCGCGCAGGTCGATCTCGTCCGCCAGCTGCGCGATCAGCTGGAGTTCCTTCTTGGAACAGGTCGCGAACAGCGGCGTGTGCTTGATCAGCTCGACCTTCTCGTTGCGCCTGAGCACGGCGTGAGTCTAAGCGCACCCGCGCGCGCGAGAAAACCGAATCGACCCCTTTTCGCGTATTGGTAACGTGATCGCGTCGATCTCCCAGGGGTGCTCATGAACAGAAGCCGTCCTGCCATCGTCGTCGTGCTGGCTGCGCTCGCCACCGTGCTGGTGGCCGGATCGGCACGACCTGCCGCCTCGGCGGCTCCGATCCAGCTGTTCGGAAACGTCGGGCCAGGGTTCAGCATCAGCCTCAAGGACGCGAACGGGAAGGCCGTCAGGCAGCTCGATCCCGGCGTCTACGACATCACCGTCACCGACCAGTCGGAGGAGCACAACTTCGACCTGACCGGCCCGGGCGTGAGCTTGCACACCGAGGTCGAGACGACCGGCACCGCGCACTGGAACAACGTCACGTTTGTGGACGGCGTATACACCTACGTCTGCGACGCCCACCCGACGCAGCTGAAGGGCAGCTTCCGGGTCGGGGCCGCGCCGCCTCCGCCGCCGAAGCTGACCGCCCGCGTCGGTCCGGGCAAGACGATCTCGCTCAAGCGTGGCGGGGCGCTCGTGAAGTCGCTCCCGCTCGGCACCTACAGCGTCGCCGTCCGCGATTCGAGCAAGAAGGACAACTTCCACCTGATCGGACCGGGCGTGAACAAGCGCACCTCCGTCAAGGGCAAGGCCTCGGTGACCTGGAGGGTCACGTTCAAGATCGGCAAGGGCTCGTACCGCTCGGACGCCCACAAGAAGCTCAAGCGGGCGTTCACGGTCATCGCACCGCCGATGGTGCCCCCGCCGCCGCCTCCGCGCTAGGTCAGTCGAGCGAGAGGAACGAGAGGAGGCTCCTCTTCTTCTGGTTCAGGCGGTAGCGGATGATCGCTTTCACCGTCGCCCCCACGCCTCCGGCCATCACGAACCCCGTGCCGAAGGCGGCCGCCGTCACGACCGGCAGCCTGCTCTTGAGCTTCTTGTTGATGTCGGTCGCGTCGTCGATGCCGGCGCGGAGGTCGTCGACGGCGGTCGCGAGCCGTTCGCGCTCGGTCTCGATCTCGTGACGGACCTGTTCCGCCGAGCGGCCGTTATGAGCTGCCATCTGCCCTCCCGACCTTCGCGGCCTCGTCTGTCATCGCCTGCGCCGTCTCTTCCGGATGGGCTTCGCCCTTGAGCGCCTCCGTCGTCAGCTTCGCCTCGCGGATCGCCTGATCCGGCACTGGCGGAGCGCCCTTCTTGATCGCACGCTTGGCCAGGAGACCCAGAATCACGGCCGCCAGCAGCAGCGCGCCGGTCACGATCAGGAGCGCGGCCCACCAGGGCATCTGCGTCGCGATCCCGGCGGCCGCCGCGGCCAGCCCGAACCCGATCATGTAGAGCACGAGCACTGCGGCGATACCGGCCATGATCGCGCCCTTCGCGATCAGCCCGATCTTGCGGTTGATCTCGAGCTGCGCCAGCTCGATCTCGAGCCGGACGAGCGCGCTCAGGTGGTCGGCGAAGTTCTTGGCCGCGGTCCCGAGCGGCGGGTGGCCGTTCGGCTGCGGGTGTTGGCCGTTCTGAACGGGCGGGACGACCTGCTCCGGCGGCGGCTCCGGCTGCGCGGGCTGCTCGGGCTGTGGCGGGTGCTCAGTCTCCATTGCCTATCGCTGTGACCAGTCTGGCGAGGAGCATCCCTGCGAGGAACGCGCCGCCGACGATCAGCACCGGCGGCGGGCCGCTGCTCGGTGCCCTGCGGGCGTCCATTCGCTCGTGCTCCTTCTTCTTCTTGCGGATCCGGGAGGCGATCAGGCTCGGCTTCAGCTTGCGCAGGAACTTCGCGCTCGCGTCGAGCTCCTCGGCAATCAGCTCGCCGAACCCGTCATGGCGCGCGGCCGCGCGCTGGGCGAGCTCCTCGAGGCCTTCGGCCCCACGCTCGACGATGACGTCGCCCTTCGTCATTTCTTCTTCTTGGGCGGCGCCTCGCCGGTGGCGAGCTGCCAGATCGTCTTGGCCGCCTGCTTCGCGGCGATCGCAGCGATCATCGCAATCGCCCCGGAGAGGAGGGTCCAGGCATACCGGCCGAGGGCGCTTGTCTCAGTTTCGGGCGATGACGTGGACAAACCTGGGGGTTACTGTAACTCGATGGCGCCCCCAGTGCGTTCTCTCGCAAAGCCCGAGCGGCAGAAGCTGGTCGAGAGCATCGTTTCGCGCAGGCGGATCGGGAGCCAGCAGGAGCTCGCAGAGGCGCTCGCGAAGGCGGGTTGCGAGGTCACGCAGGCCACGATCTCGCGCGACATCCGCGAGCTCGAGCTCGAGAAGACGACCGACCAGCTCGGGCGCCCGCGATACGTGCTGCCCGGCCGCGAGTGGCGGACCGACCCGCGCCAGGCGCTGGCAGGAGTGCTGGGGCAATTCGGCCTCCAGGCGACTCCCGCGCAGAACATTGTGGTCGTCCAGTCCGAGCTCGGCTCGGCTCCTGCGATCGCGCGGGCCGTCGACCGGCTCGACCACCCGAAGATCGTCGGCACGCTCGCCGGCGACGACACCTGCCTCGTGATCACCCGCTCGATCCGGGACGCTCGCTCCGTCGCGGGCGAGCTGCGCGCCGTCCTCGGCTAGACGGCTACACCGGCAAAGCCGGCGCAGCCTCTCACGATCGGCGTCGCAAGCGACGCCTTAGACGCTCTTGCCGCCCGTGTACCAGACCGGGCCCTGGGTCTGGACCGGCCGCGTATCGGAGAGCGCCCAGAGCACGCGGACAGTTCCACGCACACCCTCCTCGTCGAGCCGCGCGAGGCAGCGCTGCGCCATCTCGCTTGACGCGCCGTAGCCGTAGCGGCGAGCGGCCCGGAAGCGGAATCCCGCCTGGTCGCCGTAGCGGCTCGGGTTCAGTGGCGCCATCAGCAGCGCGCCCCGGTCGAGGTAGTCGCTCGAGTCGAGCTCGACCTCGGCGTAGAGGTCGCTCCAGTCGTCGGGGAGGACGGCCAGCTCACCCTTCCAGGCTGCGACCAGCGTGGGCGGCTCGGCGGCAGCTGCGGCGGGCGCCCGCGTCTCCTCCGTCGTTGACGCGACGAGCTCGAGCTCGCCCTGGATCGGCTCGCGGTCGAGCAGCGCCAGCAGCCTGGCAACCAGCGCCGGCGAGGGCCAGCCTGTCCTCGTCGCCGAGAAGGAGATCGCCTTGCCACGCCTGCCCGGGTTGGCGGGGCCGAGCAACGCGGCCGCTCGCTCCGAATCGCCCTCGTCGGCGAGCGTCAGGCGCAGGCTCGCGTCGGCCCAGCCCTCCGGCAGGCCGCTCTGGATCGCCTCCCACTGGCCGACCAGGCCCATGGAGCTGAATATAAGGCGTTCGCTTGCGACGCCGACGGGGAGGCGGTGGCGGCTTTTGCCGACGCCGCCGTCCAACGCACCGTCTTGGCTTCCGGAGCGGGTCCCCGAGGCCGCCAATAGCCTCTAAGCTCACGCTCGTGGCGAAGGTCGAGCGCAAAGCCACCCTGAGCGAGGAGCGGGTGCGCACGTTCCTGGCCGAGATGCTCCTGATCAGGCGCTTCGAGGAGAAGGTCGAGGAGCAGTTCCGGGCGGGAGAGCTGCCGGGCTTCCTCCATGTCGCGATCGGCCAGGAGGCGGTCGCGGTAGGCGTCTGCCAGGCGCTCGACGACGGCGACGTCTTCGCGTCCACGCACCGCGCGCACGGGCACACACTCGCTCGCGGGACGCCGCCGAACGCGGTCATGGCGGAGCTGTACGGAAAGCTCGAGGGCTGCTCGCACGGCTACGGCGGGTCGATGCACCTCTACGACGTCGAGCGTGGAAACCTCGGGGCGAACGCCGTCGTGGGCGGCGGCCTGCCCGCGATCACCGGCGCCGCGCTCGCGTTCAAGCTCCGCGGCGAGCCGCGCGTGGCGGTCGCGTTCTTCGGCGACGGGGCGACGAACATCGGGACGTTCCACGAGTCGCTGAACCTCGCGCAGCTCTGGAAGGTCCCGGCCGTGTTCGTCTGCGAGAACAACCACTGGGCCGAGTCGACTCCGGCCGTGCAGCAGCTGCCGATCGAAGACCTGAGCAAGCGCGCCGCCGCGTACGGGATGCACACGATTACCGTGGACGGCCAGGACGTCGAGGCCGTGCACCGCGCGGCGGGACGCGTGCTCAAGTACGCGCGCGACGGCAAGGGCCCGGTCTTCCTGCTCGCGAACACGTACCGGCTCGTCGGCCACTACGTCGGCGACCCGCAGATCTACCGCGACAAGGACGAGTTCCACGAGGTCGTCGAGACGCAGGACCCGATCCAGAGGCTGCGCGAGAGCTCGGGAATCGCGGACGAGGACTACGAGGCGCTCGACCGCGAGGCGCACGAGCTCGTCGAGGCGTCGGTCGAGTTCGCGAAGAGCGGCACCGACCCGAAGCCCGAGGACGCGTTGAAGTTCGTCTATGCGTAGCGCAAGTCCATCCGTTGTCGATTGGCGGCGCAGACGGACGCGCGGGCGAAGCCCGCACGTCCTGAATGCGGCGCCGACAAGCGTCGCCTCGGATGCCTGAGCTGAGCTACCGCGAGGCGGTTCGCGACGCTCTCTCCGAGGCGATGCGGCGCGACGGCGACGTCTTCGTCATGGGTGAGGACATCGCCGAGATGGGCGGCTCGATGGGCGTGACCGCGGGGATGCTCGAGGAGTTCGGGCCCGACCGCGTGCGCAACACGCCGATCTCGGAGATGGCGATCGTCGGCGCGGGCATCGGGGCCGCGATGCAGGGGATGCGGCCGGTGGTCGAGGTCATGTACGAGGATTTCACGACGCTGGCGATGGAGCAGATCGTCAACCAGGCGGCCAAGCACCGCTCGATGTCGGGCGGCCAGCTGAAGGTGCCGCTGACGATCCGCACGCAGGGCGGCGCCGGCTGGTCGCCGGGCGCGCAGCACGCGCAGCAGCTGGAGGCGTGGTTCGTCCACGTGCCCGGGCTGAAGGTCGTCTTCGCCTCGACGCCGACCGACGTGCGCGGCCTGCTCTGGTCGTCGATCTACGACGACAACCCGGTGATGTTCTTCGAGCACCGGACGCTGTACGGGATCAAGGAGGAGGTCCCGGACGAGCTCGAGCCGATCCCGATCGGGAAGGGCCGGGTGCACCGGGAGGGAACGGACGTGACCGTCGTCGCGACCGGAAGGCTCGTGCACGAGGCGCTCGCGGCGGCCGGCGAGGCGGAGGCCGAGGGGATCTCGGTCGAGGTGTTCGACCCGAGGACGCTGCAGCCGCTCGACGAGGAGGCTCTGGTCGCGTCCGTCAAGAAGACGAACCGCTGCGTGGTTGCGCACGAGGCGGTCACGCGGATGGGGTTCGGCGCGGAGGTCGCTGCGGTCGTGCAGCTGCAGGCGTTCGACTGGCTCGACGCGCCGGTCGAGCGCGTGGGCTCCCGCTTCGCCCCGATCCCGTTCGCGCCGGTGATGGAGGACTACGTCGTGCCGCACGCGGCGGACGTGCTCGAGGCGATCCGGAGGACGGTCGGCCGTGGCTAACGAGGTCAAGCTGCCGCGGCTGGGCCAGGGAATGGAGTCAGGGACGATCGTCAAGTGGCTCAAGCACGAGGGCGACCGCGTCGAGAAGGGCGAGCCGCTGTACGAGCTCGACACCGACAAGGTGACGCAGGAGGTCGAGGCCGACTTCTCCGGGGTGCTGCTGAAGATCGCGGTCGAGGAGGGCGAGGTCCCGGTCGGCGGCACGATCGCGGTGATCGGCGAGGAGGGCGAGGACGCCCCGGAGATCGAGGAGCCGGCGGGGGCCCCGGCACCCGTCGCGGCGTCGGAGCCGGCGCCCCAGGCCGTCGAGGGGGCGGTCGAGGCTCCGCTCCAGGCGGTTCAGGCCGACGGCGGCCGCGTCAAGGCCTCGCCGCTCGCACGCCGGATCGCACGCGAGCGCGGGATCGAGCTCGCGGCGCTCACCGGCACCGGCCCGGAAGGGCGGATCGTCGCCGAGGACGTCGAGCGCGGGGCTGCCCAGCCGAGCCTCGCCCCGCCGTCCGCCTCGCCGGCCGCGCTGCCGGCTCCCTCGGGCGAGGTCGAGGTCGAGCAGCTCTCGTCGATTCGCCGCACGGTCGCCCGCCGGCTGACGGAGGCGTGGGAGGCGCCGGCCTTCCAGATCTCCATGTCCGCCGACATGACCCGGGCGCAGGAGCTGCACGCGCGCCTTGCCGAGACCGTCGCGGAGGGCGTTCCCAGGCCGACGCTGACCGACATCCTCACGAAGGCCTGCGCGGCCGCGCTGATGCGCCACCGCGCGGTAAACGCACGCTTCACCGGCGAGGCGATCGAGCGCCATCCGAGCGCGGACGTCGGCATAGCGGTCGCGATCCCGGACGGCCTCGTCGTCCCGGTCATCCGCGGCGCCGAACGGCGGACGATCGCGGAGATCGCCGCGGCTCGGGCCGATCTCGTCACACGCGCGCGCGAGGGCAAGCTCAGGCAGGACGACCTGGACGGCGGCACGTTCACGATCTCGAACCTCGGCATGTTCGGCGTCGAGCAGTTCGTGGCCGTCCTCAACCCGCCGCAGGCGGCGATCCTCGCGGTCGGCGCGGTCGAGGAGCGGGCAGTCGCGCGTGACGGAGAGGTGGTCGCGAGGCCGCTGATGACGATGACGATGACCTGCGACCACCGGGCGCTCGACGGCGCGGTCGCCGCCGACTTCCTCCGGACGGTGAAGGCCTTCCTGGAGGAGCCTGGCCTGATGCTGTGATCAGGCGGGCCGGCCCGCAGGACGTCCGCTTCCTGAAGGACATGCTCCGACACGCGTACTACTGGCGGGCGACGACGGTGCCGGAGTCCGGGGAGCCGCCCGTGCGGCGCTACGTCGAGCGCTGGGGCCGCCCCGGTGACACCGCGCTGATCGCGATCCAGGACTTCGAGCCGGTCGGCGCCGCCTGGTACCGGCTCTTCAAGGCCGACAACCCCGGCTACGGCTTCCTCGACGAGGAGACGCCGGAACTCTCGATCGCGGTCGTCCCGAGCAGGCGCGGCTCGGGCCTCGGCTCGGACCTGCTCGACGCGCTCCTCGACTGCGCGCGGGCCGACGGCTACGCCGCGATCAGCCTGAGCGTCGAGAAGGACAACCCGGCGATCCACCTGTACGAGCGCCACGGCTTCGAGCGCGTCCGCGAGGAGGAGGGCTCGTTCACGATGCGTGCCGATCTCACCCGGGTGACGCGCGCCGATGGGTGAGGACATCCGGCCGCCACGGCCGCAAGATCCCGGGAACGCGCGGGGGGAGCCCATGGCAGAAGCACGGACATCGAGGTCGGGAGAGCGCCAGCGCGTGCTGATCCTCGGCGGCGGCTTCGCCGGCATCGGCGCGATGCAGAAGCTCGATAAGGCCGACGCCGACGTCGTCCTCCTCGACCGGCACGACTACCACACGTTCCAGCCGCTCCTCTACCAGCTCGCGACCGGGCTGATCGAGACGAGCGCCGTGGGCCACTCGCTGCGCGATCTCGCCCACGGCCAGGACAACGCGACGATCCACCAGTTCGACGTCAAGGCGATCGATCTCGACGCGCGCGAGGTGCGCTGCGAGGGGGTCGATCCACTCGGCTACGACTACCTCGTACTCGGCCTCGGCGCCGAGGTCAACTTCTTCGGGACCGAGGGCGCGGCCGAGAACGCGTTCCCCATGTACACGCTGACCGACGCCGTCCGGCTCAAGGAGCACGTGCTCGAGCGCTGGGAGGCGGCCGACCGCGACCCGAGCCTCGTCGAAGACGGCGCGCTCAACGTCGTCGTCGTCGGAGGTGGACCGACCGGCGTCGAGACCGCGGGCGCGCTCGCCGAGCTCTACCGGGCGGACTTCGCCGAGGACTATCCGAGCGTGCCGCAGGAGGACGCGCGGATCGTGCTCGTCGAGGCAGGGCCGGAGCTGTTCCCGATGTTCAAGGAGAACCTCCGCACCTACACCGTCGACGCGCTCGAGAAGCGCTCGGTCGAGGTACGGACGGGTGACCCCGTCCAGACGGTCGGGCCGACCCGTGTCGCGCTGAAGTCCGGCGAGGAGCTGAAGGCCCACACGCTCGTCTGGGGCGCCGGCCTCCAGGGCAACGAGCTCGTCCAGTCGCTGGGGCTCGAGCTCGAGCGGGGGAACCGGATCGGCGTCGGGCCTGACCTGACCGTGCCCGGCCACCCGGAGGTCTACGCGCTGGGCGACATCGCTGCGATCACGGACGCGAAGACGAAGCAGGTCCTTCCGCAGCTCGGCTCGGTCGCGCTTCAGTCCGGCGAGCACGCGGGCGAGTCGATCGCGCGGCGCCTCGAGGGCAAGGAGGCGAAGCCGTTCAAGTACCACGACAAGGGCACGATGGCGACGATCGGCCGCCGCGCAGCAGTCGTGCAGATGCTCGGCGGCAGGACGATCAAGGGCACGAAGGCGCAGGTAGCGTGGGGAACGGTCCATCTCGCGCTGCTGCCGACGAACGAGGACCGCGCGAAGGCCGTCGTCGACTGGGCCGGCGCCGCGTTCTCGCACCAGCGGGTGGGTCGGATCATCGTCAGGCCGGACGAGTGAAGGGAGGGCGCATGGCGGACGCGACCGAGAACTTCTTCGAGGAGCTTTCGCACCGCGGCCACGAGCCGCTGCTGGAGAAGGCGACGGGCACGGTTCGTTTCGACCTGGTCAATGGCAAACGGAGCGAGCGCTGGCTGGTCGAGATCGAGAAGGGCGACATCGCGGTGTCGCGCAAGCAGGCCAGTGCGGATCTGGTGATCCGAAGCGACAAGGCGCTCTTCGACAGGGTGGCCACGGGGCGCGAGAACGCGTTCGCGGCGCTGCTGCGCGGCGAGGTGGACGCCGAGGGCAAGGTGCAGCTGATGATGCAGTTCCAGCGGCTCTTCCCCGGGCCGCCGAGGAGACGGTCGCGGTGAGCGACGGCCTCGTCAAGATCCTCGACGGGAACACGTTCGTCGTCAGCGACGAGCGAGGCGACATCGAGGCGTCGCTGACCGATCCCACCGGCCTCTTCTCGTTCGACACGCGTTTCCTGTCGCGGTGGGTGCTGACCGTGGACGGCCAGCGGCTCAACCCGCTCTCGGTCGACGACCTGCAGTACTTCGAGACGCGCTTCTTCCTCGTGCCCGGCACCGGGACGGTCTACGTCGACTCGAAGCTCTCCGTCATCCGCCAGCGCGCGGTCGGCGACGGCTTCCACGAGGAGCTGACGATCCTCAACCACGACGAGGGGCCGGTGAACCTCACCGTCCGCGTCGAGGCCGGCTGCGACTTCGCCGACCTGTTCGAGGTCAAGGACGCGCTCAAGAAGAAGGGCAGCTACTCGACCAAGGTCGAGAAGAAGCGCCTGACGCTCGGCTACCACCGCAAGACGTTCGGGCGCGAGACCGTGATCTCCGCGTCGGAGCCGGCGAAGGTGGACGCCAACGGGCTGACGTTCACGGTCCGGATCAAGCCACACGGGGAATGGACGACCGACCTCGACGTCGTGACCGCCGTGGGAGCCGGTCGTCGCTACGTGCGGCCCAAGTACGAACGCGGGGAGAAGCGGGCCCGGCCGTCGATGGACGTCGACCTCGACCGCTGGCTCAGGGACGCTCCCAAGCTCGAGTCCGACTCCGAGCAGCTCCGGCATACGTACCACCGGAGCCTCGTCGACCTCGCGGCGCTGCGCTTCTCGCCGCCGATCGCAGGCGGGAAGAGCCTCCCGGCGGCGGGCCTGCCGTGGTTCATGACGATGTTCGGCCGCGACAGCATCTTCACGAGCCTGCAGGCGCTCCCGTTCGCGCCGAAGCTTGCCGCAACGACGATCTCCACGCTCGGCGACTGGCAGGGAACGCGCTCCGACGACTTCCGGGACGAGGACCCCGGCCGCATCCTCCACGAGCTCCGCTACGGGGAGATGACCGCGTTCGAGGAGCGGCCGCACTCGCCGTACTACGGCTGCGCGGACGCGACCCCGCTCTACGTCGTGCTGCTCGACGAGTACGAGCGCTGGACGGGCGACCGTCACCTGGTGCGGGAGTACGAGCAGGAGGCGCGCGCGGCGCTGAACTGGATCGACGAGTACGCCGACCTGATGAGCAACGGCTACATCTGGTACGAGCGGCGCAACGAGAAGACCGGCCTCGAGAACCAGTGCTGGAAGGACTCCTGGGACTCGATCTCCTACCGCGACGGGCGGCTGCCGGGCTTCCCGCGCGCGACGTGCGAGCTGCAGGGCTATGCGTACGACGCGAAGGTGCGCGGCGCGCGGCTCGCCCGCGACATCTGGAAGGACGACGACCTGGCCGACCGGCTCGAGCAGCAGGCGGCCGACCTCAAGCGCCGCTTCAACCGGGACTACTGGGTCGAGGGCGGCGGCTACTTCGCGCTCGCGCTCGACACCGAGGGAAAGCAGGTCGACGCGCTCTCATCGAACAACGGCCACCTGCTCTGGAGCGGGATCGTGGACAAGTCGAAGGCCAAGGCGGTCGCAGGGCACCTGCTCGGGCCGCGGCTCTTCTCCGGCTGGGGCGTGCGCACGTTGGCCGAGGGAGAGGGGCGCTACAACCCGATCGGCTACCACGTGGGGACGGTCTGGCCCTTCGACAACTCGTTCATCGCCTGGGGCCTGCGGCGTTACGGCTTCAAGGAGGAGGCCGCGCGGATCGCCTCGGGCATCCTCGACGCGGCCGCGTTCTTCGAAGGGCGCCTGCCGGAAGCGTTCGGCGGCTACGACCGCCCCGTGACGAAGTACCCGGTCCAGTACCCGACCGCCTGCAGCCCGCAGGCCTGGTCGACCGGCGCGCCGCTCCTGCTCCTGCGGACGATGCTCGGCCTCGAGCCGCACGGCGATCACCTGATCGTCGACCCGGCGCTGCCGAGCGACATCGGCCGGCTGGAGCTGCTCGACATCCCCGGGCGCTGGGGCCGGATCGACGCGTTCGGGCGTGGCCTGATGGAGCTCGGCAAACCCAAGGGGTCGAGAAGGAGATCGAGATGAGCGAGGCGCAGCAGGAGTCCGGGCCGAAGCCCGCGGACGTCTTCGTCGTCTTCGGGATCACCGGCGACCTGGCGAAGGTGATGACGTTCCGGTCGCTCTACCGGCTGGAGCGCCGGGGGCTCCTCGACTGCCCGATCGTCGGGGTCGCCGTCGACGACTGGAACGTCGACCAGCTGGTCGAGCGCGCGCGCGAGTCGATCGTCGCGACCGGCGAGCCGCTCGACGAGGACATCTTCAAGCGCTTCGCCGCCCGGCTCTCCTACATGGCCGGCGACTTCTCCGACAGCTCGACCTACAAGGAGGTCGGCAAGGCGATCAAGGGTGCGAAGACGCCGGTCTTCTACCTCGAGATCCCGCCGTCGCTGTTCGGCATGGTGGTGAAGGGCCTCGCCGAGGCGGGGCTGACGAAGACCGGTCGCGTCGTCGTCGAGAAGCCGTTCGGGCACGACCGCGACTCCGCGATCGCGCTCGCCGACGAGCTCCACCAGTACATCGACGAGTCGCAGCTCTACCGCATCGACCACTACCTCGGGAAGATGGGCCTCGAGGAGATCCTCCATCTCCGGTTCGCGAACTCGATGATGGAGCCGCTGTGGGGCCGCAACTACCTCGCGTCCGTGCAGATCACGATGGCCGAGGACTTCGGCGTCGAAGATCGCGGCCACTTCTACGACCCGGTCGGCGCGCTGCGAGACGTCGTCGTCAACCACTTGATGCAGGTCGTGTCCGCGTGCGCGATGGAGGCGCCGTCCCGGGGCGACCCGGCGACGATCAAGGATGCCCAGGTGGCGCTCTTCCGCGGAGTGGTCGAGGCAGACCCCGCCCACTACGTGCGGGGCCAGTACACCGGTTACCTCGACATCGACGGCGTCGCCCCGGACTCGACCACCGAGACGTACGCGGCGCTTCGCCTCGAGATCGAGAACTGGCGCTGGGCGGGTGTTCCGTTTTTCATCCGGACTGGCAAGCGCCTCGCTGCCACTCAGACCGAGTTGAGGCTCGTCTTCAAGCATCCGCCGCGGCTTGGCTTCCACGTGCTCGATCACCTCACCGAGCCGAACCAGCTCGTGGTCAAGCTCGACCCGTCGACCGGGATTAGGCTCATCGTCGCCGCGCACCGCGCGGACGCGCCCGGGGCTACACCGATCGAGCTCGACATGGAGTTTGCTGAGGAGGGCGGGGAGGGACCGACGCCGTACGAGGTGCTGCTCCACGCGGCGATGATCGGCGACAGCACCCGCTTCACCCGCCAGGACGGCGTCGAGGAGACGTGGCGGGTGATGCAGCCGCTGCTCGACTCGCCGCCGCCCATCCACCCGTACGAGCCGGGAGCGTGGGGGCCGAAGGAAGCCGACGACCTGGTGGAAGGACACGGACGCTGGCACGAGCCCTGGATCACGACATGAGCCAGCCTCCCTTCAAGGAAGGAGCGACCCAATGACCGCTGTCACCACCAAGGACGAGGCCCAGCCGCAGAGCGCGGCGGCGCCGTCGCCGTTTCCGCCGATCGCCGACTACGCGTTCCTCTCGAACTGCCACACGGGCGCACTCGTCGCGCCGGACGGAGCGATCGACTGGCTCTGCATCCCCTCGTTCGACTCGCCGAGCGTCTTCGGCAGCCTGCTCGACCGGGAGGCGGGCTTCTTCCGCTTCGGGCCGTTCGGGATCGCCCACCCGACCCAGCGGGTCTACGGGCCGGGGACGAACGTCCTCGTGACGACCTGGAAGACACCCTCCGGCTGGATCCTCGTCCGCGACGCGCTGACGATGGGGCCGTGGGACCACGAGGACAAGGTCACCCCGCACACGCGACCGCCGGCGGACGACGACGCCGATCACATGCTCGTGCGCACAGTCCAGTGCCTCGACGGGCGCGTGGAGGTGGAGCTCGTCTGCGAGCCTGCGTTCGACTACGGCCGCGCCAAGGCGAAATGGACGATGGCCGACGACAGCCGGCACGCCGCCGATGCGAACGGGGGCGACCAGACCTTCCGTCTCCAGACGGACCTCGCCCTCGGCATCGAGGGCGACCGCGTGCGGGGGCGGCACGTGCTCGAGAAGGGGGAGCGGGCCTACTCCGCACTTTCCTGGGCCGAGGGCCTCGCCGTGCCAAAGGACGTGGATGACGCCGAGGCGAGGTTGGACGCCACGGCGAGCTTCTGGCGCGCCTGGCTCGGGACGGCCCGGATCCCCGACCATCGCCTGCGCGACCCGATCCAGCGGTCGGCCCTCGCGATCAAGGGTCTGACCTACATGCCGACCGGGGCGACGGTGGCGGCGCTCACGACCTCGCTACCCGAGACTCCCGGCGGCGAGCGCAACTGGGACTACCGCTACACCTGGATCCGGGACACCACTTTCACGCTCCAGGCGCTTCACTTCCTCAACCTGAACTGGGAGGCCGACGAGTTCATGGAGTTCGTCGCCGACCTCGAGCCGACCGAGGACGGCTCCCTGCAGATCATGTACGGGATCGACGGCCGGCGCGACCTGACGGAGTCGACGCTGGACGAGCTCTCCGGCTATGCCGGCGCCCGTCCTGTCCGGATCGGGAACGGCGCGTTCGACCAGCGCCAGAACGACGTCTTCGGCGCCGTGCTGGACTCGATCCTCATCCACACTCGACACAGCGCGCGCCTCCCGAGACGGCTCTGGCCGATCGTCGAGTCGCAGGCCGAATGCGCCACGAATATCTGGCGCGAGCCCGACCAGGGCATCTGGGAGGCGCGTGGCAAGCCGCAGCACTACGTGTCTTCGAAGCTGATGTGCTGGGTCGCGCTCGACCGTGCGGCCAAGCTGGCCGAGATGCGCGGTGACCCGGACTTGCAGAAGACTTGGCGCGCCACCGCGGACGAGATCCACGCGGACATCCTCGAGCACGGTGCGCGGGACGGAGTTCTCCGTCAGCACTACGACACCGACGCGCTGGACGCGTCCACCCTACTGGCCGCGATCTTCGACTTCCTGCCGGGCGACGACGAGGTGCTACGCAAGTCTGTCGACGCGATCGCGAACGACCTGACCGAGGACGGCTTCGTCCTCCGTTACCGCACCGGCGAGACCGACGACGGACTCTCGGGGAAGGAGGGCACCTTCCTCATCTGCTCCTTCTGGCTCGTCTCGGCGCTCGCGGTCGTCGGCGAGCTCCAGCGGGCGCGCGACCTGATGGAGCGTCTGCTGCGGATCGCCTCGCCGCTCGGGCTCTACGGGGAGGAGTTCGACGCCGCCACCGGCCGCCACCTCGGCAACTTCCCGCAGGCGTTCTCGCACCTGGCGCTGATCGAGGCGGCGGCGCGGATCGTCGTCCCCGAGATGATGGAGGAGTACTGATGGACTCCTACGACGTGATCATCGTCGGCTCGGGGGCGGGCGGCGGAACGCTCGCCCGGCACCTCGCGCCCTCGGGCAAGCGGATTCTCGTGCTCGAGCGGGGTGACTGGCTGCCGCGCGAGCCGCAGAACTGGCTGGCCCAGGACGTCTTCGTCGACAACCGCTACATCTCGTCGGACACGTGGCTCGACGCGAGCGGCAAGCCGTTCCAGCCTCAGGTGCACTACTTCGTCGGCGGCGCGACCAAGCTCTACGGCGCGGCGCTCTACCGCCTGCGCAAGGAGGACTTCGGCGAGCTCCGCCACCACGACGGGATCTCGCCTGCGTGGCCGGTCTCCTACGAGGACTTCGAGCCGTACTACACCCGTGCCGAGCAGCTCTACGAGGTGCACGGCGCGCGTGGGGAGGACCCGACCGAGCCTCCGGCGAGCGCGCCGTACCCGTTCCCGCCGGTCTCGCACGAGCCGCGCATCCAGCAGCTGGCCGACGACCTCGAGGCCGCCGGGCACCACCCGTTCCACGCGCCGTGCGGGATCCGCCTGCTCGAGTCGAACATGCCCTACAGCGCGTGCGTGCGCTGCATGAACTGCGACGGCTTCCCCTGCGCGGTGCACGGGAAGTCGGACGCCGAGGTGTTCGGTGTGCGCCCGGCTCTCGAGCACGACAACGTCGAGCTCTGGACGAACGCGAGGGCGGTCAGGCTCGAGACGAACGAGGCCGGCAACGAGGTCACGGGAGTCGTCGTCGAGCGGAACGGCGGGTCCGAGACGCTCTCGGCCGGCCTCGTGGTCGTCTCGTGCGGCGCGGCCAACAGCGCCAAGCTGCTGCTCTCCTCCGCAAACGACAGTCACCCGAACGGCCTGGCGAACGGCTCCGACCAGGTCGGCCGCAACTACACGTTCCACGCGAGCCAGGCCGTGCTCGCGCTGTCACGCGAGGAGAACCCGACCGTCTTCCAGAAGACGCTCGGCCTGAACGACTTCTACTTCGGCGCGGACGACTTCGACTTCCCGCTCGGGAACATCCAGATGATCGGCAAATCACAGGCGCCGATGTTCCGCGGCGAGAAGCCGAAGGAGACGAAGCTCGCCCCGTCGTGGTCCCTCGAGAAGATGGCGCTCCATGCGGTCGACTTCTGGCTCTCGACCGAGGATCTCCCGCAGCCGGACAACCGCGTCACGCTCGACGGCGACGGCAACATCAGGCTCGCGTACACGCCGAGCAACGTCGAGCCGCAGAAGCGGCTGTACGCGAAGCTGAAGTCGCTGCTCGGCCACCTCGGGATGCACGAGCACCTGCTCTCCCGGTTCGCGTACATGAAGAACGCGATCCCGGTCGCGGGCTGCGCGCACCAGGCGGGCACGTGCCGTTTCGGGACGGACCCGTCCACCTCGGTGCTCGACGTGAACTGCAAGGCGCATGAGCTCGACAACCTGTACGTCGTGGACACGAGCTTCTTCCCGAGCATCGGGGCGGTCAACCCGGCGCTGACGGCGATGGCCAACGCGCTCCGCGTCGGCGACCAGCTGCTCGAGCGATTGCACTAGATGCGGGCAGAGGCCCGGGTCGTCTACCTCGCCGGGCTCGTCCAGGGGATCGCCCTCGTCGCGTTCCCGGCGGCCAGCACCGTCTTTACCGATCCATCCGAGTACGACCTCTCAAGCACCCAGTACGGGGCGCTCTTCCTGCCCCAGGTCGTGACGGCGATCGCGGCCTCGCTGCTCGGCGCGGGCCTCGCCGGTCGCTTCGGGCTCAAGCGGGTCTACCTCGCCGGCTTGATCGCGAACCTGGCCTCGATGAGCCTGCTGCTGGCGAGCGCGTTCCTGACCTCGAACCGTTCGCTCGCCTATGCACTGCTGCTGCTGGCGACGGCGAGCCTGGGGGTGGGGTTCGGGCTCACGGTTCCGTCGATCAACACGTTCACCGCTGCGTTCCACGCGGGCGCAATCGACCGCTCGGTGCTCGTGCTGAACGCCCTGCTCGGGCTCGGCACGGTCCTCGCTCCCGTGTTTGTCGCCGTGTTCGTCGGGCTCGGGTTCTGGTGGGGGCTGCCGCTCGTAGCCGCAATCCTGGTCGCTCTGCTCTTCCTCGTCAGCGTGCGCCTGCCGCTGCGAATCGAGACCGACCAGGCGGCCACGCGACCGAAGCTCACGATCCCGGCCCGGTTCTGGGTGTACGCGTGCTTTGCCGTCCTCTACGGCATCTGCGAGACGATCAACGGCAACTGGTCGCAGGTCGACATGAAGGATCTCGGAGCGTCCACCACCGAGGCAAGCCTCGCGCTGACCGCGTTCTGGGGGATGGTGACCGTGGGGCGCGTCCTCTTTGCCGCGATTCAGCGTCGTGTCCCGCCCAGGCTGACCTATCACGTGCTGCCGTTCGTCCTCGTCGGCGCGTTCGCTGCCATCGCACACCTTCCGCACGACAAGCCGTGGCTCGGCGTGCTCGCCTTTGGGCTCGCGGGGCTCGGGTGCTCCGCGCTCCTGCCGCTCACGATCAGCTTCGGCCAGGAGGAGCTGACGGCCATGTCGGCTGCCGCGGCGGGAGGAGTGATCGCCTTCTACCAGCTCGGGTACGGGATCGCGGCCTTCGGAGTCGGGCCGGTCCTTGACAGTGGAGTCGAGCTGTCGACGCTCTACGGGGTGGCGGCGATCGTCGCCGTCGTCATGGGCCTCTGGTCGTTCGTCGTCGCCGGCCGGAGCGCCGCGTGAGCGAAGTCGAGATCGCCTGGGAGGACCAGCGCGCGGTTGTGGTCGAGGAGGG
>Ga0335083_10000881_pt1 | contig 43015 bp, 45 predicted proteins | sample Lox_Sample_42_FD_206716 | JGI IMG/M metagenome (GOLD analysis project Ga0335083, IMG submission 206716) | Soil microbial communities from Loxahatchee National Wildlife Refuge, Florida, United States - Lox_Sample_4.2 | ecosystem: Environmental > Terrestrial > Soil > Wetlands | place: USA...
CCTATCACCAGGAGGTCGTCGAGTACGCCATCGGCAAGCGCGTCTGGATCGTGTCGCCCACGACCCTCATGGCGGTGCTCAACACGGCGCGCGCGGTCCTCAAGGACGTCGAAACCCGCAGGCACATTCACGTCATCAAGGAAGAGCTCGGGAAGCTCGGCGTGGACTTCGCGCGCTTCGACGAGCGCATGAAGAAGCTCGCCGACCACATTCGTCAGGCGCATGAGGACGCTCAGGACGTGCAGATCTCCAGCCGCAAGATATCGCAGCGCTTCGAGCAGATCGAGGCGGCCGAGATCGAGGAGAAGCCCGCGGCGAACGTCGTGCGCCTTGACCGGGAGAGGGATTAAGCGGAACCTGACCCGACCGGGAAAGGAACAGCCGATAGGAAACGTTCAGTCTTGAGCCGGGGTGGCGCGAGCCACCCCGGTCCAGATTCTTGCTATGGGCAAGGGCTCGCTGCCAGCGCGGCGCCGTCGGCGACGATGGTCGAGGCCAGCGCCGTGCCGGCGTTGCCGTCGCAGATGTCGTCCCCGGTGAAGTTGCACGATTGCGTCGGCGCGACGTGATCCCAGAAGTTGTTCTTGGCCGACAGCGTGATCGGCGCACCGGGGAGCAAGACGATATCGACGCCACCGTTGACGGTGGTGCCATTGCACGAGATCGTGTTCCCGCCCGTGCTGCCCGCGGCGCCGCCGCCGAGGTCTCCCCCGTCGACGTCGTACTCGATCCCCGTGCCGTTGCCCGTGATGACATTGTTCTCCACCTTGCTTCCGGCCCCGCCGCTGATGAAGCCCAGGCCCGTGCCCGTACCCGGTCCGTTGTTCACGATCCTGTTTCCGGCGATCAGGTCGTTGGCCGAAGTGCCGTCGACATAGATCCCGTATTGGTGGGACGCGCCCGTCACCGTGTTGTTCTTCAGGCTGACGTTGTCGTGCTGGAGGATGATTCCGCGACGGACAGGGAGTGTCGCAAACGTGTTCGTGACCGTGAAGCCCGCGACCGTCGACCCCGTTCCCGCGAGCACCGTCACGCTGGTGTTCGCGAATCCCGGTGCGGCGGCGCCGCCGGCGATGGTGGTGGGGCTGCTCCCGGCGCCTTTGTTGGCCTCGTCCCCGATCAGCAGCACGCCGTCCGGCACCGTGATCGGAAAGGTTTCAAGGTTGAGGAGGTCGTAGGTGCCCGGCGCGACCACCACGGTCGAGCCGCTGGCGGCGACGCTGAGGCCCTTGGTGATGGTCTTGAACGGCGAGGCCTGTGTCCCCGGATTCGCGTCGTCTCCCAGGAAGTTCACGTAGTAGGTCACCCCGGCCGGGCAATGGGTCGCCGCCTGCGTGGCGGGCGTCGCGACGATGGTCGCGGCGTTCGCCGTGCCAGACTTCGTGTCACAGACGTCGTCGCCGGCGTTGCAGCCGACGGTTGGCGAGGAATGGTCCCACGCGTTGTTCGCCGCGGAAATCGTTATCGCCGTTGAGGCGGAGGACATGAGGTCATCCTGGGTGTTGCAGGCGATGATGTTTCCGCCGGTGCTGCCCGTCGCGCCGCCGCCGAGATCGCCGCCCGCGCCCGCGTACTTCACGCCGGTCTGGTTGCCGCTGATGTCGTTGTTCTCGACTTTCGAGCCCGCGCCGCCTTCGATGAACCCGAGGCCTGACCCCTGGTTGTTTGCGATCCGATTGCCCGTGATTACGTGGTTGGAGGACGCGCCGACGTATACGCCGACGGTCTGGGTCGCGCCCGTGACGGTGTTGTTCCGCAGAGTCACAGTGCCGTTGGACAGCATGAGGCCCCGGCGCTCGGCGAACGCGCCGTTCTCGTTCGTGACCGTGAACCCCGCGACGGTCGACCCTTGCCCGGGGATCAGCGCGACGGCCACGGTCCCGCTCGCCGCTCCCGGCGCGAGTCCGCCGCCGACGACGCTGGTGGGGTTGCTTCCGGCTCCCTTGTTCGGTTCGTCGCCGAGCAGCGCAACGCCGCCGGGCACGGAGATCGGAAAAGTCTCGCCGTTGGCGGCGTTGTAGGTCCCCGGAGCGACGTTGATGGTCGAGCCGCTGGTGGCGAGCTGCGTCGCTTTGGTGATCGTCTTGAGCGGCGTGTTCTGCGCCCCGGAATTCGCATCCGAGCCGGTGGCCGCGTTGACGTAGAGCGTTGTGAGTACCGGCGGCGGGGGAGGCGGAGGAGTAACCGGAGGCTTGGCCGTTTCCTTCTTGAAAGGGCACGCGGCAAGCGCCAGCGCCGCCGCGACGACGACGACGATTCGCGTGAACGTTTTCATGATATCCGCTCCCCCATTTATTCGTCATGCGACTTTCGCTTTTCCACCGTCTCGCCGTCAAGGAACGCTGGCGCGGAAATCTCGAATCTTGCTGTGACGTCGGTAGTTTTCCGCAGTTTCTCGGTATCATGGAGGACGCGGCGTGCACTTGTTCCGCGCGACTTGGCGGCAGCCAACAAGCACCAAAAAAATGCAACGCGAGCACATTTCGGCGCTTCGAGAGGGCGCGCTGGCCTCGGCCCCGCTTCTGATCGGCATCGTTCCCTGGGGCATAGTTGCGGGCGTCGCCATGGTGAGCGCCGGCCTCACTCAAGCACAGGCGGTTGCCATGAGCGTGCTCGTCTTCGCCGGTTCGGCGCAGCTCGCGGTGCTGCCGCTCCTGATCGCCAAGGCGCCGCTCTGGGTGATGTTCGCCACCGCGCTGATCGTCAATCTGCGATACGTGATCTACAGCGCCGTGCTCGCGCCGCATTTCGAGCACTTGTCGCGGCCGTGGCGTGCTCTGCTCTCGTACATCACGGTCGACGGAGTGTTCGCGCTGTTCGTCGGCAGATATCGGCCGGACGAGGCGAAGGGCCACAAGCACTGGTTCTTCCTGGGCGGATCGCTGGTCATGTGGGCCGGCTGGCAGGCGGCGTCGATGATCGGCATCTTCGGGGGGGCTTTGATTCCACCGGCCTGGTCGCTCGAATTCGCGGCCACCCTCGCCCTGATCGCAGTGCTGGTGCCGCTGCTCTACGACCGCGCGATCGTGTGCGCGGCCCTTGCAGCGGGCGGAGTGGCGCTCGCCGCTTCGAGGTGGCCGCTTAACGTCGGATTGCTCGCGGCGATAGCAGTCGGCGTTGTGGTCGGCCTCGCTGTCGCGCGTGCAAGCCCGCGGCAGGAAGGCCGAGGATAGCGTGGGCGTGGGCTCTTGGATCGGTTGGGCGCTGATCGTCGGTGCAGCGCTCGTTGCTTTCTTGTCTCGTGCGATTTTCGTCCTGCCCGGAAGCCACCTGCGCCTGCCGGCGACTGCGGAGCGCGTGCTGCGCTACGCGCCCGCTGCAGCGCTCATGGCCATCATCGTCCCCGATCTCGCCTCGTCCCACGGCGCGCTGTCGATCTCGATCGGCAATCCCCGGCTGGTCGCGGGCCTTGTCGCGTTTGCCCTCGCCGCCGCGACGCGCAGCATCTTGGCGACGATCGCCGGCGGAATGATGGTGCTGCTGTTGCTCCGTTAGAAAAAAACAGAAAGCCCCGCAGGAGCGGGGCTTTGTTGTCGCGAACCGGATCGTCGAGCTAGTGCGGCAGCTCCATCCTCGAAACCGTCCACAGCGTGACGTCTTCCTCGGGCTCGTCGCCGACGGCGGGTGTCAGCGCGATCGCCAGGTTGGTGACGTAGATGTCGTCGCCGACGATCACGGGACTGGCGGGAAACAACAACCCGTTTGGCGTGCCGTTCTTGTGGATCCCGCGGAATTCGCCGAGCTTCGCGACAACCCTGCCGTTCTCGTTCAGTGCCACGACTTCATCGGCCTGATTGGTGCAGACCCAGAGGAGACCGCTGCGCTTGTCGAAGACCAGGCCGTCGGCGCCGTTGAGACTTTCCGAGAAGGTGCTGACCGCGCCCGTCTCCGGATTCATGCTGAGGACGCGATCGTCGCCGGTGTTCGCGACGTAGAGCACCGACTCGTCCGTATTGAAAGCGAGGCCGTTCGCGCCGAACGGCGGAAAGCCGACCGTCGCGAGCAACCCGTTATGGCTCAGCGTGTTGACCGTGCAGGTCGCGACATTGCAGCTTGCGACGTTGGCGATCTTGAAGACCGCGCCCTGGAACGAGTCGGAGACGTACAGCGTCCCCTTGCTGTCGAAGACGAGCGCGTTCGGCACGCTGGCGACGTCCCCGAATGTGATGAGGTCGGTGCTGCCGTCCGGATTGCCGACCGCAAAGTTGGGTGCCGGCGCGCCGATGGACGGCATGACCGCCACATCCTCGAGACCGGTCAGGTTGGCATTGACCCGCTGGATCTTGGAAGGCGCTCCGACGAAGTTACCGACGTTGCAGATGTAGACCTTGCCATTCCTGAATTCCAGGCCGAGCAGCGGCTGAGCGAAGTCGAGTTGAGCGAGCAACTTGCCGTGCCGGTTATAGCGCAGCAGCTTGAACGGCGCCGAGAACGTGGATACGTAGATGTCGCCATTGGCAGGATTCGCCGTGATGCCCTCCGGATTCATGACTCCGTTGGGAAGCACCGCGAAGGTATCGACATCGCGGTCTATGAACACGCGGTCAGTGGACGGCCTACCGCCCCGACCATCCGCGAGGACCGGACCCGCGGCTATGCCGAGCGAGATAAGCAGAGGAACTACGAGAGCTACCAGTTTCTTCTTCATGTCCCCTCCTAGGGTTGATGACCAGCAAACAATAATTGCGACCATTCCTTCCTTTGCAAACACTTTACTCCAGCCCGGAATTCCGGGCCGTCAGGCTGCGACGGTCACTCCGCGGACCTTGTGGCGAGCGATCGCCTGGGCCACGAATCCCGACGTCTTCATTTCCTTGGCGAATTCCGCGAGATAGCCGGCGGCGGCAGGGCGTCCCTGCGGCGTGCCGACCGACTGCTGTATGACGGTAAAGCGGCCCTCGAGGACGCGCGACCCCGGGAGTGTTTTGGCGTCGTCGAGGAGCCGCGGCTTCAGGCCCGACAGCACCTCGAGCTTATCCTTCACGAAGACGTCGTAAGAGCCCTGGATGGCGTTCGCACGCACCAGCGTCGCGTGCTTGATGTTACGGGTGAGATAGAGGTCGTAGGCGCTGTTCACCGCGGTCGCGATACGTACGCCAGGGCGATCCACCTCGTCGATCGAGCGGATCTTCGAACCGGCGGGGACGAGGTACGTCGCCTCGATCTCGAGGTAGGCTGGGCTGAAGGCGATTTCCGCCGCGCGCTGCGGCTCGTTGCCGAGGAAGGCCACGTCCCACGCGCCGCCCTTGACCGCGTCGGCGAGCTTGCCCGCGGTTGCGAAGGGAACGAACTCCACCTCTGCGCCGAGCCGCTTTCCGATCTCCCGTCCCAGGTCCACCGCGATGCCTGTGTACTCGCTCTCGGAATGCTTGGTGACGAGGAGGAAATTGCCGTAGTTGATTCCGACGCGGAGCTTTCCGGTCGGGGCCAGCTCGGATCTCTCCGCGGCGGAAGGGGTCATGACGGGGGAAGATAGCACAAGGGCGGCTACTCGATCTTCAGATCCGCCGCCTTCACCACCTTCTTCATGTTCTCGATCTCCGCGCGCACCATCTCGCGGAACTCCTCCGGTGTGTCGGTCGAGATCTCGGCGCCCTGCTTGCCGAATCCCTCCTTCACATCGGGCAAGGCCAAGGTCTTGAGCAGCGCGGCCCGCAGCTTCTGCGCGACGGGCAGCGGCGTTGCCTTGGGCGCGAGCAGGCCCACCCACGCGCTGTAGCTGAATCCCGGGAGCGTTTCGGCGACCGCGGGGACACCCTCGAGCAGCTGCGTGCGCTGGGGCAGGCTCTGGGCAAGCGCGCGCAACCTGCCGGAGCGCACCGGCCCGGCGACCGCCGAGGCGGGTGTCAAGGTCCATTGCGACTCTCCCGACATGACCGAGGCCACCGACGGGCCACCGCCCTTGTAGGGCACGTGCACCGAGCCGAACTCGCCGGCGATCTGGAGCATGGTGCCGGCGAGATGGCTCTGCGACCCGGGTCCCGCGGAAGCCATGTTGACCTGGCCGGGCCGCGCCCTGCAGTAATCGATCAGCTCCCGCACCGTCTTGACGGGGAGCGAAGGCGTGACCACCAGCATGTTCGGCTGCATCGCCACGAGCGACACGAACTGGAAATCGTTGACCGGGTCGTAGGTCACGCGCTTCTGCAGCAGGGGCGCGATCGACATTCCGGCAGGCGAGGCGAGGAGGATCGTGTAGCCGTCGCCTTGCGCGTTCTTGAAGCTTTCCATCGCGATCAAGCCGCTCGCGCCCGCCTGATTCTCGATGATTACCTGCTGGCCGAGCACCTCGCCCAGCTTCGCGCCGAGGATGCGTCCCAGCGTGTCGTTCGAGCTGCCCGGTGCGTTGGGCGAGATCATGCGCACCGCACGCTTGGGGAAATCGTCGCCCTGGGCGAGCGCAGGCTGCGCCAGCATGAGAATCAGCAACGCTGCAACGGTCTTCATCTCTCCTCCGTTTCAATAGACGCGGTTGTGCGGGGGCTCGCCGCGGAGGGCGCGCTCCACGTTGTCCCAGCTGCTCCTGAAGAGCAGCGCGTACGACTGGCGCGTGACCCCGGCGACGTGAGGGGTCAGGAGGAGCTTTCGCGCGCCGTCGCCCTCGAGCGTAAGCAGGGGATTGCCGGCGGCGATTGGCTCCGTCTCGTACACGTCCACGGCGGCTCCGCCGAGGCGGCCCGAGGCGAGCTGCGCGGCGAGCGCCGCCTCGTCGACGACGCCTCCGCGCGAGGCCTGCACGAGCACCGCACCGGGCTTCATCGCGGCGAGGTGCGCCGCGCCGATCAGGCCTCGCGTGGCGGGGAGGAGCGGAACATGCACGCACACCACGTCAGCGGTCGCGAGCAGCGCCTCGAGCGGCACCGCCTCGGCGCCGAGCGCAGCGGCCGCTGCCCGGTCGCGCGGCTGGGGATCGCAGTAAACGAGCTTGCAACCAAACCTCCCGAAGGCCTCGGCGACCGCCAGCCCGATCACGCCGAGTCCGATCACCCCGACGGTCAGGCCTTCGAGCGCGGGGAGATTATCGGCGAGAAGGCGCGCGCGGAATGCCGCGTAGTTGCCCTTGCGGATCTCGGCGTCCGCCCACGCGAAGCGCCGCAGCAGCATCGACGCCGCCGTCACCGCGTATTCGGCGACCGCGCCGTTGCTGCCGCCGGGAACGTTGGCGACCGGGATGCCGAGCCGCTTCATCGACTGCGCGTCGAGGCGGTCGACGCCGGCGCCGGTGACCTGCACCAGCGCGAGCCGGCTTCCCTCGAAGAGCGCCGGGGCGAGCTTCGGCCCCACCGCCGGCATCACTATGGCGCGGGCTTCCCTGAGCAGCGCGGCGAGATTCGCGTCGTCGGGCCGGCGGTAGGCGACCTTCAGGGACCGGGGCGGCAGCGCTCCGACGCGCGCAAAATCGGCCTCGGGCCGCAGACAGACGACGTCGTGCGTCACTTAGAGGCGTCGCGATTGACGACCTGGCAAACCGGGAAGAAGCAGAGCAGCACGAGGGGCTCGCCTCCGGTGTTGCGGGTGACGTGCGCTTCGCCCGCGGGAATCAGCAGCGTGTCGCCGGCCCTGAGGGCGTGCTCGCCGCTGTCCGACTCGGTGCGGCCCTCGCCTGCGAGCACGTAGATGCACTCCTCGGTGTCGCTGTGGAAGTGCCTGCCGCGCGGCTTGTCGCCCGGCTGCGGAACCGCGATCTCGACCAGCCGCAGAGTTACCGCACGCGAACCCTTCTCCCCCGAGACGATCTCGAGCGACTTCCGCCCGGGGAGCCCGAGGTTTTTCGCCTGTCCTTGGGTGAGCACGCGCGCCATCAGGGGGCGACCTTGAGGTGCACGATCTCGGCGGTGCCGCCTTGAGCCTCGTCGAGCAGGCGGAAGAGCTCGCCTGCTTCCTTCGCGATCGCCTCCGCGATGTCGGCGAGCATGCGCTTCCCCTTTTCGACCGTCGCGTGCTCGGGCGCGCCGTACCAACCGGTGGGCGCGATGGTGCGGATGTCGGTGAGCACCGGCTGGAAGCTGCGGGTGCGGCGCAGCTTGTCCCACTTGCGCCCGTGCGAATGGTCGGAGGAGTAGTCGATGCGGTCGAGGTGGACGAGGTCGGGCCGGTGCGCGAGCACCGCGAGCGCCTCGATCTCGCCTCCGTGCGTGAGGCCGCCCGAATCCTTGCCGTAGAGATCGGCTGCAACGTAGCAGGCCTGCACGGTGAGCACGCTCATCCCATGGTCGCGGTGCAGCGACTCGGCGGCGATCGCGAGCGAGGGGATGTTGCCCTCGTGCCAGTTGAGGATCAGGAAGCGCTTCGCGCCGTGCCTGGCGGTGGAGACCCCGGTCTCGACCACGACCTTCATGTAGGTGTCCGGCGTGAGCGTGATGGTGGCTTCGAAGGGCATGTGCATGGGCGTGACCCCGAGCGGCCCGCCGGGCAGCACCAGCGCGTCCATGCGCTCGGCGACGGCGTGCGAGATCACGTTCGCCGCGTAGCTGTCGGTCCCCGCCGGCAGGTGCGGCCCGTGCTGCTCGACGCTCCCCGCGGGCAGGATGACCAGCGGGTTCCTTCTCAGCTGCGCGGCAATCTCGGGCTGGGTCAGCTCCTGGAAATAGCGGCTCGACAATTGGAACATGGTTTCTCCGGTTCAGGCGGCTTCGCGGGCGACGGTCCGGAGCTTCGCGCGCGTCTCCTCGACCACCTCGGAGATCGGCACTGATTGGCCCCGGCACTCCAGCGAGCGCAGCGCCGCGTACACCACCGCGAGCGCGACATTGGCATTATCGGCGGACAGCTCACCGGTCTTCCCCGATCGGCAGCTCGCGGCGAACTGCTCGAGCTCGGCTCTGAACATGTCGCTCTCTGGGACTCGCAGCTCCTCGCGCCTGGCGTATCCGTCCTTGCCGCGCTGGATGTAGAGCGTCGAGGAGCCGTGCAGGAGATGCGGAGTATCCCAGGTGCCGAAATCGATCTCGTAGTGCATCAGGCCCTTCGAGCCGAACACGCGCACCGCGAAGATCCCGGGCGAGGTCCAGCACGAGCCCACGTAGCCCAGCTTTCCGTCGGCGAAGCGCAGCAGCGTCATCGACTGGTCGTCGACCTCGGCGCCGACGGGCGAGAGCTTGGAGGACATCTGGCTGACCTCGGCGATCTCGCCGCCGAGGTAGTGCAGAACGTCGAACTGGTGGATCGCGAGCTGCGAGAGCGGGCCGCCCGGTGCGCTGTCCTTGTACCAGCGCCACGCTTTCGGGGTGAGCTCGAGCGCCCGCTCGTTGGAGAAGTTCGCCTCGATGAACGCCACGCGGCCGAGCTCACCGGAGTCGATCCGCGCACGGATCTCGCGGATGCCCGCCATCAGGCGCGCGCTGTGGCCGACGGTGACGGTGACCCCGCAGCCCGCCTCGAGCGCGGCGATGCGCAGGCCGTCCTCGAGTGTGTTGGCGATCGGTTTCTCGGTGTAGACGTGCTTGCCCGCGCCGGCGACGCGCTCGGCGAGCGGCCAGTGCTGCTCGTTGGGCACGGTTAGGACCACGCCGCGGATCCCGGGGTCGGCGAGCAGGGTCTCGAGGTCGGGCGTGCTTCGCACGCCGAACTCGGCCTCGAAAGCCGCGCGCTTCTCCGGGGTTCGGCTATACGCAGCTGCGATCTCCAGCTCGCGCGACGCGCGCGCAGCGCGGGCTAGCACCTTCGCCCAGCGGCCGAGGCCGATGATTCCGATCTTGACGGGAGCATTCATGCCGGCAAACCCTGGCGACATTGTACTCGCGCCGGATGTTACGTTCTTCCGCTGGAAATTTTCCTCGGCAATGGCCATTCAAGCACCAGCACCTGGAAATTGCTCCTGCTGCCCAGGAACGCGACGTCGGTCGGGAAGTTCAGTCCCTTCGCGAATACCTCCACGCGGTAGCCTTTCGCAACGACGATGTCTTCGCCGTTGCCGGGGTTGAACTGGACTTGCTCCGCGGGACAGACCGGGTTGGATACCACATCGGCGAGAGCCGCCCTGCCGGCGAAAGCGGTTCCCCCGAGCAGGAGCGCGGCAGCAACCGCGCTTCGTGACGAAACGATGCCCTTCATAAGCCCTCCTTGGTTGTTGGAAATGCCGCTTATTGCGGGACGACTCGGATTTGCGCGTTGGGCCGCTCAAGGCGCGCGGGGCGCGGGGAGCGGCGAACGCACCACAGGATTGTATTTCGCGGAACGATTCGAACGCGAGCAAAACGCTGTCAGTCTTTGTGAACTATAGAGCCTGCGAACCGTCCGGTTATCGCGCTAACAAAATCGCACGCAAAATAAGAGTAGACTGTGAGCGTCAGCAGAGAGAGGAGGCGCCGCAATGCCGATCAAGAAGATTCTGATCGTCGACGATTCCGCGACGGACCGTCAGTATCTGATCGAGACTCTGACCAAGAAGGGCTACCAGTGCGTGACGGCGCAGACTGGCGACGAGGGGATCGCCAAGTCGAAATCCGAGCAGCCCGACTTGGTCCTCATGGACATCATCATGCCCGGGACCGACGGCTTCAAGGCGACGCGGGCCATCACCCATGACGAGGCGACCAAGCACATCCCCGTGATCGTCTGCACCAGCAAGAAGCTGGAAACCGACAAGGTCTGGGGGATGCGGCAAGGGGCGAAGGACTATATCGTCAAGCCTATCGACGAAAAGGAACTGCTCGCCAAGATCGCCGCGCTGGGCTAGACCAAGCCGTCCATCACTATCACGTCGACATCGTCCCCCGCGCTGACCGGGCCCTGCTCGTGCCCGAGCACGACGAAGCAGTTCGCCTCGGACATCGAGCGAAGGATACCCGACCCCTGGGCCCCGGTCGGGCGCACGGTCCACTGGCCGTTCTTCAGCTCGAGGACGCCGCGCTGATACTCGGTTCGCCCCGGCTTCTTGCGCATCGCGCTCCCTGATTTCACCCGCAGCAGCGGCAGCTCGGTGTCGCTGCGCCCCATCATCTGGAGCAGCGCGCCGCGCACGAAGTGATAGAACGTGACCATCACCGCGACCGGGTTTCCCGGCAGCCCGAAGAGGTACGCCGACTTTCCGCGGCCCCGGACACGGCCGAAGGCCATGGGCCGGCCGGGGCGCATCGCAATCTTCCAGAAAACGACCTCGCCGAGCTTGGCCATCATCTGCTTGGTGAAGTCGGCCTCGCCCACCGACACGCCGCCCGAGGTCACGACGGCGTCGGCTCCCGCGGCCGCCTTGCGAAACGCGGCCTCCAGCTTCCCAGGATCGTCCCGCACGACGCCCAGGTCGACTACCTCGCACCCCAGACGCTCGAGCATGCCCCACAGCGTATAGCGGTTGGAGTCGTAGACCTCGCCTGCCTTGAGTTTTTTCCCCACCGGCACGAGCTCGTCGCCGGTCGAGAAGAAAGCGACCTTCAGCTTCCGCCGCACGCTTACCTTGGCGATGCCGAGGGACGCGAGCAAACCCAGATCGGCCGGCCGCAGCAGTCGGCCGGCGCGCAGCGCGGGCCTGCCCTTCGCGAGATCCTCGCCTGCGAGCCGACGGTTCTGCCCGCGCTCCTGCCCCGCTGGAACGGTGACGCGGCGTCCTTCGGTCCTCACGGCTTCCTGGATGACCACCGTATCGGTGTTCCGCGGCATCACCGCGCCGGTCATCACGCGCACGCACTCGCCGGGCTTCACTTCGCCCGGGAATTCCTTCCCCGCGTAGGCGGTGCCGATCTCGACGAGCGTCACCGGCTCTGCGGGGCGCAGGTCGTCGCCGCGCACCGCGTAGCCGTCCATCGCGGAGTTGTCGTGCGAGGGGACGTCGATCGGCGAGATGATGTCTTTCGCCAGCACGCGGCCGAGCGCGGCGCGCACGGGCAGTCTCTCGGTCCCCGAGACGGGTCTCACGAATGAGCGGATGACCTCGTTCGCCTTCGCCACCGGCAGCGCGTCGGGGTCGTAGCCGCTGACGCAGCTGATCACCTCGTCCAGCGAGTTCATCTGTCGTACGACGCCAGCTCGTCGAGGGTATTGATGTTCGAGAAGGCGTCGGCCTCGTCGTCGAACGCGACTTCGACGACATTGAGCGTCGCGTACCAGGCGTCGATCTTGCGCCCGCCTTCCCTCAGGAACCGTGAGAGATGCTCGAGCACCCCGCGCCGCATCATCGAGAACACGGGGTGCGGCTGATCGCCCGTCTTCGCCACGGCGAGCTCGGCGCCGGTCTCGTCGATGCGCGCGTAAAGCCGCCCGATCAGGTCCGCGGGAAGAAACGGCGAGTCGCAGGGGACCGAGGCGAGGAAGGGGCGCTTGGAAATCGAAAGCCCGGCGTGCATGCCGGCGAGCGGGCCGGCGAAGCCGCCGACCGCGTCGCTCACCACGCGCACGCCGAAGCTCCGGTACGCCTCGTGGTTCTGGTTAGCGTTGATGATCACCCCCGCGACCTGCGGAGCGAGGCGCTCGTACACGTGGTCGACGAGGCGCTTGCCGCGGAAAGCCTGCAGGCCCTTGTCGACGCCGCCCATGCGGCTGCCCTTGCCGCCCGCGAGGATGAGTCCGGTGACCGGCGGAACCACGGCGCGCGCTACGCCACCATCGTCGGTGCGACGCGCTTCCGGAAGCGGTGTTTCCCGGTGAAGAGAAGATAGTGCTTGCCGCCGGCGGCGCGCCCGATCATCGTAATGCCGAGCTTGTTCGCGATCTCGTAGCCCATCTGCGTGAGCCCCGAGCGCGACACGAGGAAGGGTATCTGCATCTGCGCGGCCTTGATCACCATCTCCGACGTGAGGCGCCCCGTGGTGTAGAAGATCTTGTCCGAGCCGTCCACGCCGTCGAGCCACATCTGTCCGGCGATGGCGTCGACGGCGTTGTGCCGGCCGACGTCCTCTATGAAGTAAAGGATCTTCACGGCCGGGGCGGTGTTCGCCGCCTCATTCTCGACCAAGGCGCATCCGTGCACGGCGCCGGCCGATTTGTATACGGTCTCCTCGTGCCGCACCGCCTCGAGCACGGCGTGCAGCGCGTCCTCGGTGAGCGACACGTCGTTGCGCAGCTGGACCGAGTCGACCTCCGCCATCAGGTCCCCGAAGACCGTGCCCTGCCCGCAGCCGGTCGTGACCGTGCGCTTCTTCATCTTCTCCCGCAGCGACCTGATCGGCTTGCGCGTGGTCACTGCGACCGACGCCGTCTCCCAGTCGACCTGGACGGCGGCGATCTCTTCGATCGATTTCACGAGGCGCTGGTTGCGCAAGTAGCCGATGGCGAGCGCTTCCGGCGCCTGCCCGAGCGTCATCAGCGTGACGATCTCCCGCTTGTCGACGTACAGGGTCAGCGGATGCTCGCCCGCGATGGGCGTGGGCACCGCTTCCCCGCGCTCGTTGATCGCCTCGACCTCGAAGGTGAGCGGCTTGGACGCCCGGCTGATCTCGGGACGGAGCGGCGTCTTCATCCGCCGATGTAGGACATCTCGATCTTGCGCAGCTTCGCCGTCTCGGCGGTGCGCAGCTCGGAGTAGCGGTCCGCGCGGATGTGCCAGATCCCGGCGACCGCGTCGGAGATATCCTCGTCGGGAGCGCCGCCGCGCAGCATGCCGCGCAGGTCGTAGCCGGCGGTGGCGAAGAGACACGTATACAGCATGCCCTCGGTGGACAGGCGCGCACGCGTGCAGGTGCCGCAGAATGCCTGGGTGACCGACGAGATCACGCCGATCTCGCCCGAGCCGTCCCGGTAGCGCCAGCGCTCGGCGACCTCTCCCCGATAGTTCGGCTCGACCGGCTCGAGCGACATCTTCTCGTCGATCAGTCGCACGATGTCGGCCGACGGAATCACGTCGTCCATCCTCCAGCCGTTCGTGTGCCCGACGTCCATGAACTCGATGAAGCGCACGATGTGGCCGCTGCCCCTGAAATAGCGCGCCATGGGAAGGACCGAGTCCTCGTTCACTCCGCGCTTCACCACCATGTTGATCTTGATCGGCGCGAGGCCCGCCGCGGCGGCGGCGTCGATGCCGTTCAGCACCTCGGAAACCGGAAAATCCGCGTCGTTCATCGCGCGGAACACCGCGTCGTCGAGCGAGTCGAGGCTCACGGTGACGCGGTTGAGCCCCGCGGCCTTCAGCGCGCGCGCCTTCTTGGCGAGCAGCGATCCGTTGGTGGTGAGCGTCAGGTCGAGCCCCGGGACGTCCGCGAGCATCTCGATCAGCTGGTCGACGTTCCTGCGCAGCAGGGGCTCGCCGCCCGTCAGGCGGATCTTCTCGACGCCGTGCCCCTTGAAAATGCGGACCAGGCGGGTGATCTCCTCGAAGGAGAGGAGCTGCTCGCGCGGCAGGAACTTGTAGTCGGGGCCGAACACCTCGCGCGGCATGCAGTACACGCAGCGGAAATTGCAGCGGTCCGTGACCGAGATGCGCAGGTCGTGCAGGCGACGCCCGCGCGTATCGACGCCCGCGTGTAGCGCCTTGCCGGATGTCCCTTTGGAGGGAAGGGGCTTTGACCTACGGCCGTCGCTGATGGGAACGATGCGTTCGGTCATGCGATGCGTAGCCGTATCATGAAAGCCAGTTCATAATCCAACGTCTGCTCATCGTCCAGTATAGCCGGAAACATGCCTTACCCGAGCCTTGCCGTCGCCGTGGTGATGGAACGAACGCCGTTGCAAGACAGCCGCTGGGAAACGGAGAAGTGGGAGCCCATCGGCGTGGTTCCCGACCAGAGCGAGCCTGGCTCGACCCCGCGCGCGCTCATGGAGGACGCCGTGCGCGCGCAATGGCTCTACCCGGGTTTCAGGCTCGAGCTTTTCCACGACGAGGCCGAGGGCTACTACCTCAATCTGAGCTCGCAAAAGCCCTTCGTGTTCGTCAACTGGCTCGAGGAGGGCGGCGCCGGTGTCCCGAAGCGGGTCACCGCGAGCTACAACGAGGCGGCACGGCTTCTCGACGCCGGCGCGCGCGTTGACGGGGTTCCCATGCCCGTCCAGTGGATCCCCTGGCTCGCCGAGTACGTCGAGCGAAACTACAAGCCCGAGCCGAAGAAACGCGCGCGGCCGCCGTCGTTCAAGGGTGCAAGGCGCGATGACCGCTGACGATAGGTTTCTTTCGCGCTGGTCCCGGCTGAAGACCGAGGCCCGCCGGACCGAGGCGCAACTCCCGGAGCCGAAGGCCGACGCCGGCCCCGCGAGCGTCGCGACTCCTCCGGCGGTCCCAGCGGGGGATTCGCCGGGGCCGTCGCCCGCCGCGCCGGAGTTCCCGCCGGTGGAATCGTTGAAAGGGCTCGCCTCCGAATACGCGGCATTCCTCAAGCCTGGCGTCGACGAGGGCCTGCGGCGCACCGCGCTGAAGAAATTATTCAGCGACCCCTACTTCGGAACCTTCGAGAAGTTCGCGGAATACTGCGAGGACTACACCCGAAGCGAGCCGATCCCGCCTGCGATGCTCAAGACGATCGAGCACGCGAAGCGACTCCTTTTCGACGCGAAGGAGGACGAGAAGAAGGAGGAGGAGCGCGATGCCGCGGCGAGCGCCAAGCCCCAGCTCGAAGCTTCTGCGGGGACCGAAACCAAGACCGAAGCCGCGCAGCCGGTGCCGCGGGACAAGGCCTGAATGGCCCTCCAAGACCGCGCGCTGAAGATCTGCAGCTGCAACAGGACGATGGCGCTCGACGCCGCGGCACTCGAGCGCGCGCTCAAGCTCGGCCACCCCATACAGATACACACCGAGCTTTGCCGCAAGGAAGTCGGCAGCTTCCAGGACGCGCTGAAGGACGAGGCTTGCGTGGTCGCGTGCACTCAGGAGGCGCCGCTCTTCACCGAGCTCGCCGACGCTGCGAAGTCGGCGACCAAGCTGCAATTCGTCAACATCCGCGAGCACGCGGGTTGGTCGAAGGAAGGCGCGCAGGCGACGCCCAAGATCGCGGCGCTCCTTGCGCTTGCGGACCTTCCGGAGCCCGAGGCCGTGCCTGGCGTGAGCTATCAGTCGGGCGGGCGGCTCCTGATCGTCGGGCCGGCCGCCGCCGCGATCGCCTGGGCCGACAAGCTCGCGGATCAGCTCGAGGTGAGCGTGCTGATCTCGGGAGGTCAGGGCGAGCTGCCGGCAGAGCGCCGCTACCCGGTGCTCTCGGGGGCGGTCAAGTCGCTGAACGGTCACCTCGGCGACTTCGAGCTCGTTTGGGAGCAGGCGAACCCCATCGACCTCGAGGTGTGCACGCGCTGCAATGCCTGCATCCGCGCCTGCCCGGAGCAGGCGATCGATTTTTCCTATCAGATCGATCTCGACAAGTGCAAGGCGCACCGGGAGTGCGTGAAGGCCTGCGGCGCGATCGGTGCGATCGAATTCGAGCGGGTGGACCGCGCGAGGAGCGAGCGCTTCGACATGGTGCTCGACCTGTCCGCGCGGGCGCTGATCCGCACCCCTCAGCCGCCGCAGGGATATCTTGCCCCGGGCAGCGATCCGCTCGAGCAGGCGCTCGCGGCCGCCCGGCTCGGTCAACTGGTGGGCGAGTTCGAGAAGCCAAGGTTTTTCGCCTACGACGCGAGGATCTGCGCCCACGGCCGCTCGTCGAAGGTCGGCTGCACTCAATGCCTGGATGTGTGCTCGACCGGGGCGATTTTGCCCGACGGCGACCACGTCAGGGTCGACCCGCACCTGTGCATGGGCTGCGGGGGTTGCGCGACGGTGTGCCCGTCGGGCGCGATGAGCCACGCCTACCCGCGGGTGCCGGACCTAGGCGCGCGGCTGAAGCGCGTGCTATCCGTCTATGCGCAGGCGGGTGGCAGGGATGCCTGCCTGCTCTTTCACAACGCGGGGGGGAGCCGCGCGCTGATTGCCGGGCTCGCCCGGCACGGCCGCGGGCTTCCCGCGCGCGTGATTCCGTTCGAAGTCCATCATCCCGCATCGATCGGCATGGACGTGCTGCTCGCCGCCGTGGCTTACGGAGCGACCCAGGCCGTCGCGCTGGCCGAGCCCAGGGAAGCCGCGGAATACGGCGACGCGGTGAAGAGGCAGATGGCTATTGCGCAGAGCATCGTGAGCGGGCTGGGGTTCGCCGGCACGCACTTCCGGCTGCTCGCGACCGACGACCACGCAGCGCTCGGGAACGAGCTGTGGAACCTCGCGCCGGCCGCGACGGTTTCCCGGGCGGCGGCCTACAACCTCTCGGCCGAGAAGCGCACCACACTCGAGTTCGCGATCGACCACCTCGCGAAACTGGCGCCGGAGCCGCAGGAAGCCATCGGCCTTGCTCCAGGCGCGCCCTTCGGGCAGGTCGTCGTCGACACCAAGACCTGCACCCTGTGCATGGCGTGCGTGGGCGCGTGCCCGGAGTCGGCGCTCGTCGACGGGCGCGATCGCCCCATGCTGAAGCTCATCGAGCGCAACTGCGTGCAGTGCGGCCTGTGCGACGCCACGTGTCCCGAGGACGCGATCACCTTGGTGCCGCGTCTCCTGCTCACGGCGCAGGCGAAGCAGGAGGTCACGCTCAACGAAGCCGAGCCGTTCAGCTGCGTGCGCTGTGGCAAGCCCTTCGGCACCCGGAAAATGGTCGAGAACATGCTGGGCAGGCTCACGGGGCATTCGATGTTTCCGGGAGCCGACGCCCTCAAGCGACTGCAGATGTGCGCCGACTGCCGCGTCGTCGACATGATGGAGAACAAGGACGAGGTGAACATCCTCGACGCGAAGCGGTGAGCGCGAGCGTCACGCCGCTCAAGTTTGCTCCGCCGGATGTCCCGGAGGACCAAGCGCGCGCCGGCTACTATGCCTTGCTCGCGCGACTGTACTACGCGGGGCCGGACGCAGGATTGCTCGCCGCCATCGCCGAAGCCGGGCAAATCGTCACCGAAGGCTCGCAATCCGCCTTGGCGAGTGCCTGGACCGCTCTTGCGGCCGCCGCGAGGGCGATGGACGCTGAGGCCGCTCGCCTCGAGTACGAGGCGCTCTTTGTTGGAACGGGCAAGGCGGAAGTGACCCCGTACGCGAGCTTCTACCTGGCCGAGACCGGCCGCGAGAGGATCCTCGTGAAGCTGCGCGGCGAGCTCGCGGCGCTGGGTCTCGAGCGGGCCCGGAGTTCCCACGAGCCGGAGGATCACGTTGCGGGTCTGTTTGATGCCATGAGGCACTTGATTTCAAGGGGCTCGGACGATGCTGCACCGCAACAGCAGCGGTCGTTTTTCGAGCGGTATCTGGCGGGAGCTTTCGGCCCATTGTGTATCGCAATAGGACGGAACGAAAAGGCCAATTTCTACAAGCACGTTGCCCATTTTACCGAGGCCTTTCTCAGGGTTGAAAGCGAAGCCCTTAAAGTGTTCTAATGGCCCCATGCAATACGCTGCATATTTCAGGTGTTGACCTGGGAAGGGGACCTCACATGAATAATCAAACCAAATCGAGATTGAGTCGGAGGAGCTTTCTGATCGCAGCGGGCGCCGGCGGTGTCGCGGCCGTGGCGGCGGTGGGGGGCCGGTCCACAGAAGAGCCAAAGGTCCTCACCAGCAGCGACAAGCGGCGCGGCAAGGGATACGAGGAAAGCGCGCACGTCCGCCGCTACTACAACACCACCAAAGTTTGACCCGAGGAGCCTGACCATGTTGCTCACCAGGAAATCCGCTGGAGTCCCCGCTCACTCCACGTCCAGCCGTCTGTCGCGCAGCCTCTCGGGCATGCTCGCCAAGACGCTCGACCGCCGGGCGTTCCTCAAGCGCTCCGGAGTCGCGGCCGGCGCCGGTGCCTTTGCCGCCCAGCTGCCTTTCAGCATGATCGGGAAGGCGGAGGCCGCTTCCGAAAATAGCGGAAGCGTCGAGGTCAAGCGCACGGTGTGCACGCACTGCTCCGTCGGCTGCGCGGTCGACGCGGTGGTCCAGAACGGGGTCTGGGTGCGCCAGGAGCCGGTGTTCGATTCGCCCCTGAACCTCGGTTCGCACTGCGCCAAGGGCGCGTCGGTCCGGGAACACGGCATGACCGAGGACTCGCACCGCCTGAAGTACCCGATGAAGCTGGTGAACGGAAAGTACACGAGGATCTCCTGGGACAAGGCGATCGACGAGATCGGCGACCGCATGCTCGCGATCCGCAAGGAGTCCGGGCCCGACGCGGTCTACCTGGTCGGCTCGTCCAAGCACAACAACGAGCAGTCCGAGCTGCTGTGCAAGTGGGCGCGTCTCTGGGGCACCAACAACACCGACCATCAGGCGCGCATCTGCCACTCGACCACCGTCGCGGGCACCGCCCAGACCTGGGGCTACGGCGCGATGACGAATTCGTATAACGACGAGCAGAACTCGAAGAGCCTGCTGTTCCTCGGCTCGAACGCGGCCGAGGCGCACCCGGTCTCGATGCTGCACACCCTGCACGCCAAGGAGAACGGCTGCAAGGTCATCGTCGCCGATCCGCGCTTCACGCGCACCGCCGCGAAGGCCGATACCTACGTGCGTATCCGCTCGGGCAGCGACATCGCCTTCATCTTCGGGATCCTGCACCACATCTTCAAGAACGGCTGGGAAGACAAGAAGTACATCCACGACCGCGTCTACGGCATGGACAAGGTCAGGGAAGAGGTGATGAAGAAGTGGACCCCCGAGAACGTCACCGAGGTCACGGGGGTTCCGGAAGCGGAGGTCTACAACGTCGCCAAGACGCTCGCCGAGAACCGGCCGGGCTTCATCATCTGGGCGATGGGCCAGACCCAGCACACCACCGGCAATGCGGTCGTGCGCGCGAGCAACATCCTGATGCTTGCGCTCGGCAACGTCGGCCGCTCAGGCGGCGGCTGCAACATCTACCGTGGACATGACAACGTGCAGGGGGCGACCGACGTCGGTCCCAACCCGGACACGCTGCCGGGCTACTACCCCGTTGGCGTGCCCGGCTCGTGGGCGCACTGGGCGAGAGTGTGGAACGTGGACCTCAAGTGGCTGCAGGAGCGTTACGCCCCGGGCGGCATAGGCAAACCCGGCATTACCGTCTCGCGCTGGATCGACGGGGTCATGGAGAAGAACGAGAACATCGACCAGGATCCGAACATCCGCGCGATGTTCTTCTGGGGCCATGCGCCGAACTCGCAGACCCGCGGCCTGGACATGGTCAAGGCGATGAAGATGCTTGACATGCTGGTCGTCATCGACCCGTACCCCTCGGCGACGGCCGCCATGGCGGCGATGCCGGTTGAGGGCGTGCAGGAAAAGGCGGGGCGCGCCGTGTACCTGCTACCCGCCGCGACGCAATTCGAGACCGAGGGTTCGGTGACCGCGTCGAACCGCTCGCTGCAGTGGCGCGAGAAAGTGATCGATCCCCTGTTCGAGTCGCGCTCGGACCACGCGATCATGCTCGCGTTCGCGAGGAAGCTCGGCTTCGAGGACCAGTTCCTCGGCAAGAAGGACGGCAAGCAGCAGCTGCGCCTGGTCAAGGCGAAAGGCGGCTACGACGAGCCCTCGATTGAGGACGTCCTCAGGATGGAGATCAACCGGGGCACGTGGACCATCGGCTACACCGGGCAGTCGCCCGAGCGCCTGCAGGCACACATGCGCAACATGCACGTCTTCGACGTGAAGACGCTGCGCGCCAAGGGCGGCAAGGACGCGAAGACCGGCTACGACCTCACCGGGGACTACTTCGGCCTGCCCTGGCCCTGCTACGGCAACGTAGCCGTGAAGCACCCGGGCACGCCGAATCTCTACGACACCTCCAAGCCAATGATGGAAGGCGGCGGCTGCTTCCGCGCGCTGTTCGGCATGGAGAAGGACGGGGTGAACCTGCTTGCGGAGGACGGCTCATACCCCAAGGGCGCGGACATCACCACGGGCCACCCCCAGTTCGACCACGTGCTGCTGAAGAAGCTCGGCTGGTGGGACGAGCTCACCGACGAGGAGAAGAAGGAAGCCGAGGGCAAGACCTGGGCCACGGACCTCTCGAGCGGCATCATCCGCGTGGCGATGAAGAACCACGGCTGCCATCCCTGGGGCAATGCCAAGGCGCGCGCGGTGGTCTGGAACTTCCCCGACGGCATCCCGCAGCACCGCGAGCCGCTGTACAGCACACGTCCGGACCTGGTCGAGAAGTATCCGACCCACGACGACGTGAAGGTATTCTGGCGGCTGCCGACGCTCTTCAAGTCGGTTCAGGACAAGTACAAGAACGTCGGCAAGGAGTTCCCGCTCATCCTCACCAGCGGGCGCCTGGTGGAATACGAGGGCGGGGGCGAGGAGACGCGGTCCAACCCTTGGCTCGCCGAGCTGATGCAGGAGAACTTCGTCGAGATCAACCCGAAGGCGGCGGCCGACCGCGGCGTGCGCAACGGCGAGCAGGTCTGGGTCAGGACGCCCACCGGAGCGCGCATCCGGGTGACGGCGAAGGTCACCGAAGGCATCGGACCCGATCACGTGTTCATCCCGTTCCACTTCTCGGGCTGGTGGCAGGGCAAGGACATGCTGCCCTACTACCCGGACGGCGCCGCGCCGATCGTGCGCGGCGAGGCGGTTAACACGGCGACGACCTACGGCTACGACCGCGTGACCATGATGCAGGAATCAAAAACCACGGTCTGTCAGATCGAGCGGGCCTAGAGGGGAGAGGAGACAACCATGGCCAGAATGAAATTCCTGTGTGACGCCGAGCGCTGCATCGAGTGCAACGGCTGCGTGACCGCATGCAAGAACGAGAACGAGGTGCCCTGGGGGGTAAACCGACGCCGCGTCGTGACCATCAACGACGGCGTGGTCGGCGCCGAGAAGTCGATCTCGGTCGCCTGCATGCACTGCTCGGACGCGCCCTGCATGGCGGTCTGCCCGGTCGACTGCTTCTACCGCACCGACGAGGGCGTGGTGCTTCACGACAAGGATCTGTGCATCGGCTGCGGCTACTGCTTCTACGCCTGCCCGTTCGGCGCGCCGCAGTTTCCCCAGGCCGGCGCGTTCGGCCTGCGCGGCAAAATGGACAAGTGCACCTTCTGCGCGGGCGGCCCGGAGAAGGACCTGTCGAAGGAGGAGTTCGCGAAGTACGGCTCGAACCGCCTTGCTCAGGGCAAGCTGCCCGCGTGTGCCGAGATGTGCTCGACGAAGGCTCTGCTCGGCGGTGACGGCGACGTGATCGCCGACATCTACCGCCAGCGGGTGCTGAAGCGCGGCAAGGGCTCCGAGGTCTGGGGCTGGGGCACGGCCTACGGCAAGCCGGATCAGAAGCCTGCGGCGCAGGCGGGAGCGAAGTCATGAAGACCCGCCTCATCGTCGCGGGCGCGGTGCTCGCTATCACCGCGGGGTTCGCCGGGTGCGGCGAGCGCGAGCAGGTGATCGTCTACAAGCAGGGCAAGTACCAGGGCAAGCCCGACACCAAGCCCTGGGAGAACGACCCCGGCGCGAGTCTGTACACGAGTTCCAAGTGGAACAAGGGCGATCAGGCGAGCTGGGAGGCCGCTCTGCGGGCTCGCAACCAGAATCAGACCGAGTACAGCCGGGTTCAATAGGACATACCGATGAGACTGATCGAGGTTCTCGGGCGTCCTTGCGCATTGGCGCTCGCTCTGGCGGCCCTCTCATGCATCCCGGCGCTGGCGCAACAGCGGGACGCACAGCAAGAGCAGGCGCAGACGCCGCCCCACAACAACGCCGAGACATGGCGGGAAGTGCGCGGCGGCCCCTCCAAGGAGCAAGAGTACACGACGTCAATCAAGGGACGCGAGACTAAAGTGCTGGTGCAGACCTACGGTCAGACCTGGAGAGAGCTGAAGAACGGATGGGTCACGCCCATCGCGGGCTGGCTGATCGCGGCGGTCGTCGTCGTGATCGGCGCGTTCTACCGCTGGCGCGGGTCGATCAAGGTTCACGGCGCACCGACCGGCCGCCTGATCCAGCGCTTCACGCCATTCGAGCGCTATGTCCACTGGGTGGTCGCGATCAGCTTCAGCATCCTCGGCGTGACCGGCCTGATCATCATGCTCGGGAAATACGTGCTGCTGCCGGTGATCGGCTACACGCTTTTCGGCTGGCTGACGCAGCTCTCCAAGCACCTGCACAACTTCGCCGGCCCGGTGTTCGTGGTAAGCCTGCTCATGTTCATCGTCATGTTCATCAAGGACAACCTTCCGCGCTTCTACGACGTCGGCTGGCTGCTGAAGGCCGGCGGGATGATCTCGGGCCAGCACGTGCCCTCGGGCAAGTTCAATGCGGGCGAGAAGCTCTGGTTCTGGGTCGGCGTGGTCGTGCTCTCCCTGATCGTCAGCGCATCCGGGCTCGTTCTCGATTTCCCGAACTTCGACCAGGTCCGCGCGGTGATGATCGAGGCCAACCTCGTGCACGCCGTCTCGGCCGGCCTGGTGATGGCGATCTCGCTCGGACACATCTACCTCGGCTCGATCGGCCTCGAGGGAGCCTACGACGCCATGCGCTACGGTTACGTCGACGAGGCCTGGGCGAAGGAGCACCACGAGTACTGGTACAACGACATCAAGTCCGGCAAGATCAAGGCCGGCGCGGCGTCCGGGGTGCCGGTCGCGCCGCAGGTCCAGCACTGAACAAGAGGAGAGGGCGATGAACGTTCGTATCCTGATCATGACCGCCGCAATGACCGTGACGGCAGGCGCAGTCTGGGCGAAACTGCCCCCCGCGCCGCCGGCGGACCCTGCCAAGGCCGCCGAGGCCAAGAAAGCGGCGGACGCGGCCGCCAAAAAGGACGCGGACGCGCTCGCAAAGGCACAGGACAGAGCCGTGGCGAACTACCGCAAGAACAAGGGGATCAAGTCGCCGGCATCGGCGTCAGGCAAGAAGTAGTGGAGTAGGCAAATCCAGGGAAAGGGCGCTTCGGCGCCCTTTTTGTTCTTGGGTCAAGCGACGGCCATCCGGTAGACCCGTCCTGCGGCTCCGCAGGCGAAGATCACCGGAAATGATCCCGACCTTGTAGCGCCATAGGGCCGCCAGCGGCGCGACGCCGACGACCCGGCAAACGCGTCGAAGCGTCCTTCGAAGCGGGGCCTGATTCGGATTCGGAGCGTCCACGGATGTTTTCGAGTCGTTATACTCCCCGGTCGCACCCTGACGAGAGCGTTTTCGTCCGATGACCAAGGCGCGAGCCGAATTCCACCTCCGCGTCGTGAAGGGCAGGATCCGGGCGATCGGTCCGGGAAAGATCGCGCTGCTGGAGGCCATCCGCGACACCGGCTCGATATCCGCTGCCGCGCGGAAGCTCCGCATGTCATACCGGCGCGCCTGGATGCTTGTGGACGATCTCAATCGGCGCCTCTCGAAACCAGTCGTGCTGGCCGCGCCCGGCGGCAAGGACGGCGGCGGCACGCTGCTTTCGCCGACGGGGCACAAGCTGGTAGCTCTATACCGGGACATCGAGCGGCGCGCACTGAAGCATACGGCGAGCGCAGCGCGGTCGCTTGTCGGTCTTCTTGCCGAATAGGCGGTCGGCGGAACGGGATTGTTGAGCTTTTCGATATGCGCTATATTCAACAGAATATAGCGATCTTTGGTTCGAAATGAAGCTGTCTCATGCTCTGCTTCTGGCATTTGTCGCCGCGATTCCGGCGAGGGCGGAAACCGTCACGGTATTCGCCGCAGCCAGCCTGAAGGACGCGCTCGACGAGAACGCCAGGGCTTACCAGGCGCAGAGCACCGAGCGAATTGTGGTGTCCTATGGGGCGAGCTCGGCGCTCGCCAGGCAGATCGAGGCGGGTGCGCCGGCCGACTTGTTTATTTCCGCAGATCTCGAATGGATGGACTACCTCGAGCAGCGGCGCCTGATCAGGGCCGATACGCGGCGGAACCTCCTGAGGAACCGCCTCGTGCTGGTCGCGCCTGAGGACAGCAAGGTCTCGGTTGACATTGCCCCGGGCTTCCCGCTCGCCGCGCTACTCGGGAACGGCCGCCTCGCCATGGCCGACCCCGACTCGGTCCCCGCCGGCAAGTATGGCAAGGCGGCGCTGGAGTCGCTCGGCGTGTGGAAGGACGTTCGATCCAGGGTTGCGTCCGCGGAAAACGTGCGCGCAGCTCTGGTTCTCGTCTCGCGCGGGGAAGCGCCGCTGGGGATCGTGTACCGCACGGACGCCGCCGCGGATCCGAGCGTCCGCGTCGCGGGCGTTTTCCCGGAGAGCACCCATCCGCCGATCATCTATCCGGCCGCGCTGACGGCCACGGCCAAGCCGGCCGCGGCGCCCTTCCTGAACTGGCTGTACCGGGTCGAGGCGCGGGCGATCTTCAGGAAGCACGGTTTTTGATGCTGGGTCCGGAAGAGCGGGAAGTCATCTGGCTCAGCCTGCGCATCGCGTTCTGGAGCGTCTTCGTCAGCCTGCCGCTCGCCCTGGCGGTAGCCTATGCGCTCGCGCGCGCGACCTTTCCCGGCAAGACGCTGTTCGACGCGGTGGTGCACCTGCCGCTCGTCCTTCCCCCCGTGGTCGTCGGGTTCTTCCTCCTCCTGCTGTTCGGGCGGCGCGGGCCGCTGGGCGAGATCCTCGAGCAGTGGTTCGGCATCGTCGTGGCGTTCCGCTGGACCGGCGCCGCGCTCGCGGCGGGTATCATGGGTTTTCCGCTGATGGTGCGCGCCATCCGGCTCTCGTTCGAGACGATGGACCGCAAGCTCGAAGCCGCGGCGAGCACGCTGGGCGCCGGTCGCGCGGGCGTGTTTCTCACCGTGACGCTGCCGCTCGCGCTTCCGGGGCTCATCACCGGAGTTCTGCTCTCTTTTGCGCGCAGCCTGGGCGAGTTCGGCGCGACCATCACCTTCGTGTCGAACATTCCCGGCGAGACGCGCACGTTGCCGCTCGCAATCTACACCTATACCCAGACGCCGGCCGGCGACGCGGCGGCGCTGCGCCTGAGCGCGATCGCCGTGGTGCTGTCGCTCGCCGCGCTCTACGTTTCCGAGATCATGGTGCGGCGCGCGGCGCGACGCATCGCGGGCGAAGATGCTGTCGCTCGAGGTTGAGCGCAGTCTCGGCGATTTCCGCCTCGCCGCTTCGTTCGAGGCGGGCGAGGGCGTCACCGCGCTCTTCGGCCGCTCGGGCGCGGGAAAGACATCGGTCGTCAATGCCATCGCCGGAATCCTGCGCCCGGATCGCGGTCGCATAGCCATCAACGGCGAGACGATGTTCGATTCCGCGCGGGGCATCGACGTGCCGACGCCGAAGCGCCGAGTCGGCTACGTCTTCCAGGAAGGACGCCTCTTCCCGCACTTGAACGTGCGGCAGAACCTGAGCTACGCGGGGCTCTTCTCGCGCGGCATGCCGGCTTCCGAGTTCGACCGCGTGGTCGAGTTGCTCGGCTTGCGGGAGCTTCTCGAGCGACGGCCGGGCAACCTCTCGGGCGGCGAGAAGCAGCGCGTTGCGATCGGCCGGGCCCTGCTTTCGAGCCCCCGGCTGCTGCTGCTCGACGAGCCGCTCGCCTCGCTCGACGCCCACCGCAGGAGCGAGGTGCTTCAGTACATCGAGCTGATCCGGGACGACGTTAAAGTGCCCATCGTCTACGTGAGCCATGCCGTGGAGGAGGTGCTCCGGGTCGCGGATACGGTCGTGCTGATGGCCGCGGGGAAAGTGATCGCGGTCGGGCCGGCCGAGGAAGTCATGGGTCGACCCGACCTGCGTCCGGGCGAAGGCGCGTTCGAGGGCGGCGCGGTCATCGACGCTAAAGTCATCGAGCAGGACATGAAGAACGATCTCGCCACCTTGGCGTTCGAGGGCGGAACCCTCACCGCGACCAATGTCGACGCGCTCATCGGGGAGCGGGTGCGGGTGCGCATCCGCGCGCGCGATGTGTCGATCGCCCTCGAGCGGCCGCGGCGCATCAGCATCCAGAACGTGCTCGAGGGGACGATCGCGGAAATCACCGCCGGATCGAATGGCGTGGTCGACGTAACGATCGCGGTCGGCGCGGTCTCGCTGCGTTCCCGCGTGACGCAGCGCGCCGTCGAGCAGCTCGCTCTTGCAAAAGGCCTTACCGTGTACGCCATGGTGAAGGCGGTTTCCCTGTCGCGGAGCGGAGCCGCGCCGATCTAGCGTTCGCAGGCTCGACCATCGGTAATAGGCAGTCGACTGCATATCATGCGCCAAGAGTCTGTACATGAACGCACATTCATATTTTTCCGGCTTCCACTGGGTGCTATCTTCCTCGAAGTATCTGCGTCGGAATGTATAAACGCAGGGAGACATCACACCAGAGGGGGTGGCCGGATGGACATGAACCGAAGGCAGTTCTTCAAGGTCTGCGGGGCCGGGCTGACCGGCTCGAGCCTCGCGATGCTGGGGTACTCGCCCCAGCCCGTGCTCGCCGAGGTACGCAACTTCAAGCTGGCCCGCACCACGGAGACGCGCAATACCTGTCCGTATTGCGCCGTGGGCTGCGGTGTCATCATGTACAGCCTGGGCGACAAGGCCAAGAACGCCAAGGCCGAGATCATCCACATCGAGGGCGACCCCGACCATCCGGTGAATCGCGGAACGCTCTGCCCCAAGGGCGCGGGGCTGCTCGACTTCGTGCACAGCGAAAGCCGGCTGAAATACCCGGAAGTGCGCGAGCCCGGCTCGAAGGAATGGAAGCGCATCAGCTGGGACGAGGCGATGACACGCATCGCCAAGCATATGAAGGCGGACCGCGACAAGAACTTCATCGCGAAGAACGCCGACGGCCAGACGGTCAACCGCTGGCTGTCCGCCGGGTTCCTGGCGGCGTCGGCCTCATCCAACGAAACCGGCTACCTCACCGGCAAGATCGTCCGAAGCCTGGGGATCGTCGCATTCGATAATCAGGCACGCGTTTGACACGGCCCCACGGTGGCCAGTCTGGCCCCGACATTCGGCCGCGGAGCGATGACCAACCATTGGGTTGACATCAAGAACGCGAACGTCGTGCTGATCATGGGCGGCAACGCCGCCGAGGCCCACCCCTGCGGGTTCAAGTGGGTGACCGAGGCGAAGGCCCACAACAAGGCGAAGCTGATCGTCGTCGACCCGCGCTTCACGCGCTCGGCGGCGATGGCCGACTACTACGCGCCTATACGCGTCGGCACGGACATCGCTTTCCTCGCAGGCATCATCAACTACCTGCTGACGCACGACAAGATCCAGCACGAGTACGTCAAGGCCTACACCAACGCCTCGTTCCTCATCAACGACAAGTACAAGTTCGAGGACGGCATCTTCTCGGGCTACGACGAGAAGGCGCGCCGGTACGATCCCTCGTCCTGGGGCTACGAGATCGGCAAGGACGGCTACGCGGTGGTGGACGAGACGCTGAAGCACCCGCGCTGCGTGTTCAACATCATGAAGGAGCACTACAAGCGCTACACGCCCGAGGTGGTGAGCAACATCTGCGGCACGCCGAAGGAGACCTTCGTCAAGGTGTGCGAGACGATCGCGACCACGTCGGTGCCGGACCGGACCACCACCATCATGTACGCGCTGGGCTGGACACAGCACTCGCAGGGCACGCAGATGATCCGCACGGCTGCGATGCTGCAGCTCCTGCTCGGCAACATCGGCATGGCGGGCGGCGGAATGAACGCGCTGCGCGGGCACAGCAACATCCAGGGCCTGACCGATCTGGGACTGATGTCGAACCTGCTGCCCGGCTACATGACTATTCCGTTCGACCGGGAGCAGAAGCGGGAGGACTACCTGAAGGTGCGCACGCCCAAGCCGCTGCGTCCGAACCAGATGGACTTCCCGCAGAATTTCCCCAAGTGGCATACCAGCCTGATGAAGGCGTGGTACGGCAACGCCGCGACCGCGAAGAGCGACTTCGCCTACGACTACATGCCCAAGCTCGACAGGCTCTACGACGTCCTGCAGACCTTCGAGCTGATGTACCAGGGCAAGATGAACGGCTATTTCTGCCAGGGGTTCAACCCGCTCGCCTCGTTCCCCCACAAGGCGAAGATCGGCAAGGCCTTCGCGAAGCTCAAGTACCTCGTGATCATCGATCCTCTGGCGACCGAGACCTCGGAGTTCTGGCGCAACGTCCCCGACTACAACGAGGTCAAGAGCGAGGAGGTCCAGACCGAGGTGTTCCGGCTGCCGTCGACCTGCTTCGCCGAGGAGGAGGGCTCGCTCACCAACTCGGGCCGCTGGCTGCAGTGGCACTACAAGGGCGCCGAGCCGCCCGGCGAGGCGCGCGGCGACGTCGAAATCGTGGCCGATCTGTTCCTGCGCGTGCGTGACCTGTATCGCAAGGAGGGCGGAGCGTTCCCCGATCCGATCCTTAACCTGACCTGGCCGTACCTGATCCCGCAGGCGCCCTCGCCAGAGGAGCTCGCGAAGGAGATGAACGGCAAGGCCCTCGAAGACCTCGCCGATCCCAAGGACAAGACCAAGGTACTGTTCAAGGCGGGCGAGCAGCTGCCCGGCTTCGGCGTGCTGCGCGACGACGGGTCGACCGCCTGCGGTTGCTGGATCTACTCCGGCTGCTGGACGCAGGCCGGCAACCAGATGGCGCGGCGCGACAACAGCGATCCCTACGGCGTCGGGCAGACCTTGAACTGGGCGTGGGCGTGGCCGGTGAACCGGCGGGTTCTGTACAACCGCGCGTCTTCGGATCCCTCCGGCAAGCCCTGGGACCCGAAGCGCAAGCTCGTTTCCTGGAACGGCAAGGCCTGGGGAGGCTCCGACGTGCCCGACATGCGCCCGGACGCGGCGCCCGAGGAGCACGTCGGTCCGTTCATCATGACACCCGAAGGCGTGGCGCGGCTGTTCGCGCCGTTCGGCATGGCGGATGGTCCGCTTCCCGAGCATTACGAGCCCTTCGAGACGCCGGTCGACATCAACCCGCTGCACCCGAAGAACCCCAAGGCGACCGCCAACCCGGCGGCGCGCGTGTTCAAGGGCGACATGGAGGTGTTCGGCAAATCGAAGGAGTTCCCCTACGCTGCTACGACCTACCGCCTCACCGAGCATTTCCACTTCTGGTCCAAGCACGTTGATTTCAACGCGGTGACCCAGCCGCAGCAGTTCATCGAGATCGGCGAGGAGCTTGCCAAGGAGAAGGGAATCGCCTCCGGCCAGATGGTCAAGGTCAGCTCCAACCGCGGCTTCATCAAGGCGGTGGCGGTGGTTACCAAGCGCATCAAGTCGCTCGATTGTAACGGCAAGAAGGTCCATACCGTCGGCATCCCCATCCACTGGGGCTTCAAGGGCGTGACGAAGAACGGCTACATCGCCAACACCCTCACGCCCTTCGTGGGCGACGCCAACATCCAGACGCCGGAATACAAGGCGTTCCTCGTGAACATCGAGAAGGCCTGAGGGGGACCATGCCACTGCAATCACTGGATATCACCCGCCGCTCGGCCACGACGACGGCCTCGCCATCGGTGCGCAACACCACCGAGGTCGCGAAGCTCATCGACGTCTCCAAGTGCATCGGCTGCAAGGCCTGCCAGGTCGCGTGCAGCGAGTGGAACGACCTGAGAGAGGTCGTGGGTACGACCCTCGGCACCTACGACAACCCGCGCGACCTCACCGCCGAAACCTGGACCGTGATGCGCTTCTCCGAGGTCGAAGAGAGCGCGCCGGAAGGCACGCGGCTCGAATGGCTGATCCGCAAGGACGGCTGCATGCATTGCGCCGATCCCGGATGCCTCAAGGCCTGTCCGTCGCCGGGCGCGATCGTGCAGTACTCGAACGGCATCGTCGATTTCCACCAGGAGAACTGCATCGGCTGCGGCAGCTGCGTGACCGGCTGCCCGTTCGACGTTCCGCGTCTGTCCAAGAAAGACGGCAAGGCGTACAAGTGCACCCTGTGCTCCGACCGCGTCGCGGTGGGCCTGGAGCCCGCGTGCGTCAAGACCTGCCCGACCGGCGCGATCATGTTCGGCAGCAAGGCCGACATGAAAGAGCAGGCCGAGGAGCGCTTGGTTGATCTCAGGGAGCGCGGCTACAAGAACGCCGGCGTGTACGATCCGCCGGGCGTGGGCGGCACGCACGTGATGTACGTGCTCAAGCACGCGGACGACCCGGAGAAGTACGCCGGGCTGCCGAAGGACCCGCAGGTCAGCACGCTGGTCGGCCTGTGGAAGGGCGCGTTCAAGCCGCTGGGATTGCTCGCGATCGGCGCGACGGCCTTCGCCGGTTTCATCCACTACCTCAAGGTCGGGCCCAAGGAAGTCGAGGAGGACGAACCGTCTGCTGGCGGGCGTCACACGGGGTGAGGAGACACGAATGAACAAACCTGCGAATTCGATCACGCGGCACCCTTACGAGGACCGGGTCGTCCACTGGCTGATCGCGCTCGGCTTCGTCCTGGCCGGCCTGTCGGGACTCGCATTCTTCCATCCGGCGACGTTCTTCTTTTCCGATCTCTTCGGCGGCGGCACCTGGTCGCGCATCCTTCATCCGTTCTTCGGCTTGATGATGTTCGTCTGCTTTGCGTTCTACGCCGCGAAGGTCTGGCGCCACAACGTGGTCGACGAGCGGGACAAGCAGTGGCTCGCCAAGGCCGGCGAAGTGATGGCCGGCCGCGAGGACGGCATCCCGGAGGCGGGTCGCTACAACGCCGGGCAGAAGGTGCTCTTCTGGCTCCTCCTCCTGTGCATGCTGGCCTTGCTGCCTACGGGGATCGTGTTCTGGCGGCCCTATTTCGCGGACCTCTTTCCAATCGGCCTCGTGCGGCTGTCCACGCTGCTGCACTCGGTGATCGCGATCGGCCTGATCCTGCTCGTGATCGGCCACGTCTATATGGCGATCTGGACCAAGGGCTCGATCCGCGCCATGACGCAGGGCTGGGTGACGCGGGCCTGGGCGAGGAAGCACCACCCGGCGTGGTATCGCGAGATGACGCGCTGACCCAGCACCGGCCGCCGGCGCGCAGCCGGCAGGCCGGGCCCTCCATGTTGCGCGTGACGCACAGGACCTGATATGCCGCAACGCATCCTCGAACCGGGAGAGATCGAGCTTCTCTCGAATTCGGAAATTCCCTTTCTGCGGCTGCCCGATCGTGCCTCGCTGCTCGTCGACCGCGCGGCCCGACTGCGCCAGCTCGCGAACGGTCACGCGATGGGAGACTACCTCCGGCTCATCGCCGAGATCGCCGAAGTCCAGAGCTGGGCCCTGGAGAACGCGCCGCCGTTCGCGCTTCCAAGCGATGAATCGCTCGAGCAGAGCCGGGCCCACGGAATGCCCCCCTTGGGCACGCAAATGCACCATCGCGACCCCGCGTGGTGCGACCTCCTGCGGCGCATGCTGCGGCGCCTGGCGGAGCGGACGCGCGGGGCACAGAGGGACGTCATCGTGCGCCTCGACAGGGAGCGCGACGAGTTGTACGAAGCGCAGGCGAGCAAGCTGCTCGCGGGCATCACCCTCGGGCTCGACATGGCGTACGCACCGCTGCTCGGCGCGGCCCTCCAGGTCTACTGGGTCCATCTGGTGACGACGCTGGGCCGCGGGCATTTCGGCCGCATCGACCCCGCGACGGTGTGTCCCGCGTGCGGCTCGCGGCCTGTCGCGAGCATCGCGAGGATAGGCGGGCAGGAGTCCGGATATCGCTACCTCCATTGCTCCCTGTGCGCGACCGAATGGCACATGGTGCGCATCAAGTGCACGACCTGCGAATCCACCAAGGGAATCCAATACCACGGCATCGAGGGGGGGACGAAAGCGGTGCTCGCCGAGAGCTGCGATGAGTGCAACACCTACCTCAAGATCCTCTACATGGACCGCGACGCGCAGGTCGAGCCTATCGCGGACGACCTCGCGAGCACGGCGCTCGACCTGCTGATGGCCGATACCGGCAAGCTGCGCAGCGGCCAGAACCTGATGCTCATCCACGGCGACGCCGAAGACTAGCCCTGTCGCCCCGTGTCTATCGTGAATAGCGCGAGCGCACAACTGTCCAAGCTGCCGTCGGTGGACCGCGTGCTCGGATTTCCCTCGGTGCGGAGTCTTGTCGAGGAGCACGGCCGTGCCCAAGTCACCGAGGCCGTGCGTGCGCTCCTCGCGGATCTGCGCAAGCGGCCGGGCGAGGGCGACCTGGGGGAGGCGGCGCTCTCTGCGCGCGTCGCCGAAACGGTTGCCGCGCGCGCGCGACCCAATCTGCGCCGGGTCTTCAACCTCACGGGAACGGTGCTCCACACGAATCTCGGACGGGCGCTGCTGCCAGAGGAAGCAGTGGAGGCGGCGGTCACTGCGATGCGATGGCCCGCCACGCTCGAGTACGACGTCGAGGGCGGCGGCCGGGGCGATCGCGACAAGGTCGTGGAAGGCCTGCTCTGCGGCCTGACCGGCGCCGAGGCGGCGACGGTGGTCAACAACAACGCTGCCGCGGTGTTCCTGCTGCTCAACACGCTGGCGCAGAAGAAGGAAGTCGTGGTCTCGCGCGGCGAGCTGATCGAGATCGGCGGGGCGTTCCGGCTGCCGGACATCATGCGCCGCGCCGGTGCGAAGCTCGTCGAGGTCGGCACCACCAATCGCACCCATCCGCAGGACTATGCCGACGCGGTCGGCTCGCGCACCGCCATGCTGATGAAGGCGCACTGGAGCAACTATGCCATTGCCGGCTTCACTTCGATGGTCGCCCAGAAGGAGGTCGCGGCAATCGCGCACGCCGGCAAGCTGCCCTGCGTCGTCGATCTCGGCAGCGGCACCCTGGTCGATTTGTCGCAGTACGGGCTCCCCAGGGAGCGCACCCCGGCCGAATCGATCGCCGACGGAGTGGACCTCGTGACCTTCAGCGGCGACAAGCTGCTCGGCGGACCCCAGGCGGGCATTCTCGTCGGGCGCAGGGAACTGATCCAGCGCATCAAGAGGAATCCGCTCAAGCGCGCGCTGCGCGTCGGCAAGATCACCCTTGCCGCGCTGGAGGCGGTGCTGCGGCTGTACCTCGATCCCGACCGGCTCGCGCAGCGGCTGACGACGCTGCGCCTGCTGACGCGTCCGGAGAAGGACATCGCCGAGCAGACGCAGCGCCTTCTGCCAGCGATGGCGCGGGCGCTCCAGGGGCGCGCAACGGTTACGGTCCAACCCATGAAGAGCCAGATCGGCAGCGGAGCGCTGCCCGTCGACTTGCTGCCCAGTTGCGGCTTTGCCGTCCATACGGCGGGCCGCGGGGGCCTGGCCAGGATCGAGGCGGCGTTCCGGGCTCTGCCGATTCCCGTGATCGGCTACATCCGCGACGGCGCGTTCCTTCTCGACCTGCGCTGCCTCGAGGACGAGAAGGTCTTCGTCGATCAGCTTCCCGCCCTGGGCATCACCCGATGATAATCGGCACAGCCGGCCACATCGACCACGGCAAGACGACGCTGGTGAAGGCGCTCACCGGCGTCGATACCGACCGCCTGAAGGAGGAGAAGGCGCGCGGCATCTCGATCGAGCTCGGCTACGCGTACCTGCCCCTCGAGGGCGGGGACGTCCTCGGCTTCGTCGACGTTCCCGGCCACGAGCGCTTCGTCCACCACATGCTCGCCGGGGCGATGGGAATCGACTTTGCGCTGCTGGTGATCGCAGCCGACGACGGCGTGATGCCCCAGACCCTGGAGCACGTCGACATACTCGACCTGCTCGGCGTCTCGCGCGGAGCGGTGGCGCTCACGAAGATCGACCGCGTCGGACCGGAGCGCTCCGCCGCGGCGAGCGAGGCGGCGTCGGCGCTTATCGCGAAGACCCCGCTGGCCGGGGCACCCGTGTTCCCGGTATCCGCGGTCACGGGCGAGGGCATGGCGAGCCTGCTCGACTACCTGCGCTCGGAAGCCGCGGCGTTCACACGCCGTGCTGCGGAGGGCGGTTTCCGCCTTGCGGTGGACCGCTGTTTCACGCTGGCGGGCGCGGGCACGGTGGTGACCGGGACGGTGTTCGCGGGGATTGCGCGCGTGGGAGACGAGCTCGTCGTCACTCCCTCGGGCAGCAAAGTGCGCGTGCGCGGCATTCACGCGCAGAACCGCGCGGCGCCGGAGGCGCGCGCCGGCGATCGCTGCGCCCTGAACCTCGCGGGCGTCGCCAAGGACCAGGTCGAGCGCGGCGAGTGGGTAGCGGCGCCCGCGCTTCACGCGCCCAGCCAGCGCTTCGACGCGAGGATACGCCTGCTCGCGGGCGCTTCGCGGGCGCTCAAGCACTGGGCGCCCGTTCACGTGCACATCGGGGCGGCGCGCCTCACCGCTCGGGTCGCACTGCTCGACGCCGAGGAGCTACAGCCCGGCGGCACCGCGCTCGCCCAGCTGGTGCTCGACGCGCCGCACAGCGCCTGCCACGGCGACATTCTCGTGCTGCGCAACCACGCCGCGGACCGAACCATAGGTGGGGGGATGATCCTGGACCCCGACGGGCCGGCACGGAGGCGGCGATCGAAGGAGCGGCTCGCGGCGATGGCCGCCCTCGAATCGAAGGAGCCCCGCGCGGCGCTCGCGGGACTGCTCGCGGGCGCGCCCTTCGGCATCGACCTTGCGCGATTCGCGCGCAGCTTCAACCGGCCGGTCGACGCGCTCGCGCCTCCCGGCGACGCGGTGCGGCGGGTGAAGGCGGGCGGGGCCGATGTCGGGTTTTCGAGCGCGCACTGGTCCGCAATGAAGCAAAAGGTGCGCGACGGTCTCGCCGCCTTTCACGACAAGTACCCGGACGAGCTCGGTCCGGACGCCGGCCGCGCGCGCCGGATGTGGCTGCCGCAGGCTCCGCTCGCGGCGTGCACCGCGCTCATCGACGAGCTCCTGGCCGAGGGCGGGGTCGCGCGAAACGGTCCCTGGCTGCATCTTCCAACCCACAGTGTGAGCCTTTCGAAAGCGGAGCAGCAGCTCGCCGAGCGGCTGATTCCCATGCTCGAGGGGGGTGCCTTCGACCCACCGTGGGTGCGCGACCTGGCGCGCAAGGCAGGATCGACGGAGGTCCAGGCCAGGCAGCTGCTCCTGCGGCTCGGCCGGCGCGGCGAGGTGTATCAGGTGGTCAAGGACCTGTTCTATTCGAAGCGGGCGGTCGCGGAGCTCGCCTCGCTCGCGGCCGAGCTCGAGCGCAAGGACGGCGAGGTGCGCGCGGCCGTGTTTCGCGACCGTACGGGGCTGGGCCGCAAGCGTGCCATCCAGATCCTCGAGTTTTTCGACCGTGTCGGATACACGAGGCGGGTTCGCGAGGCCCACCGCCTGCGCGGCGACAGCCTGCTGCAGATCGTGCAAGGGCCGCTGGCACAGGCGCGCGCGGGCGCGGGAAGATGAGGCGCCATGGCCCAGGGCACCCGAAGGAAGCCGGTGTCGCGGACCCTTCACCGCAGCCTGGGCATCGGCCTGGGCGTGTGGTTCGCTCTGGTGGGGATCACCGGGAGCATCCTCGTCTACGAGGATCCCATCGACGCGTGGCTCAACCCCGGACTGCTGGTCGACCGGCACGAGGGCCTACCGCTCGAGCCGGACGAGATCCTGGACCGAGCGGATCAGGCGTATCCGCGAGCGCGCATCGAGAGGCTGCGGATGCCCTCGAGCCCGGGCGAGGTCTATCGCGTGCAGCTGATGCCCTGGCCCAACCGGCGCAACGAGTCTCCGCGCATCGAAGCCATGTTCGGCCCGGAGACGGGGGAGCTGCTCGGCAGCCGCGAGATCGAGCGCCTGGGCTTCTCGCCGCCGCACGCGCTGCACACCGTATACGAGTTCCATCGCAGCGTGCTCCTCGGAGCTGCCGGGTCGAACGTCGTTGGCATCGCAGGATTCCTGATGCTCACCTCGGTCGTGACCGGGCTTGCGGTCGCCTGGCCGAGAAACCGCTCGGGATGGAAGCGCCTCGTATCGGTCAAGGTTCGAGCGGGCGGCACGCGCGTGCTTTTCGATTTTCACCGTTCGGCGGGCAGCGTCCTGTTTGCGCTCGTGCTCGTCTCGACCATCACCGGGACCACGCTCGTGTACATCAACTACGTGCGCGACCTCGTGAGCGTTTTTTCGAGCGTCGATGCTTTTCCGACCATACCCTGGCGAAGCGTCCGCTACGATCAGTGGCTGGATTTCCGCGTGCTCGTGCGGGAAGTCCGCGACGCCTATCCGGACCGGACCATCGCGGAGGTGCACATTCCGTCGCAGATCACCGGCGGATATCTGTTCTATCTGCGAGGGCCGGCGGATGTACACCGGCTCGGCGACACGATCCTGTGGGTGCACCCGGCGACTGGCGAGATCCTCGTCGAGCGCAGCGACCGCACGCGCACGCGCGGCGAGACCGTAATGCACTGGCTTTTTCCGCTGCACAGCGGCATGGCTTTCGGCCGTCCGGGAATGGTGGCGATGTGCGTCGCGGGCCCGCTTCCGATACTTCTCGCGCTGACGGGCCTGTGGGTGTGGCTGCGAAAGCGGCGCGCGGAGCGGTTCGAATCCGAGAGGGCCGTGCGGCTGCGAATCGAGCTCGCCGCGAGGGCGAAGGGATGAAGATGACAACGGAAGGGATTCGCCTCCGGTGGGGCGGCCGGGCTTCAAACCCGGTAAGGGGCGTCAGACGTTCCTTGGTGGGTTCGACTCCCTCTCTCTTCCGCCAATTCACGCGGAGGGCGTAGTGGCGCGCGTGCGCGGCTGCGACTTTCCCGAGGACCGCTACTACCACGCGGATTACAACGTTTGGCTGAAGGACAGCGAGTCCGGTACGGTGGTTCTCGGCGCCACCGCGTACGGCGCCGCGCTCGCGGTCGAGTTCCTGGCCTTCCTGCCCAAGGCGGACGGAACGGTCGTCGAGACCGGCCGCGCGGTCGGCCTGCTCGAGCTGGCGAAGACGGTCGTCTCCGTACGCACGCCCCTGGGGGGGACCATCGTTGCTTCAAACTCGGGGGTCGTGAAGCGTCCCGATATGATCAACGCGGATCCCTACGGGGCGGGCTGGCTGGTGAAGCTGCGCGTCGCCGGCGGCCCGGAGAACGCGGCCGGCATCGTCTCGGGCGGAGCCATCGCTGCGGCGTTCGAGGAGGCGATGCGGCTCGACAACTTCGAGGGCGTCCAGGCGGATCGATGAGCAAGCGCCTGGCGATCCTGCTATGGGCTGCCGACCCGGACAGGCCCGAGATCTGCGCGACGCCCTTCTTTCATGCCGCCACCGCGGCGGCGATGGACGCCGATGTCGAGATCTACTTCACCAGCAGGTCGGTCAGGCTCCTCGCTCGCGGCGTTGCCGAGGGCCTCTATCCGGGGCCGACGCGCAGGCAGTCGGTCTACGCTTTCATGCAGGAGGCCGCGCGCCACGGAGCGAAATTCTTCGCCTGTCCGCAGGCGATGGAGGAGCACGGCGTCCTCCAAAACCAGTTCATCCCCGAGGTGACGGGTACGGCGGGCGCCGCGGCCTACATCGGCCGGTGCCTCGACGCCGGGTGGCGGACCATCGTCTACTGACCGCGCTCAGCGGCCTCGGGCCGACTTGGCCTCCGGGCGCAGTACCGCACCGCTGCTGTTGTGCGCGCCGAGGACCAGCTCTGCGCCCAGGGTCTCGCCGACGCCGGCCCAGTCGTAGCCGGCGAGGCTCTCCGCGAGGGCGGCGAATTCCGGGCTTTTGAGGACCGTGATGAGCGAGCTGACCGGCCGCGCGGCGACGATCTCGCTGCGGCAGGCGAGGTAGTAGCGCTCGCGCAGCAAGGGGATGAAGCCGAGCTTGTACTGGGCCGCGGCGGCCTCGATGCCGAAGCCGACATCGCACATGCCCGAGGCGATGGTGGCTGCCACGGCGAGATGGGTAAACTCGAAAGTCTCGTAGCCTTCGATCAGCTTGGGATCGATCGAGGCCTCGCGCAGCAGCTGGTCGAGCTCGAGCCGTGTTCCCGAGTTGGGCTGGCGGTTGATCATTTTCACGTCGCGCCGGGTGAGGTCGGGGAGGGCGCGAATCGACTTGGGGTTGCCCTGCGCCACCATCAGCCCCTGCGTGCGTGTGGCGCAGCGGATGAGCGTATGGTCGCGCGCCTTGAATGCGCGCCGGTGAAAGAAGAAATCGGTCTCGAGGCCGCCCTCGGGAAGATGAAAGCCCGCGACATCGCATCGCCCCTGGGCGAGCGCGTCCAGGCTTTCGAGGCTGCCCTGGTACTGCAGCTGGAGCTGGATGCCGTGCTGCTTGTGCAGCAGGTCGCGCAGATGGGCGAGGGCGAGATCATGGCTCGCGTGCATGACGAGGTTGGTGGTGCCGCGCAGCAGCTCGGCCGAGAGCTCGTGCTCGAGGTCGCTCTGCACAGCCTCGATCTGCCGCTCCAGGCGGGAGCGGGCCGTCTGCTCCGCCCACATGAGCTTCTCGCCGAACTCGGTGAGCTTGGCGCCGCGCCCGCGCTCCAGGCGCACCAGCGGCCGTCCGACCGCCTTCTCCCATTTCCCCAGCGAACCCCAGATATGCCGGTAGGAAAAACCCAATGCGCTTGCTGCTTTGGCGAGCGAGCCGGACGCCTGTACCGCTTCGAGGAGGCGAAAGAGCAGGGGGTCGGCGAGCTCGGCCTCGGAAGTTCCGATGCGCCAAGTCGCCTCGATCTGGATCTTTATCATATGCAAGATCGCACACGAGGTGCGATGGCATAAAAATATAGCAAATTCCTAGACTAAGGAAGCATACTCGAGAGGGAATACATATTTGATTGAATAGGTAGAGCTGCGAATGGGCGACTCAAATATGCAGTAGATGTCATATTTCGCCCAAACTGAGCGGACCCCTATCATGCGAGCGTGTCCGAAGCCTTCGGTACGGCCGTCCAGTTGCTCGCTGGTCTCGATCCGAAACTGATCGAGATCGTTCTGCTGAGCCTGCGGGTGAGCATCACCGCGGTGGTGCTGGCCGCGCTCCTCGGGTTTCCCGCCGGCGCCGCGATCGCCGTCGGCCGCTTTCCGGGACGCCGCACGCTGATCGTGCTGCTGAACGCCTTCATGGGACTTCCGCCGGTGGTCGTCGGTCTGGTGATCTACTTGCTTCTCTCGCGCGCCGGTCCGCTCGGTTCCTTCGGGATTCTGTTCACGCCGTCGGCGATGGTGATCGCGCAGACGGTGCTGATTCTGCCGATCATCGCGGCGTTGTCGCGCCAGGCGATCGAGGACGCTTGGGGCGAGTACCAGGAGCAGCTGCGGTCGCTGGGCGCGAGCCGGCTCGCGTCGGCCCTGACGCTGCTTTGGGACACGCGCTTTTCGCTGCTCACGACCGTGTTGGCGGGCTTCGGACGCGCCGCGGCCGAGGTCGGCGCGGTGATCATCGTCGGCGGAAACATCGACGGGGTGACGCGCGTGATGACGACGACGATCGCGCTCGAGACGAGCAAGGGCGACCTGCCGCTCGCGCTGGGGCTGGGGATCATCCTGATCGCCATCGTCGTCGCGGTGAACGCGGCGGCGTATCTGACGAAAGAGCTGGTGCAGAGGCGCTACGGATGACGAACGGGACGATTCTTCCGCTGCGGCTCCACGAGGTGTGCTTCGGCGTCGGATCGCGCGCGATCATCGAGCGCATCTCTCTCGAGATCGAGCCTGGTCCGAGCACGATCATCCTCGGCGCGAACGGCGCGGGGAAGAGCGTCCTGATGCGCCTCATGCACGGGCTCCTCTCGCCCGCCTCCGGCCGCGTAGAGTGGAGCGGCTCGGAGCGCCCCGGCGCGCCGCGCAAGCAGGCGATGGTATTCCAGCGCCCGGTGATGCTGCGCCGCTCCGCCCGTGCGAACGTCGAGTACGCCCTGAAGATCGCAGGCGTGCCCGGTGCCAAACGCGCGCCGCTCGTGCGCGAAGCGCTCGAAGGCGTGGGTCTTTCGCACCTCGCTTCCCGTCCGGCGCGCGTCCTGTCCGGGGGCGAGCAGCAGCGGCTCGCGCTCGCCCGCGCCTGGGCGCTGCATCCGGAAGTGCTGTTCCTCGACGAGCCCACGGCGAGCCTCGACCCGAGCGCGACGCGCGAAGTCGAGGCCGTGATCCGCGCGTTCGACGCCGCCGGCACCAAGATCGTGATGGCGACACACAACCTCGGCCAGGCGCGCCGCCTGGGCGACGAGATCGTGTTCCTCGACCGCGGCAGGCTCGTAGAACGCACGCCGGTCGAGCAATTCTTTTCGCAACCGCAGACGGCGCAAGCCGCCGCATTCATAAAAGGAGAACTGCCATGGACCGGATGAGAAGACTGCTGCTGCTCGCACTGCTCGCCGCCGCGCTGCCCGCGGCCGCCCAGGAGAAGTTCATCGTTGTCGCCTCGACGACCTCGACCGAGCAGAGCGGCCTGTTCGGCTACCTGCTGCCGATCTTCCAGAAGAAGACCGGTATCCAGGTGCGCGTGGTCGCGCTCGGCACCGGCCAGGCGCTCGACCTCGCGCGCCGCGGCGACGCCGACGTGGTGTTCGTGCACGCCAAGTCCGCCGAGGAGAAATTTCTGGAAGAGGGCCACGGGGTGAAGCGCTTTCCGGTGATGTACAACGATTTCGTGCTGATCGGCCCGAAGTCCGACCCGGCGAAGGTGGCTGGCGGGCACGACATCCTCGCAGCGCTGAAGAAGATCAAGTCGGCGCAGGCGCCGTTCGTGTCGCGCGGCGACCGCAGCGGCACGCACATCGCGGAGCTCGCGCTGTGGAAGGCCGCGGGCATCGACATCGAGAAGGACAAGGGGCCTTGGTACAAGGACACCGGGCAGGGCATGGGGCCGGCGCTCAACACCGCGGCGGCGATGAACGCGTACATCCTTTCGGATCGCGGCACCTGGATCTCGTTCAAGAACCGGGGCGATCTCGTCATTTCGGTGGAAGGCGACAAGCGCCTGTTCAACCAGTACGGCGTGATGCTCGTCAATCCGGCCAAGCATCCGAGCGTGAAGAAGGACCTCGGCCAGACCTTCGTCGACTGGGTGGTCTCGCCGGAGGGGCAGAATGCGATTGCCGGATACAAGATCGGCGGAGAGCAGCTGTTCTTTCCCAACGCGGGCACGCCGGGGGCGTGAGCGTGCGCCGCGCGCTCGCGTTCTACGGACTGCTGGCTCTGGGCATTCCGGCGATGGCGCAGGAGCGGCCGGTCCGGCTGTACGCCGCGGGGAGCCTTCGCGCGGCGATGACCGAGCTCGGCGCCGAGTTCGCGCGCGCGGGCGGGACGAAGGTCGAAGGCGAGTTCGGCTCCTCGGGACTGTTGCGCGATCGCCTCGCTAAGGGCGAGCCGGCCGACGTATTCGCCTCCGCGAACATGGAGCATCCGCAGTCGCTCGCGCAATCGGGGCGTGCCGGGCCGGTCGTGCTCTTCGCTCGCAACCGGCTGTGCGCGCTGGTCGCAGCGGGAGTGGCGGTTGCTCCGGACACACTGCTCGAGCGGATGCTCGATCCCAAGGTCAAGCTCGGCACCTCGACGCCGAAAGCGGACCCCTCGGGCGACTACGCCTGGCTGGTCTTCGAGAAGGCCGAGAAGGTCAAGCCCGGCGCCTACGCGGCGCTGTCCGGGAAGGCGCTGAAGCTGACCGGCGCGCCGGACTCGCCGCCTCCGCCGAAAGACCGCACGATCTACGCCATGCTCGTCGCGGAACGCAAAGCGGACATCTTCCTCACCTATTGCACCAACGCGACGCTGGCGCGCAAGGAGGAGCCGACGCTCGGGATCGTGGCGTTACCGCAAAGCCTCGCGGTCGGCGCCGACTACGGCCTTACCGTGCTCGACCGCGCCGGGCCGGCGGCCGTGCGCTTCGCGCTCTTCGTGATGTCCGTGCGCGGCCAGGAGATACTCGCGCGCCACGGTTTCTCGGCACCGGCGCTGCCTTGATGCTGTCGCGGCGGCGCTTCGCTTCGGCCGTGGCGCTTGGCGCGCTCGCGCCCGGATGGGTGCGGGCGCAGGGAGAGCGGACGGTCACCGACTCGGTCGGCCGCCGGGTGCAGCTCCCGGCCAGGGTCGAGCGGGTCTACGCGGCGGGTCCGCCGGCGTCGATCGTGCTGTTCGCGATGGCGCCCGACAAGGTCCTGGGCTGGACGTCGCCTTTCCGCCCCGACGAGCGGCCTTTCGTTCCTGCCCGCTATGCCGACCTGCCGACGCTCGGGCGCCTCACCGGCCGGGGCAACACGGCCAACGTCGAGGTCGTGCTCGCCGCGAAACCCGACCTCATCTTCGACTACGGCAGCACCAGCCCGACCTTCGCGTCGCTCGCCGACCGGGTGCAGGAGCAGACCGGAATCCCGTATCTCCTGATCGACGGCGCCTTCGACCGCATCCCGGACGCGTTCCGGCTGCTCGGCGGGATCATCGGCTCCGAGGCGCAGGGGG